>Ga0082335_1005543_pt1 | contig 17301 bp, 14 predicted proteins | sample Subgrocontami58m_FD_72375 | JGI IMG/M metagenome (GOLD analysis project Ga0082335, IMG submission 72375) | Subsurface groundwater microbial communities from S. Glens Falls, New York, USA - GMW37 contaminated, 5.8 m (SPADES assembly) (version 2) ... | reverse complement strand
GCCGCGCTGGGCGAAGTGGACGAGCTCAATTCCTCGATCGGACTCCTGCTCGCCGAGGGGCTTCCTGCGGACATCCGCGAGGCGCTCGTCGCGGTCCAGCACGACCTGTTCGATCTGGGAGGCGAGATCGCCGTGCCCGGCTACACCAGCCTGACCCAGCGTCAGATCGAGCGCATCGAGGCCGAGCTCGAGCGCTGCAACAGGGACCTGCCTCCACTGAAGGAATTCATCCTGCCGGGCGGCACTCGCGCGGCGGCGCTCGCCCACCTCGCCCGCACCGTGTGCCGGCGTGCGGAGCGGAGCGTGGTCGCGCTTGCGCGCAGCGAATCCGTGAGCGATCTGGCGCGCATCTACCTGAACCGGCTCTCGGACCTGCTGTTCGTCCTCGGACGCTTCCTGAACCGCGCCTCCGGTGAGAGCGACGTCCTCTGGCAGCAGGGAAAGAACCGCTGAGTCGGACTGCGGCGGCTAGCAGGTCACTCCTCGACGAATGCCTCTTCGCGCTTCTTGCGCACGGTCGGCGCGATGATGATCAGCAGCAGGAAGACGGAGATGGCAAGCATCGTCGCGCTGATCGGACGCTCGACGAAGGTCATCGGATTGCCGCGTGAGAGCAGCATGGCGCGCCTCAGGTTCTCCTCCATCAGAGGCCCGAGGATGAAGCCCAGGATGAGCGGCGCGGGCTCGCACTCGAGCTTGACGAAGACGTAGCCGACGATGCCGAACATCGCCGTCTGGAGCACGTCGAACGGGCTGTTCTGGAGGCTGTACACGCCGATGCACATGAACAGAACGATCGCGGGATAGAGCAACCGGTAGGGAACGGTGAGCAGCTTGATCCACATCCCGATCAGCGGCAGGTTGAGCACGACCAGCATCAGGTTGCCCACCCACATGCTCGCGATCATTCCCCAGAAGAGCTGCGGGCGCTCGGTCATCACCTGCGGCCCCGGTGCGATTCCCTGGATCATCATCGCTCCGATCATGAGCGCCATCACCGGGTTGGAGGGAATGCCCAGGGTGAGCAGCGGAATGAACGAGGTCTGCGCGCCGGCGTTGTTCGCCGACTCCGGGGCGGCGACGCCCTGGATCGCACCCTTGCCGAAGTTGGCCGAATTCTTGGAGACCTTCTTCTCCAGCGTGTAGGCGGCGAAGGAGGAAAGCAGCGCGCCCCCTCCGGGCAGGATCCCGAGCGCCGAGCCGAGCAGCGTGCCCCGGACGATGGTGCCCGCGCAATCCTTGAAGTCCTGCACTGTCGGAAGCAGATTCGCCACTCTCTTGACGAAGACTTCGCGCTCGCCCTTCTGCTCGAGGTTGCCGATGATTTCGGCGAAGCCGAACACGCCCATCGCGACGGAGACGAAGCCGATGCCGTCGGAGAGCTCCGATATGCCGAAGTTGAAGCGCGCCACGCCGGAGTTGACGTCGGTGCCCACCAGCCCCAGCAGCAGGCCCAGGATCACCATGGCGATCGCCTTGACGAGCGAGCCGTGCGCGAGCACCACCGCGGCGATGAGGCCGAGCACCATCAGCGAGAAATACTCCGACGGGCCGAACTTTAGGGCGACCTCCGCGAGGGGCGGCGCGAACAGGGCGATGATGAAGGTGGCGAAGGTACCGGCGATGAAGGAGGCGATCGCCGCCATGCCCAGGGCCGCGCCCGCCCTGCCCTGGCGCGCCATCTGGTAACCGTCCAGGCAGGTTACCACCGAAGAGGATTCGCCCGGCAGGTTCACCAGGATCGCCGTGGTCGAGCCACCGTACTGCGCGCCGTAGTAGATCCCGGCCAGCATGATGAGCGCCGAGATCGGCGACAGCGTGAAGGTGACCGGCAGCAGCATCGCGATCGTCGCCACCGGCCCGATGCCGGGCAGCACGCCGATCAGCGTGCCGAGCATCACGCCCAGCAGGCAATACAGGAGGTTCTGGATCGAGAGCGCGACCCCGAACCCGATTCCGAGGTTGGTGACGAGTTGGTCCATCGCTTACCCCAGGTCCGGCCAGATATTGAACGGCAGTTGCAGTCCGTAGATGAACGTCGCGACGGAAAACAGCGCCAGCGCCACGTAAAGGACGACGACCTCCCGGAGCTTGAACTCGTTGCCGCCCCAAGCACTGACCAGGATCAGCACCGCCGTGGCCAAGACGAGACCCAACGGCTTGAGCAGATACCCGAAGGCAACCACCGACGCAAGGATGATGAACAGCGGCCGCGGCCCGAAACCTCCGATGAAAAGGAACAGGGCCAGCCCGTACAGTCCGTACGTCATGAGCGCGCCGATCTTGCCCATTGCAAGGAACCAGCTCTGGGCGGAATACACGACGCCACCGAGCGCGCCGCCGGCCACGATCAGCGTCCATCGGAACGGGAAGACAACGATGGTGTGGCGGATCTTGGATACGAAAGCGCGAAGGAAGATGATCGCGCCGAGAGTCACCAGAATCCCGCCGAGGACGGTGGGAAAATACGAGGGCCCCATGCGCACCGCGGTTCCCATCGGGTAATTGCGCGACACGATCATGAAGCCCAGACCGATGCCCATGAACATCAGGCCGGCCCAGAAGTCCTTGCCGTTCTTGATTTGCATCTCTCCCTCCCCACTGGTTGCGCCGGCACCCCCCCTTCGCAACGACGCTGGATTCTGCCACAGTTTCCAGGCAGAAGCATCCTGCGCAGCGCACGCTTTCCTACATAATTTTCTTACATTATCCTGACTTGTAGTCGTCCATGTAGCTGACGAGCTTGGTGCTCGTTTGGCGCAGGCGCTGGGACAGCATCAGCACGAGCTCCATCAGGATCTTCGCGCCCAGAATCGGCTGCTCGAGGATGATACGCGCGAGATTCTCGCGCGTGAGAACGGCGATCAGGCAACGGTCGGATGCGACGCAGGTGGCGAACCGCGGCTCGCCGTCGATCATCGACATCTCCCCCAGCGACTTGCCGGGCTCGATCATCGCGATCAGCCTCGGCGCGTTCCAGCGGTCCTGCTTGAACACCTCGATCCTGCCCTCGATCAGCAGCATCATGTAGTCGCCCGCCTCGCCCTCGCGGATGATCTCGACCCCGGGCTCGGCGCGAAAAACCTGCATGAAGTGGCTCATCAGGCGGATCTCGGCCAGGTTGAAGTTCTCGAAGAGCGGCGAATAGGTGATCATGCCGTGGATCTGGCTGGCAAACTGGGTGGCGTCCCCGAGGGGCTCCAGATTCGGCAGTCGCACCTGCTCTGCGGTCTCGGTCATGGACATGCGCTGCTCTCCGGTCTGTGACTCTTGGGCGCCTGTTGGAAATCAGGTCCGACCGTGTAAAAAAGCAAGAAATATGCCGAATTCGAGCACTTCAACCTGTCGTCCAGAATACCAGCACCCGCGAACATCGGGTCGGGCAACTGCGAAGTGTAGTCCCCGGGGACCCGGCAGTGTGCGGGCGTGTCTCCCCGTCGTCCGCTCTCAGCCTGGGGGACAGGTCGGCGAATCGAAATAGCGCTCGCAGAAATAGCAGCGCCCCTGCGGCAGGTACCAGGGTATCCGGTAGTAGCGGTCGCGGATGGGCGCGAGCACGCGCTCCCGGTACGCCGCATAGTCGAATCCGCGCCCGAGGACCAGGTGGAATGTCGCCCCGGACAACACCAGCGTGCGGTATTCGACGCTGCGGAAATACGGCCGGTAATCGCCGTCCTCGGGGGCGTTCTTGCGCAACACCAGGACGTTCTTTCCGTCCAGGCGCCTGAAGTCCGTCAGGATATCGTCGTGACGCGCATGCGACGACGCGGGGCCGAATACGAATACGTACGATTTCCGCCAGTCGCCCGATCCCCCGGCGGGCGGCGATGCGCGGCGCAGCCGTTCCCTGTAATAGGACGCGGTGACCGCGGGCGAGTAACCGTCGGCGGCGAGCTCGAACTCGCCGCTATAGGGATCGAGCTCCCGCAGCAGGTCCGCGATGCGGACGTGGAACACGATGCCGTCGTACTGGCGCAGGCCCTTCCATGCCTCGATCGGGAACGCGCCCGCCGCGGTGATGGCTGCGACGTGCGCCAGGCTGAACAGCCCCAGGTACACGACCGACGCGCGAAGCTGCTCTCGCGTCAGCGCCAGCGCAGCGGCGATGAAGAAGAACGGCACGAACGACAGCACCCAGTGCAGACCGATCAGCCTCACGGCCGAGAGCGCCCCGAACAGCGCGAGCGGCAGGGCGCAGGCGAGAAAGAGGAAGCGCGATGAGGCGTCGCGCCACAGCCGGGAGGGCCAGCCGTGCGCGCGCGCGAGCTGAACCAGTGCAACCGGCGAAAGCGCATACAGCAGCGTCGCAACGTACGCGAGCGGCGTCTTCCACGACAGCCCGGCGTCGCCGTGCCGGTTGTACAGGTTGAACATCAGGTTCGCCCAGCAATGCTCGTAGTTCCACCAGAGGTTGACGCCGACGAACGGCAGCGCGCAGGCAATAGCGAGCGCAAGCCCGCGCCAGTTGCGCTCCGGGCGCGGCGAAGCGAGTTCGTAGGCAAGGTAGACCAGCCCGAGCAGCACCGCGAAGTACTTCGACAGGAACGCCATGCCGAGCAGCGCGCCGGCGAGCGCGTACAGGGGCAGCGAGCGGCGCAGTCCCGCCTGCCAGAAGGCGAGCGCCGAGAAGAAGGAGAACAGGATGAGCGGCGTGTCGGTGGTGATGAAGATGTTCCAGACGTTGATCGGCATCAGCAGATACGCCGCGGCCGCGAGCGCTGCCTTTTCCGCGTCGTGGGCCTTCAGCGCCGCGTACACGCCGGCTGCGACCAGCGCCGGCATCACCACGACCGGAAGGCGCAACACCCATTCCGCCCACGAGATCCGCAGCAGCAGCGCGAGCAGCCAGCCGATCGCCGGCGGATGGTCGTAGAAGCCCGGATCGGGGTCCGCCCCCCAGAGGGTGAAGTAGGCTTCGTCGCCGGTGTAAGGGAAGACCGAGGCGAGCCAGAACTTGAAGACGAGCGTGAACCCGACGAGCAGGAGGAGGCGCGCGCGCGCGGTCATGGTCGGGAAGGCCAGTGAGGACGCAGCGGATTATACGCTGCGCGCGCGCCGCGCCCGCGCCCCGGCCACCGACGAAACCGGCGACCACCGCTATTCGCGCTATTCGCCCTCAGTGCCTTTCTTCCGGCGCTCGAGCACCGCTGCGGCAAGATTGTCGAGCAGCGGCACGCTGTCCTCCCACCCGATGCAGGCATCGGTCACGCTCTGTCCATAGACGAGCGGCTGCCCCGCAACCAGGTCCTGGCGTCCCGCTTTCAGGTGCGATTCGACCATCACGCCGATGATGTTCCGGTTTCCGGCGGCGAGCTGGCGGCCGATGTCGGCCGCGACCTCGACCTGGCGCAAGGGGTCCTTCCGGCAGTTCGCGTGGCTGCAATCGATCATGAGCCTTTGCGCGAGTCCCGCCGCCGCGAGGGACTTCACCGCGGCGGCGACGCTCGCGGCATCGTAGTTGGGCGACTTTCCGCCGCGCAGGATGAGATGGCAGTCCTTGTTGCCCAGGGTCTCGACCACCGACACGTGGCCGTTCTTGTGGATCGACAGGAAATGGTGCGACTGGCTCGCGGCGAGGATCGCGTCCACGGCGATCTTCACGCTGCCGTCGGTGCCGTTCTTGAAGCCGATCGGGGCCGAAAGGCCCGAGGCGAGCTCGCGGTGCACCTGCGATTCCGTCGTGCGGGCCCCGATCGCGCCCCAGCTGATCAGGTCGCCGATGTACTGGGGGGAAATCGTGTCCAGGAACTCCGATCCGGCGGGCACCTCGATCTGGTTGATGCGCACGAGCAGGTCGCGCGCGATGCGCAGCCCCTCGTTGATCCGGAAACTGCCGTTCAGGTAAGGGTCGTTGATCAGGCCTTTCCAGCCGACGGTCGTGCGCGGCTTCTCGAAATACACGCGCATCACGATCTCGAGCTCCCCGGCGTGCTTCACGCGCAGGGGCGCGAGCCGGGAGGCGTATTCGAGCGCCGCCGTCGGGTTGTGGATCGAGCACGGCCCGATCACCACCAGCAGCCGGTCCGAGCGGTCGTGGAGGATCGCCTGGATCCGCCGGCGGGTGTCGGCGATCAGCGTCTCGACCTGCGTGCCCTGGATGGGGAAGAACCGGATCAGATGCTCCGGCGGGGGCAGCGTCGTGATGTTCGCGATGCGCTCGTCGTCGGTGAGCGACGTTCTGTCGTCCGGCGCAGTCGCCTGGTAGCTGTCAACGGGAGTGGTCATTTCGTATTGCCTCGCTTGCGGTGTAGCCAAAAAAAACCGCCAGGCTGTTCGGCACTGGCGGTTTTCGGGGATCCTGCAGGGTTGTGACTAGGCCGATCCCTCCGCCAGTGGCCGGGGATATCCAAAAAAGAAAAAAGCGAACCAGCGGCTCATGTCATTCCCTCTAGAGCCGCATTCAAGCACGACTTGAGCGTGCTTGGCAAGCCCCGGGGACCTTCGGCGCCCCCCCAATTCGGTTCAACCCGTTGCCCACCATTGCCGTTAATGGAGTTGGATGGTAAGTTTTGCTTGCGTGCGTCTGACCCTTGCCAGGAGGATTCGGATGACAGCTGCGGTCAACATTCCGATCGCCGGATTCGTCGATGTCTATGACGTGGCCGCGGTCGACCGCGCGCTGCAGGAGCTGCCCGCGAGCGCGAGCGAGGCGCTCAAGTCCACCTACGAGAAGATGCTCAAGGCCGGCGGCACGCGCCTCACGGTGAAGCCTTCGGGCATCCCGGGAATGGAAGCGCTGTACGGCGAGCTGCCCAATTTCGCCGAGGTCCTGGACGACATCAAGAAGCACATCGCGCTGTGCGCCTCGTCGAGCGACCCGATGGAGCTGCCGCCCATGCTGCTGCTCGGCGAGCCGGGCATCGGCAAGACGCACTTCGGCCGCCGCATGGCGCAGTTGCTCGCGACGGGGTTCGGCTTCGTGTCGATGAGCTCGATGACCGCGGGCTGGATCCTGTCCGGCGCTTCGTCGCAGTGGAAGAACGCCAAGCCGGGCAAGGTGTTCGACACCCTGCTGAACGGCACCTATGCGAATCCGGTCATGGTCGTAGACGAGGTCGACAAGGCGGGGGGCGACAGCCAGTACGACCCCCTGGGCGCGCTGTATGCGCTGCTCGAGCACGACACGGCCGCGCAGTTCATCGACGAATTCGTCGAGATTCCCGTCGACGCTTCGAGCGTCGTGTGGGTCGCGACGGCGAACGATGCCTCGCGCATTCCCGAGCCGATCCTCAACCGGATGAACGTCTACGAGATCGATCCCCCGGACGCCGAGGGCGCGCGCAGGATCGCACAGTCGATCTACGCCGAGATCCGCGCGACCCACGACTGGGGCAGGTCCTTCCCCGGGACCCCTGCGGCCGACGTGCTCGACCGGCTCGCCGAGATGGGGCCCCGCGACATGCGCCGCGCCATCATGAACGCCTTCGGCAACGCCAAGCTCGCCGGCCGGGACGATATCCGCCTCGCCGACATCGCCGAGGGCCGCGGCGCGAAAAAGTCGCGCATCGGGTTCTAGCGCAGGCCTACTCCGGCGCCGTATACCCCGCCGCAGCCAGGCGGGCGCGGGCGGCCTCGCCGGTGAGATACCGAATCAATGCCTCGACCGCCGCGCCCTGGCTCGATCCGGGGACCGGAGCGGCGACGTAGGTGGTGTACTTCTGCAGCTCCGCGGGCAGCGGCCCGACCACCCTCACGCCCTTCACCGGAAGCATTTCGCTGATCTGGTGGATGCCCAGCTCGATCTCGCCGCGGCCGACCGGCTCGACGACGTAGCCGCCCTTGAGCAGCGTGGTCTTGGGCTTCATCTGCTCGGCGATGCCCAGGCGCTCCAGCACCGCGGCGACGTGCTTGCCGCTGGTGCCGATCTGCGGGTCGATGTACACCACCGAGCGCGCCGCGAGCAGCGTGCGCCTGAACGCATCCGCATTGGAGATGTCCGGGTTCGGCGCGCGCTCGTTGACCGCGACGCCCACGCCGACGCGGGCGAGCGGCCGTCCCGTCCCCTTGGGGAGCTTGCCGTCGCGCTCCAATTGCGCGAGCACCTCGCTCGTGACGATCACCATGTCGGCCGCCTGCCCGCCCGCGAGCGACTTCACGAGCGTCCCCATCGGCTGGAAATCGATCAGCACGGTGTGGCCGGATTCCCGCTTGAAGGACTCCAGCTGCGGCTGCACGAAGGCCTTCGCCGCACCTCCGGATATGACGCGGATCTCCGCCACGCCTACAGCCGCTCGCCGACCCAGCCGCTCACCGACGCGAGCGCCGCCGGCAGCTTGGACGCGTCGGTGCCCCCGGCCTGCGCCATGTCGGGCCGGCCGCCGCCCTTGCCTCCCACCTGCTGCGCGACGAAATTCACCAGCTCGCCGGCCTTCAGCCTGCCGGTCAAGTCGGGCGTGACGCCCGCCACCAGGCTCACCTTGCTGCCCTCGGCCGCAGCGAGCACGATCACCGCGCTCTTCAGCTTGTCCTTGAGCCTGTCGAGCGTCTCGCGCAGCGTCTTCGCGTCCGCGCCCTCCAGCGCGGCGGCGAGCACGCTCGCGCCCTTGACTGCGACCGCCTGCGAGGCGAGGTCCTCGCCCTGCGACGCGGCCATCTTCGATTTCAGCCGCGCGAGCTCCTTCTCGAGGGCCTTCACGTTGTCGAGGATTTGCGCGATCTTCGCGTTGAGCTCCTGCGGCTGCGCGCGTAGCACCTCCGCGGCCCGGGCGAGCGCGCTCTCCTGGGACTGGACGAACGCGAGCGCGCCGTCCGCGGTCACCGCCTCGACGCGGCGGATGCCGGCCGCGACGCCCGATTCGGCGACGATCTTGAACATGCCGATGTCGCCGGTGCGCTTCACGTGCGTGCCGCCGCACAGCTCGGTGGAGAACTCGCCCATGCCGATGACGCGCACTTCGTCGCCGTATTTCTCGCCGAACAGCGCCATCGCGCCCGCGCGCACCGCGTCGTCGTATTTCATGATGCGCGCGCTGACTTCGAGGTTCCTGCGGATCTCGTGATTCACGAGCGCCTCGACCTCGCGCAACTGCCCTTCGGTCATGGGCTCGTCGTGGGAAAAGTCGAAGCGCGTGCGCTGCGGATCGACGAGCGAGCCCTTCTGCTGCACGTGGACGCCGAGCACTTTCCTCAGCGCAGCGTGCATGAGGTGCGTGGCGGAGTGGTTCCACGCCGCGCGCGCGCGCGCCTGCGCGTCCACCGCGGCCATGACGCGGTCGCCGACCTTCAACCTTCCGGTCTTGAGCGTTCCGTGATGGCCGAACACCTCGGCCTGGATCTTCTGCGTGTCCTTGACCTCGAAGGTGCCGGCGACCCCCGCAAGCTCGCCGCGGTCGCCGACCTGTCCGCCGGACTCGGCGTAGAACGGCGTGCGGTCGAGCACCACCACGGCGGCTTCGCCGTGCTCGATCGACTCGACCTGCGCTCCTTCCCGGTACAGGGCGACCACCGTGCCCTCCAGGGTGAGGGTGTCGTAGCCGTGGAACTCGGTCGGCCGGCCCGAATACGACACCGCCGCCGCCATGCCGAACTTCGAGGCCGCGCGGGCGCGATCGCGCTGGCGCTGCATCGATTCCTCGAACCCGGCGTAGTCCACGCGCACGCCGCGTTCGCGCGCGATGTCCGCCGTGAGGTCCACCGGAAAGCCGAAGGTATCGTAGAGCTGGAACACCGTCTCGCCGTCGAGCATCCTGTCCTCGCGGTTGAGCGCGAGCTCGAGCACCTTCATGCCGTTCTCGAGCGTCTCGGCGAAGCGTTCCTCCTCGGCCTTGAGGACCTGCGCCACCCGCTCCTTCGCGCGCTCGAGCTCCGGGTAGGCCTCGCCCATGGCGCGCACCAGGTCCGCCACCAGGCGGTGAAAGAAGGGCTCGGTCTGGCCGAGCTTGTAGCCGTGGCGGATGGCGCGGCGGACGATCCGCCGCAGCACGTAGCCGCGCCCCTCGTTGCCGGGAATCACTCCGTCCACCACCAGGAAGGAGCAGGCGCGAATGTGATCGGCGATGACCTTGAGCGAATTGCTGCCCAGGTCCTTGGTGTGCGTTTCGCGCGCGGCGGCGCGGATCAGGTCCTGGAACAGGTCGATCTCGTAGTTCGAGTGCACGTGCTGGAGCACGGCGGCGAGGCGCTCCAGGCCCATGCCGGTGTCCACGCAGGGCTTGGGCAGCGGCGTCATGACGCCCTTGTCGTCGCGGTCGAACTGCATGAACACCAGGTTCCAGATCTCGATGTAGCGGTCGCCTTCGGCGTCGGGCGAGCCGGGCGGCCCGCCGGCGATGCCGGGCCCGTGATCGTAGAAGACCTCGCTGCAGGGTCCGCAGGGGCCGGTGTCGGCCATCTGCCAGAAATTGTCGCTCTGGTATTTCTGACCGCCGGGCTTGTCGCCGATACGGATGCAGCGATCGGCCGGCACGCCGATCTCCTTCACCCAGATGTCGTAGGCTTCGTCGTCCTCGTGATAGACCGTGGTCCAGAGGCGGTCGGTCGGCAACTTGTAGACCTTCGTCAGCAGTTCCCACGCGAAGCGGATGGCATCGCGCTTGAAGTAATCGCCGAAGCTGAAGTTGCCCATCATCTCGAAAAACGTATGGTGGCGCGCCGTGTAGCCGACGTTCTCCAGGTCGTTGTGCTTGCCGCCGGCGCGCACGCAGCGCTGCGAGGTGGTGGCGCGGACATAGGGGCGCTTTTCCTTGCCGAGGAACACGTCCTTGAACTGCACCATGCCCGAATTGGTGAACAGCAGCGTCGGGTCGTTGGCGGGCACGAGCGGGCTCGACGCGACGATGGCGTGGCTGCGCTCGGCGAAGAACTGCAGGAATTTCGATCTGATCTCGGCGGATTTCATCGACGGACAAAAAAGGCGACCGGAGTCGCCGCAACTGTTTGAACTTCTGGCATTTTCGCCCGAATCCTCTCTCAATGCAACGAGGGGCGGCACAGTCCCGTTTTCAATTGGCCCAACGCCTTGGCCTGCATTTGATCTTGAGGTCACAATTTGTGACCTCAAGATCAGAACCTGTTGTTCCGTAGACTAAAGCGTGGATCGCTTTCAGTAGAGAATTCCCACGACGCTCCCGGAAATCAGCGTAGCGAGCGTCCCCGAGACGAGCGTCCTCGCGCCGAGCGACACGACCTCGTCGCGGCGCTCCGGCGCCATGGTCGCGAGGCCCCCGATCATGATGCCGAGGCTGCCCAGGTTGGCGAAGCCGCACATCGCATAGGTCATCATCAGCTCGCTGCGGTTCGAGAGCGCATTCGACGGCAGGCCGGCGAGCTCGAGGTAGGCGATCAGCTCGTTCAGCACGGTCTTCGTGCCCATCAGCGCGCCGGCCGTCGGCGCCTCCGCCCAGGGGATGCCCATGACCCACACGAGCGGCGCCATGGCGTAGCCGAGCAGGCGCTGCAGCGTGACCGGCGCGCCGCCGACCGAAGGCAACAGCGTCATCGCCTGGTTCGCGAGTGCGACCAGCGCGACCAGCACCACCAGCATGGCGACGATGTTGATCAGCAGCGACACGCCGTCGACCGTGCCCTTGGTGATGGCGTCCATCGAGCTGCTCGCGTCCCGAGGGGGAACGAGAGCGCCCTCGGTCGGCGGGCCGTCGGGCGGCACCATGAGCACCGCGACCGCGATGGCCGCCGGAGTGCTGATGATCGATGCGATCAGCAGATGCCCGAGCACGTCGGGGATGACCTTGCCGAGCACGCTCGCGTACAGGACCATCACCGTGCCGGCGATCGTGGCCATGCCGCAGGTCATCATCACGAACAGCTCGCTGCGCGTCATGTCGCGGATGTACGGCCGGACGAAAAGCGGGGCCTCGACCATGCCGACGAACACGTTCGCCGCCGAGGACAGGCCCACGGCGCCGCCCACGCCCATGATCCGGGTGAGCAGGAACGAGAACGCGCGCACCAGCCACGGAAGCACGCGCCAGTAGAACAGGAGCGAGGACAGCGCCGAGACCACGACCAGCAGCGGCAGCGCGCGAAACGCGAGGATGAAGGTCGCCTCGGGATGCGTGACCTCGAACGGCGCGGGACCGCCGCCGAGGTAGCCGAACACGAACGAGGTGCCCGCCTGGGTTGCGCGTTCCAGCGCGGTGACCGCGGAATTGAGGTTCAGGATCAGCTCGCTCACCGGCGGCACCTTGAGCAGCAGCACCCCGAGCGCGAGCGTGAGCGCCATCCCCGAGCCTACCGTGCGCCACGCCACGGTCCCATGGCGCTCCGAAGCGAGCCAGGCAATCAGGTGCAGCGCGAAGAATCCGGCGAGGCTGTGGAGCATGAACGCTTTCCGCGTCTCGACTAAATGACAGCATCCAAACCGCTGTCATTCTGAGGGCGAAGCCCGAAGAATCTGCTTTTCGGGAAACACAACAGCAGATCCTTCGCTGCGCTCAGGATGACATTGATTGGCGCCACGCTCATTACGCGAGGGTCACGCCGAGCAGCTTGCCGACGCCGAAGGTGATCGCACCGGCGGCCGCGCCGATCGCAAGCATGCGCAGGCCGTCGCGCGCCGCGCCGCGCCCGGTGAACAGGCTGATCATCGCACCGACGCCGAACAGCGAGACGCCGGTGAGCAGGATGGAGGCGGCGAGCGCCGCATTGCCGGCGGTGATCAGGAACGGCAGCAGCGGTATCAGCGCACCGATGGCAAAGGACATGAACGAGGACCAGGCCGCGCCCCAGGGCGAACCCAGCGCCTCTGGATTGAGGCCCAGTTCCTCGCGCGCCAGCGTGTCGAGCGCTTTTTCCGGATCGGCGATGATCCTGCGCGCGAGTTCGAGCGCCTGGTCCTTCGGCATGCCCTTCGCCGCGTAGACAAGCGCGAGCTCCCCGGCCTCCTCCTCGGGATACTGCTCGAGCTCGCGGCGCTCCAGCCCGATCTGGTACTCGTACATCTCGCGCTGCGAGCGCACCGAGACGTATTCGCCCGCCGCCATGGAGAACGCGCCGGCCAGCAACCCGGCGACGCCAGAGAGCACGATGACGCCGGGGCTGGAGGACGCCCCCGCAACGCCGAGGATCAGCGACAGGTTCGATATCAGGCCGTCGTTGATGCCGAACACGGCCGCGCGCAGGTTCCCACCCGTGCCGATGCCGCGGTGGCGCGAGGCCATGTCCTCGATCGTGGTCGGTGTCGGGTGGCCGGGCGCGGCATGCGAATACACCGACAGGCCGCGCACTTTCATCGCGGTGAGGATGCCGCGCATGGCCCTCGGCCCGCGGGCCCGCACCAGCTCGCCGACGATGCGGGTTCGGAGATCGGGTCTGTATTCGGCCCTCGGGCCGCCCCCCGACTTGCGCGCCCAGATCGCCGCCTGGGTGTCGGCTTCGACGGCCAGGCTGCGGAACAGCACCTCACGCGGCGTTCCGAGCTCGAAGTCGGCGATGATGCGGTAGAGGTGGGCCGAGCGCTTTTCCTCGAGCCAGCCGTCGTTGTCGTCCATGAGAACCCGCTCGCTTCGAGGATGGGTGTGACCGCTGCGATGGTAGCGAAAATCCGCGCCGGACGCAGCCGCGCGGGCTACTTCTCCCCGTGCCGCAGGACCCGGCTGACCACTTCGGCGCTGAAGCCGCGCGATGCGAGGAAGCGTGCCTGCCGGGCCCTCTCGCGGACGTCCTTCGCTTGCGCGCCGAATTTCCGCCTCCAGATCGCCAGGGCGCGCTCGAACTCGGTGCCGCGCGCCTCGCGCGCCGCCGCCGCCGCCGTCTCTTCCGGAACGCCCCGGGCGCGCAGGTCGTATTCGATGTGCGCCGCGCCGTACTTGCGCGACAGGACGCGCGCGCGGCCTTCCGCGAAGCGGGCCTCGGACAGGAGCTTCCTTTCGACGAGGTCCGCGAGCAGGGCTTCGAGCGCTTCCGGGGACTCCGCATGCGCCGCGAGCTTGCGCCGCAGCTCGGCGCGGCTGTGCTCCCGCCGCGCGAGCAGGCGCAGCGCCCGCTCACGCAGCGTCGCGAGCGCCTTCATCCGTCGGGGCGGGCCAGGCGGCCGGCGTCAAGCCGCCGCGGTCGCTGCCACCCCAGCCGCCTGGGGATTCTTCACGCCGAGCTTCTCGCGGATCCGGGCTTCGATCTCGGTCGCGAGCTCGGGGTTCTCTTCGAGGTATTCGCGGGCGTTGTCCTTGCCCTGGCCGATGCGGTCCTTCTTGTACCCGTACCAGGCGCCGGACTTGTCGACCACGCCGGTATTGACGCCCAGTTCGAGGATCTCGCCCTCGCGCGAGATGCCGCGGCCGTAGAGGATGTCGAACACCGCTTCGCGGAACGGCGGCGCGACCTTGTTCTTCACCACCTTGACGCGCGTCTCGGCGCCGATCACCTCGTCGGCCTTCTTTATCGAGCCGATGCGGCGGATGTCCAGGCGCACGGAGGCATAGAATTTGAGCGCGTTGCCGCCCGTGGTGGTCTCGGGGTTGCCGAACATGACTCCGATCTTCATCCGGATCTGGTTGATGAAGATCACCAGCGTGTTGGTGCGCTTGATGTTGGCGGTCAGTTTTCTGAGCGCCTGGCTCATCAGGCGCGCCTGCAGGCCCATCTGCGGCTCGCCCATCTCGCCCTCGATCTCGGCCTTGGGCGTCAATGCCGCCACCGAGTCGATGACGATGATATCGACGCTGCCCGAGCGCACCAGCATGTCGGCGATTTCCAGGGCCTGCTCGCCGGTGTCCGGCTGCGAGATCAGCAGCTCGTCGGTCTTCACGCCGAGCTTGGCCGCGTACTGCGGGTCGAGCGCGTTCTCCGCGTCGATGAAGGCCGCCGTGCCGCCGACTTTTTGCGCCTCGGCGATCACCTGCAGCGTGAGCGTCGTCTTGCCCGAGGATTCCGGGCCGTAGACCTCCACCACGCGGCCGCGCGGCAGCCCGCCCACGCCCAGCGCGATGTCGAGCCCCAGCGAACCGGTGGAGACGACCTGAACGTCCGGCACCGCCTGGGAATCCAACCTCATGATGGAGCCCTTGCCGAACTGTTTTTCGATCTGCGCGAGCGCCGCGCTGAGTGCCTTGGACTTGTTGTCTTCCATGTGGTTTTCCTTGTGTTCTGCTCGGGCGATTATGGCATAAACGGGAGGTGCCCGAAACGCGTTGACCTGTATATTCATACAGTATTCGGGCAAATGCAAGCCCCTTATGGAAATCAAGGGCTTGGAGCAGCGCCGCTTCAGGCCAGCCGCACGGGAATGCGCTTCGGACCGAATGCCTGCTTGATGTCGAACTTGCGGTAGCGGCCGGAGAGCGCGCCGCCGCATGCGAGGCAGCGGCCGTCTTCGCCGACGCGATAGTCGAGGATGCGGTACCAGTCGCGCGTGATGACGGCCTTGCCGCAACGCGGGCAACAGGTCGTGCCGCCGTCGACGTCGTGCACGTTGCCGGTGTAGACGTAATGCAGCCCGGCCTTGATCGCGATGTCGCGCGCCCGCGCGAGCGTCGCGGGCGGGGTGGCCGGGACGTCGGTCATCTTCCAGTCCGGATGGAAGGCCGAGAAATGCAGCGGCACGTCGGGCCCCAGCTCCTTCATGATCCACGCGCACTCCGCCTCGATCTCGGCGTCGCCGTCGTTCTTTCCCGGAATGAGCAGCGTGGTGATCTCGAACCAGACTTCGGTCTCGCGCTTGAGATAGACGAGCGTATCGAGCACGGGCTGCAGGTGCGCGCCGGTCAGCTTGAAATAGAAGTCCTCGGTGAATGCCTTGAGGTCGACGTTCGCCGCGTCCATCTTCGCGTAGAACTCGCGCCGCGGCGCTGCGTGCATGTAGCCCGCGGTCACTGCCACCGTGCGCACGCCGCGCGCATGGCAGGCGTCGGCGACGTCCATCGCGTACTCGGCGAAGATCACCGGATCGTTGTAGGTGAAGGCGACGCTCGCGCAGCCCAGCTCCGCCGCCGCGCGGGCGATCGTCTCCGGGCTCGCCTGGTCCGCCAGGGTGTCGAAGTCGCGCGACTTGGAGATGTCCCAGTTCTGGCAGAACTTGCAGGCGAGGTTGCAGCCGGCGGTGCCGAAGGACAGCACGCTCGTTCCGGGATAGAACTGGTTGAGCGGCTTCTTTTCGATCGGATCGACGCAGAACCCCGAGGAGCGCCCGTAGGTCGTCAGGATCATCTCGTCGCGCAGATCCCCCTCGCCGCGCATGCGCACGAAGCAGGCGCCGCGCTGGCCCTCGTGCAGCCGGCAGTCCCGCGGGCACAGGTCGCACTGCATCCGGCCGTCTGGGAGCAGGTGCCACCAGCGGCCGAGGTAGGGCGTCTGCGCGCCCATCTTCTCCGGGGCATTCATGCGCCCCCCGCGAACTCAGCCTCTCGCCACTTGAGCGCCCCGTAGCGCAGCACCTTGCAGCCCGCGAGGCGCACGCCCGGCGCGAAGCCGGCCTTCTGCCTGAGCTGGGCGAGGAAGCGCCCGGGATCGGGGAGGCTCTCCCAGACCTGCGGCAGGAAGGTCGCGCGCCTGCCCTCGTGCTCGAGGATGACGCCGTCCTTGCCGGGCCGCAGCAGGCGCATCAGGTCGTCGTCGTCCTTGAACAGGACCCGCTTCGGCGTCGTGAGCAGCGACACTTCGATGTCGGTCGCCTCGAACTCCCCGGCCGCGAGCGGCGCGAAGCGCGGGTCCCGGAACGCCGCGGCGCGCGCATTGGCGATGACGTCCTCGGCGAGCGGGCGGGACGCCTCGAGCGAACCGATGCAGCCCCTCAACTCGCCCGCCTTTTGCAGCGTGACGAAGGTCGCGCGCGCCACTCTCAGCCACAGGTCTCCCCGCGAATCCGGGTCGGGATTGACGCCGAGCCGCGCGCCGATCGACGCCCGCGCGAGCCGCAGCAGGACCTTGCCATGCTCCGGCCCGAAGCCGGCCTGCCCTTCGCTGAACGCGAACGAGCCGTAGCCCACGACCTGGTCGCGTCCGCCCGCGGTGTCGCCGGAATTGCGCAGGTCGAGCAGTTGCGCTACGAGCCCGTGGCGCCTGGCCGCGACCAGCGCGCCGGTCACGGGCGTTGCGCCGCAGGCCTGCTCGTGGGAAATGCGCGTGTCGAAGCCGACGATCGCCTTCGCCGTGATGCCGTCGATCCTTCGCGCGTCATCGTAGGGCAGGTAGTGCGACAGGTCGGAGCTGATGACGATGAGCGTCTCGGGACCGCCCCAGAGTTGCTCGAGAACCTGTGCGACCTCTTCGGCCATGGCGTCGCCGACCGCAAGCGGCACCACGCTGAACGGCCCCAGCACGCGCTGCAGGAAGGGCAGCTGGACCTCGAGGGAGTGTTCCAACGCATGCGCCTTAGGCGATTCCACGACCTGTGGCAGGCCGCGGATC
>Ga0082335_1005542_pt1 | contig 17302 bp, 14 predicted proteins | sample Subgrocontami58m_FD_72375 | JGI IMG/M metagenome (GOLD analysis project Ga0082335, IMG submission 72375) | Subsurface groundwater microbial communities from S. Glens Falls, New York, USA - GMW37 contaminated, 5.8 m (SPADES assembly) (version 2) ... | reverse complement strand
TGTACCGCTCATGCCCACCCTCCCTTGGACCGACACCGGGGGTCCAAGGAAGGTATCGGCAAGAGGGTGGGAACGAATTTAGTCTGGGTAGCTTAGGCCGCGTACATGTGGTACAAGATCCAGTAGACCACCACCCCGGTCGCGGAGACATAGAGCCAGATCGGCAGGGTCCATCGTGCGACCACCCGGTGCGCGTCGAACCGGCCGGCGACGGCTCGCGCCAGTGTGGTGATGACCAGCGGGACGAGCGCCGCGGCGAGCACGGTGTGCGAGATCAGGAGCGCGAAGTACGCGGGTCGGGCGAGGCCCGCTCCGGGGAAAGCGGTCGACCCCGAGTGGTAGTGGTAGGTGAGGTAGGAAGCGAGAAACAGCGTCGAGACTCCGCAGGCGCTGACCATGCAGGCCCGGTGGGCGGTCACGCGCTTGCTCCGGATGCAGAGCCAACCTGCCAGCAGCAGTACGAACGCGGCGGCATTGAGCCCCGCGTTGAGCGACGGCAGAAAGGCGATCCAGGCGAGCCCGCGCGCGTCCGCTAGGAGCCGGGCCATGGCCTCGTCCTCGAGCGCATCGTAGTACCCGCGCACCCGTCCCTTGGCGTCGACGAGGAGGAATTTCTCGCTGTGCAGGATCGCGTTGGCGGAATCGCCGCTGGTGTCCGACACGGGGAGGAAGAAACCCTCCATCACCAGCTTGCGCACCGACGCCTTTTCCCCGGTGAGGAAAAGCCACCGGGCCGGATCTGCGCCGAACTCGCCGGCGTACTTCTGCAGCACCTCGGGCCGGTCACGCTCCGGATCGACGCTGATGCTGACCAGCCGGACCCGCTCGGGTAGGGTGTCCTGCAGCTCGCGCATGCGCCGGGACATGTCGCGGCAGGGTCCGGCGCACGCGGTGAAGACGAAGTCGGCGATCCATGGCCGGCCCCGCAGGTCGCGCAGCGTGACCGTGCGGCCGCTGCGTTCGACCAGGGAGAAGTCCGGTGCGGCAAGAAGCTCGCCCTGGGCGCGGTCGCGGTCGCCCAACCAGCCGAGTAGCCCCGCGCCGAAAACCAGCCCGAGGACGAGCAGGAGCACGATCCACAGCGTCGCCTGCATCGCCGAGCCGCGGACCGCCGCGGACCGCCGCGGCCGCTTCGGTCGCACCGCGAGCACGCAGACTCCGAACATCACGGCGCCGAACGCCGCGACGATCGCGAGCGAGCCCGCGAAGCCGGGCACATCGGCCGTTGGCGGCCACTCCGGCCACAGGCAGCGCCGGACCGCCGCCACGCCGTAGGTGAGCGGGTCCAGCGCCATCGGCACGCGCAGCCAGACGGGCGCTCCCGAAGAGGGAAAGACGGCTCCCGACAGGAACCACATCGGCATGAGGCAGAGGTTCATCACCGCGTGGAATCCCTGGATCGAGTCGGTGCGCCAGGCGAAGGCGAACCCGAGCGCGGTCAGTCCCGCCGCGACCAGAAACAGCACCAGGACCACGGCCAGTGCGCGCAACGGAGCGAGCGTGACCCCCAGCGCCGGCGCCAGGCACAGAAAGACCACGCCTTGGAGCAGGGCGATGGTCGCGCCGCCGAGGACCTTGCCGAGGACGATGCTCGCGGGCGGCACCGGGGCGACCAGCACCGATTGCAGGAAGCCCTGGTGCCGGTCTTCGATGATCGAGATGGTAGAGAAGATCGAGGTGAAGAGGACGATCAGCACCAGGCTGCCGGGGTAGAAGTACTCCAGGTAGCCGACGCCCTCGGGCGCGCTCGCGGCGCGGAACGAGGTGCCGAAGCCGGAGCCGAGAAACAGCCAGAACAGGAGTGGCGTGGCCAGTGAGCCGACCACGCGGCTGCGCTGGCGGTAGAAGCGCGTCATCTCGCGCACCCAGAGCGTGTAGGTGGGAAGCCAGAGTCCGGAGAGCATGGGCGGCGGCGGTCCTTGGTCGCGGGTCGCTGGGGAAGGGGAGAGAGCGTAGCAGGACGGGCGGCTGAGGACAATCTTCCCGCGACGCGACAATGACGAAGACCGCACCGGTGTCTGCGGCCCTCACGGGAGAAGCCATGCCTGGCTGCGAGCGGGAGGTCGTCGCGTTCGGGATGCTGGCGTGGGGTTCGGAGTCGCGGGGTGTCGGCTCCCGGGCGCGGGGTGGACGGCCCCCGGGCGCGGGGTGGTCGGGGTCGCGAGATGTGTAGTTCCGTCGGTTGTTGCGGAAGGCCGCGCCGCCCCGCTCTGCGCGCTACTGCGGCACCTCCATCGTTCCGCCTTCCAGCTCCGTCCCTTCCTCCAGGACCTCGCCTCGTAGGGACATCGTCCGCGTCCCCTCGATCAGCCAGTCGGTCTGCGAGGTCGCGTCCTTGCTCCGTCCCTTCATGGTGAGCGGGCCGGTCAGGTCGTACCCGAGGATCACCCCGCTGTCCGTCGCGACCAGGATCGTGCCCGTGTACTCGGTGTGGATCTCCGGGATCTCCCCGAACTGCGCCACGTCCGACTGAAAGGCCACCTGAATCCTGGCGCACGCGCGGCCCGCGACCTTGTCATTCCCCTTGTACGTGCACTTCGCCCTCACCTTGAAGTTGGTGTCGTCCCAGAGCCCTTCGTACAGCGCCTTGGCCACCTTGGCCCCGTCCGGCTCCCAGGACTGCCCCGTCTTCACCGCCTCCTCGGGGATCAGCACGTAGAGGTGCTCGAGGAACTTCAGCTCGCTCTCCTCTTCCCCCTCGAGCGTCCCGGATTTGACCCCGAGGCCTACAGAGCCCGGCCCGCGGAGCAGATACACCAGCTTGCCGTTGATGCCCGTCCGCTCCACCGAATCCGGCTTGCTCGGCATGCTCGCCGCCTTCGCGGTCCCCTTGGTCGAGACTTCGTACTTGCGCTCCGCCAGATGACCCTGGCCCGACTTGATCCCGAGCACGGTCTCGGTCCACCCGCGCTCGTAGATTTCCAGCGTCTTCTCTTTTCCCTTGGTGCGCTCGCCGCCGGACTTCTTGAAGTCCCCCTTGGCCTCGGTCGTCGTCCGCATGGTCGACTTGTAGCGGATCTTCATCCCGACCCGAAGGGTGCGGAACAGGGGCTTGCCTTCCTGCCCGTCCACCGCGAGGCAGGCGAGCAGGAGGAGGGATACGATGGGGACGCTGCGCATTTCGACCTCCTGGGCTACTATCCGTGAGATGCTTCGCGCCAAGCGAAGATACTCAGTCGCAAATCCGACGATGTTGGGGGCGGCGCCTCCATGCCTCGCCGCGCTCCATCGCGGGATTGGGATTTGGGTTTGGGGTTTGCGCGCACAGCCGTCCCGCGCCCGGTTGCGGTGAAACCGCGCTGTCGCTGCGCCCGGCTGGGGATCGGGACCAGCCTTCCTACCGCCGGGAACCGCTACGGGATTCGATTTTCCCAGAACCGATGCCCGGTCTTCTTGAGGAATACGTCCTCCAAGGTGGGCCGGCGCACATGGACTTCCGTGATGTCGTCGGGGAACTCGGCCATCAATCGCGCCACTCTGTCGTAGGCCCTCTCGGCCGCGATTTGCAGGGAGCCATCCACCGTCGTGGGCTCGAGCTTCCATTGCTCGCGCACCCAGGCCGAGACGCGCCCGGGGTCCCGCGTGGTCACGTGCAGCACCTCCCCGCCGATCTCGCGCTTGAGCGCCGCGGGCGTGTCCAGCGCGGCCAACCGGCCCAGGTCGAGGATCGCCACCCGGTCGCAGGCATCCGCCTCTTCCAGGAAGTGCGTGGTCAGCAGCACGGTGACCCCGTCCTTCGCCCGCAGCGATTCGAGGTGGCTCCACAGGTCTCGGCGCGCCCCCGGATCCAGCCCCACGCTCGGCTCGTCGAGCAGCAGCAGTTCCGGTCGGTGCAGCAGGCCCTTGGCGATCTCGACCCGGCGCGCCAGTCCACCCGACAGCTTCTCCACGCTCTCGTGCGCGCGGTCGGCCAGCCCGAACCGCTCGAGCATCGCGCGGATCCGCGCTTCGAGCTCGGGCCCGCGCATGCCGTACAGTCGGCCCTGGTGCCGCAGGTTCTCCGCCACCCGCAGCTTCTTGTCCAGGCTGGGAGACTGGAAGACCACCCCGAGCCGCCGCCGGACTTCGGAGATTTCGCCCGCCAGGTCGTGCCCGAGCACCCGGACCCGGCCCTGCATCGGCGGCTGCGCGGTCGAGAGGACCTGGAACAGCGTCGACTTGCCACCGCCGTTAGGCCCCAGCAGGGCGAAGATCTCCCCCTTGCCGACCGAGAAGCTCACCTCGCGGAGCGCCTGGCGCTCCCCGTAGAAGTGGCTCAGGCCGGCGACGTCGACGAGCAGTTCCACGTCATCCCACCCGATCGAAGACGAGCAGCCCGAGGACCACGGGCAGGTAGGCGAGCGAACCCAGGAACAGGCTGCGGGCCGAGCGGTCGGTGCGCAGGATCGCGAAGCGGACCGCGGCGGCGAAGAACAGGGCGCCGGCCAGGAATGCGCCCACGAAGTAGACCGGGCCGGCCATGCCCATCGGCAGGGGCATCAGGCTCGCGACCAGCAGGCCGGCGGCGTAGACCACCGCCTGGCGGCCGGTGCTGCCTCCTCCGGGCTCGATCACCGGGAGCATGAGGAAGCCGCCGCGGGCGTAGTCCTCGCGGTACTTCCAGGCGATCGCCAGGAAGTGCGGGATCTGCCAGAAAAAGAGGATCGAGAAGAGGACCCACGCGGGGGCCGGAAGCGCGTGCTGAGCCGCGGCCCAGCCGATCAAGGGGGGCAGCGCGCCCGGGACGGCACCGATCACAGTACAGAGCGAGGTGCGCGTCTTGAGCGGGGTATAGACGAAGACGTAGCTCGCGGTGGTGGCCGCGCACACGACGCCGGCGAGAAGGTCGCCCTGGAGCACGAGCGTGGCCAGCCCCAGGCAGGTGAGGATGACTCCGGCGGCGAGCCCCAGGTCGGGGGAAAGCCGCCCGACCGCGACCGGCCGGAACATGGTGCGCTTCATCTTCGCGTCGAGCTGGTACTCGACCACCTGGTTGAGCGCGGCGGCGCCTCCCGCGGCGAGAGCGGTGCCGAGCAACGTGAGCAGCAGGTGGCCCGGTTCGATCACTCGGCCAGCCGCCATGACGTACCCGGCGAGGGCCGAGAGGACGACCATGATCGACACGCCGGGCTTGGCGACGATGAAGAAATCGGCGAGTCGCAACCCGCTCGTGGGCGGTCTCGCCGGGTCGCCGGGGTCGAGCGTTCCGGTAGTGCCGGTCGCGCCGGCGGTCGGGGCTTCGGCGCTCATCCCGGCACCGCCCGGGGCGCGGGTCGGACCGCGTTCGCCGCCCGCAGGGTCATGCCGAAGCATGTCGCCAGCAGCGCCGCTCCGGTCGCGAGGTGGAAGTTGCGGGTCCACACGTGGAACGGGTCCTCGGTGCCCTTGAACTCGTCCACGCGCACGACGAACGTCGCCGCCGCCATGCCGAGGACGAACTGCGCCTGCACCAGACCCATGGCCCACCAGGCCGGGGTCCGCAGGCGCGCGCGGTCTTCCGCGTCCTGAAAGATCCGCTGCGCGGTCCAGTATACCACGAGCACCACCGCGACCGCGCCGAACAGATGCCAGATCAGCCCCTCGCGCATGTGGCGCCGGTACGCCCCGAGCAGGATCTGCGCGTAGACCGTCAGCGTGGCGGCGATGCAGCGTCCGGTGTGGCCGGGCACCGGGAGCCTGGTGGGGTCGATGATCCGCACGAGGTTCGCCTGGTCCGCCTCCGTGGGTGCCTGGTGGTTCGATGGCGAGGTCGGCGGCGTGGGATCCGGCGGGAGCAGCCCGGGAGAAAACGTCGGACGCAGCACATAGGCGAGGGCGATGGTCAAACAGAAGAAGGCCTCGGCCAGCGCGGCGTGCGCGATCGACACCGCGGGTGGCAATTTGAGCAGCACGGTGTACCGGCCGAGGATCCCCTGGGCGATCACTGCGCCAAGCGCGGCGATCCCCAGCCAGCGCACGGAGGCGCGCCGTTCTTTGCCGAGGATCCACAGGGACAGGACCAGCGTCATCGTCCCCACGCCCATCGCGATCAGCCGATGGCCGTGCTCGTTGAGGACCTTCCCCACCATCGGGGGAAGCCACTGGCCGAAGGCGAGGGGCCAGTCCGGCACCGCGAGCCCGCTGCCGGTGCTGGTCACGTTCGCGCCCGCGACCAACAGGAGGAACGTCGCTCCTGCCGTCGCGCGCGCAAAGCGGTGGAGAGAACGGCCGCCGGGGGGAGCTACTTCAGCTCTTCCGCCTTCACCGTCCAATTCACCTCCTTGGATTCTTTGTCCCCGACCTTGACGGTCTGGGTCCAGCCGGTCTTGGACTTCTCGTGCCACGCTTTGACCTCGTATTCGCCCGCGGGCAGGCCCTTGATCGAATAGGTGCCGTCCGCGCCGGTGATCGCGAAGAAAGCGTTCTCGAACACGTGGACCCACATGTTCATCCAGGGGTGCACGTCGCACTTGACCTTGATCGCGGTCTCGAGCGTCCCGAGATCCACGGAGTTCTCCTGGCCTTGGGTGTTCTGGCCGAAGTTGAACTCGTTGTTCATCTTGGGCAGGCCGTGCACGTTGTGGGTGAGGGCGTCCCCGTTCTTGTAGACCAGTTTCTGGCCGAGCACGAGGCAGACCACGTGCGGGCTGTAGACGCAGCCCTCCTGCGTGATCGCGACCGGGTCCTTGGGCGCCTCGGACTTGGCCGCGCCCTTGCTGACGAAGATCACCACGTTCGACAGCGTCTTGTTCTCGTTGACGATCACGTCCTGCTTGAGCATTCCCGCCTCGCCGTGCTTGGCTTCGCAGGCGGGCTCGGCTTCCATCTTGATCTTGTTTCGCTTCGGGGCGTCGCCTTCGAAATTCACCTTCCCGGTGAGGGTCGCGCCCTCCTGGGCCGACGCGACGGAACAGCAGAACAGGGCGATGCACAGACCGGTCAACCAGCGGCTCATGGCCACCTCCTCAAAAGAAAACGGGGGCGGAATTCTCAGCGAATCGCTCCCGGGTGTCAACACAAAAGGGGACGGATTCATTCCGCGCCGGCGCCGGGATTCCGGACGGGCTCAGGCCGGGTCTGCCGCCGCAACCGCTCGAGCATCGCGATGCAGGCGGCCGGAAGCAGCGCGCCCGCGGCCATTGCGGCGGCTTCCGCCGGCTCCCCTCGCCCGACCAGTTCGTGAAAGGCGAAGACGATCTGCACCCCCGCGAGCGCCCCGTATCCGACGAAGGCCGGCGGGAAGGCCCAGCGCCGGCCGCTGATCGCGAGCCAGGACAGCAGCGCGAGGACGGGTGCAGCTCCGCACCAAATCCCCGCCCCGAGCCCGAGCATCACCCTCATGTCCCGGCTATTGCGGACAAAGGTGACGTTCGCGCACATCAGCCAGGACAAGGCGGGCCAGAGCGTGAGGACCATGAGCCAGGTGAGGGTCTTCGGGCGCGCGGACCCACGGCCCTTGCTCCGTGCGGTTTCGGCGCCGGGTGCAGCGCTCATGTTCTCACCGTGCTCTCAGTCTCGCTCCACGGGCCGGAGCAGGCGGACGACCTCGCCGCATCCTTCATGAAAAGCCAGCAACTCGCCGGGCGTCGAGAGGCCTCGGTTGACCACGATGGCGATCGCCCCGCCCGTGACCCGGAGCTGGGTGCGCCCCCGGATCCGGGTATCGAGCGACCGCAGCGCGTCGAGGAGCGGGCGCGTGACCACGGTGCGCGCGAACCCTTCGTCCGACGAGGTCACGAGGTACCCGGCCAGGAGATCGGGGTCGAGGGACGGGACGGGCCGGATGAACCGCGATCGGATGGCGCAGGCGGAATCGGGCTTGCCGACGATGCTGAGCACGTGCCCGCCGGCCGCGGGCGCGGCAAAGACCGTCTGGTCGATGACCATGCTCTGCGGTGCGCGGCTCGCACGGAGCGAGATCACACCTGCGGCCGTCTGCAGGGCCGGTCCATCGATGAGCTTGCCTGCGAGCGCGGTCGCGACGCATTCCAGACGGCACCGGCAGTCCCCCTCGATCCGTTCGCGCATCTGGTCGAGGGATCGCATCCGGCCTCGGGCGAGGTAGAGGGCGCCCAGGACAGGTACGATGCCGAGACAGAGCATGGCGTCGAGCACGGCGGCGCATTTCGGCAGGGGGCTCGAGATGATCCCGCGAGTCTAGTCCCTCCACCCCTGGCGGACCAGCAACGGACGTCATGCTCTCACCGCGCAAACACGCCGCGCAATCCCCCGCTGATCAGCGCGGCGATGTTGGCCAGGATCCGCGGCAAGGCCAGCCCGCCCGGCGAGGCGAGGTAGCGCGGCGTCCAATCGGGGTCGAACTTGTCCTTGTACCGTCGCACCCCCTGGAAATTGTAGAAGTGCTCGGCATGCCGGTACACCAGCGACCCGACGCGATTCCACAGCGGCGCCAGCGCGCGGTCTTCGAGGCCCGAGAGCGGTGCCATCCCCAGCGAGAACCACCGGAAGCCCTGCGCCTTGCCCCACAGCATCAGCTTCGCGAACAGGAAGTCCATCATCCCGGAGGGCGCGCCCGGCCGGTAGCGCATGAGGTCGACCGAGAGCTCCTCCTTGCCGCCGCCTTCCCACACGTTGGCGAAAGCCCAAGGCACCCCGTCCTTGCGCACCACGGCCACGGGGAAGCGTGCGAGGTAGCCCTCGTGGAAGCAGCCGATGGAGAAGCCCTTCTCGCGCACCTTCTTCTCGCCCAGCCAGGCGTCGGACACCTGCCGCAGCATCGGCATCAGCGCAGTCGCCCCGTCGGCGGGGACCACCTCGAATTCGAAGCCCTGATCCTCGATCTTGCGCGCCGCCTGGCGCAGGGTCTTCCGCGACTTCCCTTCGAGCGCGAACGTCGCGAGCGGTACGCGCGCCTCCTCGCCGACCTTGAGCAGCGAGAGCCCGAGGTCGACGTAGAGCGGCAGGTTCTGCGCGCGCACCTGGTAGAAGACGGGCCACGCGCCCGCGCGGTCGCACAGCTCGCGGAAGCGCCAGGCCAGGTCGCCGCGCGCTTCCTCGGGCCCGACCGGATCGCCGAGGGCGACCCAGCTTCTCCCCTCGACGCCGTACATGAGAAAGGCGGTGCCGGGCTCGTCGAACAGCAGCGCCTTGTCGCCGAGCAGGGCGAGCGCCGCGGACGACTCGGGGCTGGCGCGGACCACGCCCGCGGCGCGATCGAGCGCGGCGGCATCGGGCAGCGGCGGCGCCGGACGCGCGGGTCGCAACAGGCGCGCGAAGGCCACGATCACCGCGGCGCCGAGCACGCCCACCGCCGCGCGCGCCGCTCGGGGTGCGTCCCGGTCGAGCGCGAACTGCCACCACATCTCCGTGTTGGCTTCGGCGTGCCGGTAGGCGAACAGCCCGAGCCACGCCGACCCGCCGAGCACCACCGCGATCGCCGCGAGCGAACCGGGCGTGAACGGCTGATGCAGCAGGCTGGCCTTGCGGTGGAACGCGGAGCGGCAGGGGATGAGCGCGGCGAGGACGACCGCCAAGGCGAGAGCTTCTTCCCAATCGAACCCCTTGAGCAGCGACAGCACGATCCCCGTGGCGATCGACGCGACCGCAAGATGATACGCCGCGTCGAGCCGGCGCTGCAGCCCCCACGCGAGCACCAGCAGTCCGAAGCCGACCAGACTGGCCAGGAAGTGCGACGCCTCGATCACCGGCAGCGTGACGAGGTCTTGCAGCCACGCGAGGCGCGCCGAGACGGGGGGCGTGGCTCCGGAGAGGACGAGGAGGGCGCCTCCGGCGAACACGGCGAACGCGAAGACGTGGGGGACGAGGATCGGCAGCCACGGCCCGACGGCTTCGGCGGCCTTCTTCAAGGCGGCGCGGCGTTCGGCGGCTTCCCAGGCCCCGAGCAGCAGGGCGCCGAGGGCGAGGGGAAGGAGGTAATAGGCGACGCGGAAGAGCACGAGTGCGCCGAGGGCCTGGGGCGCGCTCATGGAGGAGGCGAGGAACCAGAGCATGACGCTCTCGAAGACGCCGAGGCCGCCGGGCACGTGGCTGACGACTCCGGCGAGCGTGGCGAGGACGAAGGCGGCGAAGAAGGCGCCGAAGGCTACCCCGGCGGCGGGCGGCAGAAGCCAGAACAGGGCGCCCGCGGTGAGGGTCCAATCGATGGCCGAGACGGCGATCTGGCCGAGGGAGAGCGCGACGGGGGGAAGGGGGAACTCCCACTCGCGGATCGTGATGGGCTTCTTGCGGACGACGGAAGCGACCAGGTACGCGGCGGAGAGGAGGAGGAGGATGGCGCCGAGGGGGCGGACGTCGCGCAGGGGAAGGCCGAGGAGGGAGGGGATGGCGACGGGTTCATAGAGGAAGAGCAGGCCTCCGAGGGTGCAGAGACCGAGCCAGAACCCGCTGCCGACGAAGGCGACGACGCGGGCGCACTCGATGGTGGAGAGGCCCCAGGCGCCGTAGAAGCGGAAGCGGAGGACGCCGCCGCCGAGGGAGAGGAGGCCGACGTTGTGGGCGAAGACGCAGGCGAGAAAGGAGGCGAGCGCGGTCTTGTGGTAGGGGAGGGGTCGTCCGGCGTAGCGGAGGCCGAGGGTATCGGAGAGGGTGAGGACGGCGTAGGCCGCGAGGGCGAGGCCGAGCGCCCCGAGAACGCGGGCGAGCGGCATGCCACGCATGTATGCGACGGCGTCGCGGTAATGGAAGCCCGCGAGAGTGTGCTGGAGGGCCCAGAGGGCGGCGGCGAAAAGGAGGAGGCCGGCGGCGGGTCCGGCGAAGCGGCGCAGTCGCTGGGCCAGGGGCGCGCGGGATGTAGGGGATGCAGGGGATGGGGCCATGGGCGGGAGGGTAGCTACCTATCTATGTGCTCGGCCTCGGGCTCGCGACGCTCTCTTCTTGGGGAGCGGCCGGATTTCCCCGACGTACTCCAATGCAACCGTCGCGTGGATTCCGCCCTTGAGCAGAAAGGTGGCGTACCTCGGGCTGATGATGCTCTCTGGGGTCGTGACCCGATACTCGTACCCGACCACGGTTCGCACGAGGAGCGGTTGGAACGGTCGCGAGTCGAAGGCCTTGCGGACCTCTTCGAATCTCATTTCCGCCTCCCTTGCTCGGACGGCCGATTCTATCACTGGAGTTCCCGATCATCAACTGCTGGTTCCGCAGACTCCGCGACGACTCGCGGTTGGGGGTGCGGCTGCGCAGACGAGTACCGCGAGCGTGGATTGCCAAACGCCGAGGAGGAGGTTCGCGGATTCCGGATCCCTCAGGCCAAGTTCATGTAGCGTGAGCTTGCCGCTGAGAGCACCGGCCGGTTTAGGCGCCCGGTGCCCGGAGCATCGGAAAACGGCTCGGAGCACGCCCCAACGACGATGCGGAGCGGCCAATTGAAGTGAAAAGTCTGTGCTTCGTAGATAAAACGATTCTAACGACGTTAAATCGGTTTTTCAGTGTTGCGCCGAATTTTAGCGACGATAAGCACGATTCGAACCGCGCACGGAGCATTCGCTACGCCGACAAACCCCAGGTCTCGTCGATTGGGCGTGATGCAACAGCGTTTGGAGCACGCGAATCGACGTTTCGTGAGGATCCAGTGGCGTTGAGTAGGTGCCGCACGACTAAAGAGGCGGGCGATCGTCGAGAGAATCGTGCTCAACAGGGAAAAATGCCAGCGATTCCCGATTGCGTGTCTCACGTCGTGGATGAGGGCGCACGATCAGCGGTTCGGGTGCGCTTGCAACTCCAGCAAAACCGACTTAACGTCGTTAAATCGATTTTTTCGCTGTTGCGGCTGACGATTCAGAGTTGCAGGCCGGCGCGAGCCGGTTGCTGTGGATCTCGAAGTCGTTGATCGCCAAGTTGACGGGTGCCGAATGGATTTCCTGCTGCAACAAAGCCATCGAATGGCGAATCGATGGGTTTTGCGCGAGTAGGGGGGCGAGCCAAGCGGGTTCAGAAGGACATTCAGGCCGAAACCCACCTCACGACGAAAGTGATCAGTCGGTCTACCGCGGCGTTTCTGAATTGCCGCGGTTATCCCGGTCGGCATTGACTCGAAACGGCTCGTCCTTGCCCCTTCGCCCCGGCACCGCATTGACTCGGCATCCCGAACTGCCTATGATCTTCCTGCAGATGAATGCTGCCGAACTTTGGCGCCTCCCGGCATTCCCTCGGCAAAGGCAGGTGTGACGTGCGAATCCAATGTACCCGCGCAAGACCGCGCCGAAGGTGCGCGGAGGCAAGGTCCAGCGCAAGAACCGCACGGCACCCAGCCCGGAAATCTACGGCCGCGAGCCGCTCCAATTGCAGATCCGGCGACTGCCCGCGGGCCGCGGCTACTCCCACGTCCTTTCCCGGCGGGAGGTCGAACGCTTCGTTCGGTTGATTCCCGACTTGGCGGAGCTCTCTCGCGGCCTCATGTGGGGACGCTACCGGCAGGAATTCGGCCCGCCCGAGCGAAACCGGGACGGCCGCGGATAGCGGCATGTTTCACCGCGCGGGGGCCGCAGGCGATCGGGTCCGGCTCCGAGGTCACGAGGATGAAAGCCGCGCACCGGCGCGTCCCTTCGCTCTTCCGCGGCTGGCGCCGTTGGGCGTGGGCGGCGCTCGCCCTGGCTCTCACCATCGATGCCGCGCTCATGCTCCGCATCGCCACCGCGGGCCCCGGCCCGACCGACGCGGCGGTGAAACCGACTGGACCCCCGCGGAAGGGCACGCCGGTCGCGACCACCGGCGGCACGGGCGACCGATCGTTCTCCCCGGACGCTCCGGCCACCTCCGCGACTCCAGGGGGGTCGGCCGCCGCATCGGTCCCCGTGGCCGAGCCCGACCCCGCAGCCGCAGGCAATCCCGGCGACGAGGTGGATCCTGCCGCTCTCGCTGCGTTGGCCCCGCGCGAGTTGCCGGACGCCCTCGCCCGGATCGCGCGCCTTTCACCGGACGCTCGCGATCGGGCGATGCGCATGCTGAAACGCCGTCTGGAAGGCTCGGCCGGAGAACGCACGCAGCTCTTGGCGCTGGTGCTGACGCTCGCAGACGAAGCCTCGCTCGACCTCCTGGCGCAGGCCCTGTTGTGGCGTCTGGAGATCCCGGCTTCGCCCAAGGCGGGGGCGGAGCAGATGTTCGCGATCTTCCGGGACGGCGGGCCGGACCCACGGCGGCGGGCGGCCGCGGTTGCGCTTCGCCGTTATTGCATGGTCCAGGGTGACCTCGAGGCCGGCCGGTTGATCCAGGTGCTGCGCCAGGAGGACGACCCGGGCATCCTGAGCGACCTCGGGTTCGCGCTCGTCAACCGCTCCGACCCGATCCCGGATGCGATGCGGAAGGCGCACGTCGATGCGCTCGAGGAGGTCGCCGCGCGCATTCCCGGGGGTGCGGACCGACGGCGGATGTTGGTCGGGGCCTGGTCGAAGCACGAGCCCGAGTCTGGTCCGCTCGAGAGCGACCTAAATTGGCTGCAACGCATCTATGGCAAGTGGTCCGTCAGCCCCGTGGAAATGCGCGAGGACGCCGCCGCGGCCTTCGCCGAGGTTGCGCAGGATCACCAGGCTCCCTTCGACCCAGGGGAGGAACCGGACCCCGCGATCTCCGACGAGGTCCTCCAGCTGCATCTGCAGGTCTACCGGGCATCCACTTCGGCGGAGACCCGTCTCACCCTGTTCCGCTCGGTCTTGCAGCAGGAAGGCGGCGGGCGGGATCGGCGGCAGGACTTGCGAAGTGAGCGATTCCGGTCGTTCCTCTCCTCCCTGGCCGCGGTGGAGAACGATCCGCGGCGGTCGCAGCTCTACCGTCGGATCGCGGAATCAGCCGACCCGAGTGCCGGCTCACCTGATTGGCAAGAGTTGTGGCGCGTCTTCGAACCCAGGGATTAGGAGACCCGCATGTCCTCTCGGGGAGACGTCGCGCTGGTTGCGGCCCTGCTGGGCAGCCTCCTCTTGGCCGCGGTGCTGCTCCGCAACGGCCCGCTCCTGGACTCACAAGACCCGTCTGCGCCACGTCTGCCGGACCACGCCCGATCTGCGGATTTCGCACCTCGATCGGAAGCCGTCCCCCTCTCGCCGTCCTCCGCACGTGTAGCCTCTCCGGCACGTCCCGAGGAATCCGGGCCCGGGGCACACGGTGGATTCGCCGATCCCGCCCCCGACCCCGCTCCCCTCGAGGGCGTCGACCGGGTCATCGTCGCGGCGCATCGGCGCGCCCCGTTTGCCGATCGCCTGCGCGGCGTCATGGCGCTCGACGAAGCGGATCGGGAGCGCGGGCTGCGCGCACTGGCGGAGGCGATCAGCGACGAAGGCGGATCGGCCGATCGGGAGTGTCTTCTGCTCCTCGAGGCGGGCGGCGATCCCGCGCTCCTGAAAGCCATGGCGCAGTTCTTCGATGTCGCCGGTGGCAAGGGCGGGTTCGACCGGACGCTCGTCGTGCGCGCGATCGAATTCATGAAGCAGGGCGCAACGCCGGCCGAGCGGCGCGCCGCGGCCCTGCTGGCGCTCCAGTATCGCGCCGTCGGAGTGCTCACGAGCAACGACGCTGCCCTGGCCGAAGTCATCCAACGCGACGGCGACCCTCTGCTCCTGCGTAAGATCGCCTGGCACTATCGCCAGGTAACCGACGCCCAACCGCCTCCCGCTCTCGCGCGCGTTGTGGCGCACCTGGCCGAAGGCGACGCGCGTCCCGACACACGCGCCGCCGCGCTTGCGGCCCGGTTCTGGGTCGGTGCCGGCCCGGATCGCGGTCTCGTGCGCCTTCAGGAGTGCCTCGCCATCGGCGACCCGCAGGCGCGTCAGCAGATGGTCAAGGCCATCGCGGAGTCCGAGTTGCCCAGTCTGGGCCGGTCCTCCCACAGGTTCGACCCGGAGGAAGCGGAGGAGGGAGAATCGCAGGTGAGGGAGTATCGCGGCCGGGAGTTGCAAGAGCGGACGAATCCGCGTGCCCCGGCGGGCTTGTCGGACATGGTCGTGCGGCTCTACCAGGAAGGCGCGGACGCCCGGGTGCGCTCGCTCTTCCTGCGCTCCATGGTGAGCAACATGGGCGCGGGCGGCGGCCGGCAAGCCGACCAGACCGGCTTCCTCGAACGCCTCGCCGCGGTGGAACGCGACGAGGCCTGGCGCGGCCGTCTGCAGAGCGCGCTCGCGGCGGCCCGCCTGCAGCGGTTGGACCAGAAGGGGCTGATGGAAGCACTGTACGGCGAGCGGGAGTAATCGAGATCCGTCCTGGACCCTCCGCTTTCCCGACCTTGCTCGACGATCGGCCGCGACTGCGGTCAGCGACCCCGAACCGGATCGCGGAATCCGCCGACCCAACGACCAGCTCCCCTGATCTGGATGAGTTGTGGAACTTCGACGAACTTCCAGGAACTGGGAGACCCGCATATCCTCGAAGAGACGTCGCGCTGGTCGTGGCCCTGCTGGGCAGCCTCCTCTTGGCCGCGGTGCTGCTCCGCAATGGCCTGCTCGGGGAGCGTCAAGACCAGTCTACCCGGCGTCCGCCGGACCACGCTTGATTTGCCCAGGCTGGGCCGCCAGGGGAGCCGGCTTATTCCGCGGTTGAAGTGTAGAAGGCGAGTTCGGCGTTCACCGACGGCCCGTCGCTGCCGTAGACATACCCGAGCCGGCGGTCCCGCCCGACACGTTGGAAGGTGAAATTGCCCTTGCCCATCAAGCCGTGGAGCACGATGTCGTCGTTGGCTTTGGACGCCTCCCACTTCCCGGTGGTCGTCTTTCCCTCATCCGTGTGCGTCCAGGTGCCGTCCGGCTGCACCTGCAGGACGCCGTAGTCGGACTTGAGTATCGGATTCCGACGCAGTCGGGTGAGGGTCCATGTCTGCTGGTAAAAAGACGGGTCCGTCCACGGCTCTAGGTCCCAGTGTACCGTGCCTTTCTCGGGCCGCCAGCCGTCGTAGCCCGAGGAGCCGTCGGGATAGTAGAGGGCCTTGATCTGGTCGTTGGGGCGCAGTGAGACGTGCAGGTCGTCCTTCCCGAGCACGGCTTTCTCGAGGATGATCCCGGGCTTGCCTGCCAGGTTGCCCTTGCGCCAGCGGCCCCGCGACTTCTTGTCGTCCGGCGAGCGGCGGATGTACGTGCCGTCGGATTCGATGTGGAGGAAACCGCCGACCGCGCCGCCTTGCATTTGGATGTACTCACGGATCTGCGTCTTGCTGATCCGCTTCGAGTCGACGACGTTGAATACCACCTGCACCGCGGTCGCCCACGTACCGAGAAGCGGCGCCACGTCTGCATCGGCCGCCGCCGGGTCGGTCTTTCGCGCAGGATCTTTCCGATCGACCGGGTCTTTGCCCGGGTCTCCCGGTCCCGCGCCGTCCGCGGGTTCCCGGGTCTCCGCCGCGGCGGCGTCCTGCGCCTCGGGATCGGGAGGTGTGGCCGCGCCCGCGGGCATCACCTGGTCCGGGGTGTAGTAACTCTGGAACGACTTGTGTGGGTTGTAGGTCCCGTCGGGCATCGGGAGACGCACCAGGACGCCATCCCGGTTCTGCTCCACCACCTGCCCGGGCACCCACTCGCCGAAGCGGTTGACCTGGACCACTTGGCCGGGCGCGAACTTCGCGTCGCTGCCGGCGGGCTTCTTCTCCTCCTTGGGCTTGGGCTTCCCGCCGCCGGGTGCGGGGCGGCGTACCTCCTTCGCCTGGGCGTAGGTCGAGGAGGACTTGTGCTCGTCGTACGTGCCGTCGGCGAGCGGGAGCATGACGAGGATTCCGTACTGGTCATGCTTCAGCACCCGGCCAGGGAGCCACTCGCCGAAGCGGTCGATTTCGACGTCCTCTCCCGCCTTGTACTTCGCCTCCTGCGCGGGCAGGTTGGCGGGCAGGAGCACGGCGCAGAGCAAAGCGACGCAGAGCGAGCCGAAGAATTGATGCGCGGACATGGGCGCGATTCCTCACGGGAATGGCCTCGAGGGAGGTGCCGCGACGACGAATCGGGGCCGGACCGATGTCCGCTCGCGGATTCTATCACGCGGTACCGGAGCGGAAAAGAAAAAAGCCGCGGCCCGGAGGAGATGCCTGGGGATGGGGCTATTCGTCGTCGGAGTCGGACTCGGTGTGGACCACGTCGGACTTGCGCAGCTCGCGCAGGAGGACGGTGGCATAGGCGCCCTTGGGCAGGGTGAAGGCAAAGGTCAGGCCGTCCCCCTCGGCTGCGACCTCGGCAGCGAAGGGGCGGATGCGTGCGAGGCGCCGGCTGCCGTCCAGTCGCGCGCGGCGCAGCATGTCTTCGGTGACTCCGGTGGCTGCAAACACCGCCCGTTCCCGGTCTCCCGCTTCGCCGGTCGCCCAGCGCATGCGCGATCCGTAGATCGGCCCGGTATAGGAGATCTCGTCGCGTTCGAAGCGCGGGCGTTCGGCCTCGATGTCGGCGGCGTCGAAGGTACCATC
>Ga0082335_1005540_pt1 | contig 17306 bp, 15 predicted proteins | sample Subgrocontami58m_FD_72375 | JGI IMG/M metagenome (GOLD analysis project Ga0082335, IMG submission 72375) | Subsurface groundwater microbial communities from S. Glens Falls, New York, USA - GMW37 contaminated, 5.8 m (SPADES assembly) (version 2) ... | reverse complement strand
GCCCTCGGACCTGGTCGACCTCGGCACGATCGACGAACTGCGCGGCATCCAGGTCGACGGCGGCAGCGTGACCATCGGTGCGATGACGCGCCACGCCGAAGTGGCGGCCTCGGCCGAGGTGAAGAAGGCGATCCCCGCGCTCGCAGCCCTCGCCGGCTGCATCGGCGACCGGCAAGTGCGCAACATGGGCACGCTCGGCGGCTCGGTCGCCCACAACGATCCGGCCGCGGACTATCCCGCGGGCCTGGTCGGGCTCGGCGCGACGGTCAATACCAACAAGCGCAAGATCGCCGCCGACCAGTTCTTCAAGGGCATGTACGAGACGGCCCTCGACGCGGGTGAGATCATCACCTCGGTGAGTTTTCCCCGCCCGAAGCGCGCGGCCTACATGAAGTTCAAGAATCCCGCCTCGCGCTACGCGATCGTCGGCGTGTTCGTCGCCGACACCGGTTCCGGCGTGCGCGTCGCCGTCACGGGTGCCGCGCCGGCCGTGTTCCGCGTGCCCGAAATGGAAAAGGCCCTCGCGGCGAAGTTCGCGCCCGAGTCCGTGGCGAACATCCGGGTCCCCGAAAAAGGCCTCAACTCCGATTTGCACGCCAAAGCCGACTACCGTGCCCACCTGATCACGGTCATGGCGAAGCGGGCGGTGGAAGCAGCGCTGAAGTAAATCCACCCTCACCCCACCCTCTCCCCCCGGGAGAGGGTGGCGAGCGCAGCGAGCCGGGTGAGGGTCTGCCCATGCTGGCATAATTATCGGATGAGCAAGCCGCCCGGCCCCAAGCCGTTTCCCACTTCGATCGACGACACCGTCGTCCTTCTCGCCGGCGCCGACTACGTGGCCGAGCGCAGCCTCGCCACCGCGGTGTACCTGAGCCTGCGCATGGGGCGGCCGCTGTTCCTGGAAGGCGAGGCGGGCGTCGGCAAGACGGAAATCGCCAAGGTGCTCGCCGCCACGCTCGGCAGAAGCCTCGTCAGGCTGCAGTGCTACGAGGGTCTGGACGTGGCCTCGGCGGTGTACGAGTGGAACTACTCGCGCCAGATGATCGAGATCCGCCTTGCCGAGGCCGAAGGCGTGAAGAACCGCGAAGGCATCGCGCAGGACATCTTCTCCGAGAAATTCCTCATCCGCCGGCCGCTGCTGCAGGCGCTCGAGGGCGACATCGGCGGCGCACCCGTGCTGCTCATCGACGAGCTGGACCGCACCGACGAGCCCTTCGAGGCCTACCTGCTCGAGGTGCTCTCGGATTTCCAGGTGACGATCCCGGAGCTCGGCACGATCCGCGCGAAGGAGCCCCCGGTGGTCGTCATCACCTCGAACCGCACCCGCGAGATCCACGACGCGATCAAGCGCCGCTGCTTCTATCACTGGGTCGATTATCCGGACGCGGCCCGGGAACTCGAGATCCTGCGCCGCAAGGCGCCGGGAGCGAGCGAGCGCCTGTCCCGGGAAGTCGTCGCCTTCGTGCAGCGCTTGCGCAAGATGGATCTCTTCAAGCTGCCGGGTGTCGCCGAGACCATCGACTGGTCCAAGGCGCTGGTCGCCCTGGACAAGCTCGCGCTCGACCCGCAGACGGTCAACGACACGCTCGGAACGCTGCTCAAGTACCAGGACGACATCGGCCGCATCAAGGGAAGCGAAGCCGAAAGGCTCCTCGCGGAGGTCCGTGCGGAGGTCGCGGCGATTTGAAACGAAAGCGGCGGTTGCACGCGCCGCGCACGAAGCGATGAACCCAGACTCCATCATCCAGCGCCTGCTGCGCTCGGTTGCGAAAGGCACCGGCCCGCAGGCCAAGAGCGCGGACCGCTTCACGCGCAAGACCGTGACGCTGTGGCGCGCATTGCTGTCGCAGCGCGGCGAGGCCTCGGGCGCGGCACTCGCGCGGGAGGCGCTCGACGCCTACAACGCCCTGGAAGGTCCCTCCCTGGAAGCCTTCTTCGATGTCCTGGCGAACGAGTTCTCGCCCGATCCGCAGGAGGTGGGCCGGGCCGCCGACGCCTACCGGCGGGAGCCCACGCAGCCCAATCTGGTCCGCCTGGTGGATGTGGTCGAACCGCGCAGGCAGGAGCTGTTCCGCCGTCTCAACCTGGCCGCCGGCGGCACCGCGGCGCTGGTGGAGATGCGCCGTCGCATCCACCAGCAATTGCACGCCCGCCCGCATTGGGCCGGGATCGACGCGGACCTCGCGCACCTGCTCTCCTCGTGGTTCAACCGCGGATTCCTGGTGCTCGAGCGGATCGACTGGCGCACCTCCGCGTTGATCCTGGAAAAGCTCACGCAGTACGAAGCGGTGCACGCCATCCAGAGCTGGCAGGACTTGCGCCGCAGGCTGCAGGCGGACCGGCGCTGCTTCGCGTTCTTCCACCCCGCGCTCCCGGACGAGCCGATCATCTTCATCGAGGTGGCGCTCACGCGCGGAATGAGCGGTACGGTGCACCCGCTCCTCGATCCGGATTCGCCGGTTGCCGATCCGTCCGAGGCGAACTGCGCGATCTTCTACTCGATCACGAACTGCCAGGAAGGCCTGCGCGGCATCTCGTTCGGCAACTTCCTGATCAAGCAGGTCGCCGAGGATCTCGGCCGGGAATTCCCGCGGCTGAAGACCTTCGCCACGCTGTCGCCCATTCCGGGGTTCCGGCCGTGGATGCGCAAGGCGGCGAAAGCGCTCGCCGAGACCCCGCGCGGCGCGGCGCTCGCGGAGCAATTGCGCGCGATCGACGAGCCGGACTGGAGCGCCAGGCCGGAGCTCGCCAAGGCGCTGGAGCAGCCTTTGATGCGCCTGTGCGCCTATTACCTCCTCAATGCCAAGCGCGAGGGCGAGCCGCAGGACCCCGTCGCCCGCTTTCACCTGGGCAACGGCGCGCGCATGGAAAGGTTGAACTGGCTCGCCGACACCTCCGAGCACGGCATGGCGCTGTCCGCGGGAATCATGGTGAACTACGTCTACAAGCTGGAGGACGTCGAGCGTAACCACGAGATCTTTGTCAATCGGCACGAGGTCGTGTCCTCGGCCAAGTTCGTGGTGCTGGCGCGCGAGTGCCCGCTCGCGGACAGGCGGAGCGGCCGCGCGTGAACCCGCGCGGGCGGGAGCCGCGGGCACAGGGGCGGCTCGCCGAGAACGTGATGCACTTCGCGCGCGTGCTGCGCACTGCGGGCCTGCCGATCGGTCCGGACCGCGTGATCGACGCGGTGCGCGCGCTGGAAGTCGCCGGCCTCGCGCGGCGCGACGATTTCTACTGGACGCTCGCCAGCGTCTTCCTCGACCGGCGCGAGCAGTTCGAGGTCTTCGACCAGGCCTTCCACATCTTCTGGAAGGACCCGCAATTGCTCGAGCGCGCGATGGCGATGCTGCTGCCCGCCGTCTACGGCCGCGCGCCCGAGGAGCCGAGTGCTGCGGGCAACCGCGTTTCCGAGGCGCTGTATGCCGGGCAGAAGCCGAACGAACGCCCCGGCGCCGAGCCTCCGGAGAAGATCGAGCTCGACGCCACCCTGACCTTCTCCGCGCGCGAGGTCCTGCAGCACGCGGATTTCGAGACCATGACCACGGAGGAGATCGCGCAGGCGAAGGCGATGATCGCCCGGCTCAGGCTGCCGATCCCGGAGGTCCGCACGCGCCGCTACCGCGCCGACGACGAGGGCGCGCGCGTCGACCTGCGCGCGAGCCTGCGCGCGAGCCTGCGCGCCGGCAGCGAGGTGATTCCGCTCAAGCGCCGCTCGGTGCGTTACCGACACCCGCCGCTCGTGGTGCTGTGCGACATCTCGGGCAGCATGAGCCGCTATTCCAGGATGTTCCTGCATTTCCTGCACGCCATCACCAACGACCGCGACCGCGTGTACACCTTCGTGTTCGGAACGCGGCTCACCAACGTCACGCGCTGCCTGCGGCACCGCGACGTCGATGCGGCGATGATCGAGATCGCCCAGGTCGTGGCCGACTGGTCCGGCGGAACGCGAATCGGCGCCTGCCTGCACGAATTCAACCTGCGCTGGTCGCGGCGCGTGCTCGGACAGAACGCCGTCGTGCTGCTGATCTCGGACGGCCTGGACCGCGACGTCGGCGAGGGCCTGGCCGAGGAAACCGAGCGGCTGCACAAGTCCTGCCGCAAGCTCCTCTGGCTCAACCCGCTGCTGCGCTACGAAGGCTTCGAGGCCCGGCCAGCGGGGATCCGGGCCATGCTCCCGCACGTCGATGCCTTCCTGCCGGTGCACAACATCGCCAGCCTCGTCGACCTCGCCCGCGCGCTTTCCGTTCCCGGCGCCGGCGAGCGCCGCGCCGCCTGAAGGCGCATCGGCCGCGCGCGGCCTGCGCATTCGCGGCTTTGCTGCGAAAATGGCGGAATTGAACCTGGAGCGACGCGTATGGAAATGAGCGGCGAACAACTGATCGCACTGCCGCAGGCCGACGTCTGGCGCGGCCTGAACGACCCGGAGATCCTCAAGACCTGCATATCGGGGTGCGAATCCATCGAGAAGGTGACCGACAGCGAATACAAGGTGGCGATCACCGCCGCCGTCGGGCCGGTCAAGGCGAAGTTCGCCGGCAAGCTCGTGCTTTCCGACCTGAAGCCGCCGCATTCCTATGCGCTCGCGTTCGAGGGCTCCGGCGGTGCCGCCGGTTTCGGCAAGGGCGGCGCCCAGGTGTCGCTCTCCGCCGAGGGCAATTCGACCCGGCTGCGCTATACGGCGAAGGCGAGCGTCGGCGGAAAGCTCGCGCAGGTCGGCTCCCGCCTCATCGACGGCGTGGCGGCGAAGATGGCCGACGATTTCTTCAAGCGCTTCAACGAGACCATGGCGCCGGCGGCCGCAGCGGCCGCGCCCGCCGAGGCCCGCGTGCGCGCGGGGCTCAACCCGCTGTGGATCGTCGCGGCGATCATCGCCGCGATGCTGGTCGCGAACTGGCTGCTCGGCCCGCCGCGGTATATCTGGTAGCGATCCCCTGAACATTCCCCTCTGCCAAGGAGGGGTGGCGCGAAGCGCCGGGGTGGTCGGGTGCGCATAACCACCCCGCCCTTCGCTGCGCTACGGGCACCCCTCCTCGTCGAGGAGGGGAATGCGGTCAGCGCTTCTTCCCGAGCATCGTTCTGCGGCAGTTCCTCGCCCCGCACCAGCAGGGAAACAGCTTCTTCTGCGCCGGCGAGTGGCGTTCTTCGAGAATGAAGTTGTAGTCGTAGGTGAGCTCTTCGCCCGGCCGTATCGCGCGCACCGTCTCGATGAAGATGCGCTCGTCCTCGTCCTCGACCGCCTCGCAGTTGGGACTGCAGGAGTGATTGATCCACTTGGCCGCATTGCCCTTGCGCACGGCATCGATGCACATCTCGCCGTCGCCCACCTCGAACAGGAAGGTGTGGTAGGGCACCGGATCGACGGGATAGCGGCGCTCGGCTTCCTGCCAGGTGATGCGCTCCCCCTTGTATTCGATCAGCCGCTCACCCTTCGGAATGGCCCGCGTCGCGAACACGCCCCGTCCGTGAATGCTCGACTTGCGTACGGCGAACGGCGGTCGCCGCCTTGCCTGCTTCTTCATGCTTCCTCATCGACAACTGCGGTCAACGCCGCGAGGCAAACCACCTCGAGAGCGGCGCGCCGGTGGAACTCACGGTTCCGTCCATCGTGGTGCCGCGCACGCGGCCGCTGAAATCGCGCCGCGTACCGCCCTCGACCACGGTAAACCGGATCTCGTCGCCGCGCAGCCTGGCGTCGGCCAGCTCGAGCGCCGCCGCTCCCCCTTTCAACTGCCCCGACAGGAGCTGAAAGCTCTGCCTGAGCGACAGCTCGCGGTCCTGGCCGCTGCCCTCGGTGCGCAACGACCACGTGCCGCCCACCTTCGCGGGCACGATCCAGAGATACGCGAGGCGGCCTTCGATCTCGGCCCTTTCATCCGGCTGCCATTCCTCCATGCTGAACTGGTGCGAGGCCACCCGCGTCCCCGGCTTGAGATCCAGGATCCTGGGGCGCAGCTTCAGGTTCAGGTCGGGCAACAGGTACATGGTGATGATGGTCGCCTGGCTGAAATCGGACTGGAAGATGTCCGCCTTCACGAACTTGACCTTGTCGGCCACGCCCTGGCGCTGCGCCTCACGGTTGCTGAGCGCGACCATTTCCGGGTTGTATTCGATCCCCTGCGCGCGGGCGCCGAACTTCTTCGCCGCGGCGATCGCGATGCGCCCGTCCCCCGAGCCGAGGTCGATGACGAAGTCCTCCGGGGTGATCTTCGCCATCCGCAGCATCTTCTCGACCAGCTCGGGCGGCGTCGGCACCCAGATCACGTCCTTGCCGGCCTGCCCGACCGTGGGCGCGTACTGGGCGTCGCCCTGCTTCTGCGCCACCGCGCAGCCCGCGGCAAGCGCGAGCGCGAGCCCCCATACCAGTGCCCGTCTTGGCAATTTCATTTCCATTCTCCGAATCACACGTTGCGGCGATTGACGATCACCAGCACGGCGCCGACCGCGAGCACGCCGACCCCCACCAGCGCCCCCTTGCCCGTGTAGGCGAGGCTGGAATAGAGCATGTAGATGCACACGCCGCAGAACAGCAGCGGCGTCACGGGATACAGCGGGACGCGATACGGCCTGGACGCATGCGGCTCCCAGCGCCTGAACACGAACAGGGACATCCCCGTGAGAAAGAAGAACAGCCAGAACACCGGCGCGGTGTAGTCGACCATGGTCTCGAACCCCCTGCGGGTCCAGGTCCCCAGCGCGACCAGGGCGAGGGCGATCGCAGCCTGGGCCAGCATCGCGTTGCGCGGCACCCCCGCCGCCCCGTCCCATTTCCCGAGCACGCCGAACAGCGGCCAGTCGCGCCCCAGCGCGTAGCTCGTGCGCGCACCGGTGAGGATGGTGGCGTTCGCCGAGGTGATCGCCGCCACGCCCACGATGACGCTGATCAACGCGGCGCCCGCGCCGCCCCAGGCGCGCATGAGCAGGTCCGCCGCCGGCGCCTGGGACTTGCTGAGCGCCTCCATCCCGAGCCCGGCGTAGTAGGCGTAGCTAACCACGATGTACAGCGCCGCGACGATGCCCAGCCCGAGCACGAGCGAGCGGGGAATGTTGCGGTGCCCGTCCTTGATCTCCGCCGAAAGATACGCCGCGTCGTTCCAGCCGCCGTAGGTCAGCAGCACGAACACCATCGCCAGCCCGAAGGCGCCCTGCGTCGAAGCCGCGATCGCCGGCGCCGCGGCCGGCGCGGTCGAAGCGCTCATCAGCCCGGCGACGATCACCAGCGCGAGCCCCAGGCACTCGACCAGCGTCAGCAGGTTCTGGGTCGTCTTGCCGGCGCTGATGCCGACCAGGTTGATGCCGGTCAGCACGACCACGAGCAGCGCCGCATAGATCGAGGACGAATACTCCCCGAGCGGCGCGAGCTGCGCGGCATAGTCGGCGAAGACGAAGGCGAAGATCGCGATCGAGCCGCTCGCGATCACGGTCATGCGCGCCCACGCGAACAGCCGGGCGACGTCGCCGCCGAAGGCGCGCTCGAGAAAATGGTATTCCCCGCCGGCATCGGGATGGCTGCTCGCGAGCTCGGCGTAGCACAGCGCGCCGACGAAGGATATCGCCGCGCCGAGGATCCACGCGAGCATCATCGTCCCCGCGTCCCCGGTGTTCGCCGCGACCGGCGCGGGCAGCTTGAAGATGCCCGCGCCCACCACGATGCCGACGATCAGCGCAACCGCGTCCTTCAGGTCGAGGACGGGCTGGGGTGCGGCGGGGGAGGTGGCTGGGTTCTTGTTGGGCATGTGCAAACGGAGGCGCGGCAGCATCGTATTACGTTATCCCCGGGCGCCGCAAGCCCGCATGGAGGATACAATCTCCAGCGGGTTTTATTCCGGACAATCGCTTGGGCTACGACGTCGCAATCATCGGTGGCGGCCACAACGGGCTGGTGTGCGCGTGCTACCTCGCCGGCGCGGGGCTCAAGGTCCGGGTGATCGAGCGCCGGCCCGTCGTCGGCGGCGCCGCGATCACCGGCGAGTTCCACCCGGGGTTCCGCAACTCGACGCTCGCCTATACCGTGAGCCTGCTCGATCCCGGCGTCATACGCGACCTGCGGCTCGCCGAGCACGGGCTACGGATCGTCCAGCGCCCCATGGCGAACTTCCTGCCGCTCGCGGACGGCGGCGCCTTCCGCGTGGGGCCAGACGCGGCCGCGACGCAGGCCGAGGTCGCGCGCTTCTCCGCGCGCGATGCCGCGCGACTGCCCGGGTACTACGCGATGCTCGAGCGCGTCGCCGATGTCCTGCGCGGCCTCGCGCGCGAGACGCCGCCGCGCATGGCGGGCGGCATCGCCGACCTGCTCGGCGCCTGGCGCGTGGGCCGGCACCTGCGAGCGCTCGACCTCCCGGCGCGGCGCGACCTGCTCGAGCTCTTCACGCGCAGCGCGGGCGAGCTGCTCGATGGGTGGTTCGAGAGCGATCCCGTCAAGGCGGCGTTCGGCTTCGACGCGGTGGTCGGCAACTTCGCCAGCCCTTATGCGGCCGGCTCGGCCTACGTCCTGCTGCACCACTGTTTCGGCGAAGTGAACGGCGCGCGCGGCAAGTGGGGCCACGCGATCGGCGGCATGGGCGCGATCACCCAGGCGATGGCGGCGGAGGCCGCCTCGCGCGGCGTCGAGATAACTACCGGCGCCGAAGTGGCGCGAGTGCGCGTGCGCGCCGGCCGCGTCGCGGGCGTCGTGCTCGCCGACGGAACCGAGATCGATGCGCGCTCTATCGCCTCGAACGTCGAGCCGAGCCTGCTCTACCTGCACCTCGTGGAGCAGGCGCACCTGGAGGCGGAATTCCGCGAACGCATCGCGCGCTGGCGGCTCGGCTCGGGGTCGCTGCGCATCAACGTCGCGCTCTCCGGGCTGCCGGATTTCACCTGCGCCCCCGGCACCCACGCGCAGCCGCACCACGGCGCCGGCATCATCATGGCGCCCTCGCTCGCCTACATGGATCGCGCGTGGATGGACGCCCGCGAGCACGGCTGGTCGCGCGCGCCCATCGTCGAGATGCTGATCCCGAGCACCGTGGACCAGACGCTCGCGCCGCCGGGCGCGCACGTCGCGAGCCTGTTCTGCCAGCAGTTCAGCCCGGTGCTGCCGGGCGGAAAGAGCTGGGACGAGGACCGCGAAGCCGCCGCCGACGCGGCGATCGACGTGGTAAACGGATTCGCGTCCAACTTCCGCGCGAGCATCCTCGCGCGCCAGGTGTTCACGCCGCTCGACATGGAGCGCGAATTCGGCTTGACGCGCGGCGACATCTTCCACGGCGCGCTCTCCCTGGACCAGCTCTTCGCCGCGCGCCCGGTGCTCGGCCACGGCGACTACCGCGGCCCGATCAGGGGCCTGTACCACTGCGGCGCGGGCGCGCACCCGGGCGGCGGCGTCTCCGGCCTGCCGGGGCACAACTGCGCGCGCGAGATGCTGCGCGACTTCCGCCGCGGCAGGCTGCGTTAGCGGGTTGTTGAAATGCGTCGCTCGAGGCTAATCACTTGTCATCCCGAGCAAAGCGAGGGATCTGCTGTTGTGCGGCATCAACGACTTGAAAGATCAGATTCCTCGTCGCCGCGCTCCTCGGAATGACAACTCATCTTGAAACGCGTTCCAAGTCAAGGCGAACGACTTCGGGGCGAATTCGCCGTTGCCTCCCGTCGCAAATCGCGTGGAAGACCGCATGGATAGTCACTCTTCGGGCAGTTTTGGAGTGAAATGGGCAGGCCAGCCATTACCTCCCGGCGTTACTTGCGTGTGCAAGCGTAGGGCCAGACTACCCTGGTATCGGCGGGGAAGGTTTCGCCGCTGTCGAACATGACGGAAATCGGAATCCGCTTCTCCGCCTCCGGCAGCGATTTCATGGAGCTGGAGTCCAGCGGAAGCGTCTTCCTAAAGAGCGCGACGGGGTCCATCCAATACCCGTCGGCCGGTATGATCACATTTCGCATCTCGACGTATTGCTCGCGGGTGCTGAAGAACACGGCGAAATGAATGGCGGGCCGGCGCCTGTTGCTTTGCACGCCTGTCTGGCCGATTCCCGTATTCCCCGTCGGGCAGATGCGGTCGCCCATGCGCACGCGCCGGCCCACCTCGAGCGTCGGCATCTCCGAGCAGTGGGCGTACTGCGTATAGGTCCAGAGCGGAATTCCGGTATCGTCCGAAGAGTGGCGCAGGACGATCTCGATTCCCCGGAACGACCGCTCGCCCTGGAATTTGCCCACGACGGTGCCTGACGCCGCGGCGATCATGGGTGTGCCCCACGGCGCCGGCATGTCGATGCCGCCATGGTACTGTTCCCTCCCTCCCCGCTTGCCCGCGTAATCGATGGCATACCCTTCGTCGATCCCCCGGCATTCCGCTTGCGCGGGGAATACCGGGCTCAACCCCGTCTCGAAGAGTCCGCGCGCTATGGCCTGCCGCATGTCGCAATCCGGCCAACGCCCGATCGCACACGCAACCGGGTCGGGAGCGCCCCCTCGCCGGAGGTCCTTGTGCATTTCCGTGTTCTGCCTCCGGAATCCCTGTGCCGGAACCGGTCCCGCAACGACCAACGCGATTATCGCGAATATGACGATGAGCTTGTTAGCGCGCGGTCCTTCGAGACTCCGGCCAGAGCTTCGGGTCACGCGCCGTATGCAAGACCGTGAGCACCACAACGCGTCTGGCTTCGATGCGATAGAAGACCGCGAAGGGAAAGCGGGAGATGACTGCACGACGAACCTCCCCATGGACGCGTGCGAAGATCTCGGGAAAACGCTCTACAGCGTCAAATGTAGCGTTGACTTCCCCAAGAAACTCTTCGCCAAGGCCATCGCGTTGTCCGTTGTACCACGCGTAACCCCCTGCCAAGTCCCGCCCAACCTTTCGGCGGTAGACAACCGGCAGGGCCATCAGCCTCGCCGGGCTTCGGCGAGTACTTCGTCTCGGGAAACGACGTCCTCGGGACTGCGCTCGTGTTCCGCCAAACGCTCATCGATTATCGCCCGATGGGCGTCACCCAAAGGCACCGAGGACGGTTCCGTGATGAGGCTCGCCCAAATGATTTCGACGAGACGCAGGCGCTCCTCGGCAGGAAGCTTGAGGATTTCGGCAACGTCGGTATCACTCATGGCGCTAGCCTACCACCGTTATTTCCCGCGCGCTGACTCAGAGCTACCTGGCGCGCGCCGGTTTTGCGCGCGTCCGAGTTGAGCGCGAAGTTAAGCTCAAAGTTGCCTCAAGATCGGCCCATGTTAGAAGTGGGCACCGATGATAAAAGTCAATGCACGTCTGAAAAAAAGTGCGGATCAATGGACCGCGCAAGTGGAAACACGATTGTTTTCCGCCTAAGTCGATCACGATGACGCCCTCCGCTTCACCGTTGGCCAATTCAACTAGGAACGTTCTTGCTTGGCGATCAGGTTTGAGATCCTTTTCTTCCTCTTCTTGTGGAATTCGCTTGAAATACCAGGTATCGCTGACGCCCTTGATACCTACTGCCTTGTCCGTCCTAGACAAATGAGAAAGTGCCGTGGACATGTCGGGAAAGATGCTTTCCGGCCTTGCTAAGTGCCGCGAAATGCCCTCTAAGCTGACGATGTGATAGAGCTGCGTCCCTTCTTCTATCTTCTTGATCATGGCGCGGTAAAAACTTTCTTCCGCTCCCCAACCCTGCTCTGGACCCAGAATGAGCGAGCTGCTTCTTTGCATCAGAAACAGGGTCTTGCATTCGGTCTTCGCGATTCTTTCGGCAAGATAATAGTGGTCGCGACGCCCGTCGACAGTTCCAATCAGAACGGTCGCGCCTGAGAGCTCAATGAGCTTCTCAGGTGTCAACGGGAATGGACACTGGATCGGTATCTGCTCAACCGCAGTTACGTTACGCCTTAGTTCCGTCCGAACGTTGTCCAAACCCTCCGCGTCACCGAGGTCATAACCGATTACCCGATGGTGGCGCACATCGAACGGAAGTTTCGATATGTCATCGGTCAAATGGATGCAGCGGCCACCCCAAGCATGGCGCTTTCCAAGCTCATAGAAGACGTTGGGGTTGCACGCGCTCAGATCGGCAATTATCAAGTCATCTTCAAAGATGTGCTTGGAGATTGACTCTGGTATCGTCGATTGATCCGTAGTGAGGTCGGCCCTTTTCACCTCGTAACCGAGAACAGTCAATACTGGCTGAACGATTCGGCTTAGGACGGCGTCGGCCCTAGCGCGAGTCTGTGATTTGGGTTCGCCGAGTGGGCAGATTACAAAGCAAGTCTTCATGGTGTTCTCCGTCATGTCCTGGCTCGCTCAACGCACGGTTAATTTAAGGTGCTCAAGGTGGTTCTTTCTAAGGTTTAACATCTTGGCGAACGGCGGGCGTGCACGGTGGCTCCGATTATTAAGGACGCTTTCGCCCGTCCGTTCCACCTAAAGTTAGAGATCATTTGACCAGAGAGATCACGCCGAACACGATGGTCAGAACTAGCCCAATAGCAGCTAATGGAATAGACCACTTGTTTGAAGCTTGCAACCGTTCAAGCGCGTCCTGTCGCACTTCTACTAAGCCAGCGAGATCTTGCAGCTTCCCCTTCGCTGCGTCGGAATTGCCAGCTTCCATGAACCGTTGAACGTCAATTATCAAATTGCGTTCGGCAGCGGGTAGATCAACAAAGGGCGACTCTGCCTCAATTTGCTTTAGAACGGCATTCACATTGGTCTTCAGCTTCTTAATGTCCTCTGGCGCCAGTGCGTTATCCGAGACGAGTTTTACCAGGTACTCGCGCAATGCGCGACCAAGGCCCGCTCTATAGGAGATGTCATCTGCGCCAAGCTCATGAATCCCCTTGTAGATATTAACGAGGTCTTCGACTGATTCGAGCGCGCCGCTCGACAGCCCTTGGGCAAGGGCGTTGTGCAGTTCCTGTTGCCTCTGCTTGCGCCTTTCCCGTGCTCGCAGCAGGAGTGCCTTTACAGCGAACGCATAGGCGGCCACGGTGAGGGCCGCAGTAAAGACGCTGATAATTCGTTCATCGAATAACTGACCAAGAATGCTCAACGGGCCTCCCTATGATCTCAACGCCTGCAATCACCTGCCGGCTACGGGCGGCGAAGCCGGCTGTTGCCGGTCAGGTGCATTGCAAAGTTAGACCGCATTTCTGCTCGCCGTGCCTACGGTTTCACCGCACGCTCAATCTCACCGGCAACTTCCTCGAAATTACCGTCGAAGGCGATTGTGAGCTTATCCCCAAGCAGAGGCAGATGCCTCGCCATCTCTTCGTGGGTCAGGTTGCGCCTGACCGGTAAGATCACTTTTTGACCTGCGGCGATCGCGCGCGCCTGCAGCGCATTGAGTTCCGCTTGTGGCCAATTCTTACGCAAGAAGGCCTCGCTGAGGATAACAATGCCGAATGTCGATGTCGCAAGACCTTCATTGATCTTCGCGGTCAGGGAATCGCCGAGGGTCAGTTGGCCTCGGTCGCGCCACACTTTGTAGCCTCGTGCGTTCAGAAGCTTCTCCAGTGCTTCGGCAACGTCGCGGTCTTCTGAGGCATAGCTGATGAAGAAGTCGAAACGCACTGTATTTGCTTCTACTCTTGACACGCTTTGTCCTGGCTCAGGCGCCAAGGTCGCTTCAGCGGACTTTTGGCCCTCGGCTGTGAGTCGCATTCCGTCGGTATGGTTGAGGTCCCGGATCAGATTCAGCTCGACTAGCTCGTTCAACGCTCGATTAGTGAGCCGTGGATCGTCGCAGAGCCCCTCAAGCAGCGCAGGGGCCGGTACCCGCTTCTGGCCTTGCGCATGGCGGCTCGCAAGGAGTTGAATGGCTTCGCTCTTAAGCGCTTGGTATCGCCGAATGGCCTTCGTAGGGTTCGGTTTTTGAAACTGGGCTTCGTCGCTCTCCTTCGTTAAGACGATCTCTTCATCGCGCTCGGTCTTGCAGTCTCGCTCCAACGCCCCGCGAAGCCTTTCCAGTCCGACTTCTCGACAGAACTCGTCCAGATTCCCGATAAGATCGGCCCTCACGCGCTGCGCCATCGCTCCGACGAGAAAAGTAAGCGAAACCATGGGGGTTAGCGTCCCATCACGATCCTCTACGGCGGCGACAAATCGTCGTCCTTGGCGTCGCCCGTAGTCTGCAGCGGCTGCATCCGACGCGATATAGAAGCAAGGACCACCGGCAGGTCGATAGCAGCCGTGAACCGCTTCGTATTCCTTTTTCAGATCTTCGAGAAGTCGCAGCTTCATGGTGACGCGATGCGGTCTAATTTCAATTAGGTGACATTCACGGTGACAAACTGTCAACCAAACCCATTTCGCTGACAGTTTCTCCGCTCCCGTTTCCGTTTCACCGGGCAATTGCGGCTGATCGGACCTTTCTCCCTTGACGAAAGGCTACTACCACAATCCCCCCCAGGCAAGGCAGGCACCTACTCGCTTCTCGGGCGACCGCGTGCGCCCTGAGCCTGTTCCAGGGCGATTGCCGCTGCCTGGTCGAATCGGTCCTTCGATTCCGGTCGCCTGTTCTTTATTCGCTGAGCAGCGCACTGGACGGGATTGCCGGCAGAGGGACGAAAGCTCGTCCGGCCCCGCGCAGCGCCCGATCACGAACGCGCGCGGCTTCGATACGGCGTTCAGCGCGATAGCGTGGAAGTGTCCGGCAATCTCGCCCGCGGCGCAGAGGCCGGGGGCGAGGCTTCATGAGAACTGAAGGCCCGTTGCCCAATGCATCTTGAGCCCTTCGGCTTCGCTCGGGATAGACTCCGCGAGGGATCTTGCTGTTGCGCGGAATCAACGGCTTGGAAAAGCAGATTCCTCGTCGCTGCGCTCCTCGGAATGACAGGACTGAAGCCGCGAGATTCCGGCGCACGAAAAAAAGCCCCGGCGGAAGACCGCCGGGGTGCGTGTGCCCGATCCTGCTAGGCCTTCAGCAGCTTCGCCTCGAGCGGCAGCGAGCGCAGCCGCTTGCCGGTGATCGCGGCGACCGCGTTGGCGATCGCGGGTGCGACCGGCGGCAGGCCCACCTCGCCGATGCCGCTCGGCGGGTTGTCGGTCGGCGTCACCTTCACCGTCACGAGCGGCGTCTCGTTCATGCGCATCACGGGATAGTCGTGGAAGTTCGATTGCTGGACCTCCCCGCCCTTGAAGGTGATCCGCTCGTTGAGCGCGTGGCTGGCGCCGAAGATGATGCCGCTCTCGATCTGTGCGGCGATGTTCGCCGGCAGCAGCGCCACGCCCGGATCGACCACGCTCCAGACCTCGTGCACGCGGATCTTCCCGGTCTTGCGGTTCACCGAGACTTCCGCGATGGTCGCGATGTGCGCGTCCCAGGCGTCGGAATAGGCGAACCCGAGCGCGCGGCCGGCCGGACGCTTGCGCTTCCAGTCGGCCAGCTTCGCCACCTCGGCCATCACGGCGCGCGCGCGCGGCTGCTCGGCCATCAGCGCCATGCGGTAGTCGATGGGGTCCTTGCCGACCGAGTGCGCGATCTCGTCGACAAAGGTCTCGATCGCGAACTTGGTGTAGCCCGGGCCGACGGCGCGCCAGAATCCCACGTCGACCCCGCGCTGCTCGCGCAGGTACTCGACCAGGTGGTTCGGCACGCCGTACTTGATCTCCGAGCCCTCGCACACCGGCTGGTCCTTGCCCCCGGCCTGCTGGAACAGGGGCGGAGCGGCGCGCGCGTAGATCGATTCCGCGACGATGCGGTGGCGCAGCGCGACGAGGTTGCCCTGCGCATCCAGCCCGGCAGAAAGGTGCTGCGCGACCAGCGGCCGGTACTTGTCGGCCCGGATGTCGTCCTCGCGGCTCCAGACCACCTTCACGGGATAGCCTTCGACCGCCTTGGCGAGGATCGCCGCGTCGACCACGTAGTCCGCCTCCACCCTGCGGCCGAAGCCGCCGCCGAGCAGCGTAATGTGCGTGGTTTCGTTTTCCGGCTTGTATTTCAGGCCGAGGGTGAGCGCGAGGAAGATGAAGAAAGGCGACTGGCTCGGCGCCCAGACCTCGATCTTGTCGCCGTTCACGAGCGCGGTGGCGTTCATCGGCTCCATGCAGGCATGCGCGACGTGGTCGCTCGCGTATTCCGCGACGACGGTCTTCGCGGCCTTCGTCAGGGCGCCCTTGGCGTCGTTGTGCGTCAGGAACGTGACGCCGCCATCGGACAGGTTGCGCGCCCGCGTCGCGTAGGCGGCGGCGATCTCGCCCGAGTTGTAGGCGCGCGCCTTGGCGGTCTTGCTCCATTCGACCTTCAGCAGCGCCTTCGCTGCGCTTGCCGCCGCGTAGGACTCGGCGATCACGCCCACGCCGTAGGGCATCGGCACGACCTTCCTCACGCCCTCGACTTTCTTCGCCGCGGCATCGTCGATCTTGACCGGCCGCTCGCCCTGCACCGGGGTGCGCAGCACCGCGCCGTAGAGCATCCCGGGCATGCGCAGGTCGATGCCGAAGGTGGCGCGTCCGGTGGTCTTGTCGGCGACGTCGACGCGGGGAATGTTCTTGCCGAGCAGCCGGTGCTCGCGCATCGGCTTCAACTGGTCCTTCGTGACCTTCGGCGGCTCGGCCGGCACCTGCGCGAACGCAGCGATCTCGCCGTAGCCCATGCGCCGGCCCGAGGCCTTGTGGACGACCGTATGCGGCTCGGTGCTCACCTGCGACACCGGCACGCCCCACTTGTCCGCCGCCGCGCCCATCAGGATCAGCCGCGCCTGCAGGCCCGCAAGGCGCATGATGTCGTAATAGCCGCGCGTGGTGCGCGAGGCGCCGGTCACCATGTTGCCGCCGAACAACGGGTTGCCGAAGATCTTGGGCTCGTAGGGCGCCTGGCTCACCTTCACGCGTGACCAGTCGAGGTCCATCTCCTCGGCGATCACCAGCGGCATCGCGGTCATCGTCCCCTGCCCCATCTCCGAGGCCGGCGACATGATGGTGACGGTGCCGTCGGTCGCCACCCTCACCCAGCCGTTGGGACCGTAGCCCGCGGCCTGCGCGAGCGCGCGGCTCACCCCGAGCGTGGAGCCGAACGCGATGCCGATCGCCGCACCCGCGGTGGACAACATGAACGCGCGGCGCGAAACGCCCCGGTAGGCGATGCCCTCGAAGCCGGTCGCGGAGGCTTGTCTGTCTGCAGTCTTGGTCATGGCTGTCCCCCTAGGCCTGCTTCGCGGCGCGCTGGATGGCCGCGATGATGCGGTTGTAGGTGCCGCAGCGGCAGATGTTGCCCGACATGTGCGCGACGATCTGATCGCGCGTCGGCTTCTTGTTCTTCGCCAGCAGCGCCGCCGCCTGCATGATCTGCCCCGACTGGCAGTAGCCGCATTGCGGTACCTGTTCCTCGACCCACCCCTTCTGCAGCGGATGCCCGCCG
>Ga0082335_1005538_pt1 | contig 17313 bp, 20 predicted proteins | sample Subgrocontami58m_FD_72375 | JGI IMG/M metagenome (GOLD analysis project Ga0082335, IMG submission 72375) | Subsurface groundwater microbial communities from S. Glens Falls, New York, USA - GMW37 contaminated, 5.8 m (SPADES assembly) (version 2) ... | reverse complement strand
GATCTTAAACTTCCCAGTGATGATGCCGACACCATCGGCGGTTACATCTATGGGCAGTTGGGGCGTGTTCCCGCGTCAGGCGATCAATTAACTGAGGGCAACGTGGTGATGGAAGTTCAACATGTCACGGGGCGGCGCATTCGTAAAGTGCGCGTGCGTAAGCTGCCACCCGCGCCGAAAGAAGAAGATGAGGATCAAACGGATGAACGATGATATTAAAGAGATGTTGATTTCTCGTGCGTTGGCGGTGCGTGCCTGGGCGTATGCGCCGTATTCTAATTATCAAGTTGGCGCGGCATTGCTTGCCTCGTCGGGGAAAATTTATGACGGGGTGAATGTGGAGAATGCCGCGTATCCTTCCACCATTTGCGCCGAGCGCACGGCGTTGGTGAAAGCGATCTCCGAAGGGGAGCGGCAATTTGAAACGCTGGTGGTCGCCACTGAAAACGGCGGCAGCCCCTGTGGATCATGTCGGCAGATGCTGGCCGAGTTCGGACTCGATCTGACGATCTTAATCGTCAACGGCGAAGGGAAAATTTTGCAAGAGACATCGTTGAAAGAATTGTTGCCGATGGCATTCACTCCTACGAGTCTCAAGTGATAAATAGGGAAATGACTGATCGCTCCATCCCTCCTGCAATTGCCGCCATTGTGCCTGATGGCAATTTGACTCCGCGACAAAAACGGAGATTTCTAATTGACATGAGTCTGCGGAAGCAAAAACCCGGCACGGGCAGTTCGCTAGAATTTTTGCAACGGAGAACCGCAGATTATTCATATCCTGATCTACGCGAGTTTTTAAAAGACATCAAATGGGCGGTGATCGGCACTGTCGCCACTCGCGCCTATATGGCGGAACGTGTTACGCAAGGTTTGGATATTGTTGTGTTGAAAGAAGATGGCGAGAGAGTTATTCAACACCTTGTTACGGCGGGTTATACAGTTGTTTCTAAATTAGCAATCTCTGGTTATCAACTTTGCTCGTCAGATCAAAGCGTCGTCAATGTTTATTTCGGAAATCAAAAATGGTTGCCAATCGCTTTGCAAAACCTATCCCGCGATCCAGCAGGGTATCCAGTTTTGAGTTTGCCTTACTTGGTCTTGATGAAGTTTGATGCTCCGCGCATTAAAGATTGGGCGGACATCCCGCGTATGTTGTGCTTTGCTTCTGATCAACAGCTTGATGCAGTGCGCGAAGTCATTGCATGTTATAACCCTGATGACAAAGATGATCTTGAAGACCTGATCGTTTTAGGTAAGCGGGAAAAGGAAACGCCAGCGTGGTAATCAGACCGACGCGGTTTCAAAAACCGCGTCGGTCTTTTTTTATGTGCGGGTATAATCTCCCTCATGCCCTCGCGTGAACGCACCTTCCGCACTGAAGCGATTGTTCTGCGGCGCAAAGATTTCGGCGAAGCGGATCGCATTCTGACTCTGTTCACGCCCGAACTCGGAAAGATTCGTGCGTTGGCGAAAGGCATCCGCAAACCAGCCAGTCGCAAAGCGGGACACTTGGAACTTTATACGCGCTCAAAGTTGCTCGTTGCTAAAGGGCGCGATATGGACATCGTAACTCAAGCCGAGACAGTAGAATCGTATCGCCCACTGCGCGAAGATTTATTGCGATCCAGTTATGGTTCCTATTGCGCTGATCTCATTGACAAGTTCACGCCCGACGATTACGAGAACTTGCCGCTTTACGATTTGCTCGCCCGCGCGCTGGGGTGGTTGTGCGAGTCAACTGATTTGCAATTGACGACACGCTATTACGAATTGCAATTGCTGGGCATGTCGGGTTATCAACCGGAACTATTTCATTGCGTGGTTAAAGGGGAAGAGATCGTCGCCGAAGAACAATTCTTCAACCCTGCCGAAGGCGGCGTGATCTGCCCGCGCTGTGGCGAGAATCACCCGGGGGCGTTTCCTATTTCGCTTAACGCGCTCAAGGTCTTGCGCTTTATGCAGAACAATCCCTACGAGTCACTGCGCGAATTAAAATTGAGCGTAACGGTTCATCAAGAATTGGAACGTGTGATGCAGAGGGCAATTAATTTTCACCTTGAACGCCACCTCAAAAGCGCAGAGTTTGTGAATCTGGTGAGAAGGATTGGGTGATCCACGAAGCGCACGAAGGAACACGAAAGAAAGATTCAAATTTAGAAAACAATGACTAAACCATTAACCTTCCAACAAATCATCATCACCCTCGAAAACTTTTGGGCAAAGAATGGTTGCTTGATATGGCAGCCCTATAACCATCAAGTAGGCGCAGGAACTTATAACCCCGCCACATTTTTGCGCGTGTTAGGTCCCGAGCCGTGGAACGTCGCTTACGTCGAACCCTCGGTTCGTCCTGATGATGGACGCTACGGCGAGAATCCGAATCGCTTGCAGCAGCATTATCAGTATCAAGTGATTCTTAAACCCGATCCCGGCAACCCGCAAGAACTCTATCTCAAATCGCTTGAGGCGTTGGGCATCAACTCGCGTCAACATGATATTCGTTTCGTCGAAGACAATTGGGAGTCGCCCGCGCTCGGCGCGTGGGGCTTGGGTTGGGAAGTGTGGCTCGACGGTCAAGAGATCACGCAGTTCACCTATTTCCAACAGGCTGGCGGCATCCCCTGCGATCCCGTCTCGGTGGAGATCACCTACGGGCTGGAGCGAATCGCCATCGCTTTGCAAAACGTCACCAGCTTCCGCGATATTAAATGGTCTGATCACCTGACGTATGGCGATGTGAATCTGCAAGGTGAGCAGGAACACAGCAAATACTATTTTGAAGCCGCCGATGTGGAACGCTTGCACGAAATGTTCCTCAACTACGAAGCCGAAGCGAAGTCCGCACTCGAAAAAAATTTGGTGTTGCCCGCGCACGATTATGTCTTGAAGTGTTCGCACACCTTCAACGTTCTCGATGCGCGCGGCGCGATTGGCGTGACCGAGCGCGCCGCATATTTTGGCAAGATGCGGAACTTGGCGCGGGCGGTTGCCGAGTCTTATGTGAAGCAGCGTGAGGCGTTGGGCTTTCCGATGTTGAAGGAAGCCATCAGCCATCAGCCATCAGCCAAACGTAAGGTGACGCCGACAACCAAACCTGAAACTTTGTTGCTGGAAATTGGCGTTGAAGAGTTACCCTCGTCAGATGTGGAATCGGCGGTGGCGCAGTTGAATGAAGTTGCCCCGAAGATGTTGGCGGAGTCGCGGCTGAGTCACGGTGAGGTTAAAGTGTTCGCCACACCGCGTCGCGTGAGTCTGTTGATCAAGAAAGTGATCGCCCGCCAGCCTGACATCGAAAAAGTTTTGAAGGGGCCTTCGGTAGATCGTGCTTACGATCCAAATGGGAATCCGACTCCTGCGGCGCAAGGTTTTGCCAAAGGGAAAGGTGTTCCGGTTGAGTCGCTGCAGAAGCGTGAGATGGATGGCGGCAACTACGTGGTCGCCGTCGTGCGCGAAGTGGGCAAGCCCGCGAGTGATGTGCTGAGCGAGTTGTTGCCCAAGATGATCGCCGCGATTAAATTTGAAAAAGCGATGCGTTGGAACGTGAGCGGCGTTTCGTTCTCACGCCCGTTGCGTTGGATCGTGGCGATGCTTGGCGCGAATGTGATCCCGCTTGACTATGCGGGTGTGAAGTCGAGTAATGTGAGTCGTGGTTTGCGCCCGCTGGGTTCACTAGCGCTCAAGATTAAGAGCGCGGATGCTTACGCAAAGACTCTGCGCGCGGCGAAGATTGAAATTGATTTTTCTAAACGCGGCGCGGATGTGTTGAAGCAGGTGAAGAAGTTGGCGGCGAAAGTCGGCGGCACGATCACCGATGAAGATGTGTTGACTGAAGTGACGAATCTGGTTGAACATCCAACTGCGTTGCTCGGCTCGTTTGACGAATCGTATTTGGAACTGCCACGCGATGTGTTGATCTCGGTAATGAAGAAGCATCAACGTTACTTCCCGCTTGAGAAAAATGGCAAGCTGTTGCCGCACTTCGTCGTTGTGCGTAACGGCGACAACCTGCATCTCGACTTGGTGCGCGAAGGTAACGAGCATGTTATCCGCGCCCGCTTTGCCGACGCCAACTTTTTTGTGCGCGAAGATGTGAAAGAAAAACTTGAAGCCTATCGCTCCAAGTTAAGTTCGCTTACCTTCCAAGCCAAACTTGGTTCAATGCTCGACAAGTCGGAACGCATCGAGAAGTTAACGGGCGTGGTCGCTAAAATGTTGGAACTCGGCGGCAACGAGTCGAAAGACGCTCTGCGCGCGGCGCATTTGTGCAAAGCTGATCTGGCGACACAAATGGTTGTCGAGATGACTTCACTGCAAGGCATCATGGGGCGTGAGTATGCGTTACGAAGCGGTGAGAGTGAAGTTGTGGCGAAGGCGATTGGCGAGCAGTATCAAACTGTGCCGCAAACAAAAACCGGTTTAGCTATTGCGCTAGCAGACCGACTCGATTCGTTGGCGGGTTTGTTCGGCGTTGGGTTGATCCCCACAGGCGCGAAGGACCCGTTTGGTTTGCGGCGTGCGGCGTTAGGCATTGTGCAACCGCTCATTGAACACAAGATCAGTTTTGATCTCAAAGTTGCTTTACGTGGGGCAGCAGCAGTTCAACCGTTTGTCTTGAAACAAGAGACGTATCAACAAATTTTAGATTTCATCGCCGGGCGTTTGCGCGTGGTGTTGATTGACGAAGGCTATCGCTACGATGTAGTGGACGCTGTCATCGCGCCCAATGGCTGTGGACATGATCCGTATCAGGCAAAAGAGTCGGCGGCACAGTTGATGAAGTGGGTCGCCCGTGAGGATTGGTCAACGATTCTGCCTGCTTACTCACGCTGTGTCCGCATCACCCGCGATCAGAAACAAGTGTATGAAGTGAATCCATCAATCTTCGTTTTGGATGCCGAAAAGAATCTATGGAACGCCTATCAAGACGCGCCGCGCACATTGGATGCAGTAACATCAGTGGATGGATTTTTAAATTCCTTCCTACCGATGATCCCTGCCATCAACAATTTTTTTGAAGACGTGATGGTGATGGACAAAGACCAAGCCGTGCGTGAGAATCGTTTGGGCTTGTTGCAAAAAATTTCTGCGATGGCAAATGGTGCAGTAGACATGAGTAAGTTAGAGGGATTTTAAACAAAACGCGGAGCAGTAATGCTCCGCGTTTTTATTTTCTGAGTAGGTTATAATTTCATCACGACAAACGACAAGCCTATAACTTGCGAGGTGCAATATGATTGTTATTAGAGTCACTCCTGAGTATACGTTGAATATCCCTGACCGTTACCGCCAAATGATCCATGCGGGACAAGAGGTTGCTTTGAGTGTAGACGCTCAAGGGCGACTTGTGATTACGCCTGTCGAAAAGATTCAAGCGACTTTGTTGGAGAGCTTCGGAATGTGGAAAGATCGAACTGATCTGCCGCGAAACGGTATTGAATATATGGATCAGATTCGGCATGGCGAACGCTTGAATCAGTTGATATGAAATTATGAAACTGATTGACACAGATGTGATCATTGATCACTTTCACGGCAATCGCGCCGCGATGGAATTCTTTGCGGAAAATTTAGCGGCGGGCGAAGTATTAGCGATTTCGGTGATCAACTTAACTGAACTTGCAAGCGGGATGCGTTCTGAAGAGGAAGCGCGCACTGAACAATTGTTAAGTTTGTTCACAGTATTAGAAGTAAGTGAACCGATTGCTCGACAAGCCGCATCTTATTTGCGTCAATATCGGCGTAGCCACAATTTAGAATTAGGTGATGCATTAATCGCCGCCACTGCTTCACATTCTGGCGCAGAACTGATCACACGTAATCTCAAACATTATCCAATGAAAGATATTCAAGTGACCATGCCTTATGAGCGTGGCGCGCGTTGATTTTTCCTCGTATTACATCCAACCTCTAACCTCCAACATCTAATATGAGCGGTCCTGCCGACGAAATCAAATCTCGCCTCAACGCCGTTGACCTCATCGGTGAGACGGTCAAGCTGCGCCGCTCGGGTCGGTCGTTTGTCGGTCTGTGTCCGTTTCACGCGCACACCAAGAACACGCCGTCGTTTGTGGTCTGGCCCGAAACGGGAACGTGGCGCTGCTTCGGTCAATGCAACGAAGGCGGCGACATTTTTAAATTCGTGATGAAGAAAGAAGGCTGGCAATTCCGCGACGCCCTCGAACATCTTGCACAGCGCGCGGGCATAGAACTCAAACCGCGCACGCCTCAAGACGTGGAGCGCGAAGAAGAATACAAACGTCTGCGCGATCTGCTCAACCTCGCCGTTACTTATTATCAAAATCTCCTCGTCAATGCCCCGCAAGCGCAACTCGCGCGCGAACATTTGCAGAAGCGCGGATTGACTCAACCGACTCTCGAAACGTTTGAACTCGGTTACGCTTTGCCAATGTGGGAAGCGGCGCAAAAATTTTTCGCCGAGCGCGGCTTCAATCACAAAGAAATGTTGGATGCTGGTTTGCTCGTCGAGCGCGATGATGGCACACTGCGTGATCGATTCCGTAACCGATTAATGATCCCGATTCGGGATGGGCAGGGGCGCATGATCGGCTTTGGGGCGCGGGCTCTCGACCCGAACGATCAACCTAAATTTCTCAACTCGCCGCAAACGCCGCTCTTCAACAAAGGCGAAACCGTTTACGCTTTAGATCGCGCGCGCAAAACAATTGCCGCCACAGGCGTCGCCGTTTTGGTCGAAGGCTACATGGATGTGATGGCGGCGCATCAGGCAAACTTCACCAATGTCGTTTCGGCGATGGGGACTGCGTTGACCGAGACTCAACTTCGACTCATCAAAAAATTTGCCAAGCGAATCGTTCTCGCTCTTGACGCCGACGTGGCGGGTGATAAAGCTACCCTGCGCGGACTCAATGTGGCGCGTGAGACTCTGGATCGCGATTACACGCCCGCCTTTGATGCGCGTGGGCTCATCCGCAGTGAAGGCAAACTGCAAGCCGACATTCGCGTCTTCACTCTGCCTGATGGTCTCGACCCCGATGAGGTCGTCAACAAAAATCCTGACGACTGGCGCAAGGGAGTTGATGGGGCTGAGCCGATTGTGGATTACGTGATGCGCGCCCTCACTGTCGGGCGCGATCTCGATGATCCCAAAACCAAATCCGATGTCGCCGATGAGATTCTGCCGATCATTGACGACGTTGCCGATCCGATTGAGCGTGATGCCTATCGCCAAAAATTAGCGCGCCTCTTGAAGATCGACGAGCGCGCGTTGATTCAGAAGACGCTCACGCGCGAGAGGAAGTTGGCGACTCGACCAGCGAAGCCGCCGCCGTTGACGACATCCGCACCCTCATCAAGTGCGGATGCCGACTCTACGCTGCGCGGCGATCACAAGCTGCTGAGTGAGGCGATCATTGATCGACTCGAATCCTATTGCCTGAGCGCTCTCGTCCGTCATCCCGATCTGGTGGCGAAAGCCGATCGCCAATTGCGTTTGCTCTCGCTCACGCCATTATCGTCTGACGATTTCACTCACACCGATCTGCAAATTATTTTTAACTCGTTGCGCTTGGCGTTGGATCAACACAAGATCGAGCCCTATGAGCATGTGGGGTTAAATTTGGATGATCTTCTGCAATCGCGTTTGCAAACATTGTTGGACGACGCCGACGAAGTGCTGTTGGATGATCGGCAACGCATTGAAGATATTTTATTTGCGGTGATCCGTTTGCGTGACCGCAACGTGGATGCCGCGCTGAACGAAATGCGCTTCTTGCAAGAAGATGCCGACGAAGAGATGGGGAACGTTTATAATATGCAGGTACACGCGCTGGTGCAGGCAAAACAAAAATTGACTCAAGCGCGCAAGCGATATACAAAGCGCATGGAGCGCGTGGTGGATCTCAAAGCGGATGAAGAAAGCACTTAAGAAAACGCCGAAGTCCAAGAAACTAAAAAAGTCATTGCCTCCTCCTGCGACGCCGAAGAAAAAGAAAGGGCAACGCAAGGTTGAGCAGATCGATCTCGACGATTCGGTTCATCGCGGGGTCGCTTCAACGTTGCTTGAGTCCGATAACGGGTCGTCGGCGCGCGAGGCGGACGTTGAAGAACGTGACGACGAGCTTGAACCCGAACCCGAAGTTGAAGGCGAAGTTGAACTTGAACTGACCGAAGACGATCTCGATAGTGACGATGATGAGCCGCCCGAATCTGAACTCGAGGAGATCGCCGACGACGAGAGTTGGCGCGATGAACGCAACATGCTGGCCGGCATCGAACTCTCCGAAGACCCGGTGCGGCAATATCTCAAAGAGATCGGTCAAGTTCCGTTGCTCACGCCGACTCAAGAGATTTGGCTTTCAACTCAAATTAGCGCCGCGCATCGTTTGCTTGCCCTTCGCAAAACACAAATCGAAAAAGGTCAGGACAAAGCGAAACATAATCCCATTGGGATTAATGCTTTGTTAGAGGCTTGGGCGCATCTTGTAGAGGGGTGGAAGCGTTTGCTTGCCGACACGAAGAAGTTAAAGAAACCGTTTGTCTCGTTCTCGCCGTTGGTGGCTGAGGCGCGGCAGTTGCGTCAAGCATGGCAGGGCGAGCAAAAATCTACATTGCGCTTGTGGCTCGACAACGGCGAGTGGGGGCGCAACATGGCGTGGACGCGCGTGGCAGAACACGGTTTTGAAGTCTTTCTCCTGTTGTATCTACTGCCCGAAAAAACTCTTAACAAACTCGAAGCGGCGACGAAGACGAAGGGCAGGGCAAAAACTGTCACATTGCCTGAAGTCAAAAAGATCAAGGGCTGGCTGCCGCACGAACTGGAAGTTGAAACTGATTTTGCTTATATCCACCAGCGCGCCGGTGAGGCGACGAATGCTTTAGTGCGATCCAATTTGCGATTGGTCGTGAGCGTTGCTAAACGATATATCGGGCGCGGCATTTCGTTCCTCGATCTCATTCAAGAGGGCAACATCGGTTTATTGCGCGCCGTTGAAAAATTTGATCCGACCAAAGGTTTTAAGTTCAGCACTTACGCCACGTGGTGGATTCGTCAGGCGATCAGCCGCGCCATTGCCGATCAGGCACGCACCATCCGCATCCCGGTGCATATGGTCGAGACGATCAACCGCCTCACCAAGATTCAACGCCAACTGACTCAAGAACTTGGGCGTGATGCCACTGCCGAAGAAGTCGCGCTTGAACTTGATCTTCTATTGCCCGAAGAAGTGAAAGCTATACGCGAAACGAAATTAGAGGGCGAGCGGCTCGATCTGGAACTGGATCGCAAACTGCGGCGGGCGGCGGCGAAGGTGCGAAAGATTATGCGCCTCTCGCAAGAGCCGATGTCGTTGGAAATGCCGGTCGGCGCGGAAGAATCGAGTCTGCTGGGCGACTTTATTGAAGATGAAACCGTGCCAGCCCCGGCGGATGCCGCCTCGCGCCAATTGCTCAAAGAGCAAGTGCAAAACGCCCTCTCGATCTTGACCGACCGTGAGCGCGAAGTTCTGCAAATGCGTTTCGGCTTGTTAGACGGACTCGACCATACGCTTGAAGAGGTGGGGCAGCACTTCAAAGTGACTCGTGAGCGTATCCGCCAGATTGAAGCGAAGGCGCTGAGGAAGTTGCGGCATCCGACACGGAGCAGGCAGTTGAGGGATTATCTTGGTTAAATTAAAAAACCCGAAGGGTCTTGGAGACCCTTCGGGTTTCGCTACTTGCGTTATGACTTCCCCTATTGTTGAACTCGATGAAAACATGGAGATGACTCCCCTCGGCATCCCTGTGAGTCTGCGCCCTTTTTTTCAAGAATACGATTTAGAAAAGATCGATCCTGAAACTGCTACGTTCACTGTGATCGAGCGTACGCTCTCATGGGGGAGTCGGCGTGAACTGCGTTGGCTGTTTCGGCGTTACACCCGTGAGCAGATGGCGGAAGTAGTGCGGGATGCAGGATGGCAGCTCATTCCTCGATATAGATTTTTTTACTGGCTGAATGTCTTTGAGATTGTTGAGTATCGCAAATCTGATTATCAACGGATATGGCCTCACCATTAGAGTCGCCACATTGGGAAGCTCTCCTACCCGAAACGCGCCAACTGTTAGAAACCGTTGGCGCATTTTCATTTTGCCGCCGTTTCTATCTTGGCGGCGGCACAGCTTTGGCGCTCAGATTGGGGCATCGTATTTCGCGCGATCTCGATTTCTTTTCCGAGATTGATGAAGTTGGGGACGATACGCGAAAAGAAATTTTGAAGCACCTGCGTGACACTTTTCCTGATCAGCGCCTTATCACGAATGCGCCCGGCGACTTAACCACAAACATCTTGGGGCGTGATGTTGGGTTTTATTCATACGGATACGAATTGTTAGAGCCATGTGATGAAGCAGTCAACATTCGTATCGCCAGCCTATTAGACATTGGCGCGATGAAGTTGGATGCGATTGCCGGGCGCGGCGCGCGGCGGGATTTTTACGATGTGTATTTTCTCACCCAAAAAATTCCGCTTGAAGAGGTGTTTGAACGTGCTCAAAAGAAATACCCTCACACTCGTGATTTTACGATGATGGTCATGCCTCGCCTAAACGATTTTCGTTACGCCGACACTCATGACCCTGTCGAGACTCTTCAACAAATTTCATGGGACGAAGTCAAATCATTCTTCCTCTCCGAAGCGAAACGATTGGCGAAGTTGTGGTTCTCACCGACTTGAGCTAAACCCGAAGGGTCTTCAAAACCCTTCGGGTTTTGTCGGCTTAAGTCATTCGGCTTAATCTTCCATGACATTTGATTTTCAATCTCATGACTTTTTGATTGACACTCTTTGAACGCTTGTGATAAGATTTACACACTTTCCTCTCCGAGAAAACATAATATGACACTTGATCAGCTACTCAGAGATTACCTCCCCATCCTTATCTTACTTGTTCTATCAACTGGTCTTGCATGTCTCATTGTTATCCTCACTCACTTCATAGGACCTCGACGCGACACTAAAACTAAACTCATGCCTTACGAATCGGGCATGAACCCCATCGGCTCGGCTGTGCGCCGTATGCCGGTGCGCTTCTACCTCATCGCGGTTCTCTTCATCTTGTTTGATATCGAAGTTGTTTTCTTCTTGCCGTGGGCAGTGGTCTTTTCCACGTTCATCAAAAATGGGCAGGCGTTGTTCATTTTGCTCGAGATGTTTATCTTCATGGTGATCCTGCTCGTTGGTTACATTTATGCTTGGAAGAAGGATGCTTTAGAATGGGAGTAGGGCAAGATGGCATCTTGCCTACATAGGTGAACTTATGGGTCTTGAACAAAAACTTGGCAACATGGGGGTCATCACAATGACATTAGAGCAAGCCGTGAACTGGGGTCGCACTAATGCGATGTGGCCCATGCTCTTCGGTCTTGCCTGCTGCGCGATGGAAATGATCGCCGCGCAATCGTCGAACTATGACGTGAGTCGATTCGGTATGGAGTTGATGCGCGCCTCACCCCGTCAAAGCGATCTGATGATCGTCGCCGGACGCGTGACGCGCAAGATGGCTCCGGTGTTGCGCCGCCTCTACGACCAAATGCCGGATCCTAAATGGGTCGTCGCTATGGGCGACTGCGCCTCGAGTGGCGGCATCTTCAACAATTACGCCATCGTGCAAGGTGTGGATGAGATTGTGCCGGTAGATGTGTATATCTCGGGCTGCCCACCGCGCCCGGAGAATTTGATCTACGGCATTATGAAATTGCACGAAAAAGTTCGTCAAGAAAAAATCACAAAGTGGAAATAAGCACATGCTGAATCCAGACCACGTCAAAAAAACAGTTGCCGCGCTCAAAGAAAAATTTCCGGAGACGGTGCAAGAGGTGAGTGAGTTTCGGGGTGAGACAACGGTGAATGTGGCGAAGGCGGCTATCGCCGAGGTGTGCGGTTTCCTTCGTGATGATGCCGCGCTCGATTACAACGTCCTCACTGATCTCGCCGCCGTGGATTATTCTCCCGAAGAACCGCGCTTTGGCATCTCCTATATTCTTTTCTCTATGAGCAAAATGGCTCGGCTGCGGCTCAAAGTTCTTGTTCCCGAAGAAGACCCTGAAGTTCCAACCGTGATCAATGTCTACATCAATGCCGATTGGTACGAGCGCGAAGCGTGGGACATGATGGGAATTAAATTTGCCGGGCATCCCGACCTGCGCCGCCTGCTTATGCCCGCCGATTGGGAAGGGCACCCGCATCGCAAAGATTATCCGCTCGGCTATGAAGAAGTGCAGTTCTCATTTAACTGGCGCGAGATTGACGCGAAGAAACCATACGCGAAAGAATAATGTATGCCTGATCTTTCAGAACCCGTCCTCGAAGAACTCAAACACCTTTTCACCGCGCGCGCGTTAAGCGGTGAGACGATGGTGTTGAATATGGGACCGCAACATCCCAGCACACACGGTGTGTTGCGACTCATCGTCGAACTCGACGGCGAGACCGTCATCCGTGCCATCCCCGACATCGGATTTTTGCATACCGGCATTGAAAAAAATATGGAGTCGAAGACCTACATCAAAGCGTTAGTGATGACGGATCGACTCGATTACCTCAACAACATCGGCAACAATCTCGTCTACTGTCTCGCCATCGAAAAATTGATGGAGACAAAAGTTCCTGAACGCGCGAATGTGTTGCGTGTGTTGATGGCGGAACTGCAACGCATTGCTTCACATCTGGTTTGGCTCGGCACGCACTCCATTGATCTTGCCGCGATGAGCATGTTGCTCTACTGCTTCCGCGAGCGCGATTACATCATGGATATTTTCGAGATGGTGTCGGGTCAACGCATGATGACTTCTTACATTCGACCCGGCGGTGTGTGGCGCGATGTTCCAGCAGGCTTCACTGAAGTAGTAGAAAATTTTATCAACTACCTGCCTGCCAAGCTCGATGACTACGAGCGGTTGCTCACCAACAATCCCATCTTCAAACAACGCACGCAGGGTATTGGCTACATGAGTGCCGAAGACGCTGTCAAATGGAATCTTGCCGGACCTTCACTTCGTGGTTCGGGCGTGAACTTTGACGTGCGTAAAGCGATGCCCTATTGCGGTTACGAACAATATGAATTTGATGTGCCGATTGAAACCGGCGGCGATGTGTATGCGCGGTATCGTTGCCGCATGCGCGAGTTCCGCGAGTCGTTGAAAATTTGTCGTCAAGCGTTGGATAAATTGAAGACGACCAAAGGCCCGTTTATCACCAATGATCGCAAGGTGGCGCCGCCTCCGCGATCCGAACTTGGCACCAGCATGGAAGCCTTGATCCATCACTTCAAACTTTGGACAGAAGGATTCACCCCGCCCAAAGGCGAAGTGTATGCCGCCACCGAATCGCCGCGCGGCGAGTTGGGTGTGTATCTGGTCAGCGATGGCACACCGAAGCCCGCTCGTGTTCACTTCCGCCAACCGTCGTTTGCCAATCTTCAACCGCTCAATTACATGAGCGAGAATCACCTTGTCGCTGATCTGGTAGCGATCATCGGCAGTGTAGATATTGTGCTAGGAGATATTGATCGCTAATGCTCGCCGAAAAATATCACTCTCAAATTGAATCGACTCTCGCCAAATATCCCGCCGATCAAAAACGATCGGCGGTGATGCCGCTTCTTTATATCGCCCAATCGGAATACGGCTACGTCACCAAAGAGGCGATGCAGGAAGTTGCCGACATTTTAGAAATCGAACCGACACAAGTCGCTTCGATTGTTGGCTTCTACTCGCTCTATTACGATCACAAAGCGGGTGAGCATCACATTCAGGTTTGCACCGACTTGCCGTGTGCTTTGCGCGGCGCGGATAAATTTGCCGAAGACTTGTGCGCCAAGTTTGGTGTGAAGTTGGGTGATACTACTAAAGATGGCAAGTTCACTATCGAAGGTGTGATGTGTCTTGCTGCCTGCGACAAAGCGCCGATGTTCCAAGTGCAGAACAAAGAGGGCATTAAGTATTACGAGAATCAAACGGTAGAGTCGGCGGCTAAAGTGATGGAAGAGTTGGGAAAGAAATAGAGATTATGGAACACATTGTTTTGCGTCATCGTGATATTCCCGATCTGCACAAGTTAGACGTTTATATTAAGAATGGCGGCTTCAAAGCCTTTGAAAAAGTTGTCAAAGAGATGAAGCCCGAAGAAGTGATCAAGATCGTTCAGGATTCGGGCTTGCGCGGCAGAGGCGGCGCGGGCTTTCCGACAGGGACGAAGTGGTCTTTCCTCACCAAGAATCGCCCGACGTATTATGTCGTGTGCAACTCCGATGAATCGGAGCCCGGTACATTTAAAGATCGGGAGATCATGGAGAAGAATCCATTCCAACTTTTGGAAGGGATCATGATCGCCGCTTACGCCGCCAAAGCGAATGTGGCTTACAACTATTTGCGCGGCGAGTTTTGGCAAGTCGCAAAATTTCAAGATCAGTGCATCGCCGAATTACGCGCCAAAGGTTTTCTTGGCAAGAATCTTTTCGGAACAAATTATTCGCTCGACGTTCACACCCATCTTGGCGCGGGCGCATACATCTGTGGCGAAGAGAGCGCGTTGCTCGAATCGATTGAAGGCAAACTCGGTCAGCCGCGATTGAAGCCGCCGTTCCCCGCCGACAAAGGTTTGTATGGGATGCCGACGGTGGTGAACAATACCGAGACTCTGACCAATGTGCCGATGATCATCACAAAGGGCGCCGAGTGGTATAAGTCCATCGGCGTTCCCAATAGCGCGGGGACGAAAGTGATGTGCGTTTCGGGTCACGTCAACAAACCGGGTAATTACGAATTTGCTTTTGGTCTGACGCTGAGGCAGTTGATTTACGATCATTGTGGCGGCGTGCCAAGCGGCAAAAAGGTGAAGGCAGTGATGCTCTCCGGCGCGTCGTCTGTGGTGATGCAAGGCACGGATGACATCTTGGATATGGCGCTCGATTACGATTCGGTAGCGAAGAAAGGTTCCGCGCTCGGGTCGGCATCTATTATTGTGATGGATGAGACGGTGGATATGTCGTGGGTGTTACTTAAGACTTCGCGTTTCTTCAAACATGAGTCGTGCGGCAAATGCACACCGTGCCGCGAAGGCACGTATTGGATGCTCCACCTTATGGAGCGCGTCGGCAAGAATCAAGTGACGAAGGCGGATATTGATTTGCTGAACAACGTGGCGAGTCAAATTCAGGGTAAATGCCTTTGCCCACTCGGCGAGTTTGCGGTGACACCGATGCTGTCGGGTTTAAAAATCTTCCGCGCCGATTTTGATTCGCACGCAACAGATGCGAAAGCGGCAGCGAAGCCGGCACCTGCTAAAGCTGCGCCGAAGAAGGAAGCGGTGGCAAGCTGATTCACGTAGGACGCTCTTACCTGAGACTGGATGACGAAATATGAAAGTTTATGATTTCAAAGTGCTATTAGAACCTGACGAAGAGGTAGGCGGGTATGTGGTAACTTGCCCAGCGCTTCCGGGTTGCTATTCACAAGGTGAGACCGTTGAAGAAGCGTTAGCAAATATCCGTGAAGCGATTGAGTTGTGCCTTGAAGACATGATTGAACTTGGGCAAGAGATTCCGGACTCGGCTAAAACCTTGATCGGCACAGTGTTGGTGACGGGGTAATGGCAAAGCTGCCTGTTGTTTCTGGTCGAGAAGCCGTTAAGGTATTTGAAAAAATTGGATATCGCGTTGTGCGTCGTAAAGGAAGCCATATTCGCCTGCGCGATGACAAAAATAAGAGACACGAACCTTTGACTATTCCCGATCACAAAGAATTGAGGACGGGATTGCTACGTTCTCTTATCCGTGATGCCGATCTCACTGTGGAAGAGTTTGAGAGACTTTGGAAAGAGTGAAGTATGGTCAACCCAAACGGGATTATCAAAACGAAGAAGCCATACTTCATCTGGTGGGATCAAGATGTGACGGAAGATGATGTGCGTGAAGCTCTTAAGAGCGACAACTTATATACACGCATCACGTATATGAGCTACATCTTGAACGACGCGGAGTTTGAGGATATTTGGAAGTTTTTAAAAGTTAAAGACGTTCAGGAAAATTTTTGGCGTATCCGATGGCGCACTGCGACGATTCAAAACCAATGGCAACAGTTATTAACTTTGTTGGGGTATCCTCCTAATGAGTGTGCTGACCCCCGCGCAGCGCGCATTCTTATCTAATTTTTTTTCGCGCGCGAACGCGCGCGCGTTTTATCTAACGGGTGGGGGCGCGTTGGCAGAGTATTATCTCGGTCATCGCTTGAGCCAAGACATCGATCTATTCACACAAGATCGAGAAGCGTGGCAATCTATTGAAAGTGATCTTCAAGCGGCTGCGGCAGAGGTGGGGGCGTCGCTTGAATTTAGGGCGGCTCAAGAATCGAATGAGTTGCATCGGGCGATTCTTCGGTTGCCTGACGAACCCGATTTAAAAATTGATATTGTTCGTGATACGCCCCCACATTTTGGTGAACCGACGATGCGTGAGGATGGCGTGATCGTTGACACGCTAGAGAATATCGCTGTAGGCAAGCTGTCAGCTTTATATGGAAGAGCTTACCCGCGCGATTTTGTTGATTTGTATTTTTTATTGAACAGTGGAGTAGATTTTAAAAGGTTAGTTGAGTTGGCAAAAGAGAAAGACTCTGGCGTCATTGAGTTTTATTTGGCAGGGATGATACGGCAAGTTACAAAACTTCAAGCGAAACATCTGCCGACATTGTTAAAACCACTTGACCTAGAGAAGATGCGCGAGTTTTTTTTGAAGCTGGCAGACGATCTGACTTCTGAATCATAGAGTAGAAAACTTTAGTTATGACTGATCTCGTTACCCTCAAGATTGACGACAAAGAACTTTCCGTTCCCAAAGGCACGTTGGTGGTGGATGCCGCCAAGCGCGTTGAGAACGACATCCCCGTTTTTTGCTATCACCCCAAACTGTCGCAGGTAGGCATGTGCCGCATGTGTCTGGTGGAAGTGGGGCGCGTGCAGCGTGATCGCGCCACCGGACAAATGATCATGGAAGGCGATAAGCCGAAGATCGCTTATAACCCTAAACTCGAAACGGCTTGCACCATCCCGGTTGAAGAGGGGATGCACATTCGCACGCTTAATAGCAAAGTGGAAGCGGCACGTAAAGATGTAGTGGAATTCTTGTTGACCTCACACCCGCTTGATTGCCCGATCTGCGATAAAGGCGGTGAGTGTCCGTTACAGAATCTCACTATGCGGCATGGACCTGGGGCTAGTCGTTTCATCTTCAACGAGAAGTTGCATTTGGAGAAGCATGTCCCGCTTGGCACAGAGGACAATGCGCTGATCTATTTGGATC
>Ga0082335_1005537_pt1 | contig 17324 bp, 12 predicted proteins | sample Subgrocontami58m_FD_72375 | JGI IMG/M metagenome (GOLD analysis project Ga0082335, IMG submission 72375) | Subsurface groundwater microbial communities from S. Glens Falls, New York, USA - GMW37 contaminated, 5.8 m (SPADES assembly) (version 2) ... | reverse complement strand
CTACGCCTCCGTGGAGCTGCTGCGCTACCCGGAGCTGCGGGGCCGTCCCGTGGTCGTCGGCGGCGCACGCCCGCCCGAAATCCAGGTCGACGGCGCGCGCGGCTTCGTGGCGCTGCGCGACTACAAAGGCAGGGGCGTGATCACGACCGCGACCTACGAGGCCCGGGCCCTGGGCGTGCACTCGGGCATGGGGCTGATGAAAGCCGCCGCGCTCGCGCCCGACGCCGTGCTGCTTCCCGCGGACTTCCACGAGTACCGCAAGTTCTCGCGGCTGTTCAAGGCCGCGGTCGCGGAAACGGCACCGCTCATCGAGGACCACGGCATCGACGAGATCTTCGTCGACCTCACGCAGCTTGGGGAGGCGCAGGCCGGGGTGCGCGCCGTGGCGCAGCGGATCAAGTCGCGCGTGCGGGAGGCCACCGGCCTCACCTGCTCGATCGGCGTCAGCCCGAACAAGCTGCTCTCGAAGCTCGCCTCCGAGCTCGAAAAACCCGACGGCCTGACGATCCTGACCCAGGCGGACATCCCCGGGCGGATCTGGCCGCTTCCCGCCGGGCGCATCAACGGCATCGGTCCCAAGGCGAGCGCGAGGCTTGAAGCCCTCGGGATTCGCAGCATCGGCGAGCTCGCCGCCGCCGATCCCCAGTGGCTGATGGAACAGTTCGGCGCCCACTACGGCGCATGGCTGCACGCGGCCGCCCACGGCCGCGATGAGCGCCCCGTGGTGACCTTCCGCGAGCCCAAGTCGCTGAGCCGCGAAACGACCTTCGAGCGCGACCTGCATCCGCGCGACGACCGCGCGGCGCTGGGGGCCATCTTCACCCGCCTGTGCGAGCAACTGGCCGCGGACCTGGAGAGGAAGGGCTACCTCGCGAAGACCATCGGCGTGAAGCTGCGCTACGACGACTTCAGGATCGTGACGCGCGCGCTGACGCTGCCGGCGCACACCCGGGATGCGCAGGCGATCCGCCGGTGTGCCGGGCGCTGCCTCAGGAAAGGGCCCCTGGAACGGCGGCTGCGATTGCTCGGCGTGCGGGCCGGCAGCCTGTGCAGGGCGGACGCGCTGCCGGCTGAATCGGGCGCGGGCGGCGAGGAACAGGGCCAGCTCAACCTGCCGTTGTCCGAGGGGGCGGCGGATTCCACGGCCGGCAACTCTCATTCACCGGAGCGCCCGAAACCCGACGGCTGAGTGACCTAATTCACGCAGATTCCCGAAAGCTTTGCCGATAACTCAGTCGTAGCGGCGGATCGCCGGCGCGACTCGGCAAGGGAGGAACGAATGAAATTCGGGAAATCTGCTCTCGCCGTCTCGTCGTGCCTGCTGAGCGGCATGGTCTGGGCAGCCGGCGCGGATACCCTGGCGCCCAGGATCAAGGTGGAGAACTTCACGCGGATGGACAGCGCGTCCCTGCGCAGGGAAATCGCCAGGAATCTGCCATCCGCCTTCGTCAGGGTGTTGGCAAGAGGCAAGTTCTCGGTGTTCGTCATGACCGATCGCGTCCGCTTCGATCGCGAGGGCAACTACTGCGTTTCGCACGTGGGCTTCACGTTTCCCCAGCCGCAGGGCCGCAATGCGCGCATTCCGGCGAGACAATCGTGGGGAATCAACAAGACCGCCGGGACGGCCGACGTGAGCGCGCGAGAGTGGATCGCGTGCGAGCGCGGCGCGCTGCGCGCGGCGCTTGCCCACTTCGCCAAGTTGAGCCTTGCGGAGGTCTCGAAGAAGGCCGTCAGGTTCAGCCGGGACGAAGGAAATCGCGCCAAGCAGCCGCCGAATCTCCAGTACCGCCTGTTCTATACCAGCAGCGCGGGTGCCGGGGCGGCGGTGGAACAGTCCATCCGGAAAGCGGTGCCGGTTCGATTCCACAAGGCTTTCGATTCCCGCCACCTCGCTCTCGTGGTCGAATCGATCGCCTTCCAAATGGATGACCAGGCCGTGTGCTACGCGGTCAGCGGCGTGTCCGCAACCAGCCCGGACAACCGCAATCCCCGCTTCCCCGCGCAACGCTACGGCCACTTCAGGTTGTCCCCTCTCGGCAAGGGCGACGCTGCATCGGAAAAGGCCGCGGTCGAAGCCTGCGAGACTGCCGCGGTCACCGCCGCGGTCGCCGCCGTCATGCGGGATTCCTGGGACCAGAAGGGAATTCTCCGCAACTTCGCCCAGACCCGGGAGGCGGACATTCCGCTGGTCACCGCGGCCAGGCGGGTTGCCGGGGACTCGACCCGCGCGCGAAGCGTCACGCGCCCGAAAGTGTCCTGACCTGCCTGCAGCGCCTCGAATTGCACCTGATCGACTGACGCACCCGCGTCAGACCCGCACGGGATCGAGCCGCTTCGAAAGCAAGCGCTCCTCGAGCGCGCTCAGGGAGACCACCGTTCCGTAGAACAGCTCCACGTTCCTGAGCGTCGCCCGGTGCAGGTCATCCCAGAGTGTGGCGACGCAATCCTCGACGACCACGATGTCGTAATCGCGCGCATACGCGTCGCGGATCGTCGACTCCACGCAGTAGTTGGTCGCCACGCCGCAGACGATCAGGGTCGTCATGCCGCGCATTCTCAGCTTCACTTCGAGCGTGGTGTTGTAGAAGCAGGAGGAGCGATGCTTTTCGAACACATCGTCCTCCGGCAGCACGTCCCCCTTGAGCTGGGCGACCAGCTCCGCATCCCAGGTGTCTTTGAGGCAGGGGACGACACCGAGCTTGGTCAGGTGTGAAGGGATCCTGTGCCTCTTCCGGGTCAGGTCGTCGGGGTAGTGTCTCTGCAGCGACCAGGCGACGTGGATTCCCGCCCGCCGGCAGACGGACACCAGCTCCTTGACCGCCGGAACGATCCGGTTCTGGGGGAAGTAATTCACCCCGGCGCGCGCCATGGCTCCCTGCGGGTCGCAGAAGCCGTTCTGCATGTCCACCACCAGGAGCGTCGTTTCCCTGGGATCGATGATCAATGACGTTTCCATCGTTGCCTCCGTTTGCGGGCCGATTCCTTTTGCGCTAGATTGGGCGGCAGCGAGCAAGCGCCGACGGCCGCGATCGGTGAATCGTAGCCCAGCTGCGCGAAATCGGTACGATGAATCGCACACCGCCACCCCCGACCGCGCCCTGGCGCGCCATGACGCGCGAGCAGCTGGAGCGCGAATACACCCCGCGGCTGCTCGTCGACGACCTTCAGCCGTATCTGGACCGCTACACCGAGTTGAGCGAGGCGGCGCGAGCCGAGCTCACGGTCGAGCGCAATGTCGCCTATGGCGCCACCCCGGAGGAAGTCCTGGACTACTTTCCCGCCGCCTCGCGCGCGTCGCCCGTGCACGTGTTCATCCACGGCGGCTACTGGCGGCTGCTCGGCAAGGACGAATCGAGCTTTGCCGCGCCTGCCTTCGTGCGCGCCGGGGCGAGCTTCGTCGCGCTCAATTACGCCCTTGCCCCGAAGGTGCGCCTGGACGAGATCGTGCGCCAGTGCCGCTCGGCGATCGCCTGGCTGTACCGGAATGCCTCCGGATTCGGCGGCGATCCCGGGCGCATCTTCGTCTCGGGCACTTCCGCGGGCGGCCATCTGGTCGCCATGCTGCTCGCGACGGAATGGGCCAGGGATTTCGGCGTTCCGGACGACGTCATCAAGGGCGGCTGCGCCGTGAGCGGAGTCTTCGACCTCGAGCCGATCCTGCAATGCGCGGTCAACGAAACGCTGCACATGGACCTGGCCGAGGCACGGCGCAACAGCCCTCTCGTGCGCAAGAACTCCTCGGCGCTGGTCGTTGCCTGGGGCGAGCGCGAGACCGCGGAGTGGAAGCGCCAGAACCTCGAGTATGCCGGGCGATGGCGCAGCGTCAACGGCGCCTGCGAGGCGGTCGAGATTCCCGGCCGGAATCATTTCGACGTGATCGTGGACCTGGGCAATCCGGACTCGCGGCTGGGCCGGCTGGCCCTGGCGCAAATGGGGCTCGCCTGAATTCGCTCCGCGGCTGGCGCCGTGAGGCCGGCCGCAGAAGAGTGTGCAATCAACCAAGGGAGGTGGCAAGTCATGAACAAGGCAGTCGCATTCGCTGCAGCATTGGCGCTCGGAGTCGCGGCCGCGCCGGCCTCGGCCCAGATCAAGATCGGCTTCATGGCCACTTTTTCCGGCCCGGGCGGCGCGCTGGGACAGGACCTCTACGACGCCTTCATGCTCGGAATCGAACATGCCGGCGGCAAGCTCGGCGGCCAGGCGGTCGAGGTGATCAGGGAGGACGACCAGCTCAAGCCCGAGATCGGCGTGCAGATCGCGCAGAAGTTCATCGAGAAGGACAAGGTCCGGATCGTCACCGGCGTCATCTTTTCCAACGTCATGATGGCGATCTACAAGCCGATCATCGACGCGCGCATCTTCCTCGTCGGCTCCAACGCCGGCCCGACGCCGATCAGCGGCAAGAGTTGCAGCCCGTATTTCTTCTCGACTTCCTGGAACAACGACTCGCTGCACGAACCGATGGGCAAGCTCGCCACCGACCTCGGCTACAAGCGCGTCTACGTCATGGCGCCCAACTACCAGGCGGGCAAGGATGCGGTCAACGGCTTCAAGCGCTACTACAAGGGCAAGATCCTGGACGAGGTCTACACCCAGGTGAACCAGCCCGATTACGCGGCGGAAATCGCCCAGGCGGTCGCCGCGAAGCCGGAGGCCATCTACGTGTTCTTCCCCGGCGGCATGGGTATCAACTTCGTGCGCCAGTACCAGCAGGCGGGGCTGATCGGCAAGATCCCGCTGCTGTCCACCGCGACGGTCGACACCATCACGCTGCCGGCGCTCAAGGACGCCGCGGTCGGTACGATCACCGCCTCGCCCTACAGCGCGGACATCGACAATCCGCAGAACCGGAAATTCGTCGCGGGCTTCGAGAAGAAATACGGGCGCCAGCCTTCCTGGTACGCCGCGCAGAGCTACGATGCCGCGCAGCTTCTCGACTCGGCGATACGCAAGGTCAACGGCAACGTCTCCAACGCCGCGGCATTCGGCGCCGCGCTGAAGAGCGCCGACTTCAAGTCGGTGACCGGCCCGTTCCGCTTCAACACGAACCATTTCCCGATACGCAACTTCTACCGCGTCGACGTCGCCAGGAACGCCTCCGGACAGGCCGCGTTCGTGAACAAGGGCCCGGTCTTCACCGACCACGCGGACGCGTACAGCAAGGAGTGCCCGCTCAAGTAAGCCGCGCGAGCAGCCGCTCGAACCCCGGGTAGCCCGCGGCGGCGATCGCGAACTTGCGGGTGTGCCGGCTTGTCGATTCGCCGCGGCACAGGGCATCGAGAAATCCCGCGCGGTCGGTCACCCAGCTTCCGCCGACGAGGGTGACGCCGCGCGCGAACAGGCCGTCGGGCAGGCAGCCCGCGCTGGGACCGAGCATGGCGAGCCAGCGCGCCCGGCGGCAGTGCGCGAGCATGGCGTCGAGCGTGTCGTTGAGCAGCAGGGTGCTGGTCGATACCACCTTGCTGCACGATGCCAGCTCGCCCGCGTCGAGCGTGACGCGGTAGGTTCCCCGGTTCCCGACCAGTGCGGTCTTCAGCTCCACCACGACGAGCTCCGCCCCCGCCTTCAGGATGGGCTCCACGAGGGGCGGAAACAATCCGATCATGCCGATGCGCTCGCCCGGCTGCGGATCGAGCCCTCCGATCGAGTCGGCGCTCGCCTCGGGAAGATACGCGGCGCGATCGTAGAAGCAGCGCGTCAGCGCGTTGGCCGCGGCGAAGCCCAGCGTGCGGGCGACGCCTTCGCCCTGCGCGAAGCGGCGCGCGAGCGCAAGCGCGTCCGCGCCGGCGAGGCCGAACCCCTCCCGTCCCGCGCGCAACTGCTCGAGCGTGTCGCCGAGCAGCACGAAGGTGAGGCCCAGCGATCCGTCCTCCAGTTCGAGCGCGCAGAACTCCCCCTTGTTCTCCATCCCGGGAACGTACTCGGGAGGCAGGTGCAGCGCGCGCACGCGCGGGAGCGCCGAGCGCGCGGCGAAGCGCTCGAGCTGGGCGATGTACTCCTCCGCGAAACTCATATGACGGGGTCTTCCGCAGATAATTCGGCGCTCAGATGTTCGGCAGCCCTCTGGCCCTGGGATCGTCCTTGAAATCGAACGCGGGCCCGAACGCGGGCCGCACCTGGAGCCGCCGGTACCAGTCGGCCACGCCCGGGTAGCGCGCCGGCGCGCACAGGTCGGGCCGCAGGCCGCGGATGCGGTCGACGAACGGGACCATGGCGATGTCGGCGAGCGAATAGGCCTCCCCTGCGAGCCACGGGCCGCGCGAAATCGCCTGGTCCACTTTCTTCAGGACGCGGTTCATTTCCGCGTAGCAGTGCTCGATCTCGTCCTCGGGCACGCCGTCGCGCGCGACGCGCGCCCATCGGTCGCGCCGCTCCTGCGTCGGAATGCGCGCGAGCACCTGCTTGAGCTCCTCGTCGGAGAGCTTGCTGGCCACCGGCGCGGAGAGCTTCACCCAGGTCGGAAGCGCGACCGCGTCGTAGGCGACCTCCCCCGAGAACTGGATCCACCAGCGCATCTTCGCCCGCCCGAGCGGATCGGCCGGGCGCAGCGGCGTGTTCGGGAATGCGTCCTCGATATACTCGATGATCACGTTGGACTCGACGACGGGTTCGCCCCTGTGGATGAGCGTGGGCACGACGCCGTTCGGGTTAAGCTTCAGGTATTCGGGACGGTGCTGCTCGAAGGCCTGCAGGTCCAGCAAGTGGCTCCTGAAATTCAGCCCCTTTTCGTAGAGGCACAGGCGGACCTTCTTCGAACAGGTCGAAGCCAGGCCGTGGTAGAGCTCGAGATCGGAGGTCATGCTTTGCGGAGCCGGGAGCGCAGTGCGAGCGGTGATGTTACTTCATTGCGTCGTTCATGGCTCGCCGATTGCGAGGCGAAGATTGATGCGCGGGGGCGGTTCCGCTAGCATGACTGGAATTCCGGGCTATACGGGCACGCCCCTTGAAGACCCTTTCCCTCTCCGAAGCCAAGGCGAAGCTGAGCCGCCTCGTCGAGGCCGTCGAGCGCCGCGGCGAGGAGGTCGTCATCACGCGCAACGGCCGCCCGGCCGCGGTGCTGGTCAGTCCCGATGAGTACGAGAGCTGGAAGGAAACGCTCGCCATTCGCTCAGACAAGGAGCTGATGCGCGAGATCAAGGCCGGGCTTGCCGCCCTCAAGGCGCGCAAGGCGCGCCTCTACACGCTCGCCGAACTGTTCGAGTAGCGGCGCTTGTGCTCTTGACCGTCAGACGTCCGCTTTCCGACGCGAAGGCGACGTTCAAGAAACCCGGTCGGGCGTTGGCAGCTCGGCCCAACCGGACGCTGACGGTCTTCTCGACGGGCAATCAAGGCAGCCGGCGGGAATGTCCGCTTTCGGAAAGCGTGAACTCGTCCCTTCGATGCGAAGCGGCTGGTCCGGCACACAACCGCGCGCGATATTGTCCCGCTTGTCCCGCGCAGTACCGCTCCGCGCACTGTGCTTCGCCCCCTCTGCTGGGCTTTCGTCTTACGGAAGGGGAGGACGGCGAAGCAGGTCTAGCGCGGTGCGTAAACTTCGATTCCGCAATTTTTAGGCTATATTGAATTTAACCCCCTGATCCAAATGGTCAGTCCCGTACAAATGCGCAACGTGTCCAAGTGCAATTGGACATGTCCGATTCCTATTTCAAGCACCAAACAATCCGAGTAAGGAGGTCTCAATCATGGCCTACGTTTACCCGTTTAAAACGGTCGATGAACAAACAAAGCTGGCTGTATGGGCAAGAGGAAGAATAGTCCCCGACAAGGACGGGAAGCATTGGGCCCCGGCAGAGTGGCGATACGACACTTGTGGCAAGCCCATGAAATATGCCGAGCATGGAAACACAAGCTCGGATGTGGGATGGGAAATAGACCACATAAAACCAACTGCCAAAGGTGGACCAAACACGCTTGATAATCTCCAGCCCCTCCAGTGGGAAAACAACAGGACAAAAGGTGACAATTATCCATGGTCATGCCCTTGAGTCGCACGGACCGAGCTCGGGGCATTGACTGGGCTCGAATCAGGCCACTTGGCTACTTGCTCCACCCGACGTCGGCGCTGACGCTCCGCCACGGCTGATCGATGCGTTAGGTTTCTCCTTGGACATTGAGGCACTCCTAGCCGCAATCCGAGCCTCGCTTGAGGCCATTGCAATTCAACGCTGCTACGACAATGAGCACGCCTACCAAGGCCAGCTTCTCGTAGAGCTTTCGAACAGGCTTAATGGGTGGATCGCTCAAGATGGCTTGCTCCTTGAGCTAGAGCACCAAAAGACCCTATCAAACCATGGGCTGACCATCCGCCCCGACCTTATCCTCCATCAACCCTTCGATCCGCACATTCACGCCACCCGAAGGCAAGGTAACGTCGCCGCATTTGAACTCAAACGCCGCGCCACTCCAAAGGCCGCCCGCGAAGATTTTGCCAGTCTCGCAGCTATGATTCGGTACTTAGAGTATCCGCTGGGCGTGTTCATAAACATCGGGACTGCCCGCTCGCACGTAGAACTTGTTCCGCCTGAAGTTCATGGCAAGATCATCATCTATTCAACGCGTTTACTCCAAGGCCGACCGTGTGTCATCGAGACCAGAACCTGACTGTGTGCTGCAGCGGACCTGGGGGACGGGCCTCGTCTCAACCGAACACTGTCGGCCGCAGGCCGCTGAACACGTCTAGAGAGCTAAGTGGAGAAGTTCCCCGTGCGCGCTCATTCGATAATGTCCATTGCATTTCGCTGGGGTCCTAGATCAATCCAGACTAAGATGTCTCCCTAATATGAATATTGAGCACTCACTCAATACGGTGTGCCCGTATTACACGATGTTCCCGCTCGAGTTTCCCGAGCGGGTATTGCGGGCTGCTGGCGCTAGGGAATTGGTGGCCGATCCGTATTGCGGCCGGGGCACCACGATCTATGCCGCGCGTTTACGCGGGCTGCGAAGCTACGGGGTTGACTCCTCTCCAGTTGCAGTTGCTGTCTCGCGCGCGAAGGTCACTTCAACGTCACTCAGTGCCGTGATGCAAGCCTACGACCGACTGCTCAATGCGGTGCCATGGGCCGAAACACCGACCGGCCGATTCTGGAGGCTGGCATATCACGCGGAGACATTGTCTGTGCTTTGCCGCCTACGCGTCGCGCTCCGTCGTTCTTTGAAAAGGAATGCAGCGGCAGAGTCGGACGCGGTGACAATGCTGCGCGCTGTCGCGCTTGGGGCCTTGCACGGGCCGCTCAACGCAGCGGGGTTGTCGGGAAGTTACTTTGGCAACCAGATGCCTCGCACTTTCGCGCCGAAGCCTGACTACGCTGTGCGCTTCTGGACCGAGCGGAGACTGAGACCGCACGCGGCCAACGTGCGGGACATCATCCGCAAACGCGCCAGGAAAATATTGGATGGGTTCGTGCCAAGCAGCGGCACAGGGTGGATCGTCGCGGGGGACAGCCGGAAGCAGGCTGCGTGGGAGATGTTGCCCGGAAAAATCAGTCGGGTGATCACGTCGCCGCCCTACTACGGGATGAACACCTACGAGGAGGACCAATGGCTGCGGATCTGGTTCCTCGGAGGCCCGAGCACCGTGCGATACGGAAACAAGAACCAGCTGTCACACCACAGCCCCGAGGACTTCGCGAAGTCAATGGCCAAGGTGTGGGACCAGATCGGTGATCACGCAAGGCCCGAGCTTGCCATGGCGGTGCGCTTCGGAGGGATAGGATCGCACAAGAGCGACTACCGGCAGATCATGGCCGACTCACTGGAACATTCCATACACCATTGGCGTATGGTATCGACGCGCGAAGCTGGTGATGCCGCGGACGGCCGGCGCCAAGCCGAAACCATGGGGAAACGCGCCAAGTCGAGTAGCATCGAAGAGCGCGACTTCTACGTTCGCTTGTCGTAGAGTGCGTATCGAATCTCGACTTCGCGTTCTTCCCCGCAGTAGTCCAGCTTGAGGCGAGGATCATGGTCATGGGCAAGCTGAAATGCAAACCCCTTGATTGCCCGCGAGTCCATGACGACATCCTTGTCGTCCGGCAGATGAAACAACAAGTCCCGAGAGATGAACAGCACCGCCTTGGCGCGGGCGCGGGATATCGCGACATTGATTCGATGCCGCTGGAACAGGAAGCTCTCCTCGCTTCGGATTAGGTCGGGGTCGCCGATGCCAAACGACACCAAGATAAGGTCACGTTCCCCACCTTGGAACCGTTCGACGGTATCCACTGCGTCGTCGAGCATGTCCGCCGGTACTGATTCGGCGGCAAGCGCAACCCGGAGCAGCTCGACCACAGCTGAACGCTGCGCGCGGTGCGGGGTGACGATCCCGACTGAATCTGCCCAAAAGATGGACTCGCTGAACGCACCGCCTGCGCGGAGCTTTTCTCCTGCGCGGTAGGCCAGCACAGTGCTGGCGACCAGCGTCGCTTCGAAGACGTTGGCCTGGCCGGACGTGCCGTCGTCATAGGTAACCGCAACGCAGGGAAGGGCCGGGTCCAGGATGCGGTCATAGACCGCCCACCACGGAATTCCGCTCGGCCATCCGGCCGGCGCCGAGCCGTACGCAACGTAGGTAAGGGCTCGGCTCGGCACTTCCGAAGTGAATTCCTGCTTGTAGCCGATCATCCGCGCGTACCGTACTATGGGCTCGCATGAGCGGTAGTTGTATTTGAGAAAGCACTCCTCGGCCTTCACAGTCGCGAAACGCGTGGTCAGGTAGGTATGCAGGCTACCGACCATATACTCGGCGCCCAGTGGGGGCTCGACCGACTGGATCGGCGGCATCTGCATGGGATCTCCAAACAGGCTGAGTCTTCCGCCGGTCGTCAGCAGCCCCAGGGTGGTGAGCGAATCGGCAACCGACACCTGGGAACTTTCGTCGATGAAAATTCTGTCGAACAGCTCAACCACCGCCTCGATACCGTCATCGTCTTTGTTGGCTCGACCACCTTTTCCGATCCAATAGGACTGCTTCGTCACGCTGAAGACAAGCTCAATGCTATCGTCAGCGCCTGCCAGACGCTCACGTAGCGCGTACAGATTGCTATCAGCGCTCGACACCCCGTTCAGAAGGTAGGTCTTCCCGAGGTAGAGCTCGGTGTTCAATCCGCAGTACTGCGGGCTAGCGTTCAGGAGTGAGTCCCAGGCATCGCGACTGCTCTCGCTTGCGACAAACGACACCGTGACGTGCTTCTGCAGGTATTCACGCACGTTGGCCGCCAGGTGCGGCAGGATGCGCGCCAGGCGCCCGGCAACTTCGGTCACGGCTCGGTAGGTCGGCCCGGTGACGTAAATCCGCTGGCGAGCGTGCCTCGACTTCAAGCGAAGCAAGATTTCCACAATGATGGTCGCCGACAGCGTCTGCGTTTTCCCTGTGCCAGGGCCTCCCCACACCGGCATCAATTGCCGCGCGATTGCCTTTTGGATTGCCTCCCGCTGCGAGGGGTTGATCAGAATTGTGTCTCCCGCCGGCACCGGCAGCACGAGCCCCTTGTCGTCAAGGAAATCGTCAATGTGGGTGAGGTCAGTGTCGGTCGATGCCAAGACGAGCTTGTCGGCGCGCCACAGCACAGTCGCAGCCGGCTTCTCGGGGTCGCGACCAGGCTTGCGTTTCACCTCGACGAGGGCCGTGTTGGTTTCCGGCGCCGCGACGGCGATGGGTGGGTTGCCGATGAGCTCTGCGGCATCCTTCAGACTTTCGAAATCTGAATACGAGCCGCCCTCCATCAAGATCATCGGCGCGTTCAGGTCCAGGACGCCCGACTGCACCAACACGTTGAATCTGTCGAAGTAGAACTCGAAGTCGAAATCCACCAGCGCCAGCAAGTTCTCGCGGTCGAAGTGGACGAGCTTCGCCCCAAGCAGCTTTGCCAACCGTCGGTAATTGTCGTTGGAACGCCACACCGTGTGGGTTGCCGGGTCGGGCGTATCGGCGCCGAGGACACGGCACAGGCCGGCTACGTTCATCAGTCCCGCGCCTGGCGGATCCTCTGGCATCAGCACCAGGAATCCAGCTTCGTTGCGGAATTTGACGTGCCTCGACGTATTGCGTACGCGGAACACAAAGTGATGGGCGCTCAGTGCAGCAGGGACATGCTTAAGCCCCTGGCTGCGCCAGGCGTCGACGACGGCCTTGCGATCGACGCCGAGAACCAGCCCTTGGACCCTGAGCGCTTGGTACCGTGCTTCGAGCTCATGTGGATCACTCGTATATGCGCGCGTTCGCTCAAGCTCGGCTATGCCGTCGCTCACCTTCTGGTGGGTGAGCCAAAGCATGGAGTCAGCGGCAACCTTGTTGAATCGCGTGGGCGGCAGATCCTTAATGTGAGGCGCGTCTCCCTTGAGTTGTTTGCCGTGGTCGCGCTGAACGCTGAACGTGATTTGGCGCATTCCGTGGACGATGGTCCGCAGAATTCCGCGGTATTGATCGATGCACTGGCTGATCGACATCGGCGGGCTCTTCGGTGGCATGCTCTGCGAAATTTCGAGGCTCCGCTCCTTGGGGATCACGCCGGCAACGCGATCCCACATGTAAGGCGTCGAGCTGTCCTTGAAATCGGCAATGTGGTTCGCGACACTCAGAATGTCGTCGTTGATGATCGTCGGCAGCGCGACCAGCCGCGTCACCACATCATGCAAGTGACAGACGGCGGGCGTCGTAGCGATGCTGTCGGATTGTTCCATCTCGCGCGGCGGGAAGAGCCACAGCAGCGCGTTGGCGACGTCCTTGCTGTGCGTGATCTGGTGCAGGTGCCGACCGATAGCTTCGCGGAAGGCCTCGTCCTGCCGGGCATCCCAGAAGGCCACCTGAATACTGGCGTTCGCTTTGGAGTAAGCGGCCCAGGACTGTTTGTCGGGCGCTTCATCCGGCGCCGCGCTCGCACTTAGAACGTAGTCGATGAATTGCGACAGGAACCGGAGGCAATCCAGGAGGTGCTTGGCTTCACACTCCGCCGTGGCCTCCTCGATCACCCACATCATCTGCTGCTTGCGGTCAATTCTCGGCGTAACAGGAACCCGCGCGTACAGCCCCTCCTTGTTCACCCCATCCCTCCATTCGGTCGGCGACTTATAGTCGACGCCCATCCCGATCGAAGTCAGTAGGCCAGTGGCGGCATCGAAAAAGCAGACAACCGTTACAAGTAGATCCGCATAGCGCGCCATCTCCCCGGAGATCGCGAGCGGATGATCGGCTTTCTGGACGTCGATTACGGCACCGGCTTTGTACGGGAGGCGGCGGGACTCAACGCGAAGGCCGTTGTGCTGGCCGAAGACAGCATCGTTGTTGGACCGGGTGCGCAAATCCGCAAGTCCATTGACCTTGCCGCGCTCAAGGGTGCGGAGCATGCCTCGCGTCGTGTTCGGCAGATGATTGAGGCGATTGTTCCGCCTCGCGTCTTCGTGGCAGTAGTCGTCTAGAACCGGCGGCACTGCTTTCCTGCGCAACTTGACCCACCTGGACTGCACCTCAGGGATGGCACGCTTCGACCAGCCGGGGTATCCGAGGTAGTCGCAGAACGCGCACGTCGGAGTGACATGCCATTCCAGGCTGTGCCAGTTAGACATGCTGGCGATCACCCGCTTGAGGTCGTCACGAAAGAACCGCACAACTGGCGGCGCGTAGAGGTCTGCTTCCGCGGCATCGATTTGCTTCTCAAACCACGCGGTGCGCTCCTCCAAGGGGGCCGAGGGTGCAGGCATCCCGGTCATCCTGTCGCTGTGCCGTACGAGGACGCCAGGTGTGGAGCTAACGTAAAAGCGATCGGCAAGCGCAATCTCAGGATGATCGAGCCAGGCGGCAAGAACCATGGCATACAGGCAAACCTCGCCGGCATACGCGATGTTGAGTTGTTCGGCAAATTTGAGGTCGGCAACACGCAGTGCAATGCGGGTGTCGCTCGGCTCTATCCTTCTCACGGACCCGTCAGGTCTGATTTCACTGCCGGTGATGGCGGAGTTGTCGGGGGTTCGGCGCATTGCCACGACAAGGTCCGGGCGCAGATCAGTCATGTCGGGATATCCCGCGACGTCAACGCCGAGCGCCTTCAGGAGGATCGCGCGGTAACGATCCTCAACCAAGGTGGGCTCATTGAAAATGTGAGGCAGCGCGAGGCCACCGCTTACGAGTTCTTCGAGTTTTCCCTTGAAAACTATGTCGCGCGGGAGCTTGCCCCCGGCAGCTTTCGGGACGTCGACGAACTCGCCGGGGTAAAGCGTGGCGAGCTCAGCGAGAAACTCCTTCTCGAACTCCTTGCCGCGCGCTCGAAACCCAGCCAAACCGGGACGCGCTGGGAGCGACAGCAACGTGTCGGAGGAACCGTTGGATTCGTTGATCGAACAGGCAAGCATGCGGTCGCAGCGAGTACGCAGATACTGCGACAGCGCAGCCTTGGGCAGGCGCGTAGTCATGTACAACTCCTCGTTCCGAGGTTTAAGCACCCGAGCCTTCCGCCCACGTGCGTGCCGGGAAATCCCAGTACTGCGAACTTTACTCCAACCAAGTCTTTTCGGAAAGCGGACATTCCCGCCGGCCGCCCTGATTGCCTCTCCAGCAGATCGTCAGCGTCCGGTTAGGCCTGCCGCCGCACAGGTGAGCTGCCGCGACCGCCGACTTTTCGGCCTGAGCGGACGATTTGCTTGAGAGGAATTCAGAGCATCTGGCGCGAATATGGCGATCGTTCCGGCTGGGCGCGCGCGTGGGCGCCTCCTGATCTTGCGGCGAGGCCCGGTTCGCTTCTTCACGCGGTTCGATGAGATGGGTGTGGCTGTGCTCGACCCATCCTACGGTCCAACATCACGCGTCGGCGAAGCAATGATTGGGAGGGTGTATTCGTTCACGACCAGGTGCGCGTCGAGGCCGATGACGGCTGCGGCCGCCGGCCAAGACAGCCAGTAATGCTTGATCGACCTGGACATTCTCACGGACGAATGAACCGACCTGGAGTCCTGTGCAGGGGGCAATTGGGCAGTACAAGCGCCCTGAATTCAGCTCGTTTGGCCGAGCTGCTCGGCAAGGCCTTTCACCGCTTCGCGCTCGCCGCGGACGCGTAAGAACACGCCCTCGCCGTCGGCGCGCTCCTCCAGCACCTCGCAACTCGAAAAGATCTCGCCGCGCAATTTCTGTGCCGACCAGGGAAGAAAAAGCTCGGCTTCGACGAGGTCCTTCCGGAAAAATGCGACTATCGCCCGGTGCAACATCGCGACGTCGTCATTGCGGCGCGCGCTCATCACGATGCAATCCGGGTACGTCGCGCGCAGCATCGCTTCGCGTGCAACTTGCGCCGCTGCGTCGCCGACCTGGTCGATCTTGTTGAAGACACGGATGCGCGGCACTGCTTCCGCGCCGATCTCGCCGAGCACTTCGTCGGTTACCTCGAGCTGACGTTCGAACCCGGGATCGTTCGCGTCGATGACATTGAGAAGCAGTGCCGCATCGAGCGCCTCCTCGAGTGTCGACTTGAACGATGCGACGAGCGCGTGCGGCAGGTTCCTGATGAAGCCGACCGTGTCGGTGACGAGCACGCGCGGCACGCTCTCGGGGAGCAGGGCGCGCACGGTGGTGTCGAGCGTGGCGAAGAGCTTGTCTTCGACCAGCACCTGGCTGCCCGTGAGCGCCCGCATCAAGGTGGACTTTCCCGCGTTCGTGTAGCCGACGAGGGCCACGCTGGCGAGCCCGTGGCGCTCCTGCCGCCGCGAGCGCTGCGTCTTGCGCTCGACATCCATCGCGGCGATTTCCTGCTGCAGTTCGGCGATACGGTCTCGGATCTTTCGTTTGTCCAGCTCGGTGAGCGATTCGCCGCCGCCGCGGCCGCCCGTGCCGCTGCGCTGCCGTCCTTGCGGGCCGGCGAGCTTCGCCAGCTCGCGCAGGCGCGGCGCCATGTACTCGAGGCGCGCGATCTCGACCTGTGCGCGCGCGGCGCGGGAACGCGCGTTGCGCTGGAAGATGTCGAGGATGACCATGGTGCGGTCCATCACCTCGCAGCCGACCTCTTCTTCGAGGTTGCGCGCCTGCGAGGGCGAGATCTCGTGATCGACGAGGACGGCCTCGACGTGGCCGACGTCGGAGTCGGCGGCCCCGGGTTCGTCCACGAAGCAGCGTATCTCCTCCCGCTTCCCGAGGCCCAGGTACGCCGCCGCATCGAAGGCGGAGCGCTTTTGCGTGAACGTGCGGGCGACCTTGAATCCCAGTGTCTTTGCGAGATCGCGCAGCTCGGCCAACGACGCCTCGAACTCGATGTCGCTCACGCCCGGCAACTGCACGGACGCCACGACGGCGTACTTGGTCTTCTCTTTGACTTCTGTTTGCATGCGGAGATTGCCGATGATGCGATGTATGGATGGAGGCGTCCCGGCGGGACGCAAGCCGAAGAAGGCGCATCCGCCAAACCGACTTCCAACATGAATGCTGAAGACGGCTACTTCTTCTCTGGAGCTTGTCCGACGATCGCCTTGACGCCGCTGGCGGCCACATCTGCGGCTGTTCCGACCACCTTGGCTCCTACCGTCACAGTAGTCGCCACCACAGTCACCGCCGCGTCGGCCACAGCGATCACGGCACAACCACCGAGGGAAGCGACCAGGAACAGAACGCCGGCGTAGCGCCGCATCGGGTATCCCTCAAGTTAGGTTTGGCACGCAGAGTCGGGACCAAATCGGAGCACGGACTTCCGGCCGGAGAGCACATTGTCGAGCATCGCTGTTTGGCATTATCGCGAGAACAAGGGCTATACGGCAAGCGTCTTCGGCGACGCTCCGGAAGGATGATTGTCCGCGAGGGCCGGCCGCGCCGACCCTTTCTCGCGCCCTCAGTCGATCGCCAGGATGACGTGGCCGATCTTCTCGCCGCGCTCGACGGCGAGGTGCGCCTGCACGACTTCGGAAAGCGGAAAGCGCGCGGCGATGGCGAAAACCGGCTTCGCCTCGGCGATCCAGCGCGCGATGTCGGCATGGGCCTGCGCCTTCGCCGCGTCGCTCATGCTGTAGACGAGCACCGGTCGGATGACCGGGTTCAGGCGGAACAGGTCGTAGTAGGGCAAGGCCGGCTTCGGATCTCCCATCGAGGCGTAGGCCGCGATCACGCCGTAGGGGTTCAACACCTGCGAGGTGACCGGGAGGTTGCCGCCGAAGTCGACGTCGACCACGCGGTCCACGCCGCCGACCGTCGCGCGGATGCGCTCGACCACGTTCTCGGTGCGGTAGTCGATGATCTCGTCGGCGCCGGCCGCGCGCGCGTGCGCGGCCTTGGCGGGCGAGCTCACCGTGGTCACCACGCGGGCGCCGGCCCACTTCGCGAGCTGGATGGCGTAGTGGGCGACCACGCCCGCGCC
>Ga0082335_1005536_pt1 | contig 17333 bp, 21 predicted proteins | sample Subgrocontami58m_FD_72375 | JGI IMG/M metagenome (GOLD analysis project Ga0082335, IMG submission 72375) | Subsurface groundwater microbial communities from S. Glens Falls, New York, USA - GMW37 contaminated, 5.8 m (SPADES assembly) (version 2) ... | reverse complement strand
CTGCCTCTAACACCGCCTTCTCCAATGTGGCCAGACAATCATCCCGATGCTTATTCGCCACTGCCAGCAATGCCGTACCAAGGGCCTCTAATTGTGTTATCATTGGTTGTGGAAGAGATTCGGACAAGAGGATCTTACTTCTAGGCCGCTGGGGGATAGCCACTCCAGCGGCTACTATTTTCCCCTAGCTTATCACACCACCCCCCTTCCCTTATTTACAGAAACTTGGCGCACCCCTATCCCAGCCCTCGTTTGACACATCGTCCCGCAACCGCTATACTCCCGCCATCTCCCTGCTTGGGCACACGGCTCTACTTTTCCAGAGGAGGGCAAACGTGGAACCCATTCTTTCTAAGCTGGTAGACAAGATCGATCCCAGGCACACGGCACTCGTCGTTGTTGACGTGCAAAACGACTTCTGCGCCGATGGAGGTTTCTTCTCGGAGGTGGGCTACGATCTCTCGATGATTCAGCCCATGGTCCCCAGATTGGACTCTTTGATCGCCACGGCACGCGCCGAGAAGGTCCCGGTAGTGTTCGTTCGATGCATCTTCGATGCTATTTACTCGAGCGGTCCGTGGGTTGAGAAGAGGTCGCGGAAACGGCCGGACGGCACGGGATTGTGTCTCAGCGAGACCTGGGGAGCCGAGTTCTTCATGGTAAGCCCCGAACCCGGGGAGCTGGTGGTGACAAAGCACCGGTTCAGCGCCTTTGTCGGGACGAACCTCGATTTGGTGCTTCGGAGTATGGGGGTCAAGACCCTGCTGGTAACCGGCGTCGCTACTAACGTCTGCGTGGAGTCTACTGCCAGGGACGGCTATCAGCTAGACTACTACATCGTTATCCCGGAGGACTGCACCGCCGGCATCAGTCTGGAACTGCACAACGGGACCCTGGAGAACATCCGGACGTACTTCGGCGCTGTTTGCTCTTCGGAGGAGATTCTCGCCGCCTGGAAACGCTCGCAGGAGGGTACGCCATGAGACTCTTTATTCTGGGCCTGCTCATACTCATATCGGTTCTGCAATCTGCCTGCGCTCCTGCTGCATCGCCTACAGCTACGCCTGCACCTCCGCCGACGCAGGCGCCTCCAGCTCCGACCCCTACACCTGTGTCCACCCCCGAACCCAGCTACGTCTCTATCTGCAATACAGGCGGGATAGGCGCATACATCAGGGCAGAGCCCAAGGGCTCCGGCATCGTAGCCTGGCCGGACGGGACGAGACTCAAACTGGCGGGTCCGGACCGCAACATTGATGGTGAGGTCTGGCGCAATGTGCAGGACCAAAAGGGAACCATCGGGTGGACCAAGACAGACTATCTCTGCGACTGACCATGTTTGGCAGCCAGCGGGCAATCAGTCTGCTCCTAGCCGCCTGCTGACCGAAACCGTTCTGTACAGCCCGGAGTTGAATGAATGGCAGAGACAGGCCATCACTTACCTCAAGGCGGCCGGGCGCCTCTCCAATGCCGAATACCAAAGGGTCACGGGTAGCATCAGGGAGCCGGCGGCACGCGATCTCCAGGACCTGATATACAGAGGGGTCCTGCAAATGGTCGGAACACGAGGACGAGGCACCCACCATGTTCTCGCCAGGAAATGGGACATTAGTGGGACAAATGGGACACCAGGGCAGCGACACTGTGAAGTCCGTACGCCTGGGTATGGATTCCGGGTCTCGGCCCGGAATGACATGGCTGGTTGTGTTGCAGGCTCGCTGTCGGATTCACCGGGGCGCCCGAGCGTGGAATGGTGCCGTTGGGTAACTTGATTTGACAAATACCGCTCCCTGAAATACAATTCGGGGCATCAAATCGGCCCCGTGCGGGCCGTGGCCACGTTTGGCTATCTCGTCATCTTCCCGAATACGGCTTTTCGGAAGCGATCCTTAAGGGCGATTCCTCAACAAGGCTAGTCGATTAGTTTCGACGACACAGGAGGTGAAGGATGAGACGGATCCGCAGCTACGGCGCACTTTGGGCCTCGATAACCCTGGCGATCTTGATAGCTCTGGCGGCCGCCTGTGCCCCGGCGGCGGCGCCAACAGCGACCCCAACTAAGGCCCCAGCAGCCACAGTCCCCAGCGTGGCCTCGTCCCCCACAGCCGCTGCAAAGCCAGCGACAACGTCACCGGCGGCCGCGCCCACCACCGCGGCATCCAAGCCAACCGGCAAACCTGTCAAAGTGGCGTACCTGACGCCCCTTACCGGGCGGGCGGGAGCCTACGGGCACCTCCAGAAGCTGGCCGTGCAAATGGCCATCGAAGATGTTAACAAGGCCGGTGGCATTAACGGGGCGCCCCTGGAGGTCGTGAGAGAGGACAGTCCGTTCGACCCCAAACAGGCGGTAACACTGGTCCGCAAGGTGGCGGAGCAGGATAAAGCGCTGATGATATTTGGCCCCTTCTCCAGCGGCGAGTTCGAAGTAGCGGCTCCTCTGGCCAACGAGCTACAGGTGCCTCTGGTTAACTCCGTCACGGGCAAGGCGGGAATTCCGGCGGCTAACCGCCCATGGAGTTTCAAGAGCGCCATGACCGAGGATAAGATGCTTCCCGTAGGCATCGATGCTTTGAAGAAGAAGTATCCCAACGTCAAGCGCGTGCTGATAGTAGGGGACACCAAAGAGGCGGTCAATGAGAGCATCGTTAAGACGGTATTCCCCAAGCTCTTGAAAGACGCCGGGTTCGAGGTTGTGGATACACTGGGATTTGAGACCGGGACCGCAGATTTTGGCCCTATCGTAACCAAGCTCAAGGAGATCAATCCCGATGCCATAGCTTACTCCAGCATCGGCGCCGAGTTCCTGGCCTTCGGCAAGGAGATCGAGCGCCAGGGGGTCAAGATCCCGGCGCTAACAGGCACCCAGGCGTGGGCCGGGCCGTTTATCAAGCAGCTCGGAAGTGCTGTCGATGGCTGGGTGGCAATCGGTACCTTCGACAAAGACGATCCGGATCCCGCAGTGAAGGCCTGGGTCGCCAGATTCGATGCGCTGAAGCAGGCGGACTCCGGCGTTGCGGCGAAGGATACGCCCGCTACTCTGGAGCTCCACATCTATGATACCATCATGGCGGTGGCGGACATAATGCGCAAAGCCAACATCACGGCCGACATGCCGCTGCAAGAGGCCCGCACTAAGATACGGGACGGTTTCCAGAACCTCAAGAACTACAAGGGGGTCAGGCATACCATCTCTATCACTCCCACTGGGGATGTAGAGTGGCAGCCCCTTGCCTTCCCCCTGATCGCAGAGAAGGGAGATTGGAAGCCTCTCAAGTAACAAAGCCCGACCTGCTAGAGGGGCGGTCCGGTGCACAAGGAGAAGCTATGACGACCAGGTTTTACAGCAAGGACATGGAGACGCTCTCCCAGAAGGAGATAAGGGCCATCCAGCTAAAGGGGGTCCAGGACCTCCTGGATCGGGTCTACCACAACAGCCCCTTCTACCGTGCCCATCTGGACCGCGCCCGGGTCAAGCCGGGGGACATTCGCTCACTGGAGGAATTCGCGCAGCGTGTCCCTTTCATGAGCAAGAAGGACCTGGTTGAGGACCAGACGGAGAACCCGCCCTTCGGCCAGCGTCTGCCGGTGCCGGAGAGCGAGATACGGCAGGTCCATATCACCAGCGGCACATCGGGCCGCGGGCAGGAGGTCTACGCCCTCACGGCGGAGGATGTAAATATGGCGGCCGATACCTTCGGCTACCAGATGACACCGGCAGGGTGCGAGCCGGGGGACATCTCCGCCATGCTCTGGCCTGTGGCGACCATGGCCGGTGGCCTCATCGCCGCGGAGGGCCTCCGCTACCACCAGTCCAACGGGATGCTTCTGTACATGTTTGACTCTAAGATGAAGCTGGGTCTTATGAAGCGCTTCAACGTTCACTCCTTCTGGGCAACGCCGTCATACCTGACCCGCCTTACCGTCCTCTGCGAAGAGGCTGGCATCGTCCCGAAGCGAGACCTGACCCGGCTCAAGGGCATCCTGCTGTCTACCGAGCCCTTTCCCGTGGATTGGGCCATGCGGATGGAGGAGTTTTGGGGCTGCCCTCTCTATGACCTCTATGGTTCGAGCCAGTTCGGCATCTGCTACGCCTATACCTGCGATAAGGGCGTAGTGCCCAACGGGAAGCATGGCGTGTACCACCTCGTGGACCACGTGGCGCTGGTGGAGATCCTGGACCCTATCACCGGCCAGCCGGTGAAGTACGGGGAGGAGGGCGAGCCGGTCATCACCACCTTCAGCCGCCGGGGGGCGCCTATCATTCGCTTCCGCCAGGGGGACCGCGTCAGGCTCCTGCCACCCGAGGCGTGTGACTGCGGGAGGCTCACCAACTGTTGGGAATCAGGGACTATCGCCCGCTATGACGACATGATCAAGATGAAAGGGGTCAACGTCTGGCCGGCGACTATAGACGATGTAATGTTTAGCCGCTCGGAGATAGACGAATACGGGGGCCGGGTATTCATTGACGACGTGGGTAGGGAGCTGGTGACGGTCCGCTTCGAGTTCTCACAAAAAGTGGCCGACCCGGCGCTCAAGGAGCGGATCCTGGCTGCTCTGCCGCTGGAGCTCCATGACCGCACCGGCATCCATTTCGACGTAGAGGAGGTGCCTTACGGTACTCTTCCCCGCTTTGACTATAAGTCCCGCCGCTGGACAGACGAGCGCATCTCCGGCCTTCAGCAGGTGCGGTTCGTGGAGAGGTAATTGTAGCGCTATTAAGAAGACTTAGCCCATCTCCCTGATCCTGGTTCGTAGATTCCTAAGCCGGGTGGACACCGAGTCAGCGACCGTGGTTGAAAAGGTTTTCCACGGATCCTCCAACGGGTGTACCAATTGTGTGACCCGGTCATAGAGCTGGTTCTCTTGCCCGGGGGTGCTGGATGCCTGGTCAACCCTGACCAGGCATTCCTCCTTGTCTGCCCGCTCGTTGTACATCCTCAGCGAGACGGCATTCAGCTCCTCGTCGACGAGTACCAATGCACCGCCATGCAGAGGCTGCGGGTCTACCGTATCCACTTCCCATCCCCCGCTGTTATAAACGTTCACCCATTCCGGGTAGCCGTGATAACGGCTATCCTGCTGGAATGGCTTATGGGTATGACCGAAAACGAACGTAACCTCGCGCGGCAGGTTCCCGTTCATTTCAACGAGTATCTGCTCTCTTAGCGGACCGCTCAGGTAGGCTGAAAGTCCCTTTTCGGTTCCCTCGCTCAGGACAGCATCTGTCCTGGTCCTTTCGACGTGCCCGATTCTGTCTGCTACAGCATCGCAGAGAAGCTTAAGGAATTGTTCCTCCATTGCGTCTCCCCATCCCGGCAGGTCGTACTGCCTGGCAAGGTTGTGGGCGAAGGCGTAGAAGAGCTTCCTGAGCTCCTCCTTGTCATGTGTCTTCTCGTAGATCAGTCCTATCTGTCGCCCGGCGTCTCCGGACTGCCCGATCACCGACCAGAGGAAATCGATCCAGGCGAAGTTCTCACACTCTATATCCCAGACCTGTCTGGGCTGCTGGCGGTCAGCGAAGACCAGGTTCATAAAGGTAGTGACCAACTGGTAAATCGGCTCCGCAAAATGACCGTGATGGAATATGACACCCTTCTGTCGCTCATCGTCGAAGAGGCCGAAGTTGGGGTATGCTGTCCAGATCACTGTGTCTTTCAGGTGGGCATATCTCTGCACCAGGCTGGTCAAGAAGTGGGAGCGCACCGGCTTGGTGTCGCCTCTCTCAAACATGTTGGTCGCGTGCCAGGGAACCGGCAGGTACTTGCCCGCGGGCAGGTCCCTTGTCATGTAGTCTATATACTGGGTCTCGCGCGCCGTTTCCCACAGGTGGTGGTCGTGATTGCCGGGGATGTAGATGATCCTTTCGAAAAGCTCGCCGCCCTGTGGCATAATCAGCTCAACGAAGCGCTCGAACGCCATCGCCGCCTGGTTCGTCGTTGTGAGTGCCAGCTCCAGGATGTCCCCATTCAAAATCAAAGTCGGCCTCTTACCCAGTTGGTTCTGAGCGATGAGGTGACGCAAGCACTCCACCATCTGTCTTAGACATGGACTTGGCTCAGAAGGATCAGGTGCAGATCCACGATCTGTCAAATTGGTTAGCAAACTGCCCAGGTCCCCGAAGTGCGTGTCCGACAAGGACACATACCGGATATCCGGCATCCTGATACCTCCTGTTAGAGTATGCGACCTCCCAAATAATCCGGCACGAAAGATGCTGTCTCTGGGAGCGCCGAGCCCCAGCTCGGCCCGGGCCGAGCTGGGGCTCGGCGCTCCCAGGCTTGACCCGGTCTGCGATATCCCTGCCGGATTACTTAGTCACGTCCGAGCGACTTCTTGACCTCGGAGAGCTTGCCCTGCACGTAACCCCGGCCTTCCACTAACTTGTCCTGCAGGGCAAGACCCAGCGGGCTTGCGGACCCCGTAGCATCCTGGCTCCCCCATCGCCGCCCGAAGGCGCTCATGATGGAGCCGAACTGGTCCGCGGGTGGGCTTTCGGCGGAAAGCAGGCGCACCTCTTCGATGGCAGCCGGGTCAGTGACCTCAGTCAGCAATGACATCTGGCCGGGAGTGGCCCCCACGACCAGCAGCTTCCCGGCGACGTCAAGGACGTAGACCGTGCGATTCGGGGCGAGGTTGACTGAGCTCAGCACCGAAACGGGCCTCCTGACCGCCTGATGAGGCCTCCCCTTGTAGACGTAGTGCTTCAGTACCCTGATCACGAGATAGATCAGGGCAACGACGAAAGCGAGCTTGAGCGCCATGCCAGCCAGGAGACCGAGCCAATCTGAAGAGGGCAGGTCCACTCCTCCTCCCTGCTCGAACTCGGAGTAATCCCGGACTGCGAACTGATCCGGCTGGGACGTGGTGGTGTCTGCAACGGCGGGTGTGGCTGGACCTGGCGAAGGAGAGGCGGGGGCGCTCCCTCCCGGCATGCCACTCATCAGGAGTAGCCCCACTACTATGACTATTGCCGCAATAGACCCCAGTACGGTGCGGTTCCGTCCAATATCCGACATAATCAAGCGGGCTGAACAATCACATTAACGACGCAACGCGCTTGGCAGGTGTAACGATCTCGGTGACGCGTACTCCGAACTTCTCATCCACCACAACCACCTCACCACGAGCAATCAGGGTGCCGTTTATAGAGACATCGACAGGTTCCCCTGCCATCTTATCAAGCTCAAGGACGGAGCCAGGACCCAGTGAAAGTATGTCCCTGACCGGCATGGAGGAACGTCCCAGCTCAACATTGACCTTGAGGACGATATCAAGCAACAGGTCTATGCTGGAATTGCTGGTAGGTTCGATACCACTGAGAGGAATAAACTCAGCCGGATGTACCTCCGCGCTGAAGTCTGCCGGGAAGCTATCTACTTCGTCTTGCCTTGGATCGCCTATGTTGCTCATTCTACGCTCCCACTAGCAGTACATCCCGTGCCGAAGCCTTCGTTGGAACATCATCCTGCACGACCCGGGTTATCAGGATGCCCAGATTCCGGCCAACGCGTCCCGGCCGCCCCAGAAACTTGGTTTTCCCTTCGACGACTATGCCGATCTCCTGGTTTGCCGAAGTATCCAGCTTTATCACGTTGCCCTCCTGCAACCCGAGGAGCTCCCGTACGGAGACCGTTGTTGCCCCGAGCGCCACCACGAGCGGAACAGGTACCTTTTCGAGCTGCTTCTTGATCTCATCCTGGTCGGCAAACACCTCCCTATGTACGCCCGTGAACCACATCTGAGCGCTTAGCTTATCGATAATTGGCTCCAGCATCGCATAGGGCACAAACATGCTGATGGTGTTGGATATATCCATGAACCGGACCTCAAAAAGGATCAGGACGCCGACATCACCTGGAAGGGCCGCCTGCACCGTCTGGGGGTTGAAACTCAAATCATCCAGGTCTATTGTCACCGGGCTCAGTTGAAGCCAGTGCTCACGCAAGGACACCAAGACGCCCTTGATGATAGTCTTCAGTAAGAGCATCTCAATGTCGGTTACCTCCCGGGCCTTGGGGGGAATCTGCCCTGACCCTCCAAGGAGCCGGTCCATGAAAGAAAAGGCCAGACTCATATCTATCTCTATTACCATGGGGCCTGGCAAGGGCTCCGCACTGACAATGCTTACAACGGTGGGAGTGGCCAATTGCTGGATGTACTCTTCGTATACGGACTGCTCAATCGAAGACAGCCTGACCTGGACGCTGGTCCGCAGGTACGAGGACAAAGACGAGCCGACACCCCGGGCAAAAGATTCATGGACTGTTTGGAGGGCACGCAAGTGTTCCTTTGAGAACTTGTCCGGCCGGCGAAAGTCGTATGGACGGATGTTCTTCTTGGGCGCTGCCTCTGTGGGGGTCTCAGGGCCGGCCTGTTCGCCCATTGCACCAAGAAGCGAGTCAATCTCCCATTGGGACAGGGTTCTCTTGGCCTCGACCCCTTCCGCCAGTTCGTTGTCAGCGTACTCTTCCATCTTCGGCTCCGCTATTGGATGATGAACTGAGTAAAGTAGACGTTGACCAGCTTGTGCTCTCGCACGACCTCGGCGAACCTGGTCTTCAATTCTTCACGCAGTTTCTCTTTGCCCTCAGCGGTGTTGAGTAAAGCCGCTGTCCTGGTCCCGAGGATAGTAGTCAATATGTCATCGAGCTTGGGTTGCCTGCTAGACAGGTCTTTTCCAAACTCTTCTTGACGCTTCTTGTATGCTTCTCCCTTCAGGTTCCTGGCATCCGGCAGGTCAAATTCAAGGACAACCGCAGTCTTCAGATAATGGAACCCGCCGGTATCAGCCAGATTAACAATCCGTTCTTTCAACGGATACATGAGCCCGGGCTCAGGCGTAGCGTCCTTGCTGCCGTGCTCCGGCTCCCGGGTGGGCGAACCGCCCACCGGGGAATGAGCGTCGGCGCTAACGACGATCATAGGCGAGCCCGTGAGCATCGGGACCGCAAAGAACACCCCACCAATGCCGATCACGAGGACGGAAGCCACCGTGATAATAATCATCTTCTTCGCCCGAAGCAGTTTCTTCATCAAACTTACCTACACACTTTATGCCCAAGCCTCAGAGTGAGCTTCTCCGCCGTCAATTGTCGTATATGACCAGGATTTCAACCCGCCGGTTCATGGCCCTGGAATCTCGTGATTTGTTGTCAGCGATTGGCTTGAATTCGCCGTAACCTTGGGCGGACAGCCTCCGCGCCGGGATACGGTCAATCTCTGCCAGATACCTGGTGACAGCAGTTGCGCGGGCGACCGAAAGCTCCCAGTTAGTCGGAAATATATCGCTGTCCACGGGTATGTTGTCGGTATGCCCCTCGACCCGGATATTGTTAGGCATTGTCCGGATAATATCAGCAATGCCGTCCAGGGCGCCGAGTGCTTCCGGCCTGAGCTCAGCCCTTCCCGAATCAAAAAGTAGGCTGCCTGCAAGCGTTATTGCGATTCCGTCCTTCTCCAGCCCCACATTGACCTGGTTCTGCAGGCCCATGTTTCCCTTCAACCTCCCTATCTCAGTTCGCATGCCCAGAAGGTCTTCCATGACCGAATTACCGCTCATGGAGCCTGAATCGCTCCCAAGGGCAGTCCTGTCATCCCCCTGAAGCACGAGCCCTCCGAATGCCCTCTGAAGGGAGGCATTTACCCTGCTGAACTTCTCCTGGTCGGCTTTTGACATCGAATACATCACCACAAAAAAGACGAGCAGCAAGGTGATGAGGTCAGCATAAGTGAGTAGCCATCGCTCCGAGTTGGCATGGGCTTCCTCGACATGGGCTTTCCTTCGCAATTCAAATCATCCAGAACCAGATTAGAGACTAGCTCCTGCCCGCTGCCGCTAGTGGCTCTTTACCGGCGGCCTCGGACGCGGCCGGCGCGGCCTTCTTTGCTGGCTTGGCGGCTCGCTCGTCCGCCGCCAGGAAGGGCTCCAGCTTCTCTCGGACTATTCGCGGGTTATCCCCGGCCTGGACCGCGAGAATGCCCTCACGAGCCACTTCCCGCAGCCACACCTCCTCCTTGCTCATGGTCTTAAGCTTGGCGCCCAAAGGTAGCCACAGCACGTTGGCTGACGCGACCCCATACAGCGTAGCAATAAACGCTACGGCGATGGCCGGCCCCAACTCCTCTGCGGCTTCAAGATTGCCCAGAACATGTACCAGCCCCATCACGGTGCCAATGATACCCATGGTCGGAGCATAGCCCCCCATCGATTCCAGCATTGCGTACGACTTCTGGTGCCTTTCAGCCATGGCCTGTATGTCAACGTCCAGGACGGTCCTGATGACCTCCGGGTCGATGCCATCTACTACCAGCAGCATCCCCTTCCGCACGAAAGCATCCGGGATCTTTCCCGCCTCCTCCTCGAGTGACAGAAGCCCCTCTCTCCTGGCCCGCTCCGCCAGATTTACAAATAACCCGATCACCTCGTGAGGGATCAGCGCGGCGCCCGCCCCCATAAGCGCCTTCTGCATAAGCTTGGGAAGCTTCTTTACCGTGCCTACCGGGTAGCTGGTCAGCGTAGCCCCAAACGTGCCTCCGAAGACAATTAAGCCCGCCGTGACACTGACGAACCCACCGAGCTCGCCGCCCTCCATGACGACAGCAATAGCGAGCGCCCCAAGTCCCAATACAAGTCCGATGAGCGATGACTGTTTCACAGGTCTTCACCATCCCTGGCTGAGATTGGCGTGGACAGGATGGTCACTCCTGACGTTCCTCCACGGGACCGGCTATCCTGCGCCGGTATTCCACGACTCTCGACACCACCTCTTCAGCGGATTCCCTCACTAACAGCTTCTTGCCGCCTATCAGAGAGATAACCGTGTCGGGAGTCTTCTCAATAGTCTCGATCAGGTCGGAATTGAGAAAAAACTCGCTGCTGTCAAACCTGGAAAGTCGGACCACCGGTTCCCTCCGATCGGCCTCTTCAGCCATACACTTCCTACAAAAACGACCGTGTGTAGACTAACTGCATCTTAAGGGTGAGCAAACTGGTTGCCAATGGCCTAAAGCTTCTGCAGTGAGAAGACATAGGTACCAAGCATTTCGAGACAATGGTACTCCGCTGTTATACAATGGGGCATATGCTTGGCCAGACAGGAAGCCGGTATGGCAGGAACAGACCATTGAGAACGTCCCCGGCAATACCCGAAGTTAGCACGGGAGGCGAGGCACTCGCGGGTCGCGCAGAGATGGCCATTGTGCTCCTCCTGGTTCTGGGAGGTTTTTGGCTCAGGATCTTCCGCCTCGACCTCCAGAGCATCTGGTCGGATGAGGGGCTCAGTATCTACAGAGCGAGCCAGAGCCTCAGTGATATCGTGGCATTGTCCCAGTCCGGAATACATCCCCCTGTATATGATTCACTGCTGCACTTCTGGATAAGGCTAGCGGGTTCCTACGAGTTTTCAACCCGCTATTTATCCCTCTTTTTCGGCGTTCTGGCGCTGACGGTGCTCTTTCAGCTCGGACGGCTGTTACTCGGACGACGGGGCGCCTTGCTGGCTACTCTCGTCGCGGCAGCAGCGCCATTTCTTGTCTATTACTCACAAGAGACGCGGATGTATGCACCGGCGCTCTTTTGCTCCCTGCTGTCCGTATTGGCTGCCGTAAGATGGATGCGCAGCAACGGGTCACGAGTGTGGCTGGCCTGCTACTTCGTCTCCGCGGCGGCGGCCGTATACACCCACTACTACTCGTGGCTGGTTGTCGCTTCTCTCAACTTCTTCGTTGTGTTGTGGGCCGGCGCATCCGGACGCACGGGACGTCAGCGTCTGGTCGCCTGGGCAGCCGCCCAGGTGACCCTGGGGATAGCGTACATTCCCTGGGCACGGGTGCTTATTAACAAATACGAAACGTACCTCACCCCCGGCTCCAATCTCGACCCGCTGGCCGCGCTCTACCAGACTATGGTCAGCTTCGGCCTCAGCTACTCGGGAGGCCAGGCCGCCTCCACTCCCGGACAGATAGATGTTCCGGGAGACCATCAGCGAGTTGTCGTAATGGCGGCAGCGCTCGCACTGATCGCCGGATTCGGTGTTGTTTCCGGCATTATCTCCAGACAGCGCCGGGGGCTGGCGTTTCAATGGGCGTTCCTGCCGGCCTACCTGATAATCCCAGTCGCAGGCATTATCATGCTCTCATTGGGGAAGAGGGACTTTGCTCCGCGCTACCTGTTATTCACTGCACCAGCCTATTATCTTCTCTTGGGTCAGGGTATCGATTCTCTGCTTGACGCGGGGAGGAATCTTCAGCGGACGCTCGGAGTCCTGGCACTGCTGACAGTCCTGGGGACCTCTTCTCTGTCGCTATACAACTATTATTACGATCCCACCTACTGGAGGGATGACCTCCGGGGGACGGTGGATTTCATAAACAGTAATTCCCGGAACGGTGATGCGATTGTCCTCAACGCTTACTATCAGAAGCCTAGCTTTGAATACTACTACCGGAAGGAATCGCCAGTAATCGGCCTGCCGGCCAGTACATCACCGGACTGGGACAGGGAACTAGCTGTGCTCAAGGACATTGCCAGCAAGCATGATCGGGTGTGGCTCGTGCTCTGGCAGACTTACTTCACAGACCCCCAGGGTCAGATTCAGAAATACCTGGATGATAATGCCATCCGCTTCAAGATAACTCAGTTCCGGGGAGGCTCCTTGGTAGTGGGCTATCTTACGCACCTTCCAGTATCCGAAGTCGCCCCGGGGGAACCGATCGGGATGGAGATGGGACGTACGGTCAGGCTGGAGTCATACGAACTGTCTCCGGGTCCGGTCTGCGTAGGCAAAGATATGCCTTTCACCCTTTACTGGCGGGCATTGCACCCGGTTTCAGATAGCTACACTGTCTTCGTCCATCTGCTGGATGAGAGTGGCAAGAGCTGGGCCGAGGGGGACTCCCAGCCCAGCGGCGGAGGCTTTCCCACTACTGCCTGGCCCGTCGGTGCGGTGGTAAGTGACGAACGACGAATAGATATCCCCTCGGAAGCGCCCCCCGGCCGGTATTTCCTGGAGGTAGGGATGTATGATATCAAGACCATGAAGCGCCTGGGGGAGGGTGACCCGGAACCCTTCCAGGCCAATCTCGGCCCGTTCCAGGTTCTCCCAGAGGGATGCGAAGGCCAGCGGTGAACCTCCTCACAGGGGCGTCCAATCGTCCCTTTTGGGGAAATAGAGCGTGAGTATCCTCTCCCAAAAACCTCGACGCACACCCAGCCCGAGACCGGCGCTTGCCTCGCCCGGCCCTTTTAGAATAGAATAGGGAGCGATACCAGAGAAGCGGGGAGGAGCCTAAATCTATGCCAATCTATGAATATGAATGTGACAAGTGCGGGTTCCGCTTCGAGAAAAGGCAAGGCATCAACGAAGACCCTATCAGCGTTTGCCCTCAAACTCAATGCGGAGGAGCAACCCGCCGTCTCATTCATCCTGTAGGTATTGTCTTCAAGACCGGTGGATTCTATATTACTGATAACCGTCCCAAGTCCACTGAGGACAGCGCATCCAAATCAACTGTAAGCACAGGTACCAGTGCGAGCACAAGCACAAGCACAAGCACTAGCACTACTACGAGTACAACTACCGAGGTAACACCCGCCAAGAAGGACTGACGTTCGGTGAAGGCGGTCCTCCAGCGTGTCACTGAGGCCAGAGTGACGTCCGAGGGCCGGGTCCTGGGAGAAATCGGTAGGGGGATCGTCGTACTTCTCGGGGTGGCCCTGGGGGATGAAGAGTCAGACGCTCGCATCCTGGCGGCTAAGATTGCTAACCTGCGTGTCTTCGCCGATGCCCAGAGCAAGTTCAATCTTTCCATCCTGGAGTCAGGCGGGCAGGCGCTCGTAATAAGCCAGTTCACTCTGATAGCTGATGCCCGCAGGGGGAGGCGTCCCAGCTTCGACCAGGCGGCCGCTCCTGATGTAGCGGAAGCACTGGTTGACCGGTTCTGTCAGTTTCTGAGGGACGAGGGAGTCCCGGTACAAACGGGCCGTTTCGGGGCCCATATGGAGGTCGATATTCACAACGACGGCCCCGTAACTATCGTGCTGGATACCAACGATCTCAAAAAGCCAAGGAGGTCCCATGGTACGTAGCGTCGTCTACCCGAAGCCGGCTGGCCAGCGTTACTGGAACGAGTACATGCAGACCATGCCACGAGAGAAGCTGGATGAGCTCCACCTCAAACGCATCCAGCGCCTCATCAAGTTCGCCTACGACAACAGTCCGCTGTACCGGCGGCTGTATGACAAGGCGAACCTGAAACCTGAGGACGTCCGGACCTGGGACGACTTCTACCACAAGGTGCCGTTTACTGACAAGCCGAACTACATGGCCGACCAGGAGACAACAACCTTCGCCGGAGAGGCCCTCCCGCCTGAATATCGCCAGTACTATTTCCAGACCACCGGTACGACCGGCCAGCCGTTGCGCGAGCACTTCTCGATGTTCGACACCACCAGAATGGCGGACGCCTTCTGCTACGGCTTCTGGGACAACGGCATCCGGCCAGGGGATAGCTTCTATTTCGCGTTCAACTGGGGCACCTGGATCGGACTTTGGAGCCTCTACTGGGGCTGCCTGCGCATGAATTGCACTGTTTACTCCGGCGGGGGTCTCTCCACCGAGGAACGGATCAAGGCGATCATCAGTCTCAAGCCCAAGGCAGTCGTGGGCACTCCCACCTATCTGCTGCACATGGTGACTCTGGCCCGGTCTATGGGCCTGGACCTGCGGGAGGCGGGAGTCCAGGTGTTGACCGGAGGCGGCGAGCCCGGGTATAACGTGGCGGCGACCCGCAAAGCTATGCTGGAGGGTTGGGGAGCAGAGAAAGCAATAGACTTTGTCGGCATCGGCGAGCTTAACATCGTCCACCCTGAGTGCGGAGCGAACCCCGGAGGCGTCCACGCCGCCGAGGACGTCTTCCACTCCTACAGCATAGACTCCGAGAGCGGAGAGAAGGCTCCGGACGGCCAGGTCGGGGAGAATGTAATAACAACATACTCTCACTCCAGCCAGATCTTCATCAAGTACCGGACGCATGACCTGGTGGAGAGACACGAGCACTTCGATCATGGCTGCGGCTGGACCTGGGGTTATTATCCCGGCACTGTCCTCGGCCGGTCCGACTTCATGGTCATCGTCCGGGGGGTCAACGTCTACCCCACGGCCGTTGAGAACCTCCTCGGCCAGGTAGACGGCACTACCCACTACTATGAACTCCACATCACCCGCGAGGAGGGTATGGACCGCATGCTGGTCAAGGTAGAAGCCCGGGAGGGCATTCCTGCAGAGCAGTATGCGGATCTGACCGAGAGCGTAAGCCGCATGTACCGTGACACCTTGGGAGTCAGGCTGGAGGCCGAAGTGGTAGCCCCCAACAGCCTGCCCCGCTATGAGCTAAAGTCCAAGAAGATCTTCGACCACCGACCTCCCGAGGTACGGAGGAAGCTGGATAGGTAGGAGGCACATATGACAGAGAAAGAACGTCTGCTCGTTCTAGACAAGATAATGGCCCTCAAGAAGCAACTAGAGGAGGTCCGCAACCTGAATGACGTTCCGTCCGTGGATCAGTCTCTGCGGATGGCCGATCTCTACCTGTTCTTGTGTACGCAGCACCTGGGCTTTACCGGGGCGGTGTTCCCCGCAGACGAGGCCTGGGTCTAGACCAGAACTAAGGAGATAAAGATGGCTTCAGCGACTACACTCCGATGGCTCGGGCATAGCAGCCTTCTGCTCACCACGGCGTCCGGCACTACCATCCTCATGGACCCGATACCCAAAGGGTACGGCTATGAGGGCGAGGCTCTCACAGGAGTAGATGCCGTCACGACCACCCACGAACACCCGGACCACGTGAATGTCAGCCTGGCTGCAGGTGGTCCGCTGGTTTTGCACGGACTTTCCGGGGGGAATGTCGTCAGCATCGACCAGAGCATTAAGGACGTCCGGGTCCACTCTGTGGCGACGGCCCACGATGATGTCGAGGGCACCAAAAGAGGGAAGAATGCCGCCTTCGTCTTTGAAGCTGACGGCATGCGGATCGCTCACCTGGGCGACCTAGGCCATGTCCTGTCGCCGGCACAGGTATCGGCGATCAAGCCGGTCGACGTTCTCCTGATCCCGGTTGGAGGCTTTTATACTATCGACCCGAGCCAGGCGACACAGGTGGTTGAACAACTCGCACCGCGCGTGGTCATCCCAATACACTACAAGACGGAGCGGCTGCGCCCGGATTGGCCGGGTGGCCCCGTAGATGATTTCCTGGAAGGGAAGAAGGTCCAGCGGGCTGGAGGCTCGATCTACACGTTTACAGAGGAGAGCTTGCCACAGGAGCGTACCGTGGTGCTATTGAATCCCGAGTAGGTCACCGGGTGGAGCTCAGCCTTCGCTCTTCATAACGTCTGAGCCCGTCTTCAAAATGACGGCGCTCGTCGTCGGTCTGGACGACGAGTGGAGGCAGCTCCTTCGGCCGGCCCCGCTCATCGAGGGCCACCATGATGAAGAATGCTGTCAGGGCCTCGGCCTGCTTGCCGGTTGGGAGGTCTTCGGATACCACGTGCATACATACTTCCATGGTATGCCTGCTGACAAAAGATAAATGGGCCTCGATAGTAACCAGGTTGCCTACATAGATGGGCAGGTAGAAATCGATACTCTCAACCCTCGCCGTCACGACGTTCGCTCGGGCGTGCCGAGCGGCCACTACCCCCGCGGCGTTGTCCATCATCATCATGATTTCACCACCGTGGACATTGCCCGCAGCATTGGCCTGGCTGGGAAGCATCACCTGAGCCATAGTTACCGAAGAATAGGATACAGCCCTGCCCTCCAAGCTCACCTCCTTGGCTGGACCATGCCGGGAATGTCACCGGCCGGAGTTCCCGATAACTGAGGGGGCTGGGACCTCATGGATAGAGCTGATTACCCTCGTCGTCCTGCAGGATGACAGCCCCAACAGGGCAGGCTTCGGCAGCCTCCCAGATCGTGTCTTCGCTCACTGTACTTGGGTCGAGCACAACGGCAATGCTTGATTCGTCAAGCGCAAAAACAGTGGGGGCGACAGCCACGCAGTTCGACGCGCCGATGCAGGTATTCCTATCCACTATCACTTTCATTTGGTCCTCCCGCTTGCAGTCTCTAATAGCATTGTGTCACGCCGGCGAACGAAATTCAAATGGTTTTGAGAAAGAAGTATCTTCTTGCATCGTATCGCGCCTCCCATTGCGTCAATGAAAAATCTTACCGAAGGTATTCGTTGCCTCATTGGAAAGATCTTACCCAAAGGGCTGTCGTAGCCGTAGTAGAGCCTGTGGGTAAGTGGGCAGGCCGGAGAGGAAC
>Ga0082335_1005533_pt1 | contig 17337 bp, 27 predicted proteins | sample Subgrocontami58m_FD_72375 | JGI IMG/M metagenome (GOLD analysis project Ga0082335, IMG submission 72375) | Subsurface groundwater microbial communities from S. Glens Falls, New York, USA - GMW37 contaminated, 5.8 m (SPADES assembly) (version 2) ... | reverse complement strand
CGAGGCGGCGGAGCGGGCGCGCGGGTAACTGCCATGTCCGGCAAATCTTCGAAGTCGCCGCATCACCCCGGGCGGCGATATAATGCTAGCCATGGCTACCATAGACGCATCCCGAATCACGCGCGCCGCGCTGCGAGATTTGCAAGCCGGCAGGCCCGTAAAGCTGACCCAAGAGGGTAAAGCGATCGCTGCGCTACGAGCGCTTCCGTTGCGCCCGCGTTTTGATCCCGCCGCGGAACTCGCCGCGATCCGCAAGGCCGACCGAGGCGATGACTGGGCGAATTTCGTCGCCTGGCCCGCGTGAAGCGGGGCGATCTCTACTACGTCAGTCCGCCCGGTTTTCTGGGCAAAGTACGACCAGCCGTTATCGTCCAGGCAAATGTGTTCAATCACAATCCGCCTTCGGTCACCCGGTGCTTGCTGACCTCTACCTTGGTGGATTCACAGCTTCGAGTGACGATGCAGCCGTCCAAGGCGAAGGGGCTTGAGAAGCCCTCACAAGTCATGATCGACAAGGTGATGACGTTGCCGCTCGATAAGCTGTCGAACCGAATCGGCGCGGTGAGCGCCGGCGAACTGGATCAGATCAGCGCTTCGTTGCGCGCCTGGATGGACTTGTAGCCGGGCATCGGGATTGCTCCGCTGTGGTAGGCCGGAGGCGACCAAGACCTGGCGGATCGTTTATCACGTCGCGGCGGATGCGGTCGTGATTCTCGAAGTGTTTGCAAAGGCTACACAGAAAACACCGAATTCCGTGATTGCTACTTGCAGGGCAAGGCTGCGAATGTTCACGTCTATTTGACTGCTGCGGGAGACTCGATGAAAGCAGAAAGACTCAGGAAACTGCGTGCAGCCGGCTGGAAGGCCGGCAATGCGCGGGATTTCCTCAAGCTGAGCGATGAGGAAGCGATGCTGGTGGAACTGAAGCTTTCGCTGGCCGACGCGTTGAAGTTGATGCGCAAGAAGCGCGGCATGTCGCAGATTGAACTGGCCGAGCGCATGGGCTCGAGCCAGTCCCGTGTCGCCAAGATCGAGGCCGGCGACGCGTCAGTCTCGTTCGATCTGATCATTCGCGCCTTTCTCGCCGCCGGCGCAAGCCGCGTGGAAGCCGCGTTCCACCTTGGGTGCGAGGCTGCGCTTGATTTCGATGGCCCACGGGGCGCCCTTGGGCCAGGACAGGAGCAGGTCGATCTCGGCACCGCCACTGCTGCGGTAGAAATGGCCTTGCCCTAGGGCAGGGGCGCAGCCGAGTAGGTTCTCGATCACGAAGCATTCCCAGCTTTGGCCGACCACGGGATGCGCGAGCAGCGTCTCCTTGTCGGCGATGTTCAGGAGCGCGTGGACCAGGCCGCTGTCGCGCACGTACACCTTGGCCGATTTGACCAGGCGCTTGCCCAAATTCGCATGCCATGGCGGCAGGCGGCGCACCAGCAGCAGGTCAACGAGCAGATCGAGATAGCCCGCGACAGGTTAAATTGCGCGTACAGGTGTCTGCAGGAATGTGCCCGGCTACGTGCTGCGCCACAACGTGAAGTCCGTCATCACCGGCTGGGCGCAGGTGAACAGATGGCGCGGCGAAACCGACACGCTGGAGAAGATGCAAAAGCGCGTGGAGCACGACATGCACATCATTCGCAACTGGTCGCTCGCGCTGGATTTAAAGATCGTGGCGATGACGGGGGTGCGGGGTTTGCGGGGCCGGGGGCATATTAGGGGGTGGGGTTTTCGGGGGTAGGTGGTCGCGAACAAGGTCGCGAGTCGTTCGTTCGGGTGACGGCATGATATGAGGCGCTTGGCGTCAAAGCCGGGAATGCGCGACAATTGAGACATTAATCTTGCAAGGATTGGCCATGGAACTCACCGCTGTTCTTACGCCTGCTGAAGAGGGCGGGTATGTTGCGCTCAACCCGGAGACCGGCACCACTACGCAGGGCGAAACGGTCGAAGAAGCGGTCGCCAACCTGAAAGAGGCGACGGCGCTCTATTTGTCTGAGTTCCCGCTGCCCGCACCGGGACATCCTGTGGTAACCATGTTCAGCCTTCCCGCGAATGCCTAAACTGCCCCGCACCTCCGGGGCGGGGATTGTCAAAGCACTTGAGCGGCTAGGCTTCGTAAAGATTCGCCAATCCGGCAGTCACGTCATCATGCGGCGCGGGACTAAGGGTTGCGTGGTGCCGATCCATCGCGAGGTCAAAGTCGGAACGCTCGCCGGGATTTTGCGTCAGGCCGAAGTCTCTCCGGACGAGTTCATTGCTGTAGCGTGACGCTACGTTACATCGCGCCCGCACGCAGTCGCGCACGACGAGCAGTACCGCAAGCTCGTGCCCGGCACCATGCTGCGCCACAAGGTGAAGCCGGGCGTCACCGGCTGGGCGCAGTTGAACAGATGGCGCGGCGAGACCGACATGGTCGAGAAGATGCAAAAACGCGTCGAGCACGACATGCACACCATCCGCAACTGGTCGCTCGCGCTCGATGTGAAGATCGTGGCGCTGACGCTGGTGCAGGGGTTTGCGTAGGAGGAGGCGTACTAGGGGGTGTTCGCGAGCTTTAATACCCGGCCTATCTCTGCGGGACAAACTTGATTTGGATATTGCAGCCTACAGCTTCAGCATATTTTTTCAGCGATGTGAGCGAGGGTGCATGCTTGCCGGCCGATTCGAGGCGCGAAACCGTGCTTTTCGTGGTACCCATGCGGGAGGCGACCACTTCCTGGGTAAGACCGGCCCGCGTACGCGCGGCGAGCATTTCATTCGCGACGGAGTACTCAATCGCTAGCGCTTGATAGGCGGCCTGAAAACCCCGCCGCTTGCTTGCTTTCCTCAGGAAAGCGTCATGGTCGTGGGGAACCGGTTGGTACTTGACTTCAGCCATGTAGCACCTCCTTCATGCGTTTGCGAGCGAGCTTCAGTTCCTGCTCCGGCGTCTGCCGTGATTTGTTGACAAAGGCGTGCAGGATCACCGCGCGCCGGCCCATTAGAAAGCAATAAAAAGCCCGCCCAATGCCTGACTTGCCCCTTGGTCTGAGCTCGAATAGCCCTTCTCCAAATGCGCGTGAATGCGGAAGCCGCAGATTTGGGCCGTGCTCCAAGAGAAGCTCGGCGATGCGCGCGTAGTCCGCAAGGATGTCCGCAGGCCAGGACTCAATCTCAGCGAGTACCTTCGGATGAAAGTATTCGATGGAGTAAGACATATTGAAATGTTCTCATATTTAAGAACATTGGTCAATTCGGCTTAAGGGGTCAGGCAGCGGGGTCGGGTCTTGCATTGACGCAAACGGTGGCGATGTTGCAGTACTGATGGGCTTTAGATCGTCACGCTAGCGGTGGTGCGGGGGGTTGCGGGACTGGCGGCGTATTAGGGGGACCGGCCGGCTCTGCGCGCGCCGGCGGAGCACAAGCGCCTGCTGTATGACCTGTGCATCCGCCGAACGCGGGGGTTGGTGTCCTTGGCGTGTCAAGTCGACAAGCGCGTTCAAACAGTGAGAAGATGCCGAAATGCGCTTAACTCCCGATCAGATTCAGGCCATTCGCCAAACCGCCCAGCGGGTGCTGGGTGCCGGCGCGCGGGTCAGCGTGTTTGGCTCGAGGGCGCTCGACAACCGCAAGGGTGGCGATATCGACCTGCTTTTCGAAACCGATGCCCTGCTTGAGAACCGTGCCCAGGTGCTGTGCCAGTTGCACGGCGCGCTGACCTTGGCACTGGGAGAGCGCAAGATCGATGTCCTTCTCATGGACGCCGCTACGCCGCCCGCGCCTGTTTTCGAAATTGCCAAACGTTCGGGCATTCGGCTATGAGCCTGCGCTACCTGCCGGAGCACGCCGAAGCCGCCTTGCTGGCGCTCGACCTCGCCCGTAAGGAGGCTGCGCATCTGCGGTACACTCACCGTACGTTGTATGCGCAGCCCATCGACGCCGCTTGGGTACGGCAACTGGCTACGCGTGACGACTTGGCCGAGAAGATCGATGCCTTTGTCAGCCGCTTCGGGCGGCTGCAGGATCACCTTGGTGAAAAACTGATTCCCCGCTTTGCTTCCCTGTTAGGCGAAGCGCCAAAATCCGTCCTGGATGTCCTCGTCTACGCAGAAACAATGCAATGGGTTGAAAGCGCCGAGACCTTTATCGGTGCTCGAAAACCGAGAAACCTGCTGGTTCATGAGTACATGTCTGATACCCAACTGTTTTTGCAAGCCCTGTTGTCAGCCCGCGAGTCTGCGGAAATGCTTTTTCGCACGGTCGCAGCGATTGAAACGGAAGCAGCGGCCCTTGGGCTACAGAGTTAGTCCGAAGCTCAATACCCCCTGTTGCCGGCGTGAATGTGCTCGAACCGCGCCCGCGCTGGTGCGGGACTTTGCGGGGCCGGGGGCATATTAGGGGGTGCTAAGTCGGCTGCCCCTCAGCCCCGCCTTCGTTCTTGTTCTTGACCATACTAACGCAAAACGTTAGTATTTATCTGCGATCAAGACGTTTAAGTGCCGAGACACGGAGGCATTGTTCGACGGGGCGCGTGTGGCGCGTTTCGTCAATTTCGCGGCCGTGGCAATGCGAAAGCTTCAGATAGTGCATGCCGCGACGCGCATCGAGTCTTTGCGCGTGCCGCCACAGAACAGGCTGGAGAAGCTCTCCGGCGATCGTATCGGGCAGTGGAGCATCCGCGTCAACGACCGGTTTCGCGTCTGCTTCGTTTGGCGCGACGGAGCGGCCTGGGATGTCGAGATCGTGGATTATCATTGAGGAGCAAGTATCATGGCAAAGCGTAAAGTTCGTCTGGCTACCCCGGGTGAGATCCTGCTCGAGGAATTTCTTAAGCCCCTTGGGGTGACTCAATATCGACTGGCCAAGGAAATTGGCGTGCCTCAGCGCCGCATCGGCGAGATCGTGGCCGGCAAGCGCGCCATTACGGCCGATACTGCCGCGCGGCTGGGGGTGTTTTTCGGAATGGAGGCTGAGTTCTGGCTGAATCTTCAGGCCCATCACGATCTTGTGCGTGCACGTGAGGCGCTTGCCGGACGGCTTGCGGAGATCACGCCTCTTGCGATAGCTGCTTGACCCTCCTTGCGAGCGGGTCGATCTCTACTACGTCAATCCGGCAGTCGCAGGGGAACGCAAAGCCGGCGGCGTGCAGCCGCCGCGGTTGAATAAATGCAAGGACTGGCGCGGTTCTTGGAGCGGTTGCGGGGGTGTGTGATGGGGGCAATTGAGGCGTAGCTGTTGAAGGGTAGGTCGGCGCCGAGGCTGGCAAGGAAGGTTGTCGTTGGATCTTAGTGCCTCGGGGATTCCGGATTCGTAGATTTGACAGCGCCGGTATATTGTCTATAATGCAATAGGACGAAAGCGCGCCGCATTCGGTATAGAAAACTGGTGCTTGGCAAGGCCGTCATCGAGGAGCGTATCTGGGCGGTGCGGCAGGCTGTTCCAGGCAGCGCCCATGGCTATAAGTACAGCCTTTCCTTGATCTTCGACGGCGAATGCATCTTGCGCTACGACAACGAGCGCGGCAAAGGAGATCATCGTCATTTCAGAGACCAGGAATCGACTTATGCCTTCGAGTCCATGGAGAGGCTGATGGATGATTTTCAGGCTGAAGTGCAACGAATATTGCAGGAGGTGGAGTCATGAAAGCGATTATTGGCGTTCAGTCCCTCGACGGGTTTTTCCAGGAAGGCAAGGATTTCACTCGCCGGCTGGATGCCGGGGAGAAAATGCATGAGGGCGATTTCCAGCTTTCGTTCTCCACGCCCGCACAACTGGTGGCGGAACTGTCGCCAAAGCGTATGGAACTGCTGCGGGTACTGAAAAATGCCGGTCCGCTCTCCATTCGAGCGCTGGCGAAGATGATGGGCAGGAACTACAGCAACGTCCACGCCGACGTGAGGCGACTGATTGAGCATGGCTTGATCGAGAAGGACGCTGGCGATCATATTCTCGTGCCTTGGGATGATATTGTGGTGCGCATGGATGCCTCACTCATGCGTCTCGCTGCGTAAGGCTCTCCGTGCGGCAGCGGGGTCAGGTCTTGCATTGACGCAAACGGCGGCGATGTTGCGGCAACGATGGGCTTTAGATCGTCGCGCTGACGCTGGTGTCACACTGCAGCCAGGCGCGCCGATTGCGTTCGAGGAGATCATGGACGTGTCGCGCGTGGCGATCGAGGCGGCAGAGCTGGCGCGCGGGTAGTCGTTTTTTTGAGGTGCTGTTTTACGACGCTGGGGGAGGGCCAAGGTGCTGGGGAACCGCATGGGTAGGGCGTCTGCGTGAGTTTGTCGATGGGCGGGCGGTGGCTGCTCTACTTCCATACCGTCCGGCAGTTGAAGCCGAGCCAGGTCTTCAGGCGCGCTTGGCACAGGCTGCCGGTGGTCGCGGCGCCCGGCGCGGGCCTGCGCCGGTTGCTGATCCGCTCGCACGCAAGGTTGGCAGGGGATTCCCGGCCTGTCGCAGGAAGGGACGCGCAGGGCGGCATTGTGGGTTGCTAAACAAATCTGTAAAATGTTTAGCAACTCCTGGTTCTAGTCATGCACTTTGCTGAACTGCCGCTGTCCGCCCAAACCGCTTACGCCGAGCTGCTCGAGCAGACCCGTGCGCTGGAGCTGACCAATGCGCTTTCCGGGCTCGTCGGAAGCTTTCACAAGCTGACACGCAAGGGGCAGGTGTACTGGTATTTTGCCTACCGGGATCTTGGCCAGAAAGTGCGCATGGCGTATGTCGGGCCCGACGACGAGCGAGTGCGCGCGCTGGTCGAGCGCTTCAGGCGCACGCGCCGCGCCAAGCCCCTTGCGCCGATGGCGCAGGCGGCGCTCGGGCTGGGCTGCGCGCCTACCGCTCCCAAGCACTTTCGCATCATCCGGCGCCTGTCGGAATGCGGATTCTTCCGGGCCGGGGGCGTGCTCATCGGCACGCACGCGTTTCTTGCCTTCGGGAACCTGCTGGGCGTCAGGTGGGCGCAGGCTGCGTCCACCCTGGATGTGGACTTTGCGCACGCCGGCAGAAACATTTCTGTCGCGTTGCCGGCGGACCTGCATATCGACGTGCATGGCGCGCTCGATTCGCTCGAAATGGGCTTGCTGCCGATCACGGAATTCAGCGGCAAGCCGGGCGCGCAGTACCGCAATCCTCAGGATCAGGAGCTGCGGCTGGATTTCGTGACCAGTGCAACTCGCGGCGGCAAGATGGTTGTGTTGCCGGATCTGAATCTGGGCCTGGAGCCACTCAAGTTCATGGAGTTCTCGCTACAGGCGACCACGCAGGGCTGCGTGATCGGGCGCGCGGGAGCTTGCGTCGTGAATCTGCCGGCGCCGGAGCGCTACGCCGTGCACAAGCTCATTGTCTATGGCGAGCGCCCGGTGGCGGAGCGCGCAAAGGCGGCGAAGGACATCCTGCAGGCCGCTGCGCTGGCCGAATACTTTGCGCATAGCGGGCACGCCCGGGCATTCAACCTGGCATGGCGCGATGCGCTGGGCCGCGGCCCGGGATGGCGGCGTAGGGCGCTGCAGGGGCACAAGGCGCTGCTGAGGCGCGCGCCCGAGCTTGGCATCCCGGCACTGTGGAAGTATTGATGCAGACCTACCGCACGGGTTTTGATGATTGCATATGCAGGCACCGCGTCTGCGGGGTCAGGTCTTGCATTGACGCAAACGACGGCGATGTCGCGCACTGATGGGATTTAGATCGTCGCGCCCGCGCTGATCCCTCGTTGAGGGAGTCGAAGTGGACGAGCAAGGCGCTGTCTGACTTGGCGAAGGTCTGGCAGAGGTGCGGCCGGTCTCATCCTCGCCCCGGCCCTTTCCCGCCCGGGCGGGCGACGGGGCATCTTGATCTTCGCGGAGCGGGTGTAGTTGTCTGTTTCATAGGTGAAACATGGGCGTATGCTTGGCCTCTCGAGAAGTACTTGGATTTCGAAGATTGATGCGCTAGAATCAAAACATCGTTGCATCAGTACGGGGAAGCATGAGATGAGAACAACCTTGGATATCGATGAAGACGTGCTGGTCGCCGCAAAAGAACTAGCACGGCGCGAGAATTTGTCGGCTGGACAGGTCGTGTCTCGGTTGCTGCGGCGAACCCTGACTGGTCAGCTTGCGGATGCCGCGACCCCAGGATCCGGGGATCAAGGTTCAGCGCCCCCGTCCGTCGCGGGGTTTCGCCCGTTCCCGTCGGGCAAGGCGATCGTAACAAACGATGCGGTCAATCGCCTGCGGGATGTCGAAGGCATATGACACGTGCTCTGCTGGATGTCAATGTTTTGATCGCGTTGCTTGACGGCAGCCATGTCTATCATGGCTTAGCAACGAATTGGCTTGCCAGTCACCTCGATGAGGGGTGGGCTTCGACTCCTATCACGCAGAACGGATGCATCCGCATCCTCTCTCAGTCGAGTTATCCCAATTCAGTTCCAGCTGCGCAAGTGGCCGCGCGGTTTGCGGAGGCGACCCGTCACCCGTCTCACGAATTCTGGGCCGATTCCATCAGCTTGTTGCAGCCTGGTTGCCTGACTTGGGACCGTGTTCTCGGTTCCCGGCAAGTCACCGATGCCTATCTGCTGGCGCTCGCTGTCCGGCAAGGTGGACGTCTTGTCACTCTGGATCGTGGTATTCCGCTCGATGCCGTTCCCGGGGCCTCGCCTGGGCATATCGTGGTTCTATCGTAAGTGCTCGTTGTATCGCCCGCTGTATCGCCACGCCGATCAGGGCGCCGATACCGAACGCGGGCGTTGGTGTCCTTGGCGTGTCAGTCGCTCTCATGAGGCGGTCGGCTATCCTGGCATCTGTTCGCGTAATCGATCTGGCAGCGAACGCACGAAGTTCTCATCCATCGGGAAGTGCGGCATATGGTTCTTTATGGTTTCCAACAGCGCGAGTCCTTGTCGCTTATTCTTGGCGGCTTTTTTCGTGGCCTCTAAGCCTTTGCTGAAGTCCTCGTGGGATAAAGCGAGTTCAGCTCGCGCGCGAGGGCGGTGAGGGAAATCGCTTCGATGTCTGCCGCGATGCGGTAGCGTTCCGCGCCCGGATAGACGACGAATTTCCGGGCGGGCGAGAGATCGGCGCACGCCGCATGGAAGCCGCGCTCCACTTTGGGCGCGAGGCTGCGCTTGATTTCCATGGCCCAGAGCTTGCCATCCGGCCATGCGAGGAGCAGGTCGATTTCGGCGCCGCCGCTGCTGCGGTAGAAATGGCCTTGCCCTAGGGCCGGGGCGCAGCCGAGTAGGTTCTCGATCACGAAGCATTCCCAGCTTTGCCCGAGCACGGGATGCGCGAGCAGCGTTTCCTTGTCGGCGATGTTGAGCAATGCGTGGACCAGGCCGCTGTCGCGCACGTACACTTTGGACGATTTCACCAGCCGCTTGCCCAGATTGGCATGCCATGGCGGCAGGCGGCGCACCAGCAGCAGGTCGACGAGCAGGTCGAGATAGCTCGCGGCGGTCTTCGCATCCACGCCGAGGTTGCGGGCAAACTGCGCGGTGTTGAGCAGGCCGCCTTGATGGTGGGCGAGCATGCCCCAGAAGCGGCGCAGGGTTTCGGCGGCGATGCGTGGACCGAATTGGGGAATGTCGCGTTCCAGATAGGTGCGAATGAAGTCGTGTCGCCAGCGCAGGCTGCGCGCGGCATCGGCGGCGAGCAGGCTTTCCGGAAAGCCGCCGCGCACCCATATGTCGTCGGCCGGCAATGCCTGCGTTTCCAGCACATTGAACGGCGCGAGCTCCAGGTAGGCGATGCGCCCCGTCAGTGTCTCGCCGGATTGCTTGAGCAAATCGAGGGACGCCGAACCCAACAGCAGGTATTGTCCGGCGCGCCGGCCTGCGCGCCTGCCCTTGTCGATCAACCCGCGCAGAACGGGGAAAAGGCCCGGCGTGCGGTGAACTTCGTCGAGGATTACCAGCTTGTCCCGATGGTCTGTCAGGTAAAGTTCCGGTTGAGCGAGCTTGGCGCGGTCTTGCTCGGATTCAAGGTCGAGATAGAGCGCGTTATGGCTTTTGCCGAGTTCAAGTGCTAGGGTGGTCTTCCCGGCTTGCCGCGGGCCAAGCAATGCGACCACAGGCGACTGGTCGATTGCGTCGGCAAGGCTAGTGTAGAGAAGGCGCTTTAGCATGGTCGCAATTATGGAGTATCATTCCTGTAATTGCAAGGTTAGCAGGGGACAAAGGCGCGTCGAGTACGACCTGCATTTTCACATGCTGGTGTACAAGCGGGTGGTGAGGTGGAAAGTCGGCTCGAAGGATCTGGGCGACATGCTGGTGCGCAACTGGCTGACCTCGCCGTATCTTTGGCTGCTGTCGTTGTTCACCATCATTCCGGCCGCGCTGTTCTGGGACGACACCGTCGTGCTCGCCTTTTGCTTCTTCGGCTTCGCCTTCCTCTATAACCTGCTGTATCACAGGATCGTGACATTTCGCGTGCCGAAGTGGTTCATCATCCACAGTCCTGCGTCGCGGCGGTAAGCGCCCGGGGGGCACGCCGCTTGCGATTGCTGCTTGACCCTCCTTGCGAGCGGGTCGATCTCTACTACGTCAATCCGGCAGTCGCAGGGGAACGCAAAGCCGGCGGCGTGCAGCCGCCGCGGTTGAATAAATGCAAGAGTCGTCAGCCTTGACGGCGTGGATGGAAATATAGTATATACTTTGCACATATACTTATTGGGGTGATGAAAATGAAGACCGCCAAACTGTTCCAGAACGGGCAAAGCCAGGCGGTACGGCTTCCCAAAGAGTTTCGCTTCGATGGCGACGCGGTGTATATCAAGAAATCCGGCAGCGCCGTAGTGCTGATCCCCCTCGTCAATTCCTGGGATTCCCTGATTGGAAGTCTCGATCAGTTCACCGGGGACTACATGGCTGGCAGGGATCAACCCGGGCAACAGGAGCGGGAGCCGGTATTTGAATGAACGCCCTGCTCGATACGAATATCTGTATTGCCATCATCAAGCGAAAGTCTCCGCAGGTGTTGAAACGCTTAACCGCTTACAAGGTCGGCAACATCGGCATTTCATCGGTAACGCTCGCTGAATTGGAATTCGGCGTTGCCAAGAGCCAATACGTGGAGAAAAACCAGGCGGCGCTCGATGAATTCATTTTGCCATTGGAGCTTGCGATCTTCGATCGCGAAGCGGCAAGAGTTTACGGACAGGTGCGCGCAGCGCTGGAAAAGAAAGGGACGCCCATTGGCTCTTTGGACATGATGATCGGGGCGCATGCGCTGGTCCTGGGGGCAACGCTCGTTACCAATAACACCAGGGAGTTTTCTCGTATCAAGGGATTGACCGTCGTCGACTGGTTGGGGTGAGGGGCGGGTCGGAGGGGATCAGACATGGCAGGAAGGGGGCGCAGCGCATGCGGCATCGTGGCGACGATGCTGCCGGCAATTTTCCCGGTATTCGCCGTGGCGCAGAACGCCACCGAGCCGATGGCCGCGCTCGACCTGCAATTCGACCAGAAAAAGGCCGTTGAAATCCCCCGGCTTCTGAAGCGGATCGGCGATCGGAGCCGCGCCGAGGCGGCGCAGGCCCGGGCGAAACGCCGCAACCAAGCCGCACTGGCCGAACTGCGCAAGAAAACGGAAGAGTCTAGAAATGCGCTGGCCGATCTGGCGGTCGACTATGTCGCCCAGATGGAAATGGCCGAGGCGCTGGTGCGTCTCGATTACAGCCAGGCACTTGCCGATCGATACAAGAAGGATTTTCCGCACACGCTGTGGCGCCTGGATCAGCGGGCGAAGGCCGGCGATGCGCGTGCAAGCGCAACCCTCGGCAGCCTGTACCGATTGGGTATCGTGGCCGAGCGCAGCGAGGCAAAGGCGTGCGATTACTATCGGCGCGCGGCGCGGAAGGGGCACGTCGCGGCGCTGTTTCACGCATCGGCCTGCGGCGACCCGAAATCGGAGGCGGCCAAGCAACTGCGTGAGCTTGCCGCGGAGGGAGGCCATCCGCTTGCGCAGGAAATGAAGGGCCGTCAATGCCTGCGCGAGAAGCAGGACGTCGAATGCGCCCTTGCCTGGCTTGGACGAGCGGCCGCGCAGGGGCGGGCGAGCGCCATGAGTCTTCTGGGCTGGACGTATTCAACGGGGGAACTCGTACCGCGCGACGACCAGCGCGCGTTTACCTATTTGATGGATGCGGCCAAGCTCGGCGATGCCGCCGCGCAAAACAATGTCGGCCAGATGTATGAAACAGGGCGGGGCGCGCCGGCGAACGGCGGCGAAGCCTTCACCTGGTACAAGCGGGCAGCCGAGGCCGGCTTGGGCAGCGCCCAGGTCAACCTGGCGCGATCGTATATCGAAGGCCGGGGAACCGCCCCGGACAGGGCTGCCGCAATATTTTGGCTGGAGCAGGCGCGGAAACAGGGTGTCGCGGAAGCCGCGAAGTTGTTGGAGTGGCTCGCGGCGCACTGACCGGGCGACATTCCGGCACAACGCGTCGTTTCCCGGAGGAACGCCTTGCGGGCTAGCCCGGCCTGCGGCGTGCAATTGCTTTCGAAATGCCCAGAAAAAATAAGGGCTAGGCGTCAAAAAAAACTTTCTTCCACGGTGATCATATCACCGGGATGAATCGGGGCGTTGAGATCGACCTTCATGGGCGTATTCGACGAATCGCCTTCGCGGACAACGAAAATCTTGCTCATCGAGGCGCGCTCCTTGAAGCCGCCGGCAATGGTGGCGGCCTTGCGCACGGTCAGCCCAGGCTGGTACGGGTAGCTGCCGCCTTTTTCAATCTGGCCGTTGATGAAAAACGGCCGGTACTCGTCTATGGTGACCGACACGCGCGGATTCACCAGGTAGCGCCCGCGCAGGCCCTCGGTGATCATCTTTTCCAGTTCGCCGACGGTCTTGCCGCGGACTTCGATTTCGCCCAGTACCGGGTAGGAAATGGTGCCCGCGTCGGTGAGGCGCGTCTTTTCTTTTTTCAGATCGTCTTCGCCGAGGACCGTGATGCTGATCACGTCGCCGGTCGACAGCTTATATTTGGAAAACATCTCGCTCTTCGTGGGCGTGTCGGTATCCGACTGCGCCCAGGAGCAGGCGCAGACCAGACACAGGCCGATAAAAAGAATGACACGACGAAGAGGTCGTTTCAGAATTACCGAAACGGCCTCTGACTTAGGGGAGCAGGCCGAAGAATGGTAATGTTTCAAGTTGCCCATTCGGGAATTTTATCAGAGGGTCGCATTCAGAAACAGCATGAACACATTGCGCTTGTAGTCGAAATTGCTGTCGTCGGAACTGCGGATGGTGTGCGCGTAGTTCCCGCCAAAACTCAGCCAGCGGCGCATTTTGTAGGTCGCCCTGAGTCCGTAGTCCTGGGTATTGTCGGTGCGGGCCGCGCCCTGGTAGGCGTCGGTGAGGTAGGAAGCCAGGGCCTCGGTGGTGAACGTGGTGGACCAAGCGTGCGTCCAGCGCGCCCCGGTGGAGGTTCTGTCGATGAAATTGCCCACCCCGCCGCTGGTCTCGGCCGGGGCTCGGTTGAGGCTCAAATCGACATGCGAATAGGTGCGGGGGCTCCAACGCACCTGTCCCGTCCAACTGATTCCCGTCGAACTGCCTCGGGCGGAGTCATCGAAATCCTTTTTCGTCACGCCGAACCTGAACGTGCCGCTGGTTTTCGCGCTCGCTTCCCAGGTCGCCCCCGCCAGGAACGCGTTTTCAATGCTGCCCAAAGTGGAAGTGGAGAGAACGTAGCCGACCTTGCTATGCTTGCCCTGGAACAGCAGCGTGGTCTTTGGTCCGGCACGCCAGTAGAAGGTGGCGCCGAGGTCGTCGACCACGCGGTCGCTGGCGACGGTGGTCGCGCGGTTGTTCAAGTACTCGCGCCGAACCTGCCCCAGTTCGAGGTCAAGGTGCCCGCGGGCGCCTTGGGCGCCATAGGAAAAAATGCCCTGGCCACGGGTTTGGCGGTAATGGTCGGGAGTCGTCGAAAGGGAGTTGTTGGTCGAGCCGCGCGGGTCCACGCCATCGAGATACTCGGCCTCCAGACGGGCGCGCAGACGCGTGCCTAGATTGAGATTGGCCAGGCCGCCGAGGCTGGTATTGGTATAGTTGTCCGACTTATTATTTTGATACTCGCCTATGGCTGAGCTCATGCGCAAGCTGAAGGTGTTGCCGGCTTGTTTGGTCTCGAGGCGCAGCACCGGGGTCAGCACCAGGATCCGGTCGCCCGTCTTGTCGTTCGGGGTGCTGTAAATATTGTCGTTGTGTTGCATGTCCGCCGTCACCGAGGGATAGGCCGTGATGAGTACATCCATCAGCTTCAGAGTGATCGCGCCCGCCGGCGAGGCGCCGCTTTGGGATGCCGCAGTACCGGTCGATGGATTTGGTCTCGCCTGATCCGCCGATCCGGCGGGCAAGACCTGCCCCGGCTGTTGCGCGAAGCTCGCCGGGCTCAGCAGCGCCATGCCCGTCAGGGCAAACAGCAGCGCAGGATTCATGTATTCACGTTTGCGCATTGCGCCCTGATGCTCGTGTTTCGCTGGTTGCGGCCCGGGACCGCTACTGAAGTAAACAATTTTAGTCTACGGGATATTCCGCGCGCTTGTTTCGCGGGACAGGCAACTGTCAAATTTTGTGTACGCCGGCAGTTGTTGCCCGGCCCGCCGCTACGCGCCGCAAGCCGTATTGCACCAGGAAGATATAAAGCGCGAACACCGCCATGGCGGTGTAGAACATGACATATTCCGGCATACGCAGAGCCCAGCCTGCGGCCCCCGCCGCGGCGAGCGCGAACGCGATGAGCAGAATCAGCGCGACGGCGCCCCCCACCGGCATGCCGAGATCGATCAGTATATGGTGCAGATGGGTGCGATCGGGACGAAACGGATTTTGCCCTTTGGCTAGCCGCCGGCTCATGCAGACTATGGTGTCGCTGATGGGAATCGCCACCAGCCAGATCGCGGTGACGGGCGTGAACAATGGTGTGCGCGACTGCGCTGCATCCACGGTCAGCCACGCCAGCACGAATCCGAGCGACAGGCTGCCGGCATCGCCAAGAAAAATTGCGGCACGATTGCGCCACCGCGTGCGCAGATTGAACGCCAGGAAAGCCGCAATGCAGCCCAATAATCCGAGCGAGAGCGCGAGCGTGCCCGAATTCGCCGATACCACGCTCATCAGGGCGATCCAGAACACCGCGATGAAGACCAGACCACCCGCAAGGCCGTCGGCGCCGTCGCAAAGATTGATCGCGTTGACCACCCCGATTACGGCAAACACCGTGAGCGGCACGGCGAACCGGCCCAGCATCAGGGGCTTGTCGCTCACCAGATCGCCGAGGGAAAGCAAAATCAGCCCACCCCAGTAGCTCATCAGCAGCGCAGCCGCAATTTGCGCCGCGAATTTGATGGTAGGTTGCAGGTCGAATAGGTCGTCCGCCGTACCGGTGAGCGCGATCATCAAAAGTCCCACCCAGAACGCCGGGTGTATCTGGCCCGCGAATTGCGCGAGCAGTGCCGTCAACGCCAGTCCAGCCACGATCGCGAGCCCGCCCACGGTGGGGGTATTGTCGGTGTGATCCTTGCGCCCACCGCCGGGATGATCGATCAGGCCATAGCGTTCCGCCCTGGGGGCGAGGAAGCGGATCAGGCCCAGCGTCAAGCCGAAGCCCAGAAGCGCGGCGATAATGGGGGACGAACTCACGCCGAATCCTGCTTGTTCGCGCCGATGCGGCTTTCCTGACCCGCGAACAGTCGTCGGATGTTTTCCTTGTGCCTATAGATCAGCAGCGCCGCTATCGCCAGCACGCCCGGCAGCAGCGGGCTCGCCATGCCGAACAGCCAGCCGGTGTAAAACGGCGCGAACACGGCGGCAATGATGGAGGCGAGCGAAACCATGCGAAAGAACAACATGATGACGAGCCAGCTTGCCAGCGTCGCCAGACCGAGCCAGAGGTTGATGGCGCACAGGATGCCGAGCGCAGTCGCCACGCCCTTGCCGCCTTTGAAGCGGAAAAACACCGGGTAGAGGTGGCCGAGGAACACCGCCAGCGCGACCAGCGCGATGCCAGTCATGTCCACGCCATAGTCCGCGGCGAAATGCCTGGCCAGGACCACCGCCAGCACGCCTTTTCCGGTGTCGCCCGCCAGCGTCAGCGCCGCAGCCGGCCGTTTGCCGGTGCGCAGCACGTTGGTCGCGCCGGGATTGCCTGAGCCATAGCTGTGCGGGTCGGGCAGCCCGAACATCCGGCTCACGATCACGGCGAACGAAAGCGAGCCGATGAGATACGCTGCAACTACGAAAACTATGGTCGCCATCTGAATTGAATTGCCTTAAAGCTCATTGCAAAATGAGGAGATATCCCCCGAGGGGACTTTTCCCTCTCCCGTCGAGCGGGACCGAGGAAGGGGAATCGAGACCTTCGGGGCGCCTTCCCTCATGCTCCGTTAGTTCAGGGGGCCGTTTCGGCAATTCTGAAACGGCCTGTTAGAATGTGCTGCACATTTTACGCGGGATCCGAATCCCGCCCTAGCCCCCCATCCCCCCTTCACCGACATGGACATCATATTTCTGCGCGAGATCAGGCTGGACGCGCGCGTCGGCATCTACAGGCGCGAGAAGGCCGTCACGCAGACGGTCGAACTGGATCTGGATATCGCGTTGCCCGACGATCGCGTGTTCACCAGCGGGAAGATGGCCGATACCATCGATTACGCCGCGGTGATCGAACGCATCCGCGCCACGCTGGTCGAGCGGCACTACGGCCTGGTGGAAAACCTGGCCGAGCATGTGGCGCGGATCATTCTCGATGAATTTCACGCACCCTGGGTGCGCGTCGGCATCGCCAAGATCGGCTGCCAGCGCGACGCGCGGCGCGTTGGCGTGGTTATCGAGAGAAACCGGAACAAGTAGTACGTCTCGAATAACCCCTATCTCGTCATTCCGAGTTCCTCTCCGGGGATAAACTTCGCGAAGAATGACGAGATTGAAGTTCCTCGATACGTCCTCTGTCTATCCGCGCGGATGGTGCTTCTGGTGCAGCAGCTTGAGGCGCTCGCGCGCGACATGGGTATAAATCTGCGTGGTCGAGATATCGGCATGGCCGAGCAGCATCTGCACCACGCGCAGATCGGCGCCGTGGTTCAAGAGGTGGGTGGCAAAAGCATGGCGCAGGGTGTGCGGCGACATGGGCTTGCCCGGGACCGCCGCGCGCGCATGCTTCTTGATCAGATACCAGAAGGCCTGGCGCGTCATCGCCGCGCCGCGCGCGGTGACGAACGCCGCGTCGGACTGCGCGCGCCCGAGCAGCCGCGGCCGCCCTTGTTTCAGGTAGCGCGTGAGCCAGTCCGATGCCTCCTCGCCCATCGGTACCATGCGCTCCTTGCCGCCTTTGCCGAACACGCGCACCACGCCCATGTCCTGGTTGATC
>Ga0082335_1005530_pt1 | contig 17344 bp, 11 predicted proteins | sample Subgrocontami58m_FD_72375 | JGI IMG/M metagenome (GOLD analysis project Ga0082335, IMG submission 72375) | Subsurface groundwater microbial communities from S. Glens Falls, New York, USA - GMW37 contaminated, 5.8 m (SPADES assembly) (version 2) ... | reverse complement strand
TTCCATGATCATAGGCATACGAGACTTCGTTGGTGATGATGGGGCTTGTTGTCGTCACCGGTTGTGTGTAGGTCACCGTAAGATAGGGGTCACGAGAGGTGCCTGTATATTCCGATGGTCGGATGTAAAGATAATTATATTGTGAGGACGTTGTGGACGAACTCGTAAAGGCGGAATCAATCACATCATGCCCTTTACGAATTACTCCTTGTTTCCCTCTATCATTTTTTGTCTGTGTGTTTCTTGAATAATCTCGATCAACTTGTCGACGACGGTTTCAATTGGTGTGCCGGATGGAAAGGTTATTGTTTTAGATGGATCTGGCACATAACCACGACCGCTTTCAGGAACTTGAGAAAATTTAATTTCATAAATACCATCAATAGAAATAATGGCCCATGTGAGTGCATTGTGATTAAACGCTTTATAACTCTTAAATCCAAGCTTTTTATGCAAAGTGATTGGTTCATTCATTTCCTCACGACTTGGATGGGGAACAAGTGGATTTCCTTTGTCTATAGTTGCAAGTATTGAATGCTTTAATTCTGTTTGATTATTTACATCAACAACATCCATCGGGTCGACCAGCCTATTAACACCTGCGAAGGTCTCTACAATGGTTGGAATCAATACATGATTTTTTGCGTAATATATCGACCAGCATTTGACAGCCATACATTAAATTAGTGTTCAATTACATTAAGCTTGACTCCAACATTTTTTGCAAAATCTGTAACCTCTTGAAAAACTCTGGATGCTTCATCGGTTAAACTTCCTTGTGGAATAATGACTTGGAGTTGACGAGATAGAATTTTTGATTGTTCAACCAGATCACCTCCCCAATCAGCACCCATAAACCCTGCCACATCATCAACATATCCTCTAAGCTTTGATGCAAGAGCTCCCATGTTTTGATAGGTCTTTGCGTTTAAATTGAGGGATTTGATGGATGTTGCGACACCATTCATAAATCTATCAATAACAGGAAAATTCCAGCCAAGGTTTGCACCGTATATATTTTCAAAAACTCGACCTCTGACAAATGGGGAGAGACTCCATTCTGCAGCAACTCCAGTGCCAGGAGCAGTAAAACTTGAAAGGATTCCCAATGTCGCCCAAGCTTTTCCCGCAAAAGAAGATGATTGATCTACAAGAGTAGAAAGCCCATCCGATACTTGAGCTTGAAGAGCTGGTGTGGAAACAAGAGCAGTAAGTCCAGCAATGATTGAAGGCGCGTAAGGAACAAAGGCAACACAAAATGGACATTCTCCTCCCGGATCTTTCAGTATGATTGGATTGTCACGTGCGTAGGAATAACTATTCTGTGATTGTGAATCTAACAATAAAACCATCGTGCGTTTGTCATCTGTTCCCATGTTGAGATATACCGAATCCTGACTCAAGAACTGTCCCCTCGCAGGATCATAGTATCTCGCGTTCAAGTAGGAGAGATCAGTTTCGAAATCTGTGTATTCTCCGATATAGGTCTTTGAAACCTCGGCTAAACCGTCGGTGCTTTCGGAACTCCAAGAGATACGTTCTGTGCCATATGGATTGTGGTCAAGAAGCTCAACCATTGTACCATCTTCGTTTGTGACAACCGATGTGGAACCCAAGTGGTCGGTGTGGATGGTTTTGGTGGTGGCTGTGGTGCCATCGTATTCAATAGAAGCTGCGAGACTTGATGGGCCCGAGACATAAACACACACCACACACAACAGTATTATACTATGTGCTTGGTTAAGAATCCCACTAATTACCTATTTTTAATTAGTTCAGATAAATTTTCACCTATCGGTTCGAATTTTTTTTCATATTTTTCCAGTTCCTTCTTCAATAAATCCATATCAAATAATTCCATATCTTCTATACCTTTTGGAAGATTATGCAGGATGTTTACTAAAGCATTAATTCGTTTACATGAGTATTTGTTGTTCATAGAAGAAAGTAATCGAATTTCTAACAATCCTCTACGTAGTATTTCAATTAGAATTTTTTTATTAAGCATATCTTTCTTTCGTCTAGTTTATTCATTTAATTTTACTTTGTTCCAATCAGTACCTTCCAAATTTCCCGACCCCATGTTTATCGTTGGCACTTCAACACCAGCCATTTTACCGGCAATATATCTATGATGTCCATCCAAAATATATTGAATGCCATTGTTATCCAACACTTCAACAGGATCAACACTCCCTCCTCCTTTAAGAACGTCATAATACTTCTGGACAATTTTTGGATCCAGATGATCTTGCGTAGGTTTTAAAACTCCATCACGGACTGAGTTTAAATCCTCAAGAGTTTTAATCATGACGTTTCGAAAATCAGCCAATTTTCTAATCCCGTTTACAGCATCATCCGCCTTATTCGCTATTGTTCCGTATCCTCCACCAGGCAAGATGGATCCGATAGTCATCCCGCCAATTGCAGACCATCTGTCCCAAGAAGAACCATTTGGATTTGTCCAAGCATCATACGTTGTATATGCATCATATGCTGTGGAACCAACCTCGAAAGCCAACCACGCCACACCGATCACTAGAGGAATAAATTCTCCTTCTGGATCCTTAAGCGTCAACGGATTCCCCCTGCCATACCCGTAGCTATTCTGACTCTGTGGATCTATGAGAGCGATTTGTTCACGTTTATCTGTGCCTGAACTAAAGGAGAGGTACACAATGTCTTGTGAAAGGAACTGCCCTCTCTGTGGATCATAATACCTCGCGTTCAAGTAGGAGAGATTAGTTTCGGAGTCTGTATATTCTCCGATGTAAGTTTTTTGAGACTCGACGGAACCGTCGGTGCTTGAGGAACTCCACGAGATCCTCTCTGTGCCATAGGGATGGTAGTCAAGAAGCTCAATCATTGTACCATCTTCGTCTGTCACCACCGAAGTAGAACCCAAGTGGTCGGTGTGAATGGTTTTGGTGGTGGCTGTGGTGCCATCGTATTCAATAGAAGCTGTAAGACCTGACGGGCCGTTCACGTACACAGTCGACGTCTCATCTATGACAGAATAATCACTGCTTGGATAATAGGTCGTTCCTGCGTCTGAACTCTTAGAAACTCGGCTCATTCCATGATCATAAGCATACGAGACTTCGTTGGTGATGATGGTGCTTGTTGTCGTCACCGGTTGTGTGTAGGTCACCGTAAGATACGGGTCACGAGAGGTGCCTGAATATTCACCTGTACACAAGGTGAAATAATCGTACTGTGAGCTGGTGGTGGACGAACTCGTAAAGGCGGAATCAATGACATCATGGCCTTCACGCAATCCGAGTTTGGTTGTACCGGTTTTTGAAATCCAACCTTGTCCTGTGGTGTTCAAATTGAAAGTAAGGTAACCGGCTGTAATGCTTGTAAGATCTTTTCGTTCACTGACATCAATGCCTTCTATGGGGTTATTGATTGCGCCCGCTTGATCAAAATCTGCCTTCGAAAGTGTTGATGTGCTCGCCTGCGAGGTTTGTACAACAGTTACAAAATCGTCGCCGTCATTATCGTTATTCGTCTTTGAATAAACATACACATTGAGCGCGGTTGAGGTGATAGTCGCATCATCGGGAATCGCCGAAGTATCAAAGGGTAAAAAGGATCGATACAGATAATAACTGGTCGTTGTTTTTCCTGTTCCAACTTTAGCTGTACTAGACGAAGTGAAGGAGGCGGAACCTGAAACAGCATCATGTGCTGTATCCCAGGAGGCATTATACTTGTACACATACCCGTCGCCTGCGGTGGGATAAAAACTCACGGTCGTAGTGATAGTGCTGGTGGTCGTAGATGTTGTGGTTTCCCCGGAAGACACCAAACGATTTTTATAATCCCATGTATAGGTCGTCGTCCCGTCGCTCACGAGATTCCCGTTGTTATCATACGTATAGATCACGGTCGTGCCATCGGTTTGCAGAATACTCGTCACAGCGTATGGATTGGCATAATCAGTTTGTGTATACGAGTATGTTCCCCTATCTGACCGAGAGGTAATGTTACCAATTTCGTCGTAGACATAAGTGATCGTCCCATTATCGCCATCCGCAGCACCGCTCACTATCGAAGATTCCAAACGGTACAGATCATCATAGGTGTAATTGGTTGTCTTCTGCGTGTCTGTATCCGAGGCATCCACGAGTTGAGTGATGTTTCCTGCGGCGTCGTATGTATAGGAGAGATCCTGGAGCATCACGGCCACGGGTGTGGTAGTCGCCGAGCTGGTGGTCTGTGTGTAAGTCACGGAAAGATACGGATCATAGGTGGTGCCTGTGCATTCTCCCATGATGATAATAAGATAATTGTATTGGGACGCGGTCGTCGACGAACTGGTAAAAGAAGAATCAATGACATCATGTCCTTCACGTAGTCCCAATTTGGTCATGCCTGTTTTGGAAATCCAACCTTGTCCCGTAGCATTCAGATTAAATGCAAGATAACTGCCGGTTGTGACGTTTGTAATATCTTTTCGTTCACTTAAATCAATGCCTTCTGTCGGATTATCTATATTTCCTGCTTGATCGAAATCTGCGGTCGAGAGTGTCGTTGTGCTCGCCTGTGAGGTTTGCACAAGAGTCACAAAGTCATCACCATCATTATCATCATTTCTCTTACTCGAGGCATAGACATTCAATGTGGCAGAAGTGACAGTTGCATCATCGGGAATGGAGGACGTATCAAAAGGCAAGAAAAAACGATAGATGTAATAGTTGATCGTAGACTTGGCTGTTCCTACGCGATTAGAAGACGATGTAGAAGAACTACCCGAACCCGAAGTCGCGTCGTGCGCTGTGTCCCACGAGGCATTGTATTTATACACATACCCGTCGCCAGCGGTGGGATAGAAATTTGTTGTTGTCGTGGTAGTCACGCTTGTATCGTCTGCCTCGTAACCTGTCGTTATTTTGCGTGTGAGTCGATAGCGTTCTGCTTCGTCATAAGTAAAAGTTGTGACCGTGCCGTTGCCGTTCGTTTGTGAAATGATCTGTCCATGAGGACCGTAATCCGTATCAGTGACAACATCCGCATCACTTACATCTGTCGCGCTCTGTTTTTGTGTTGTCTCAAGCGCACCTAAAAAATTATACGTATTGGTGACAGTTGTGGTGTCCGGATACGTTGTCGTCAATACATTGCTCTGACGGTCGTATGTAGAGTCTGTTCTATAAACTGTGCCGTCAATGGTCGCTGTCTCGGATGCTTTATTACCCGCTTCGTCGTAGGTGTAGGTTGTTGTCGCTCCACCATTCACCGCGGCCAAACATAACTGACCTATTCCATTCGCACAAGAATCGTAGACATACGTCACTTCCACACCCGCTTCATCGGACGCATTCTCGGTTATCTGCCGATAAAGTTCATCATAACCGTACGTCACGGTCACACCATTTGGTGAGAGTGATGTCTCCATGTTACCAACCTCATCATAGGTATAAATCCATATCCCATAGGTTGTATCTGATGGATCATGAAGATCTTCCGCTGTAAGACGGAGTCCTCTGCCGTCAAAAGTAAAGTTGCGAACGTTCCCCATTGCATCTGTCAGAGAGGTGAGATGATCTGCCGCGTCCCATAAGTAATTTGTTGTATTTGCCGCGCCATCAATATATTCGACAACAGACACGAGCCGACCCAAGCCATCGGTCACATAATCTTTTTGATTACCAATAACATCGGTAACTGTCTTGGTAAAACCATCATGATCAGTCGTGGTTGTTCCAAGGACATTTGTCACTAAAGTCACACGGCTAAGCGCATCATAGGTATAGGACTCGGAGAGATCTGAAGTAACTGTACTCGCGTCATAGACGGAACTTGCAGACACTTCGGGAAGTGTCATTGTCTCCATACGGCCAAGCTCGTCATAGGTTGTCTCTGTTTCGTTATATCCTGTCCCGTCCTCGTTCAAAGTCTTTGCTTCGATCGTACGATTAAAACCATCAAGATAAGTGATTTCTTCTGTATAGGTCGTAGAAGACAAATAAGACCGATGGGTTACAGATCGAGGTGTCGACGCATCGTCGTACTCCCATGTTTGTGTTGTCTCAAGTGTGGCAGCATCTGTAGTCGATGATCGGCGTTCCTCCGTAGATCGACCAAGTCCATCATAATCTATTTCTGTGATGACACTGTTTGCCTCCTCCACATAAGTTGGCTTGCCAAGCGCAATATCATACACAAATATTTGTCTGTGAGAGAGTGCATCCGTTATTGTTTCGGGATAAAAATTGTTCGAGTCATATACCGTCGTTGTGGTATTTCCGAGTGGATCGATTTGCGTTATCGCATTGCCATAAGTGTCATAGGTAAAACCCGTGGTTACATAATCAGTACCAGAAATCCAGACTTCCTGTTGTGTCACATTCCCTGTCGAAACCAAACCAAGCGCAAGATCATCATAGGTATAACGTGTTTGCGAGACGGTCACGCCGTCCGTATCTGTAAGTGTGATGGTGGAAGGCAGTGCCTTGATCACACCCGTAGCATCCGTGGCGTATGCAGAAGTTGTGGTGCGATCGTCTTCGCCGATGTCGGTGTAGCTCCCGTCATCATTGCCTATTACCTCACCTCGCTCAATTTTTGTGAGCATCCCACCTGTCGCGCTGTCATAGGTGTAAGAACTCGCGCGATCAATATGAGTTGTGCCACCGTCATAGAGAAGCTCGAGCTCGTCTTCTAGATAAATAAACGTGCGATCATTTCCCAAATCAACAAATTGCCAATCCAGTAATTGAACGTTATAGAGATTATCCGCATCATCGTATGTTTCCTTTCGATACATGCGGCCGAGTTTGGAAATGATGTCCGTGGCCTCGCCTTGCGCACTATTGGTATCATTGCCCTGGTGAAAGTAGGTCACCGTGGTGTTGCCAACACCATCTGTTTTTGTCACCTTTCCAAAACCAGCGAACTGACGATTCTGTGCATTCACAAAATAGAAGTCCCCTTCCTCATATCTGAAAGACTCGGTACTTACATTACCAAGTCCATCATCAGTAGAAACGCTCTCTACCACCTGAATAATAAACGGGAGATTCTCTTGTACACCATCCTCCACGGAAGATGTGTAGACAATCGTTGATTGTCCTCCTTGTGAATTCGTGATGTGAGTAAGCATGTTGGGAAGTTCGCCATCATGCACATATACGCCAGAACCGCCGGTGCCCCTTGAGTCATCGGCATAAACGACATCCTCTAGCCCATCTCCGTCCACATCCACCATCCGCACACCACGATCGTAAGGAGGCAAGCCTAGATTGTATCGGGTAAAGAGTTCGGGAACCGAACCGCTTACGAGCGTCCAGCCTAAACCATCGCCCGTATTGAGATAGATCGCGTTCACATCATAGATGTCATCACCAACGACAATATCAATAAAACCATCTGCGTTAACATCGCTCATTCGCGCCCCCGTATCATAGCCGGCCAAAGAAAAATCTACCGGTAATACGTAGTTCGAATCAAATATCCAGCTCTTATCTCCGGTATTAAGATACACTCCGCACCCGGGGTATCTCGAACCACCATTGATAAGACCGTAGACGAAATCCACAAGTCCATCGTGATTGACATCCACCACACGCACGCCGCTGTCTACGACATTGCCTCCAATGGTCTCTCCAAAGTCAACTTGAAGATATGTGTAACCTATGTCTTGCGTCCATCCTGTTCCGTCGCCATTATTCAGATACACCTCATCACCCCCGTACGGACCGGCATAAAGAATATCAACGAGTCCATCACCATTCACATCTCCAAGACGCGTATAAGCGTCATACACATAGTAGGGCGCCGCATTATCAGCAAAGTTCACGGGAAGTGTGTAGGTTGTGTCTTGCGTCCATCCCGTACCATCATTGTTGTTGATATAAACCTCGCGCACGTCAGCAGTATCATCATCATAGATGTCATCACTCTCGCCGTAGATAAAATCGTCCAGTCCATCGCCGTTTGCATCAAACAAACGTACTCCCTGATCTCCTATGGCAACCGCATCAAGAAAACGAATGGGAATTACGTAAGAAACGTCTGCATTCCACCCGGTTCCATCAGCATTGTTGAGGTAGACGGCTGTATCGGAAGTGCCGGAATCGGCAAATAAAAAATCTTGGAGTCCATCGCCATTGACGTCTGCAAAGCGTACACCTTGATCATAACCTTCATTTTCAACAAAGGATTGCGGGATCGAATAGGCTGTGTTCTGCGTCCAGTTTATCGTGGAAGAGGAATACTCAAACGACGTTTCGGGAAGCGTTGTGACTGTGCCAACCTCGTCATATCCTGTTTCCAAAATCGAAGATAATAAGGAGGACGTGCCATTATCGCCAGTGATATAACTCAAAGCTACTGTTCGTCGTATCATTCCATCAATGGTCAGAGTGATTGCGCTTACACGTTGGTCGGTGGCGATTTCAAATCCGCTCGCATAGGACGTGGATGTGTCACTGCGAGATTCCAAAGAAAACGCGACCACAAACACGCCAGAGGTAGAACCATAGCTCGTATAGGTGATCGTCGAGGGATACACTTGATTATCATCCTTGGTGTAGGTGTAAGAAATAAAGTTACCATTGGTATCACGGACTTCGGTGAGGTACCAAGCAAATACATGTGTGGTATCTTCAGGGTCATCAACACGTGAGAGGGAGGAATCCCCAAACGTGTAGATCATGCCTTTTGCATCAGTCACGGTCCAAACTTCGGAACTGCCATAGGAGTAGGAGAGATAGGGGCCACTCTCAACTTCTGCACCATACGCTCCGTGTGCAGTGTCCGTGAGAGAAATGGGTAAAAGTTCACCAGAGATAGAGGAAGTGAACGTTGTTGTGTTATAGAGATCTTCGATGCCTGTTTTATTTATGCGTTCAATCACGGGAATGGAAAATGACCAACCAGAACCCAGGGTGTTTGTTGCTTGGATATTTGCGCTGTTGTAAGTGAGTTCAATGTCCGGCTGCATACCATGACGACCGGAAGGAATCGTGATTGGATAGTGATAAATAAAAGAACCGAGCATTTCATCTCGGTCATACCAAGGCATTGAGCGACCAGGGGTCACGGAAAGCGTGGTTGGGTCAGTGGGGACATCTGTCGGGTCAGAGGCGTATAATATGGAAGGCAATAACGCAAAACCTGCAATAATAATCGATCCGAAGACTTTTGCTAACGTAAAACATCTCTCTTGCATATATGTTGAACCTACTATGTGTTTGGGAAAAAAGCAACAATTCATTGTCAACCATTGTTAAATGATTATGATAAAAAAATCGGAAGAAAAAACAATCGAAAAGATTCGAACATGGATGGTTCCTCGCCATTTTCACCGCTCGTGTCAACAAATTTTGCAATGGCAACAGGAATACAAAGGTAACGATCGTGTACTTTGCCAAATTGCTATTTTTTTCGTGCAACACGCTCAAAACTGCCGTTCCTGTTCACAGCTTATCAAACGAACTAAAAACCCCTAGTAAGTTGTCCACATATAATCGTTGACGCGAATCCCTATTGATGATGTACTGGAATTAGAAAATAATCCCCCAGATCATCACGACTGAGGGATTATTTTTTATAACAACCCTTCAACGAGGTTCCCATGCGTCGGTTCCTATTCATTCTTGTCATTGTTCTTGGGTGTGACACACTCCTCCAATTCAATACGTTCCAAGATGAATCAAGTGTAGAGCCTGTGAATATCGTGGATACCGCCTTCACCTTCCGGCAAACGGACTTCGGTGTAGTCATCGAGTTTGATCTGCGCCCAGAGGAACTCGAAGCGCTTGAATGGCGCATGCATCATCTCTGAAACAAAAAAAGACCGGCTTGCCGGTCTGTGGGCGAAACGTTCAGAGAGCATCCCATGTCTGAGAGCAAACACCTTTCATGGGATCCCCGAGCATCAGCAGACGCTTGAGGGTCGGTTCGAATGTTTGTTCGGTTGCACGACAGAGATGAAAGAGCCCCTCTCGTCGGTCCAGCTGATCGAGGAGACTATGGTTACGGCCGAACTCACACTCCTTATGGTACGCCAAACGCTCGGCGTGCCATTTTTCGTTGCACAATTGTGTGTGATCGCCCTCTGGAACCTTGCGGAGAACGAAAACACTTGCCGGCAGCACATGATCACGCCACTGCTTGTAGTGTTCGTATTCATGAAGGATGATCATCTGCGAACGAATGCGATTCTTCTGGACGAAAAGCTCTGGTGTTAAGACGAGCACGGGAACGAGCTGACCGCGATCGTCAGAGGCGAGAGCGAAAGCCGCCGGAGCACCCAAATCCTTCCAACTCAACATAATCGCGCCCTTTGCGATAGACTCTGTCAGATATATACGAACTTCCTCATCCGGATGCGTACGGAAAAACTCCTCAACAACTTCTCCTGATGGTGGGATGATCTGAACCGATGATCTGTGAATTTGCGATATCCTGACTTCCGTAGACGGCACCGAAGCATGAGCGCTTTTCTGTATCGAAGATGTCGAAGACCCCTTCCAGATGAAAATGACGATCATGGTCATAATGACCAGAATCATAGATGTAAAGGACGTACTGAACCTCGGTTGGTTGCGCCGCATGTTTGCCTCCTTGGCTGTTGGTTGCGACCAAACACTCTGTCACAAAAATCCCATTTTGTCAACGGATAAACGCTAAAATTGGCCAAAAATAAGGTGGATTGGCTTGACCATGTTGATAAAACATTAAGCTCTGAATTAACAAACTTCATGATAGAATGGAGTTATATTAGTTTAGAGTCAAAAATATTATGGTACATATAAAAATAAAACGAGACATCAGGAAAGATGCTTGGAATTGGTGGGAGGCATGCAACAAAATTTCTTATGGTACAGATTGGAAAAAACGGGTACCACAAAAAATATGGAAAAAAATTTACGGAAAAACGTTCAGTGAAGCGTGTGTCTTTCTCCTTCCTTATCTGCGTCAACACTATAAGAAACATGACAAAGAATTGCGGATGATCCATAAAGAAACGTCGTCTCTTTTTACACAATACGGGCAAACAGCTTTCGCATTAATGGAAGACGTTACCGGACATCCTCTTTACTGAAAGGATTTTACTTGTTTTCTTACCACATTTCCTCGTTGCCCTTATTCTTTCCAGAAAGGATATGTCTGGCTATGCACCTCATGGCCCACAAAATGTTATCTTGGTATTTTTCTTCATGAACTGCTCCATTTTCAATTTTTTGCTTATTACCAAAATAGAAAAACGGTAAAAAAACTTTCACTTGAACAAAAAGAGATGCTCAAGGAATCACTAACCGTTATTTTAAACGATGTGTTTCTTGCTTATCTCGGTCAAAAAGATAAGGGGTATGCTTCTCATCAAGTCTTGCGAAAACAATTAAGTAAATTTTGGTCACAAAATAAGAATTTGGGTAAGCTCGTTGATTTTGGAGCTCGGTTATTGACAAAAAGAACTGAAAACATGGACAACTTAAACGAAAAAGCTACTTCGCAGGGGAAGTAGCAGGCACAGGTGAACGGTGACGGTAGTACAGAAGTTGACCGACGATGATCGTCGAGACGATCACGGCCGGAACTTGCGAGATGAGCAGGCTCGGATTCGGCACCTCTTTCGTGGCATTGATGATCCAGTTACAGCTGGACAGGGCGGGAAAGAGGAACATTGGCAAACTGAACGCTGTGGTCTTCTTCTCTTTGCGCAGTTTCCAGATTTGGCTTGGCCCACCCCAGAAAATGGCCAAGAGCTGGAAGAGAGCAGCGAAAGTCCCGAAGGGTTGAGATACGAGCGAAGTGACAATGTCCTCCATTGTGTTCCTCCTTGATCTGGGCACTGGTTGAGATCTGATGTGCCTGTTGGAACGAGGTAGTAAACCATATTTTTAAGGTTTTGTCAACGGATAAACGCTAAAATTGGCCAAAAAATGGAGGGATTGGCTTGACCGTGTTGATAAAACAGCGCCTTCCACCTTCTTGGAATGATGGGAAGTGTATGATAAAGTCCAAACATCCCAATCTTTTCGCAATAAGACCTCTTGGGAATCATCCCAAAACGCCTTTTGTGGAAGTGACGGTGAGTTCGAGGAGAAAAATCAATGCGTTCCAGCATTTTTGTCTCTGTGCTCTTTTACATCTTAACCTGCCTCATCATGGGCGGCTGTGCCCCGACCAGCATCGACACGGCATATATCAGCGAGGAATCAGACGATTTTATCCAACTCCGAGTTCGTTCCACAACAACGGTCGACAGGCTTTGGACTATTATCACTAAGTCCAATGTCAACCTCGTGCGTATCGAAACAACATACGCCATGGGTGATAGAAAATGGTTCGACACAATCTATTCGCCAGTCAGTGATACCCCAGATGATCTCATCTCCGAAATCATTCATGTCAGGCAAGACACTTGGCGCGACATGGTGACAAACAACGCTTGGTCCATGGATGAAGGCGACCAATTCAAGGCTGGTCTTGAATTCTTGAAAATGAAAGAAGACGAAATTGAACCACCGATGGTTTTCTCGGTGTTGCTCGGCGGAAAACGAGCAGATATCCGCGAGGCCTCTTTCCAACTCTCTGACGACCGAGAGATACCCCTGATCTCCGAACTTGTGTCTGAAATGATGAATCAATCGGCTCATCGGCAAACATGCGCCACAAGACCGGTTGATGAAAAGTGGTTACCTGAGAGCGGCAATGTCACCACCGGTAACTCCACAACTTCAGGATATCGTTATGTCACTCAAAGATTGATGTGGGATGACAAAAGCGGTTTTGCTTCCTCGGGAAACTATTCGACTTACGAGCACGAATTCATGCTGTACAACTACACGGGCGGTTCATACGCGGCCGGAACATACCTCGGTGCAACCTCAACCGCGTGGCCAAATTGTCAACCAAATCTGAGATCAAGTTCGCACAACTATCCGTCAACGGCTTATGCCTATCTGGATACTCGCATCACCATGTGGGGCACATGTCCATCGAGCTTTGACGAAGTTGAGTTCACTCACGGCCTTGTCTTTGCTTCGCAAATCTCGACTGGAACGACCTATACGGTCACTATGACGGTGGCAAGTGGCACTACTTCAACAGATGAATTCAAACTTCAGGGAGATGTTGGCTACTGCCCATACTCCTCCTCAACTTGTGCCTCAAGCATGACATGGGGAGTGTTCTCACATGGTTCCCCATCAAGAATACAGCCTGATACTGATGGAATTTGGGACACCACGATTCCTGGTACCAGATCGTGGACGGAATAGTCTTCACGACATTGCGCTATAATCACGATAGCGCTTTTTATTTATACAACTCATGCTAAACTGAAAAAAGAAACTATGTCCAAACAAAAATTCGTTGTTTTCTTTATTTTGATCTTTGCGATCGTGATCGCGTATTTTGTGTTTCTCATCAAACAGGAAAACATCATTGAGGTATCGGGTGTTGGATGTCTCGAAAATAACCGCGGTTTGCGGACTGACGATTTGTCTAAAAAACTCTATTTTCCATTTCAATTTGGTTTGGAAGAACCGACAATATTAATGCGTGACAAAAACGACAGACCACTCGACAGCATGCATCCGAACCAAATTTGTGAAAATAATGATCCTGATGATGATTTTGATGTTTTAGAAAAAATAATCTCAATAAAATTTAATGGTTTGAGAATTATTGAGGAAATAAAGATTGGCGAGTAAAAACGATTGGCTTTTTGGAATGAACGTTTCAATAAAAGTAGGGGTGAACGGCCGTTCGCCCCTGACATTAGCCAAAAAATGGAGGGATTGGCTTGACCATGTTGATAAATCATGATTGACTACTAGGCTTTCCTGTGTTCCTATGGAGGTGTAGGGAGGGATTAAATACGCCCCCCTTAGGGCGATTTTTTTGAGGGCTGGATGTTGGTGGGGTTTACAAAAACCAACCGACACCTGGTCCCCAATAAGGATCATTGCTCTTTCCATGAGTTCTGTCTTGATCGGAATTCTCTGATCCTGGCAAACCACAACCACCCTTCGCTCCTTCGGAGCTACGGGGTGGCAAGCCATCCCTGCCGTGCAAACGGCTGGGGCAACACGAGGTGCATCATGCGTACCGCCATCGCGTACGTTCTGTTCGCCCTCCTGCCCCTCGCTCTGTGCGCGGGGTTGGTGGGTTGCGAAGTCCCCGAGGATACCAATCCGACTGACGACACCGACACCGACGACACCGACGTTCCGGACGACTACACTGTGACGTTCGACTTCGATCCGGTATCCGGCACGCCTCTGGTCGTAACCGCTCTGGGTTCCAGCAACGAATCCTGCACCGCGCCCTGTCAGATCCGGGTCCACAAAACCGGCACCTGGCAGATCACGGCCGAGGACGACGTCTTCTGGTTCATCTCCTGGGCACAGGAACTCGAGGCCAAGGATGATGGCGCAATTTTCACCTACCAGTGGGACGAGATCTACTCCTACGGGGTGAAGATTGAAGAGCCGATCCAGTACATCAGCGAGACAGACGGAGACGAGTGCTTCATTTACACCGAGATCATGCCTCCTGGTGCTGCCGTTCCTGATCTGGGTCATGATTATGTGGCTCTGCAAGGACTTCCTATTGCTGGTATTCCTGTCACTGGTTACACCTTCGAACTCAATCACGGAGGTGACTGGTGGATCGGGTCTATTCAGGAAGATCTCGAGATTCTCCATGTCGAAGTATGGAGGGATGAAGAACTCCTTGGTATGGAAGATTGGCGACGCGTCCACTAAGGACAACGAAGCTTGGCATCATGCCAGGCTTTTTTTGTTCTCCTCCTCTATCAAGAAAATTAAACATCGGGAATCCCTCCGAAGCCCCGTCCAACGGGGCGAAGGGGGATCCTTGCTCTACTTCATCTTCGGCAACCACCAACAAAAAAACGACCAGAGTTTCTTCCGATCGTTTTTTTGAAATTCTTTAAGGCTCTACCACAATCTCTCCATCAAAGTAGACCCAAGGGTCTATTTCTTGACTTAAACATCTCGTTCCACCAGGACAATTCTCCCAATCACATTCGTTTAAACCTACAGGATCTGTATCCTCATAACACCCAGTCGTCCCATCTAACCCAGCCTCGCATACCCCTGTGCACCATCCCCAGTTGTCTTGTACAAACACGCGCGGGCGGAAGACGCAGGCGCCTTCGTCATTCACACACGGAGAATTGGTGACATTTCCTTCCTCATCCTGATCACAAGAATCTAGGTCAGAAACAATGCCTGGGGTACACACATAGTCATTGGTAAAAGCCACATAACTGTTATCACAGGCATCAGAGTACAAATCCCAAGTTAATGCACTGGCCGAACATTGACTCACAGGATCACTGATATCACTCACTCCACGATGGTTTTTGTAAAAATTATCATCCGAGGTAGATCCACTATAACTCCCAAACCCAGTTTCATCATCTGCCCAATCCACCAAAATTGTACGGATCGGCATTTGATCTTCGTTAGCGCTGGTATAAAACCGCGCGGTTGCATGCAAGTTTCCATCCGCCCCCCGCACCTCCCCTTGATCCTGCTCATTCACACTAAACGCATTTACCTCCCCTTCTTCACATACGGTCCCTGAACAGTCGCTGACTGAATAAACCTCCGGAGCCTCGGGATTAAATGTCGTGTAGGTCGTATCATCTCCACGAACCAAATCTTCCCAAATCCAATTTGTCAAAGAACTGTTCGACTCATATTTTCCATAATGTTCTAACATCGTTGCTTCATCAATATTCTTATCATAAATCCCGCCATATCCGTCATCAAATGAATAAACCTGATAAGATTCTGCGAAAATCTGTGCAAGACGACTGATAGCTTCAATATATGTCTCCTCAACTAAAATGCCTTTTTCTGTTTCAAATCCACAGTCGTAATAAGGCACGGATTCACTTCCACCTGTTTCCGGATCATCTATTCTTGATGTTTCAACGCAATTATAAAGGAAACAATCAGAATCTGAATTACATATCCTCCCCATATAAGGTCCGGCATCACAGGTATTACTACTTGTATCACAGACAGGAATGCCGACACCATCTCCATCACTATCATCCCAATTACAATCCTCATCAGCCGTTGATACGACACAAGAACAATCACTATTTTTACAATAGTCCTCATCCATATAAAATCCACCTTCGGTCGTCAGCTCGAGATACGGCCATGCATTATCTCCCTCGGTACTCGTGATCGAGAAATCAGAATTTACGCATGTTTCGTTCGGTAATGCGTTTGTTAAGTTTTCTTCTAAATAGCATGCCACTGCAATAGCGGGTTCTCCATCTCCATCAGTACCGCTTGTATCTATAACTCCACCCAACTTTCCAAAAACTATATGTTCCAAAGCAACCGGATAATTAAAATACCGGCTCACTGTATCATCAATAACAAATCCTCCCTCATCAGGACTACTCGATTCAGTCCATGCACGATTTGTCCATGCTTTATTTATATGATCCGTCTCTGACGCCACCTGAACAAGACTGGTACAGGCCGGACTTAAATCTATGGAATCGCTCAAATTGAAATCATAATATCCATCCGTGCCTCCCCAACTTGTCCGTGGAAAATCTTCAAGATTATATGGAGCGAGAAAATCGTCTACTGAATTAACTACACCTCTTACCTCACAATCGTCATAGATTCCTAATAAATTTATAAAACTTTCACTTTGTGCCAAATAAACCGTAAAATCCATTTCCTCATCTTCACTGCGCACAATACTTGTCCCTGAAACTCCTCCTCCTTCTATCTCGTAAGATAATAAAGCTCCTACTCCTTCGGTATCTGGATCGCCACAAGGTTCATCTGTATCCACATGAAAAGAACCTTTTGGCACACAGAAATAAGCACAGTCGTCATATCCTGTGGTACATACGTCATTATCATCCACACTTGCATCACCGGTTGAATCATATCCAAATGACCCACATCCTGTCATTACAGCAAAATAACCATCAGGACACATCACACTTAGTAAACAGTCACCGTCATCTTCGGCTTCATCTACGAAAGCTTCCCAACTGCTCTCTTCACAATTACCCAATGTTTCCGCACAAGATAAACCAACCCCCTCGGCTGTTGCTGTTGTATGCAAGGTGTAAGAACCCGAAATATCCGCGCAATAATACGTATCCCCATCGTCATAACCAGCCTCGGTGTATTTGCCATATAAATCCGTGGAGCCCACGAGTTGATCTACCGGAAGCCAGGTCAAACACGTACGATTCTCTTCCTCCGAACTGCCAAAAATTTGAATGGACGTATCTTTTTCCAAACAATATCCCTCCCAACCATAATATGTATCGAGTTGGGAACGCTTACCACAGATGCCTGTAAAG
>Ga0082335_1005528_pt1 | contig 17348 bp, 12 predicted proteins | sample Subgrocontami58m_FD_72375 | JGI IMG/M metagenome (GOLD analysis project Ga0082335, IMG submission 72375) | Subsurface groundwater microbial communities from S. Glens Falls, New York, USA - GMW37 contaminated, 5.8 m (SPADES assembly) (version 2) ... | reverse complement strand
GGCAGTTCGATAGTTTTTGGTTTGCGTCTTCTCATACATCAACTCCTTAAAGAATTTGTATGGGAAGTATACGGTTTATTAATGTGCAACGACTATGTTAAATTACTTATCAAACACGCCACTAGAAACAATTTCTCGGCTTAGAGTCCAGTCATGTACCTTTCCTGTTCCACCAATTTGTCCGCTTCGTAGATCTACAGTATCAAGTAGAAGGGCATCCACTCCATATTGCAACTTTAGAGCCATCTCTACCGTTTCAGGACCAATTATGGCAAGAGCTCTTATTATCTTTAAACCTGTTATTGAATTGCGTAAGACAGATATCTGAGAGTCATTAAGAGAAGAGTAAATTTGGATTGTAGAAATACCAATATAGTTGGAAAGTCTAACTATTTCTTTTAGATTTGTCTCCCTAACTAATAAGACTGGTGCTATGAAGGGTGGCAGAGCTTGCACTATTAACTTCGCCGTATCTTCACTAAGTTTAGGGCGAATTCGTAAACCTAGAGCATCTGCTCCAAATCTTGTAGATGACAATGCATCCACAAGGTTTGTGATACCACATATTTTTACTCGAATGCCCATCGATTGTTTTGCGATTTGCAAGCCCATTTTTCTTTACAAGTAATAAATCAAAATGAAAATAAGAGTTGAATTTTATCGGCTGAGACCAGGCTTATTTTCGGAGTGTTTAAGCCAGTAAGCAAATGTAGTTACATAACCTATTGAGTAATTGGGATTGTATGCCCAAGGTTGGGCATAAACTACTTGAAGGTCATGCTGGATTGCTGATAGGCATAGCCCAAGGGAATGAGGTTTTGGACCCATAGGCGAAAGAACAATACTGTATTCAGATAATCGAATCAGTAAATTGTTTATCAGTTCACTGGTCTGAAATGGATTGTTGGCTGAAGAATAATAGATTCGTTCCATTTCAGGTTGTTTAAGAAGATCTTTGTTTGCATATAACACTCTGTCAACATAAGCGGCACGATACCCAGGAAAAGCTATTATTGGTATAACCTTATTGAAACTACCCCATTGCATTGTTTTTATTGCTGAGTCACCCTCAAAACCAAGTATAGCTATCCAAGCATCAAGTTTTTCTTTGGATCCGTTTTTGCTATTGAAACCCGGGAGCAAATTTGGTTGACCGATCTCATAGAAAAGAGGTTCAGATGAATATTCTGAGGGGGTACTATAAATAGCGATTACATTTTGTTCACTTATCTCCCACACTCGCCGAAACAGCAAGAAAAGAATTCTTTTAGGCATAGTAGATATATCAAATATTATCGAGTCATAAGCCTTTCCCTTCAGTTCAGATACTACGGCGTTTAATGCATCATCAGGTGTGTCAAGAGGACAATCTAATAACAACAAACCCTTTGGATCACATAATGATCTAAGCCGCTTGAGATTCATCTGTTGTTTTGCAAATCGTTCACTGTGCCCTCTTATTTCAGAACTATTACCATGAGTGATTAAGTAAATCATCTTACTCAACCCCCTAATTCTCTGCATGGAGTTAAGGGCACCTAAACTTCTGTCTTCGAAGCCCAAGGTGCCAATACACAATGTAGTACCCAATTGCGCCCTATCTATTAAATGATCTAGTTCAACAAGAATATATGGCTCGGACATATATTTTCACCTCGATCTGTAACTTCAGAAGATTATGCATATCTCTGTACCCTTCGAAAAAGTGGCTGCCAACCTTTATCATGCGCCCAAATAATAGGCAAGGTGTGATTTGGACAATTACTCTGCATAACAATGAGTAGTTGCCCATTTCGATAACCAAAAGGGTAGGTACGTGGTGTTCCAATGAATTTATGATCGCTGAAGTATTTGCGATGATATTTCACACAGAGATTTCTTATAGATTGTTGTTTATCATAGGAGAAGAGATCGCTAGAGCGAGAAAATACACTCAATCTATTAGACACTCTCATTCCATATAGTATTTCCACTTGAACGTGCGGTATATAAAGTCGCGCAAAACGATCTATAGATTTTTCTGCTCTTTCGGTAATAATATATGGACAAAAAAAGATCTTTTCAAAACCCTTGTAGAGATTCGCGATTCTAGCTAAATCACTTGTAAAGGTCTTACCAGATCCGCAGAAGTCCTCAAGCACAACAAGAATACGTTTATCTTGATATCTGAGGTTCAATTTTTTGACTGCATCCGGTGTACTTCTGATATCGGGATGGACTAAGACATCTACAGATCTTAGCCCTAGATTCGAATGGTTTTCTAGGTTGTTTACATGCATAAACTGGTTATATCGTGCACTATCAGTTAAGGGAACTATTAAACATTGGTGAAGTTTTTCGGGAAAATATTTTTTCGCTGCGATATAAGAAAATGGGGATAAATTTCTTTCTTGCACAATTTCATCTAAAAGCCGAAATTGCAACTTCTCTTGAAAACTCACTTCTTGAAGATGCCTGATTTGATCTTCTGTAATGAATGTAATGCGCGATGCTATTTTGAATGCTAATCTTCTCTCATCATCAGTTTCAAATTGCGATAACCACCCCCAAAACTTCCCAAAAAAATCTTGTACCTCATCGTTGAGATAAGGTACAAATCGATAATTAGCAAGGGTACGTATATAATCAAATCTTTCGCGGTAGGTCCCTTGGAGTGGTATATTTTCATTATCCCCACCTAATTTCAAAACATCTTGTGCGTCCCATTCTTTTACCAATAGAAGAATTTTATCTTCAGATAGCATTGATATTTCCCTTCCTGATATTCAGAGAAAAATAGAGACCGTAACGTAATTACCGAACAAGGTACAGGTGAGCTCAAAAAACTTGGCTTAGCAAGCCACAGCACTTAAAAATCGCCTTTTTGTTGAACGTGCTATAGTCTAGAAAATAACAATTTTGCTTCGACATGCAGATAGGTCGTCGAATGAAAATCCGAGTTAAATCAACTAGTATTATAAACCATCGTTTTTGAGACGCCCTTAACCTCCCAGCGTTGCAAAGTCAGGTGTGGCGATTGAAATCGCGGCAACACAAGGCGAAACCCGCCTACGCGGGTTTCAGATCGCGCGTCTTTAGCCGCCCTGCGGCGGCTTCGCTTTGTGTTGGTGCAGATTTATCTGCCGTTGTCAATGGACTTTGCAATCACCCTGCAGCGTCCTCTAACCACTTCCCAACAAGCTGTTTGTCTTAAAACCCATTTTAATATCAATGCTCCAAAAGTTGCACATCTTCTTGTGTTTTGAGGTGATGTGCTAATGTTGGTGGGTTATGCGCGCGTCTCGACACAAGATCAAACTCTAAATTTACAAAAGGATGCACTGAGTAAAGCCGGTTGCGAGAAAATATTCAGTGATACTGTCATAAATCCATCTTTTCGCCATTGTTGTGAGACTTTGCAAATGGCTAAACATCGCGTGTATACTTTCACCCATGCTTGCTAAAGTTTTCTCCTGTGCCGTCATCGGTCTTGATGGCGTCGTCATCGAAGTTGAAGTGGATACCGGGCGCGGCTTGCCAACATTTGTGATCGTCGGTCTGCCCGATGCCGCCGTGCAGGAGAGTCGGGAGCGGGTGCAGGCGGCGGTTAAAAATGCCGGCTTCTATTTTCCTTCGCAACGAGTCACGGTTAATCTCGCTCCGGCATCCATTCGCAAAGAAGGTCCGGCTTACGATCTGCCGATTGCGGTGGGCGTGCTGATCGCCGGTGGGCAACTGCAACCGGAAGTGGTCGAAGGCACGTTGATCGTTGGCGAGTTGTCGCTTGATGGCAGCGTGCGTCATGTGCGCGGCGTGCTGCCGATGGCGGCTTTAGCCCGCGACCAAAAATTTAAAAGCATCCTCGTCCCGCTTGAAGACGCCCGCGAAGCCGCGCTCGTGCCTGACGTAGAAGTGATTCCGATCAAGACGCTCAATGAGTTGGTGAATCATCTCAATGGCGTGGTGAAGATCACCCCAACGGTGGTGGTGCTGGATGAGGCAATAGATACGCTCGATGGCATCACCGACTTCCGCGACGTGAAAGGGCAAGAGCATGTCAAACGGGCGTTGGAGGTCGCCGCCGCAGGCAATCACAATGTGATCATGGTCGGCTCGCCGGGCGCGGGCAAAACGTTGTTGGCACGGGCGATGCCCTCCGTTCTTCCATCGCTCTCCGTAGATGAAGCGTTGGACGTGACGCGCGTTTATTCTATTGCCGATCAACTTCCCGATGAACTCCCACTCGTCCGGCGCAGACCGTTTCGCGCGCCACATCACACCATCAGTCATGCCGGACTCGTCGGCGGCGGCAATTGGCCCCGCCCCGGAGAAATATCTTTAGCACATCGGGGCGTTTTATTTTTAGATGAGCTTCCGGAATTTGGTCAACGCGCGCTAGACACTTTGCGACAGCCGCTTGAAGATAAGGTGATCACGATTGCGCGGGCTCAAGGCTCATTAACTTTTCCTGCAAATTTTCAATTGATCGCCGCGATGAATCCTTGCCCGTGCGGTTGGCATGGCGACCCGATGCGCGAATGCACCTGCGCCCCCGCCGTTGTGAGCCGCTATCAAAAAAGAATCTCGGGTCCCCTGTTAGATCGCATTGATGTTTACGTTGAAGTGCCGCGAGTCGATCACCTGAAATTAACCGACGCCCGTCTGGGCGAAGACTCATCGGCGGTGCGGGCGCGGGTGGAGCGGGCGCGTGAGATTCAACGGCGCAGATTTGCCGGGACGACTCGAACAACTAATGCCGATATGCGTCCGGCAGAAGTGCGGACGTATTGCAAACTTGACGACAGCGGTTTGAGTTTAGTGCGTTCGGCGATGACACAGTTGCAACTTTCGGCGCGTGCCTTTCACCGCATTTTAAAATTGGCGCGCACTATCGCCGACCTTGCCGACGCCGAATCGATCCAGCCCGCGCATTTGGCGGAAGCGATTCAATATCGCCCGCGACGACAGGCGTGAGGCAAATTCCGGTTTTGTGTGCGACAAAAAAGATTTAACCGCAGAGCGCGCAGAGTTCGCAGAGAGTTTAAAAATAATTTCTCGGCGCTCTCCGCGATCTCAGCGTTAAGATTGTTGGCGTAAGCCTACAAGAATACAGAGGTGTAGCGATGAGTGACTCACTTAATCCAGATCGCCGAAATTTTTTGTTGCAAGCGATTCTGTTCACCGGCGGCGGATTGATCGTCGGCGGCGCGGCAGCGATGGCGACAAACCGATTCACAGTTGCACCGCCAACGGCGGCAGCATCGTTGATCCCCGCGTCAACTTCCTCGCTTCAAACGCAGACTCAGATCGCCCAATTGCAGAGCTTACTAAAATCATCGCAAGACTCGCTGACGCAATCGCAAACGCAGTTTCAACAAACGCTGACCAAGAATGCTGAACTGCAAAACTCGCTGACCGAGAAAAAAACTGAAGCCGACAAATTGCGAACACAACTCACAGAGGCGCAAACGCAACTTGAGAAATATAAAAAGTTGATGGCGTTGTTCGAGAAGTTGGACAGCGTGAAGTTTGACAAGTTGGTGATGGACGGGTTGACGGCGGCGGGCGCCGGCTTCCTCACCGTGTTGGCGGCGACCCCGTTGGTGGCGGCCGGGTTGGAGATCGCCCGTGCCCTGTTCGATAATTTTGAAAAACAACTCGCGCTCTTCCGCGCCAGCGTGGAGTGGTTGAAGAGTCAGATCGATTCGCTCAACGGCAACATCGGCGTGGTTGAGGCGGCGATTGGGCAAGCGATGAAGTCGCTCGACCCGTTGACCAGCCGCATGACTCAACTTGTGGATTTCATTCTCGCCAACTTGCCGTTTGGCATTGGGCAGTCCATTAAGATCACGCTGAAAGCGATCAACGATCTGTATCAATCGCTGCCGCCGTTGGCGACGGGTATGGCAGCGCAAGTGTTGAACGTCTTGATCGACCCGTTTAGCGCGAGCGAGAAAAGTTTGGCGCACACGTTGCTCAAACCGATCCGCGAAAAAATGTTTGACCCCAGCGAGAAGATGGCGACGCAGTTTAAAACTCTCAACGATATTTATTTGCGCGACCTGCACTTGCCTGTGCGTGGAGCGATAGATGATCGCGCCAAAGTGTTAGGCGAGATCGCCGAGTATCGAAAAGCGAACAGCCTATAGCCGATGGCGAATAGCAGATGGCAGATGGCAGGTAGCGAATAGTCATACGCGATATGCTATAAGCCATTTGCTATATGCCACACCCCCTTGCGTCGTTTCCTTTCTTTCCCTTCTTTCCTTTTCGTCCTGCTGTTGTGTTTGCCCGCCGCGCTTCCATATTTCGGCGGCGATATTCCGCGCAGTAATGATTCGCTGACGCATCTCTATCGCGCTGTCGAACTGGATCGACTCGTCCGCAGTGGAATCTTTTTTCCGCGATGGGCGCCCGATCTGGCGTTGGGATACGGCTACCCCATCTTCAACTATTTCGCTTACGGTTCGCACTATCTCATCGTCCTCTTCCATTTCACCGGATTGTCATTCTTGTGGTCGCTGCGCCTCGCGTATATTTTTTCGCTCGTGTTGTCGGGTGTGGGCGCGTATTTGCTGGCGCGAGATATTTGGGGCGACGAAAATTCAAAGACTTCGGAAGTCTGGGCGGGAATCGTTTGCGCCGTCGCCTACACCTACAGCCCTTACCTTCTTTACACGGCGCATGTGCGCGGCGGTCTTCCAGAAAATCTTGCTCTTGCATTTTTTCCATTCGCCTTGTGGGCAGTGCGCCGCGCGCTCATCGGCGACAGCAAATTTATCGTCATCGCCCCGCTCACCATCGCGGCGATCATCGTTTCGCACATCGGCATGACGATTCAACAACTGCCGTTCATCGCCGCGTTTGGAATTTTTGTGATCGTCACTCAACCGCTCACCACTACGCGGCGATTGGGGAGTTGGATTTGGGGAGCGGGTTTGCTCTTCATCATCTTCGCCCTCGCCTTGAGTCTGACCTCAGCCGTTTGGGTGCCCGCCGTCACCGAATTGCCTTACGTGCAGTTCGAGGCGGCGTTTGCCAACGCCAATTTAAATTATCGCAGCCAATTTTTCTTTTGGAATGAACTGTTCGCCCTTCCTAATTTTCCGGTGTATGCCGATCTGGTTAATCCGCCGTTGGTGAGGTCGTTGCCGATAGTGGCATTAATATTCGCGCTGATCAGTATCCCCAAAATGCGATCTCACCCCTTCGGGTCGCGCCTCCCGTTCTATTTTTTTCTCGTTCTCTCCTTCATCGCCTCATTCCTCGTCATTGATTGGTCAAAACTTATTTGGGATGTAATCCCACTCTTACAGCGCTCGACATTTCCTTGGCGATTTCTCGGACCGGGGTCGTTGTTTATTGCGCTAGCGGCGTCTGCCTTTACGCCACGCAGACCCATTTACCAATTACTAATTACGCTATTACTTTTCACCGTCTCCCTCCCCATGCTCTACCCGCCGCGCGAGCCGGCTCTCGAAAACCCAACGCTTGCCGATCTGGCGCGGTACGAAATTCCGCCAACCTTGCTCGGCACGACCACGACGGGCGAATACACGCCGACGTGGGTTAAAGAGTTTCCAGATTTTAAAAAGAATCAAGAAGCGTTGATCAATGGAAACGAGATCGAAAAATTGGAGATTAGAGATTGGATGGTGGAACGGATCGCCGCGTTGCCGACTCGTGAGGTCTACCGCATCGCCGGTGCGGAAGCCGCCACAGCCACCTATCGCGTCTTCTACTTTCCCGGCTGGGAAGCGACTCTCGATGGCAAACGGATTCAGATTCAACCGACTCAACCGCAGGGCTTGATCTCGTTTGACGTTCCCGCAGGCGTTCATACGTTGGAGATTTATTTTGGTGACACGCGAGTGCGGGAAGTCACCGCAGGTTTGGCGTTGGGGACAATGTTGCTGTTGGGTGGGCTTGCGTTGTTGGGTATGGGGAGTTGGAAGGTGGGGATTGGAGATTGGAGATTGGAGATTGGGAATTACTATTTACCAATTACATTTTTTATTCTTCTCCTCCTTGCTCCACTTGTCGTAGTGAAACGCGGTGCGCCTGTGATGCAGCATCAGTTTATTAATTTTGACGTGGCGGGGGAGATGACTCTGCATGGATACAACTTGCAGTATAACGAGACGAACAAGGCAACGTTGACTCTGTTGTGGCAAGCGCAGCACCCGCTCGGCGTGGATTACGGGATTACGATTCGGTTAGTGGATGAGAATGGGTTGCAGTGGCAAGATGAGTCTCCAGAAGAGCCGCGTAACTGGCGTTTTAGACCGGGCACCGATCAATGGTCGCCTGATCAGTTTTATTACGACAGTTATGTATTGAAGACGATCAGTGCCGCGCCGCCGAATAAATATCAAATCGAAGTGATCGTTTATCGTAAAGCAGATCGTCAGGCAATTTATCAGCAGCGCATTGGCGAGTTTGTGCTAAGCCGCCCGACGAATGTGCGGTTAGGAAATCCGTTGACTACGTTTGGAGGCGCGAGTCTGTTAAGCGTTTCGGGAGATCGTGAGCAAGCCAGCGTAGGATCGCCGTATCGGTTATCGTTGAAGTGGCAGGCGGGGGCAGAAAAGATCGAAGATCAAAGAATAAAGATTGATCTAGTGAGCACAAAAGATGAAGTGGTGTATTCGCGTGAGGCGGTGATCACGCCGAGCTATCTGCCTTCAAAGTGGAAGTATGGTGATCTATTGATTCAATCGTTCATTATGCGTTTGCCTGCCTCACTTGAATCGGGTGAATACCGTTGGCGGCTCAATGGAACGTACAACGCGCCACTGACGATCCGCGTGGCGGCTCCTGCGCGGTTGTTCGTTGAACCGACGATGATGGTTGCGCGGCGTGAAGATGTGGGTGAGTCGATCACGTTGATCGGTTTCAATCTCACTTCATCAAAAGGGCAGGCGGTGATCGATCTAATTTGGAAGGCGAGGGGTGAGATGAGTCAATCGTATCGCGTGTTTTTGCATTTGCGCGAGGCGAGTGGAAATGTGATCGCCCAGTCGGATGGTGAACCCGTTAACTGGACTCGCCCGACGACGAGTTGGGTGAAAGATGAGATCGTGATCGATGCGCGGACGTTGAATGCGCCGCCCGGAAGTTATACGCTGGTGGCGGGCATGGTGGATGAAAGCGGAAATCGAATCGGCGAAGTGGATTTGGGGGCGATTACCCTCGCGCCATGATTTGAAGTAAAATCTTTGACGATGGACGATCCCTCTAAGCAATTGCCGTTTTATCAACAGCCGTGGTTCAAGATCGGCGTGCCAGCCGTGTTTCTTCTGGGCCTGTATTTTGGGTTGTATTGGTGGTGGCCTGCGGCGAACATCATGCCCTTCGTAATGGATGTGTTGGCGTTTGGCATGGCGTTGGCGCTCACGCTGGCGCTGGCGTCGCAATTTGTTTTGCCGGTGCGCTCGATGCAGGAACGTATCGAGGCGATGAATCGCATGTTCGGTTACGTCTCGGGTGGGCATGGACCGATTGTGTTTGTGCGCGATGGTCAGATGGTGGGGAACGTGGAAGAGTTGAAGCGCAAAGGCGAGGGCGTGATTCTGGTGGATGGTTTTAGCGCGGTGTTGTTAGAGAAAGGTGGGCGGTATTCGCGCGCGGCGGGTCCCGGTCTTGTGTTTACGCATCGCGGCGAGTCTGTGGCGGCGACGTTTGATCTACGCAAACAGTCACGCTCGCAGCAAACGCAAGTGCTGATGAAAGACGGCATTGAAATTAAGTTGAATGTTTCGGTGACGTTCTCGCTCGATCCGACTCCGGCAAAGAAAGAGGAGAAGGAGAAAGAGGCAAAAGATATTTTGGGCGACGCCAAGATCACGCCGGCGACTCAATTCAATGCCGAGAGTGCGTTCAAGGCGTACTACGGTTTCGCCGTGATAGACAAAGACACACAGATCAAATGGATGGAGCTGCCCATTGTGGTAGCGACGGAGTACGTGCGCGATCACGTCAGCCGCGTCAATTTGGATGATATGTTTTTGGGGCGTGACGGCGGACAACCGATGACGAGCGTGATCCAGAGTCGGCTGACATCCGATGTGCAGAACGCGCTCTTGTTGAAAGATCGCGGGATCAAAATTTATTCGGCGGGGATGAGCATTGCCGAACTGCCCGAGGCGGTGAACGAACAACGCAAACGCTCGTGGTCGGTGCGCTGGCGCAAAGAGGTGGTGGTGGCGCAGGGCGAGAGCGACGTGGAAGTGGAGCGCATTAAAGAACTGGCGAAAGCCGAAGCGCAAAACGAAATGTATAAGCACATCCGCGAGTATCGCGCCGAGATTCTTAACGACAACGGCGACCCCGACACCAAGAAAATGATCGCCAAAAAATTGGTAGATGGTTTGCATCGCTTAGCGTCTGATCCCACGACTCATATTTTGCTGCCGGGTGACACCATGCGGCAGATCGCCAACTTGCGCCATTGGGTCGGCTTGCCCGACGTGGACGAGGAGAGAATGTTGCAGTTGAACGAAGGGCAGCCGCCGGTGAACACTTCAGAAGATTTGTCGGAAGTTGCCGCAAGCGTCACGCCGATTGAAGTTGAGCTGCCGCCGACTCCGCCAACTTCTGGCGAGGAGAAGATAGAATGAAACGTGTCTCCTCAAAATGTAGGGGCGCACCCTTGCGGTCGCCCCGTTGGGCAAGCGCAAGGCTTGCCCCTACCCCAGTTACTGAGGAGATAGAATGAAACCTCCTCCGATGTCGCCGCGAATTAACGAAGTGCGTAAAGGCGTGACGTGGCGCGTCCTCGATTTTTTCTATAAACTGCTTGAGGGTGATCACGAATGGGCTGAGCGACGACTCTTTTTGTTGATCCTGATGGGGGCGGCGTTTATGTTGATGAGTCGGGCGACGGAACAAATTGCGCCCTTTGAATTTTTGGCGCCGACTCTGGCTGAGATGCCCGAAGCGTTGCGCTTCGTTGTGAGTTTCCTTGCCTCGCTGGCGCATCCGCAAACGCTGCGCCACATTCTGCCGCCACTCGTCGGTTCTTACTTGGCGATCCGTTTAGCCTCGAACTACGTGCGCGATCTATTTGAGATCGCCGACCTCACCACCGCCCGCCATTACTTGCAGGCGTCGATCTTTGGCTGGGATTACCCCACGATCAAGATCGGCGGCAATGGCTATGAAGCGGACGATGAGAAAGACACGAATCCGATTCCAAAAATTGGCGGTCCGGGATTCGTCAACGTCGGCACGGGCTATGTGGCGGTCTTCGAGCGAGTCGGCGGTCCCTCTAAAGTAGCCGGATCGGGAGAACATTTCATCCGCCGCTTTGAGCATTTGCGCGAAGTGATCGATCTGCGCGATCAATTTCGCAAGAAGGACGGCGTCAAGGTCTATACCAAAGACGGGATTCAAGTGAGCGTGCGAAACGTGGAAGTTGCTTTCCGCATCCATACCCAGAGTCGCGGGCGCACCGAACAAGAAGTGTATCCATTCTCAATCGGCGCTGTGCGCCGCATCGCCTATACCAAAACTGTTAGCGCGTCGGGACCATCGGTATGGACAGACGGCATGACGGGCGCGGTAGTAAAGCGCATTACCGGCTTCATCGCCGACAACGTTCTGGATGACATCGTCGCCAAGCCCACCCCCGATTCGCCTGACCCGCGCGACAAAATCAAAGCGATCTTCGCCGAGAAGAAAACGCGCGACGCATTTTTAAACATGGGCGTGGACTTGTTGTGGGTCAGCATCGGTCACATCGAAACGCCGAAGGACGTGATCGATCAACGCCTCAACGCTTGGCGCGCAGCGTGGATGAAACAGGAGCGGGTGGAACTGGCGTCGGGCGAAGCCAACAAAGTGCGCTTGATGGAATACGTGCGCGGCTTGGCGCGCATTGAACTGCTGGAAAAATTTACCAAAGGCGTGCCGCTCTCGCGCGACACGGCGATGCCGGTGGATCTGATTCTGATTCAAATTGCCGAAGTGTTGAATACCCGCTCCGGCAAATCATTCCGCTCCTCAAAAGAAGATCGCGGCGAAGAACTTGGCACATTGGGTCTCTTGCGTCAGATGCTGAGCAGCGCCGCGAGCAGTGGCGATGTGAAGTTGATCAGCGATGGATCAGATGACGCCGCCTCCACGCCATAACCTTTGATGCCTCCCCCGCTTTTTTTCTCCCCCGAAGTCGCCGACGCCATTGGACGCCGCCAACCGCTAGTCGCCCTCGAATCCACCGTCATCGCGCACGGGCTGCCCCGACCTCACAACTTAAATCTCGCGCAACGCATGGAAGAATTAGTGCGCGAGTGTGGCGCGACTCCAGCGACGATTGCCATCCTCAACGGTCAGATCAAAGTTGGTTTGACAAGCGACGAATTAAATTATTTAGCGAATGCCGATCACGTTGTCAAAGTGAGCCGCCGTGATTTTCCAATTGTTGCCACGCGCAAACAAGATGGCGCGACAACGGTAGCAGGCACGATGATCGTCGCCGCATGGGCCGGCATTAAAGTTTTTGCCACAGGTGGCATCGGCGGCGTCCATCACGGTGACGGCACCGACATCTCCGCCGATCTCCCCGAACTGAGTCGCACCTCTGTTGCCGTGGTGTGCGCGGGCGCAAAATCCATCCTCGATCTACCGGCGACCCTCGAATGGTTAGAGACCGCAGGCGTGCCGGTCATCGGCTATCAAACGGATGAGTTCCCCGCCTTCTACTCGCGCAGTAGTGGGCTCAAACTTGAAGCCCGCGCCGACAACGCGAGTGAAGCGGCGCAGATGGTCAAAGCAAAATGGCAGATGGGTTTAGAGGGCGGCGTGTTGATCGTCAACCCGATCCCGGAAAAAGATTCGTTGGATCAGGCGAAGATGGGTATAGCGATTTCTCGCGCGATCACCGATTCGCAAGTGAACGGCATTAGCGGCAAACAGCTCACGCCGTTTTTGTTAGCCAAGTTGAGCGAAGCCACAAAAGGCGAGAGCTTGAAAGCGAACATCGCGCTGTTAGAAAATAATGCACGGGTTGCGGCGAGGATCGCGGTGGAGATGAATCGGTAAAGCGTCTTCAACGGACGTAACGCTTTGAATTTGTTGTATCATAGTATGCAAATGGAGAGATGGTATGAGTAGAACTACTTCGATTTCTGGCGGCATCAACATCAATAGCGGTGGCGTTTCTACTGGGAGTAACGTTGGCGGCAACATTATCGTTGGCGACGCTCTAGTCAATCAATCTCTTGCGCGCGAATCATATCTCCACCAACTCCCTGCCCCGCCACACGATTTCACCGGACGCAAAACTGAACTGGATGAATTAATTCACGCTGTTGATCGCGGCGTGACGATCTTTGGCTTGCAAGGACAAGGCGGTATTGGCAAGACCGCGCTCGCCCTGCAACTCGTGCAAAAGCTTTTACCTCTTTACCCCGCCGCGCAATTTTTCCTCGACCTGCGCGGCGTGAGCGACTCGCCGCTCACACCCGCCGAAGCGATGTCACACGTCATTCGCGCTTATTACCCTGAGCAACGTTTGCCCGATGATGAAGGACAATTGAAAGCGATCTATCAATCGGTCTTGCACGATCAAAAAGCATTGCTGTTGATGGACAATGCTAAAGACAAAGATCAGGTGTTGCCGTTGATTCCGCCCCACACCTGTTGCCTCATAGTCACCTCGCGCCAGCATTTTACGTTGCCCGGGCTTCACGCCCAGAATCTCGAAGTCATGTCGCCCGACGACGCCTATGACCTTTTGATCAAGATCGCCCCACGCCTTACGCAATACGAAATACGCATTACGAATGAACTCACCTCTTTGTGCGCTTACTTACCTCTCGCCCTGCGCGCCGCCGCCAGCACCCTTGCCGAAAAGATCGATCTCGACCCTGCCGATTACGCCAAACAATTGCGCAATGAAAAAAAACGATTAGGGCTCAAAGGTGTTACCGCCACAACAGGCGAGATCAGCGTTGAAGCCTCACTCAACTTGAGCTACGCTCGCTTAAGCGCAAACACACAACGCACCTTGCAACGTCTCTCCGTCTTCCCCGATGATTTTGACTCACATGCTGCCGAAATAATTTGCGATGATGAGGGACAAAAGAGTTTAAGCGAATTGGTGAAACGTAGTTTGGCAGATTACAGCGACAAGACTACGCGTTATAAGTTGCACTACCTCACTCGCCTCTTTGCCTCACACCGCTTACCCGATGATGAGCGTTACGCCGTCCAATTGCACCATGCTCAACATTATCTTGAAACGTTAAAAACGGCACAGCAACTTTACTTTAAAGGTGGCGACTCGATCACAAATGGTCTAGCTCTCTTTGATCTTGAGCGACTGAATATTGAGCGCGGGCAAGCGTGGGCAAGTGCGAATGCTAAGAACGACACCGTGGCACAAGTGTGCAACGATTACCCGAATGCAGGCGCGTATGTGATTCAATTGCGCCTACACCCTCGCCAACAGATTCGCTGGATAGAAGATGCGCTGAACGCGGCAAGGCAGTTAAAAGATCGTTATGGAGAAGGAATCCATCTTGGCAACTTGGGTTTAGCCTACGCAGATTTGGGTGAGACGCATAAGGCAATTAAGTTTTATGAACAACAGTTAAACATCGTTCATGAGATCGGAGATCGGCGTGGGGAAGGTAACGCTCTTGGTAATTTAGGTTTAGCTTACACCGCTTTGGGCGAGACACGCAAGGCGATTGAATTTCATGAGCAGCAGTTGAAAATTGTTAGAGAGATCGGAGATCGGCGTGGAGAAGCAAATGCGTTAGGTAATTTGGGATTGGCTTATGTTGATTTGGGTGAGATATACAATGCAATTGAGTTTTATGGGAGCGCGTTGATTATTGCGCGCGAGATCGGAGATAGGCGCAATGAAGGGAATTGGCTAAGCAATCTTGGTATTGCTTATGCGAATTTGGGTGAGACGCGTAAAGCGATTGAGTATCACGAGCAAGCATTGATCATTGCCCGCGAGATTGGAGATCGGCGTAACGAAAGCTCAGGATTAGGCAATCTTGGACTTGTCTATGCCGATTTGGGCGAAATGCGCAAGGCAGTCGAATTTTATAATCAGCGACTGATTATTGCGCGCGAGATAGGAGATCGACGTGGAGAAGGGAAGGCTCTAGGTAATTTGGGCAATGCCAATGCTGCATTGGGTGAGACGCGCAAGGCGATTGAGTATTATGAGCAAGCATTGATCATTACCCGTGAGATCGGAGATCGTCGCGGAGAAGAGAGCGTGCTGGGCAACTTAGGTTTAGCTTACACCGCTTTGGGCGAGACGCGCAAGGCGATCGAATATTATGAGCAGGCACTAATTATTGCCCGCGATATCGTAGATCGTTTTGGAGAGGGAAAAACACTAAGCAACTTGGGAAATGCCTACACTGACTTAGGGGAAACGCGCAAAGGAACTGAATGTTACGAATCTGCTTTGAAAATAGCGCGGGATGTTGAAGATTCGCGTTCTATATCAAACTATTCATTTAGTTTAGGTTTGATTTTTATCGATCAAGGGCGTTGGTATGACGCCCTACGTTTATTTGAGGAGTGTCTAGAGATTCGGCGCAAGGGAGATGACTTGGATGCAAGAGCAGATGCGATTTATCAGATCGCCCACATCCATCATCTTTTGAGAAATTTAGAAAAAGCGCGCACGTATTATCGGGACGCCAAGAGACTCTATGAGAAAACCAACAACCAAAAGGGGATTGCTCCGTGTAACTTAAGTTTGGGACGGTTGATGATTCAAATGGGCTTTGTAGATGATGCTATGCAAGAACTAACTATAGCAGGCGAAATATATCGCAGTCTTGATGATCAATCCCGAATTGATACAACAGATGAGATGATGCGACTTGCTAAAGGCATTAAGGAGAAGCAACTGGCATGAGCAGAAAAAGCGATCAGGTGTGGGATGAACTTGAACTCACTTACTCACGTTGGGGACTCAGCGAAATACCTTTTTCGGAAAGCGCGACTGCGTTTAGTGAGGCACAACTGCGCGAAGTGTTCACAGGACGAGAAGATCAACTGAGACAAGTGCTAAATCTTTTTAGGGGACGCGAGCGTAAGCGCGTGTTGATTTATGGTTGGGTAGGTATTGGCAAAACCGCTTTGATGCTTGAAGTGTTGAGTGTTCTCAAACGTAAGTCACAAGATACATTGACGGCCTATATCAGTTTGCCTGCTAACACCGATTTGGCGACTGCTGCGATTGTAGCGTTAGCGCGCGAGATGAAAGATGATGAATGGGCGCAACATCAATTGAATCTTATGGGTTTGCACCCACAAACCCGCCCTGTTGAAAAATCTGCAATGGCGAAGGCAGGGTTAGGCGGCACGGGTGTTGAGACCGAAGAGACGACAGTACCTATTAACAAACCGGAAATCCCGGCGCTCAGTTTTGAAGATTTGCTTAATCGCGCCTTGCAGAAATATGCCCGCATTGTGATCGCTATTGATGATCTCGATAAGCAAGACCCGTCAAGAGCGCGGGAACTTTTGCGCGATGCTCAAGGGATGCTCAAAGGCAGAGCGTGGTTTATGCTCACCGGGCATCCGTCAGGATTGACGCGCGATATTTTGACTCGTGACTTGGGATTGTTTGATCTCGCGTTTGAATTGACTCAACTTGATCAAAAGACCACTTATGAAATGTTGATCAATTATTTGAACAGTGCTCGCCCTGAACACAATCGTCGTTTGCTTGACGATCCATTAGCAGTTCGCCCATTCACACCGGAAACAGCTCGGATGTTATGTGAGCGATCAGAGGGAATCCCACGCTGGCTTAATCGTTTGGGAAGTTACGTGCTAATCAAAGCCTCTGAACTTCATACTGACACGATAACGCCCGAAATTTTACAAGCGGGGTTTGAATACGCCGATCAACAACTTCGCGGTCAAACAGGTTTGACCCCTGAAGATTACTATGTGCTTGATCTTGTATTAGAAAAAGGCGTTTTATCTGAGGCGCAAATTTCACTGGCGGATTTGGATCGAGTGAAGGCAAAAGAGTTCAATGAGATATTGCCTATACTGGATAAACTTGTTGATCTCGATTTGATTCGCTGCTTGCCATCCGGAAGGGCGATGGAGTATGAACCATCTCCATTGATCTTGCGAAAGTTATCTGACGCTGATGATCAACCTTCAGAGTAAACACAACCGCCCCTCATCGGGGCGGTTACGTTTCTACCTGTTTACTTGTCTACAGCTTCTTCCCCCTCAACCTCAAACTATTACTTGTCAGGGGTCACGACATCGTGAACAAAATTTACACTTCGATAACACTCATTTGGGTCACGACATCGTGAACATTTTACGACGATAAGCATCTCGCTTAAATGGTGGTTGTAAAGGCACCA
>Ga0082335_1005527_pt1 | contig 17351 bp, 10 predicted proteins | sample Subgrocontami58m_FD_72375 | JGI IMG/M metagenome (GOLD analysis project Ga0082335, IMG submission 72375) | Subsurface groundwater microbial communities from S. Glens Falls, New York, USA - GMW37 contaminated, 5.8 m (SPADES assembly) (version 2) ... | reverse complement strand
TTCGGGAATCTCCAATGGGGTCGATTTCCTCGAACAAGCGTCAGGTTCACATACATAATTCAATCAACATCCCGCCGGAACTTTGTCTTCAAATGTCTCTTTCTTCTGAACCAAGTATTGGTGTATCGCCGCAGCGGCTTCTTTTCCATCACGCATTGCGAGAATGACAGTAGCCCCGCCGCGGGACAAATCGCCGCCGGCAAAAATTCCGGTTCGGCTCGTTGTCTGCCTGTCGTCAACTTCAACCGTTCCGCGCTTGCCGGTCTTCAATCCGGGCGTTGTTGCTTGAATGATGGGGTTCGGCTTCTGCCCGATAGCTTCTATGACGGTTTGAACGTCGAGAACAAACTCCGACCCTTTGATTGCGATTGGCTTGCGCCGACCTGACTCATCGGGTTCTCCAAACTCCATCTTCTGACATTCAAGTCCGCTGACCCAATTGTTTTCGTTACCGATGATTTTTGTTGGATTAGTCAGCAACAGGAATTCAATTCCCTCTTGCTCCGCATGATGGGTTTCTTCTTCTCGTGCCGGCATCTCGCTGCGGGAACGACGATAGACGAGATAGGCTCTCTCTGCACCAAGCCGCTTTGCAGTTCGGACTGCATCCATTGCTGTGTTGCCGCCGCCGATGACGGCGACCTGCTTTCCGTATTTGATCGGCGTGTCGTAGTCGGGAAAACGATACGCGCCCATCAAGTTAACGCGCGTGAGAAATTCGTTTGCCGAATAGACGCCGCTCAAGTTCTCGCCCGGAATTCCCATGAACGTTGGCGTGCCTGCGCCCGTGCCGAGGAAGATTGCGCTGAACCCCCATTCATCAAATAGCTCATCAATCGTTGCCGTGCGACCGACGAGAAAGTTTGTGTAGATTTCAACACCAAGCGCTTTGATGCGCTCAGTTTCGACATCAAGAATATCTTTCGGCAGACGAAACTCCGGAATGCCATACCGCAACACGCCGCCGACAGCATGAAGCGCTTCGAAGATCGTTACGTTGTAACCGAGCTTTGCAAGTTCAGCCGCGCACGTTAGTCCCGCCGGACCAGAACCAACGATTGCAACTTTTTCATCACGATGCTCATTGATTGTCGGCGCATTGAAAGAGTTGTGCAGCATTTCATAGTCAGCGACGAAGCGCTCGAGCTTGCCAATGGCAACGGGATCGTGTTTCTTCCCGAGCGTGCATTCCACTTCGCACTGGCTTTCCTGCGGACAGACTCGTCCGCAAATTGCGGGAAGATAGTTTGCCTCGCGAATCTTATTCACCGCTCCAAGATAATCTTTCTTCAAGATGAGCTGGATGAAGGTGCGTATATCAATGCTCACCGGACAACCATCTTGACAAATAGGATTCTTGCACTCAAGACATCGCTGCGCCTCGATGGCTGCGCGCTCTTCATCGAATCCGTACGAGACTTCTTTGAAGTTGTGGCTTCGCTGCCCGGCATCTTGCTCGATGGATTCCTGGCGCGGAATCTTCATTCGCTCGGAGGGTTTCATTGGATTGACATTTTCAGCTTTTTGATTCGCAGCATCCATGTTGGTTGACAATTGACTATTGAAAGTTGACCGTTGACAATTCACAATTCGCTTGGTGGCTAAAGCCCGATTCAAGGAGGAGATTTGGGCCCCCCAGCCTAAACGGCGGGGGTTATGCCTTCGCCGCCTCCATCGCATCTACTTGCAGCATCACGTTGCACCGATGGTCGGAGACCTTTTCCATATCAACGTACGTTCTATTTCTCATAATCATCTCATCAAAATCAACTTCGTGTGCGTCGAACTCAGGACCGTCAACGCACGCAAACTTCATTTGTCCACCAACGCTGACGCGACAACCGCCACACATTCCCGTTCCATCAACCATGATGGCATTTAAGCTCACGAGAGTGTGAACACCATATTGCTTCGTGAGATTGGCAACTGCCTTCATCATCGGCAAGGGACCGATTGCATAGACGGCTTTGATTCCGTAGTCACCGTCGAGCAAATCTTTCAGTTGGTCGGTAACAAGTCCTTTGCGTTTGTACGAGCCGTCGTCCGTGGTAACGAATACCTCCTTCGAACATTCGTTCATTTCATCTTCAAGAATCGCAAGCTCCTTCGTCCTTCCTCCGATGATTGAGTAGACGGTGTTGCCTGCGGCATGTAATGCTTTCGCAATCGGCAGTAACTCCGCAGTCCCGACTCCGCCGCCGATGCACGCAACTGTTCCGTGATGTTCAATCGGTGTTGGGTTGCCAAGCGGACCGAGAACGTCTTGAATGTGATCGCCTTCGTTCTTCGTCGCAAGGAGCTTTGTCGTCTTGCCGATGGCTTGCACGATGAGCGTGATTGTTCCCGCATGCGGGTCGCTGTCAACAATCGTCAGCGGAATCCGCTCGCCCCCTTCCATCACGCGGATGATGACGAAGTTGCCTGCTTTCCGCTTGCGTGCGATGAATGGTGCTTCGATAACGTACTTTGTGATTGTCGGTGCGAGAGCTTGCTTTGCGATGATGCGATACACGAATCCTCCCTCTGATGAACGTGATGGCAGAGTACACCATAGTTGAGTAGAACTGCCACTCCTTTGAACGCAAGCAGTGTGCCACCTTTCCGCCGTGACGACATCATCTATTTATCCGTTTTTGCAACATTCAACGGCGGAAAATTGACGCAACCAAGTTTTTCCCAAATACTGGAAGCCCCGTTCTCACGACTGAAAAAAGATTATCAGCCGCCAAAACTTGACAACACTGCCCACGCGATGTATCTTTAGGACAAACAAATCTGATTAAGCATAGGGTTCTTCTGTCGCTCGACAGCGGTGAGGGTCCCGGGCGAAAGATTCCTCATCGCTTTCACTCACTTCCTACAGTACCGTCTCCTTCGCCGGACCTTTCATCCAAGGAGGATGTCATCCCACGGTACACATCCAACAGCCTCACTGCAGATGCTGTCACAATGAACTTCACGAAGAGCGAAGGCGCATGTCAGTTTGAAAGTTTGTGTCTACAACTTTCCGTTTGTTCCAAGCGCAGGCTGAACTTGTCCCACGTGCAGCGCAGAGCTTTGGTGTGCAGTGAAGAACAAAACATCAACGTAATTCAAATCTCGAGATGAACTCATGAGATCATGCTCGCTTGGTCTCGCGGCCGCCATGGAACTATTGGGAGCCCTCTGCGCTCAGGCTGAGGACATCCAATTCGAGAATCTTTCCGTCGAGCACGGACTCTCTCATCCCGGCGTCAGAGCAATTGTTCAGGACCACCACGGGTTCATGTGGTTTGGAACTGAAGACGGACTCAATCGCTACGACGGCTATTCATTTACGGTGCATAAGCACAACCCTAAGGACTCCAACTCGCTTTCGAGCAGCAGCATACTTTGCTTACTGGAAGATGACAATGATGTTCTCTGGATCGGGACCGGCGGTGGAGGCCTCAATTCTTTGGACCGTCGAACCGGCAAGTTCAGGCGATACACATTAAGCCCGGGACATCCCAACAACCAGCATGTGTCGTCTCTATGTAAAGGCAGGGATGGAATTCTCTGGGTAGGATCGGTAGGTCTGATCGGGTTTGAGAGAAGATCGGGAAGAATGATGGACTTCGCGCGGGATTCCAGCGCGATACCATCGATAACCGGCAACGTAGTCATGACGATCCACGAAGATACCAAGGGCGTTCTCTGGATTGGAACATGGTTTAGCGGAGTCAACAAGATCGAACATAACAGGCGTAGTGTTTCAGTGTTCAAGCATTATCCGGGAATGCCGTCGAGTCTCTCCGAGGATCACGTGATCTCTGTCCATGAGGATTCACAAGGAGATCTCTGGTTTGGAACGAACACTGGCGGCCTGAACAGATTTGACCCCAGAGAGGAGAAGTTCATTCGGTATCCAAAAAAGAAGAGTGGAGCGAACGGACTGAATGATAACACGGTGCGCGCAATGTACGAGGATCAACAAGGACGGCTCTGGCTTGGCACATCTGGCGGAGGGGTGAACATCCTGGATACGAAGACGGGTCATGTTACCTACCTCGTGCATGCCCTTTCGAAGCCCACAAGTCTCAGCGGCGACCATGTGTATGCTATCTATGAAGACAACGCCGGAACCCTCTGGATTGGGACGGATGGCGGCATAAGTAAATACAGTCCTGCGAAAAAGAAGTTCACCTTCATCCCTGCGGGATTGGAGGTAGGCTCGTTCCCTTATCCCGTGGGGGCCATTTGCGAGAGTCGTCATGGTGAGTTGTGGATTGTGAATTACGGCAAGGGGGTGACAGATTTGAATCGAGATAGGAAAAGCTTCAGGTATTATGCGCACGATGAATGGTATGCGCCCGGCCGTTATGGACGATTCATCACGACGGCCTATGCCGACCGACTCGGTCATGTTTGGTTTGGATCAATCGGGAACGGACTCATCCGGTTTGATCGGCTTACAGAGTCTTTTAAGACATATAAAATAGAAAGCTCAGATTCTTCTGCAGCCGGTAACTCTGCCGGGCCAATCTATGAAGATCAAAGAGGGGTACTCTGGATTGGTACAGGTCGCGGCATTGCCCGCTTCAACCGTGCGAAAGAGACGTTCACCTACTATGGCAATTACGCAAGCGGTCCCCGTCGCGATCCCGCTGTGTTCAATGTTGAGTGTATCCTTGAAGACAAGGATGGCATTCTGGTGCTGGGCACGCAATACGCCGGACTCATTGAGTATGATCCAAGACCAGGTATTGTGTCGCATCATGAACACAACAGCAATGATTCGAACAGCATCAGCAGCAACCATGTCACCGTCCTTCACCGCGACAAGGTCGGTCGGTTATGGATCGGAACTCGTGGCGGGGGCATCAATCTGTACGACAGAAACACCCCCTCGTTCAACCACATTACGGAGGATGATGGATTGCTGAGTAACGTCATCCATGGGATTCTTGAAGACGATCATGGAAATCTCTGGATAAGCACACCGAAAGGGCTTTCATGTTACACGATGGAACCCAAATCTATACGGAATTACGGCGTCGCCGATGGAATCTCAGGTCTTGTTTATCGCTCGTGTGCACGGAGTCGGACGGGGGAAATGATATTCGGAAATGAGCGCGGCTTATTCTTTTTCCACCCCGATAGTGTACAGAACAATACCCACGTTCCTAATATTGTTCTCACGGCTTTCAACGTGCTCAATGAACCGTACCCATTATCTCAACCAATCTCCAACACGAAGGAGATCATCTTAGACCACACGCAGAACTTCTTTTCGTTTGAGTTCGCCGCGCTTGACTACACCGCTCCCGAGAAGAACCGGTATGCATATCGGCTCGAAGGTGTTGACGACGATTGGGTGCAAGCAGGAACTGGGCGCTACGCCTGTCGCTCTAGCTCATGGCTCCCCTTCATCCACTCGTTTAGAACTCAGGGTCAGAGGGCCTTCTTACGGGACAGGGAGCTCACGTTCGGCAAGCTGGATGCTGTCAACCGAGGTGGCAACACACGCGTGACAACATACCTTTCTCATCTCTTGGCCGAGAAGGATGTGGGCCGCGACTTGGCTGAGTCCTACTCGCATGTCTGCCCGGCTGGTGTCTACGAGGTGGTCAACGGATCCCTGCACATCAACCCATTTAACTGTATTGACTGCAAGGCCACGGACATATTGGCTGCACGCTGGTCTCCGCGGGAGGGAGCGGCCCCAAGTATATTCGGATGTGAGCCTGCTTGATAAGCCTTATGAGAATCGAATCGCAGCAATATTGACAAAGTTGACCAAATCCGTCCAGTTTTTCGTGGCGAACCCTGCCTGCCAGTTTACATATATTTTTCAAGGCTTAAATAAACCTTGACAAAAAGGTATGAGTTTGTTATATTATGGCTGATGGCACGTCCACAAGATATTGATCAAGTTCGAGGCTAGGAATGGAGGAAGATATATGAAAGTCACGGCTCAAGAAGAGTACGGCTTTCGGTGTATTCTGCAGATCGCGCAGGCCGAACCGCCTCGTTCAAAAGAATGATCGTGTACCTCTACAATACAAAAGAAGACATTGATCAATTGGTTGTCGCGTTGAAAAAAGTCAAAGAAATCTTTTCCGGTATCGTTGTCTGAAACGTTGTTTTTCTATCATGAAAGAAGTGTTCGTATGGATGAAATGGTTGATCTGAATAATACGACGACGGAAGACAAAATCGTCATCACCGATATAGCCGCCGCAGAAATTCTCAGAATCAAAGATCACCGGCTCCTGCCGGAGGCTCCCCACGCTTCCTACCCGGCGTACCTCTCCGCGGTCGGCGCGAGCGCGGTGGTGATGGCTCGTCGCCAGCGGCCGGAAGCGCTGCTCGAGGCGCTCAAACGTTCCGGTCTGCGCGGGCGAGGCGGCGCCGGCTTCCCGGTCGGCACCAAGTGGACCACGGTCTTCCAGCACGAGTGTCCCACGCGCTACGCCGTGGCGAACGCCGCAGAAGGGGAACCCGGCACATTCAAGGACCGCTTCCTGCTTCGTCGGAACCCCTACGCGGTCATCGAGGGACTGTTGATCGCGGCCCACGTGGTCGGCGCGAAGGCCGCCTACATCGGCATCAAAGCCTCGTTCAAGAGGGAGATCGCGCGCTTGACGCGTGCGCTTGACGAGATGGCCGACGTCGTGGCTGGCCTCCCGGTCATGATCATCGAGGGGCCCGACGATTACCTCTTCGGCGAGGAGAAGGCGCTCCTCAACGTCATTGAAGGCGGGGGACCGCTCCCGCGCGAGGTCCACTACCCGCCATACGAGCGGGGCCTCTTTGCGAGGCCGCTCTCGCCCAACCCTGCCCTCGTCAACAACGTCGAAACCCTCGCACACGTCTCGACGATCGTGCGCCACGGCGCGGAGTCGTTTCGCGAGCTTGGCACCGCCGACACGCCGGGCACGGTGCTCTTCACGCTCTCGGGCGACATCGTCCGGCCGGGCGTGTACGAGTGCGAGTCTGGCATCTCCCTGCGCTCGCTGCTCTACGAAGTCGGCGGTGGCCCTCGGCCCGGTCGGAAGCTCAAGGTCGTCCTCTCCGGGGTGGCCGCCGCCCCGATCTTCCCTGAGCAGCTCGACACGCCAGGCGACTTCGGCTCGCTGTCTCGCGCCGGCTCCGGTCTCGGATCGGCCGGACTGATCGTGATCGACGACGCGACCAGCATCCCCCGGGTCGCACAGGCGGTCACCCGCTTCCTCTACGTCGAGTCATGCGGGCAGTGCCCTGCGTGCACGCACGGGCTCGGCGTCGCCTCGGCGGCGATCGATCGAGCGTTCGAAGGGCCTCCCGCCGACGGCTCGGAATCGGCCATTGTTGGAGCGCGCAGCGCTCCGCAGGGGAACCGCTGCTACCTGCCCGTCCAAGGCTCGCTGCTGATCCCTGCCCTGATCGAACGCTTCAAACACGAATTCACCGCGGAGTTCTTGGCCCAGCGGCGGGTTGCGCCCGAATGGCTGATTCCAAAGCTGGTCGACTTCGATGAAGTGACGCAGACCTTCACGTACGACCAGCGCCAGGCATCGGAGCAGCCTAACGGGACGTATGCCGAACCGCCTCCGCCGCTCCGTGTCGAAGCGGAACGGAACGGCTCACCGCCCTCCTTCGAGCATCGGTCGCAACTTGGAGGAACGCCATGAGGCGATTCGTGAACGTCGCACGCGTGGGCAACATTGAGCCAGGCACGGGCGAGACCGTGAACGCGAACGGGACACCCGTGGCGCTCTTCAACGTTGACGGTGTCTACCATGCCATCCACAACACCTGCCCGCACGAGGACGGCCCGCTGGGGGAAGGAGAGCTCTCCGGGAGAGTCGTGACTTGCCCCTGGCACGCCTACGAGTTCGATGTGACGAGCGGCGAGTGCCTCACGGAACCGGCTTATCGAGTCGATCGGTTCGAGGTCCGCGTGGACGGCGACGACATCCTGTTGAGCGAAAGGGCGGTCGATGACTGCATGTCGAGATGGACGGCCGCGCTCGGTGGTGGCCCAGTTGACCTCCTGAGGAAGGGCAATGGACACGCTACGGTCGAGTGAAATGCCGAAGCATGTCGTTATCCTAGGAGCCGGATTCGGCGGCCTCTATGCGGCCCGGGCGCTCCGTCGCGCCCAGGCCCGCGTCACCGTAGTCGATCGACGGAATCATCACCTGTTCCAACCACTCCTCTATCAGGTCGCGACGGCTGCTGTCGGTCCCAGCGAGATCGCCGCGCCGATCCGGAGCATCCTGAGGAGGCAGGCGAACGCGACAGTGGTGCTCAGCGAAGCGAGATCAATTGCTCCCAACCGAAAGGTCGTGATCCTGTCGCACGGGGAGATGCGCTACGACTTCCTCATCGTCGCCACCGGCGCAACCCATTCGTACTTTGGTCACGACAAGTGGGCCAGGTACGCCCCGGCGCTCAAGACCATCGAGGACGCGCTGGAGATCCGCAGGCGCGTGCTCTTCGCCTATGAGGCCGCGGAGGTGGAGTCAGACCCACAGCGACGCCGCGACTGGCTGACGTTCGCGGTGGTTGGCGCAGGACCAACCGGGGTCGAGCTTGCAGGCGCGCTGGCGGAGATCTCGCGTCACACCCTTGCGCATGATTTCCGGCGCATCGATCCGAAGCAGGCCCGCATCATCCTCGTGGAAGGATTGCCGCGCGTCTTGCCACCCTATGCGCCGATCCTCTCGGAAAAGGCCCAACGACAGATGGCCAGCCTGGGCGTCGAGGTGCGGACAAACGCCCACGTCACGCACATCGATGAGCACGGCGTCTCGCTCGGCAACGAGCGAATCCCCGCGCGCACTGTGCTTTGGTGCGCCGGAGTGGCCGCATCGCCATTGGCGAAGTCCCTCAACGTGCCTCTCGATCGTGCTGGCCGAGTCCTCGTTCGGCCGGACCTCACGCTCCCTGGTCACGACGACGTCTTCGTAGTGGGCGACCTCGCCGCTGTCGAGAAGAACGGGAAGTTGGTACCCGGCGTCGCGCCCGCCGCCGTGCAGGAAGGTCTCCATGCGGCGCGGAACATCGTTCGCTCCGTTCGCGGTGAAACCCACGCACCGTTTCGGTACGTTGACAAGGGGTCTCTTGCAACGATCGGTCGCGCTGCGGGAGTCGCGCATTTGATGGGTCTCAAGCTGTCTGGACTCAGCGCATGGCTCGCGTGGTTGGCGATCCATATCTTCTTCCTGATTGGTTTCCGAAATCGAGTCGTCGTCATGTTGACCTGGGCGTACTCATACCTGACCTTTCGGCGCGCTGCGCGACTCATTACCGACGCTTCCCATGGCCTCCTGACATTGGCGTTGAGTTTGCCAGGTCGCCGGGAAGTTCGACAAAGGAAGAGCGCCTCTCAAAACGGGAACAGCGGTCGACCGCGGCCTGAAGGAAGAGCTTAGGCATGAAGACTACTGACCTGCACCACCACACGGCTAGTGAGTCGTACGCCGGTGCCGAGGACCTGCCGGGGACCAAGCCGCTTACGCCGCAGTTGAATGCCATGCTGGTCGGCAGGCAGGACCTGCATCCAGAGTTGTCCATCGTGCGCGTGCGGCCCGATCAAGGACCAGTCCCACCGTTCAGGCCGGGCCAGTTCGTCACCATCGGCCTGCTCGACGCGCCTGCCGAGCACTCGCCGCCCAAGCTGGCTCTAAGGCCCTATTCAGTCACGTCCGCCCCGGACAAGCGCGAGGACGTCGAACTGTACGTCAACCTGGTCCGGGAAGGCGCGCTCACGCCGCACCTGTGGACCCTTCACGAAGGTGGCCGGTTGTACTTGAAGCCGACCGTTGGCGGGACATTCACGCTCGATGAAGTGCCGAATGGCAAGGATCTGGTGATGGTCGCGACCGGCACCGGCCTCGGGCCCTACATCTCGATGCTCCGCCATTTTCGCGGCAAGGACCGCTGGCGCAAGTTCGTGATCATCCACGGCGTGCGCAACGTTGCCGACCTCGGTTACCGGGGCGAGCTCGAAGCGGCGGCCAAGATGGATGCGAACGTGCTTTACCTGCCAACCGTGACACGGGAAGGCTGGCCCGGTCTACAGGGCCGGGTCCAGGATGTGCTCTTTACCGACCTGTACCCACAGTGCGCCGGCGCGCCGCTCTCGCCCGAACAGTGTCACATCTTCTTGTGTGGCAATCCGGTGATGGTCGAAGCCGTCGAGAGCGAGCTTGTCGCGCGCGGCTTCCGCAAGCACAAGCGGCGCGAACCGGGCAACGTTCACAAAGAAGCCTATTGGTGATCCACGAGGCGCCTTGAGTTTGTCATCAGACCGCAAGAGAGGAAAGCAGTGGACGAGAGCAGCGACATCGAATCGGCTAGAATGGAACTACTTATAAATCCAACAAGGTCTCGCAATGAGAATCATTGAGCCACCCTTACTCCATGATCATGTGAGGGATATTCCCGGAAGGCAACAATCGCGCAATGTAGATGCGGTGATCCGTTACCATGAGGAAACAAAACATCATTTTCATCGCAATGCACGATCGCTTGGTTATCTCGATTGGGCCAATCAACCTAACCCGTTCCGCCTCTATGATGGCCTAACGCCAGTGAAGCTTCCTTTTGCGACCAAAGATCCTCATGCCTTCTATATGGACTTATATGAACGGACGCGAAATCAATTCCGGCACTTTTCCATTGAGAATCTCTCTCTTTTCTTAGAACTGTCACTCAGCATTTCCGCCTGGAAGTCTATGCCCGGCTCGACATGGGCCCTCCGCATCAATCCCTCCAGTGGAAATCTCCACCCCACAGAAAGTTATGTGATTCTGCTGCAACAAAGCGATACTGACCCCGGTGTTTTTCACTACAGCCCCCTTCTTCACGCCCTGGAACGTCGGACCCAATTTCCACAGAAGCTGTGTGAATACCTGAGAGGGCATTTTCATACGGATGGTTTTCTTTTTTCGCTGACGAGTATTTTCTGGCGCGAGGCCTGGAAATACGGAGAACGTGCCTTCCGCTATTGTAACCATGACGTTGGCCATGCGATCGCCTCAGCCAGTTTTGCGGCAAATCTCTTGGGCTGGAAGATGACTTATTTGAGTGACGTTTCGGATGAAGACATTGCACGGATCCTTGGTTTTCATAGGACGCAGTGGGTTCAGTGTGAAGAAGAACACCCGGAAATCCTCTGCTATGTGCATCCCAGCGAGGTAAAGGACATTCCTACGAATCTCCCGTCTGAACTTGTGAGCCGGATATCTCAACTCCGTTTCCAGGGGCAGCCCAACCGGTTAAGCGATGATCATGTGGATTGGGAGATCATTTCGGAGGTTGCGAAGGCGACTCTGAAGCCGGGACTGAGTAGCCAGGGGAAGCCTCTCCCGGATCGTCCGTTCTATGATGGAGAACAATCACGACTGGAAGCTCCGCAAATCATTCGGCAAAGAAGAAGCGCGGTGGCTCTTGATGGTGTGACAAACATTTCCAAATCGCAATTTCTCACCATGTTGGATAAGACGCTGCCGCGTGATCAGTGTGCGCCTTTTGATTTCAAACTGGGACCTGTTCGAGTGCACCTGCTATTGTTTGTGCATCGCGTGCGAGGGGTTGACCCTGGCCTTTACATGTTTCTTCGGGATGAGGCGGACTTTGAAAGGCTAAGGGCCGCGTGCCGCTCAGAGTTTGTGTGGAAACGTCCCGACGAGAAAGTCCCTCTTTATTTACTTTGGGAAGGACCACTGATGCGAGACGCAGCCGCGGTGAGCTGCCAGCAGGAGATTGCCGGAGATGGCGCTTTTTCACTCGGGATGATTGCAGACTTCCGCCGGAGTATCGAAGACGCGCCATTTCTTTACCGACATCTTTACTGGGAAACCGGGATGGTGGGACAAGTCCTTTATCTTGAGGCAGAGGCTCATGGTGTCAGGGCGACCGGCATTGGTTGTTTTTTTGACGACCCAGTCCATCACACGATGGGACTCAAGGATGACCAATTTCAAAGCCTTTACCACTTCACGGTCGGAGGGCCAGTGGAGGACGAACGATTGCAAACGTGGCCCCCCTATTCTCATTTGAAAGAAGATGAAAGAGCACGCGTACAACAGATGAAATTTGACGAACCCTAGCGTTAGCGAATCCGCGCAATGGTGAGGGCCAGTTCGCGGACGAATCCGAGAGTTCGTACAGATCAAGAGCGTGTGGATTACGTAGTCGATATGGAACCTTCCGAGCACACGGACGACACGCTGTTGCCAGTCTCCTGACCGAGCCAGCTTCCTCGACCGCAGGTCTCCCCAGAGTACCGGAGACCTTCGGTCCAGATCGCGGCAGGGTCGGGAGACCCGCGCCGAACCGGGAACCCTGATGCGAGGTGAGCGATGAATCATGTGGAATGAATTCATCAAATATCGCGTGGAACGGGAAACGGAACGCTATATCCCTACCGTGACGTCCTCGAAACGCTCGAATGGCCTATTTCTGCGTAGCGGGGTGACCGGTTGCGCCCGATGGAAACCATTCACGCGTCAACGTAGTTAAAGTTGAATCATACCGTGAATTTTTTCATTTCGAATGTAAGGATGTGTACCCAAGATACCGTCCACTTCTTGATAGAATTTTTCAGTCACTTCGAGTTACGTCAGTAAAGAGTTGTGAAATATGTGGTGAAAAGCGGTTACGAAGAAAGTATTTTATTTGGGTTCCTACTTTGTGTAGGAAACATTTTATTGATACCGCTAACCGAGCTGACGATTGGAAGCGTTTGAAGACAGATCTAGATGTAACTGTGGGAAAAGGATAATCGCTATAGACAGGAGTCGAAATGAAAAGAATCACTAGAGCCATGGGCAAAAACGTAACGCAGAAGTCGATCGAAAGTCACTTGGTCGAAGGTCGCATGATGCCCGGCGAAGAGATCGGTTTGAAAATCGATCAAACACTGACCCAGGACGCGACCGGCACCCTGGTCATGCTGGAATTTGAAGCCATAGGAATTCCGCGCGTCCGGACCGAGCTTTCCGCCCAGTATGTGGACCATAACCTCTTCCAGGAAGACTTTAAAAACCCTGACGACCATCTGTTTTTGCGCAGCGCTTGCAAGAGGTTCGGCCTTTGGTACAGCCGGCCCGGTAACGGCGTGAGCCATCCCGTGCATATGGAGCGCTTCGGTGTGCCGGGGAAAACCTTGTTGGGTTCGGACAGCCACACTTGTGCAGCCGGTTCGTTGGGTATGTTGGCTATCGGGGCGGGCGGCCTGGAGGTGGCGATGGCGATGGCGGGGGAGCCCTTTTACGTCAAAATGCCGAAAATATGGGGCGTCAAGCTGGTAGGGGAGCTTCCCGACTGGGTGAGCGCCAAGGATGTGATTTTGGAAATGCTGCGGCGGCACGATGTGGACGGCGGGATCGGTAAGATCATTGAGTATTACGGTCCCGGATTGAGGGCTCTGACTGCCATGGACCGGCACGTGATCGCCAATATGGGGGCCGAACTGGGCGCCACTGCGACGGTTTTTCCATCGGACGAGGCGGTCAAGGTGTTTTTAAAGAGTCAAGGTCGCAGCGATGCTTGGCGGGAAATTCTCGCAGACGAAAATGCGGCATACGACGAACACGCAGAAATCAACCTGTCGGCGCTTGAGCCGCTGATCGCGCTGCCCAGCAGTCCGGGTAATGTGGTGCCAGTGCGCGAGGTGGCGGGCCGGGAAATCTACCAGTCCTATATCGGATCGTCCGCCAATCCGGGACTTAGAGACTTTGCCATTGCCGCCCTCATCGTGGACGGCAAACAGGTGCACGACCGCGTTTCCTTCGACGTCAACCCCACCTCCCGGCAGATTTTGGAGAACATGATCGAATTGGGTATTCTCGGAAAACTCATTCGTGCCGGTGCGCGCCTGCACCAGGCGGGTTGCGGCGGCTGCATCGGCATGGGACAGGCCCCGGCCAGCGGGCGCATCAGCCTGCGCACCGTTCCGCGGAATTTTCCCGGACGCTCGGGCACCAAGGAAGATCAGGTTTATCTGTGCAGTCCGGAAACCGCTGCCGCCTCAGCCCTGACCGGCGTCATTACCGATCCGCGCACGCTGGACATGGCGTACCCCCGCTTCAAGGAGCCGGAGACCAACCGACTCAATACCGAGATGCTGGTTCCTCCCGCGTCGGAAGGTGCGCCGTATGCGCTGGAGAAGGGCCCCAATATCAAACCGCTGCCGGCTCTGGAGCCCCTGCCCGATCAACTCGAAGGGCCGGTTCTATTGAAAGTAGCGGACGATATTTCCACGGACGGCATCATGCCGGCTGGGGCCAAGGCGCTGTCTTTCCGCAGCAATATCCCGGAACTCAGCAAGTTTACTTTCAGCCAGATCGACGAGACCTACTACGCAAGGGCCATGGTCTGTCAGCAGCAGGGCTCGTTCGTCGTGGGTGGCGCCAATTACGGGCAGGGTTCGAGTCGCGAGCACGCGGCCCTGGCGCCTCGCTATTTGGGCCTCAAGGCGGTGCTTGCGAAAAGTTTTGCCCGGATACACCGGCAGAATTTGAGCAACTTCGGCATCCTGCCCCTGACCTTTGTCGATCCGGAGGATTGGAAAAAGATCGCCCAAGGCGATGTGCTTTCGATCCCGGATGTGCGAAATGCCATCCGCAAAGGAAATCGGGTGAGGGTGATCAATCTGACCAAGAACGAGACCTATGAGACCGAGCACACGATGACGCCGCGCCAGGTGGAAATGGTGCTGGCGGGCAGCCTGATAAATCTGGTTCGCCAGCAAAGTTCGAGAAGAATTGGGGTCAGACCCGCAAAATGAAACATTTCGAACCCCGCAGTTCTAGTCGACGCCAGACAAGAGCCTTGGATCGACGTGCCGGCAAAAGCGCCGCCGCTCTTAATCAAGGGGGACCACGAACCATCGTTCAAGTGGACGCCCGACCCAGAGTTCCGGACAGCCGTTCGATCGCACCTGCGGCTTTCTTCGGGAGCCGCCTAACAATGGTCTGGAGCCGACGGCGCGACGATCCTTGCGCGCCGCAGCTCAGGTCGGGCGTTCACCAGGATCCACGAGTCCAATTTGGTGAACTTCAGCATCCCGCCGCTTCGGTTCACGGACCCGGCGGACTGCGATGTCATCCAGCATGGCGATCGACTCGAGCTTCCCGAGATCCGCGCGGCCCTGGAAGCTGGAGGACCCATCCTCGTTCAGAACGTCACGAAGGGCCGAGAGTACCGGATGAGCCATGCTCTCTCGCGGCGGCAGGTGGCTATGCTCCTGGCTGGCGGGCTCACTCGTTTCCTGCAACCCAAATGGGGCCAGTTGTCCTGATCAAGCTGGATCTTCCTTCGAAAGGGGCTCACGACGACGAACGTTACATAACGTCTTTGGGCGATCGGCACCTCCAACGGGAACGCGGGAATGCCTCCGTGATCGGCGATCTTCGCGCGGGCAACCAGGATGGCAAAGTTCAACATCAAATTATGATTCCGGGATTTGACTGCTGTATTGCTGTGGATATATGAGCGACGAGAGAATCCTTGATGCTTTCCGCCGGTGGGGCTACCTCCAGGCACAGCTCGATCCCTTGGGGCGTCTGAAACCACAGCCCCACACCGAACTCGACGTCACCGGCGAGGCGGCCGACCGGGGCCGGGCCATTTATTGTAGCTCGATCGGCGTCGAGTTCATGCACATGCCGTATCCAGATCGCTGCCAGTGGATTCAGAAACGCATGGAGTCGGACGCGCCCGAGCCGGACCAAACCTGGGTCCTCGAGCGGCTCGTCAGCGCCGATACCTTCGAGCGCGTGCTCCAGAGTCGCTACGTGGGAACGAAACGCTACTCCCTCGAGGGGGCGACGGCCCTTATTCCGCTCCTTGATGAAGTGCTCGAAGACTCGGCGGAACACGGGACCGAGGAGGTGATGTTGGCCATGAGCCACCGCGGTCGGCTGAACGTGATGGTCCACATCGTGGGCAAACGCCCTGCCGATATCTTCGCCGGGTTCGAGGATATTGACCCCCGCAGCGTGTTAGGAGGTGGCGACGTCAAGTACCACGTCGGCGCTACCGGCTCGTACTCAAGCCGGAAAGGCCAGCCGATCCGCATCTCGTTGGTTTCCAACCCCAGCCACCTTGAAGCGGTCGACCCGGTGGTCCTCGGCCGGGCACGCGCCAAACAGGCACGTCTCGGCGACAGCGGCCGCGCCAGGGTTCTCTGCATAACTGTGCACGGCGACGCGGCCTTCGCCGGCCAAGGGATCGTGGCTGAGACGCTCAACTTGGCGGATCTGCGCGGTTTCACGGTCGGCGGCACAATTCACATCATCGTCAACAACCTCATCGGCTTCACGACAGTTCCGTCTGACCTCCACTCCTCGCGCTACGCATCGGACGTGGCGAAGCGCCTGCCGATTCCGATCTTCCACGTCAATGGCGAGGATCCAGACGCCGTCGTGCGGGTTGCTCGCTTGGCGGTAGAGTACCGCTATGCCTTCTGGAGCGACGTGGTGGTGGATCTGATCGGTTACCGTCGTCACGGCCATAGCGAGGTCGACGACCCGACGACCACCCAGCCGGTGTTGTATCAAAAGATTGAGGCTCTCTCGCCGCTCTGGAAGTCCTATGCCGAGACAATCGGCACCGATGCTCGGAAGGTTGATGAACTCGCTGAACGGGTGCGACGAGAATTCGGAAACGAACAAGAGCACGCCAAGACCATGAAGGCCGCGCCAATCCTACGAGAATTTCCGAGTTACTGGTCGCAGTACAAGGGAGGTTCCTACGACCCTTCGTTGGAGGTAGACACAGGCGTCGCGCTTGAGCTTCTGCGGGAGATCTCGGAGCGCATCACCACGGTTCCAGAGAATTTTGGTATTCATCCCAAGGTCAAGCGCGGCCTCGAGCAGCGCCGAGAAATGGGCCGTGGGGAACGGTCCGTCGATTGGGGGATGGCAGAGGCACTGGCGTTCGGGTCTCTGCTGTGGGAGGGCACACGCGTGCGTCTGAGTGGAGAGGACAGCCGGCGGGGCACCTTCAATCAGCGCCATGCCGTGCTCTTCGATGTGAAGACCGAAGAGGAATACACGCCACTTCAACACTTGCACGCGGCGCAGGGCACGTTTGAGTGCTATGACACACCCCTCTCCGAAGCGTCGGCACTCGGCTACGAGTATGGCTTTAGCCGCGACTATCCGGAAGCCCTGGTGCTCTGGGAGGCGCAATTCGGAGACTTCGCCAACAGCGCGCAGGTCATCATCGACCAATTCGTGAGCGCCACCGAGGACAAGTGGGGGCTGCTCTCAGGCCTGGTGATGCTGCTGCCGCACGGCTATGATGGCCAAGGACCCGAGCACTCCAGTGCCCGCCTCGAGCGCTTCCTGCAACTCGCCGCGGAGGACAATATGCAAGTGTGCCAGCCCTCG
>Ga0082335_1005526_pt1 | contig 17351 bp, 16 predicted proteins | sample Subgrocontami58m_FD_72375 | JGI IMG/M metagenome (GOLD analysis project Ga0082335, IMG submission 72375) | Subsurface groundwater microbial communities from S. Glens Falls, New York, USA - GMW37 contaminated, 5.8 m (SPADES assembly) (version 2) ... | reverse complement strand
TGGGGTGACCGATGGGGCCCCTGGGGCCCGCCCGAGCTCCTGCTCGACCGCATCCGCCAGTACGCCGCCGCCGGCGCCCGCCACGTCATCCTCCGCTTCGCGTCCTTCGACCTCCTGGCGCAGCTCGAGCTGCTACGCCACGAGGTGCTGCCGGAGCTGGGCTAGCAGCGGTACCTCCGCATGTACAATAGTCGCAGAGACGGTCGCGAGGGGCACGATGCGTCGCGCGGGAGGAACGTTGCCGAATGAGCCTGCAGCACACCGTCAAAGCAGTTCTGCGAAAGGGCGAAGGCCACTACGTTGCCGAGTGTGTCGAGATCGCCGTCGTCACCCAAGGCAAGACCGTGGACGAGACACTGGCGAACCTGCAGGAGGCCGTTGCCCTCCATCTGGAGGACGAGAACCTGGCCGACATGGGCCTGGCCCCAAACCCGACAATAGTGGTCACTATGGAGCTCGAACCGGCTCTTGCCTAGGCTCAAGCGGCTCGCTGGGGACGATCTCATCGGACTCGCAGCAGGAACTGCCCTCGCGTGAGCAACGGGAGGCATGATGGTCTTGCGCCTGCTGACGAACCGACCTACGCGGTTCCACTGCCGCTAGACGCTGCTCCTGAGAACGTCCCCCGCGCGGTGGATGCAACCGAAAGACAGCGCTTAGGGAGCGAGGCGGCCGCCATCGTCGCGGGGCAAGACCGTTCGCGCGCCGGCGCAGCGCAACGAACGGTAGGCGCTGGCCTGGTCGCGCACGAGCCGTAAAGGGAAGAGCCTTTGAAAAACGCGGCACTCAAGGTGATCGATGCGTTGATTGCCGCTTGGAACCCTTGGGACCCCTTCGAGGAGTGCTACCTGACGGTCGTCGTTGCAGCCATCGTGCGCTCATCCGACGCGAGGCGACAAGAGGAAGAGGCGAGGCGGCACGAGCAAGCGAGGCAACACGAGGAGGAAGAGCGCAGGCGACGGCAGAAACGCGAACAGCAGGAGAGGAAGCGACGCCAAGCGGAGGAAACCCGGCTCGCGCGCAAGCGCGCGCTGGTCGCCCGGATTAAGGATGTGTTCGAAACGGACTTCCTAACCGCTGATGCGGTGCTCGCCGCTGATCCTGATGCATCGCTGCTCAGCGCCGGGGAGTACGACGATCTAAAGGCGCCCTTCGTGCGCGCCTGGGCCGAGCAGGAACTCCGCCAGCAACTCGACTCCGAACAGGCTGCCGCGGTAGGCACCACTGCAGGTGACGTTCAAGTCGTGGCACGGGCGGGCAGCGGGAAGACGAGAACGCTCGTCACGCGTGCGATCTTCCTTCAGAAACACTGCGGGGTTTCCCCCCGCGAGCTCCTTCTGCTGGCTTTCAACAAGAAGGCCGCCGACGAGATGAAGGAGCGACTTGCCAAGGTGCTCGGCAAGGACCTGCCGCATGTCATGACCTTTCATGCGCTGGCATATGCTCTCGTCCAGCCGGAGCAGGAACTCCTGGTCGATGACCCATCTGCCGACCAGCTTGGCCTCAGTCGCGAAGTGCAGGAGGTCATCGACGAGCACATCAGGTCGCGGGAGTACGGGGATCGCATTCGAGATCTCATGCTCGCCCATTTCCGGGAGGATTGGGAGCGTATCGTGGATGGCCGGTTCCAGCCGACCCTGGACGATTTCCTTGCTCACCACCGTGCCCTTCCCCGGGAGAGCCTGAATGGCGAGTGGGTAAAGTCCTTCGGGGAAAAGGTCATCGCCAACGCGCTCTTCGAACACGGCGTCCCGTATCGGTACGAGCGCAACTTTCGCTGGAACGGCGTCAACTATCGCCCGGATTTCACCATTCCCATCGGACCCAACGGGGGCGTGGTCATCGAATACTTTGGCCTCTCCGGGGACGCTGAGTACGACGAGATGTCGCAGGAGAAACGGGCCTTCTGGGCGGAGCGTCCTGAGTGGACATTCCTTGAGTTCTCTCCGAGAGATCTGGCGCAAAACGGGGAGGGCTCCTTCATCGATACTCTGCTGCGGAAGCTGCAGAATGCTGGCGTCTCCTGGCGGCGTCGTTCCGAGAAAGAGATCTGGCAGCTTGTCGGGAGGCGGGCGCTGGACCGCTTCACCGCGGCGACGAGAACCTTCGTCAGTCGCGGCAGGAAGCGCAATCTGAGCCTTGACGATCTCCAGTCGATGGTCGCAGCGCACACCGCATGTACGACGGCTGAGCGTCTCTTCCTGGAGGTCGGCTTTTCCGTCTACGAAGGCTACCTAACGCGTCTGGCCACGCGGAACAAGGAGGACTTCGACGGGCTCATGTGGCGCTCGGCAGCGCTGGTCCGCGCCGGCCACACGCGGTTTGTGCGAGACAAGGGCAAAGAGCAGGGCGACCTGGCTCATCTCAGGTTCGTGATGATCGACGAGTTCCAGGACTTCTCGGAGATGTTCTTCGAGCTCATCAGTGCGATCCGTTCGGCCAATCCAGACGTGCGCTTTTTCTGCGTCGGTGATGACTGGCAGGCGATCAACGGGTTCGCCGGATCCGATCTCGGCTTCTTTGGGGGCTTCGCCCTCCACTTCCGGGATACCTCGCGGCGCTACATAGGCACCAACTACCGATCTCCCGTGTCGGTGGTCGAAGCGGGGAACGCCCTCATGCGCGGCCGAGGCGAGGAAGCCTATGCGGCGCGCAGTGATGACGGCGCGGTGTGGCTGTGCAACCTGGATGGGTTCGTCCCGTCTTGGCCAGAGCAAGCGCGACACAATGGCGACGAGATTACTCCGGCTGTGCTTCGGCTGAGCAGGCGCTTCTTGGATGGCGGATTGGACGTCGTCATGCTGTCACGACGGAACGGCCTGCCTTGGTACGTCAACTACCGCGTCGATAAAACGAGGGCGTCGGGTGAACTCGCGCGCTTCCTGGAACACGTTCGTTCCCATTTGCCCGAGGAAGACCGTCGGCGGGTCACCGCCTCCACCGCCCACCGCTACAAAGGGCTCGAACAGTCGGCGGTCATAGTCCTCGATGCCGTGGAAGGAAGCTACCCCTTGATTCACCCCAATTGGGTGTTCCTACGCGTCTTCGGGGACAGCGTCGATCGAATCGAAGACGAAGAGCGACGCCTCTTCTACGTCGCGGTTACCAGAGCCAGGGACCGGTTGGCTCTCCTCACCGAAACAAGCCGCCAAAGTCCCTATGTTGGCGAGATCCAACACCAGGTCCGTCTCACCCCGCTGTTGTGGGCCGATCTGCCTCCCGCGCCGTCGCTGGACGGTGCCCGTCTCGAGATCCGGGTGTCGAACTCGAAGACATATGCCGTCAAGGACCAGCTCAAAGACCTCGGTTATCGGTGGAACGGCCCGGGGCAGTACTGGAGCAAGGCGGTCCCAGACGAGGGTTTCTCGTTCGACGATCTGATGCGCCAGCGGTGGGCCGCGAGCGGCGTCAGCATCAACGTCTACACCGAGACGGGCGAGTTGTTATACGCCACGTAGGCGATGGACGGTCCCGTCTGCTGGCCTGGCAGTTCCCCTCTACGCCCGCACCGGCTCCGGCACCCGCAGCCGATAGAGCTTCGCCACGTTCTCGCGGACCAGCTTGGCACGCTTGTCGGCCGGGAGGTGGCCCAGGTCGCGCTCGGTGACCTGGCGGGAGTGGGGCCAGGTCGGGTTGGGGTGGGGGAAAACGTTGGACCACATGCAGTTGTCCACGCCGCTCCCACCACTCGAACACTGGCCGAGCCTCTGCCGCAGAATACCTGCGGGAGCACAGCCTCTGGAGGCAAGATGGTCCTACAGACAGAGCATGTCTACGTCGTTCGGACGACGACATCCTCAATGGCGAGCCCATCATCAGGGCCACGCGGAGGCTCGTGCGCGCCATCCGGTGCGGCGATTCGTTGGCCCCGGTCGCCTCATCGATAGGCATCACGACGGTGTCGAACGGCCACGACGTCCACGGCCCTTGCGCGGTCGTCCACTGAATAGATGACTCGGTAGTCTCCCTGCCGGATGCGCCAAAGACCGGCTGCGCCGTGGCGCTTCCGGCATCCAGCGGGTCGCGGGTCGTTCGCCAGTTGCTCGATCCGCTCGAGGACGCGGTGAGCTAACTCCCCCTCAAGCGCCTGCAGCTCCCCTCGCGCCGAACGAGCGAAGGTGATGGCGTACTCAGCCAGCGGAGGCGCCCAACTTTTCCTTTACCTCGCCCAGTGTCTCCCGCGGCTCGTCTTCCCGCTCCCTGGCCACAAGCGCGTCGTAGAAGTCCTCCCACAGCTCGCCATGCTCGGCCAGGTCGATGAGCACCGCCTTGCGCTCTCCGGTCTCGTCCACCACGAAATCGATGCCCCGCATCTTCGCCTCCTGCCACCCAGTATACGACCGCGGCTACGAGGCGCCCACCTTCTTGTTAGGCGGCTTCTTCGTCCACGGGCAACGTCGGTCCTCCACCTGCTGAGCGGCGAGGAGTTGCAGAACCAGCTCCACTATGATTGACCGCCGGCCACGGGCAGAGCGCCAGCACCTCCAGACGCTACGCTGGCACCAGCTCCGGAACCCGCAGCCCGTAGAGCTTCACCACGTTCTCGCGCACCAGCTTGGCGCGCTTGTCGGCGGGCAGGTGGCCCAGGTCGCGCTCGATGACCTTGAGCGAGTTGGGCCAGGTCGAGTTGGGGTGGGGGAAGTCGTTGGACCACATGCAGTTGTCCACGCCGCTCCACCACTCGAAGGCGTGGCCGACCACGGTGTCGTTGAAGAAGGTCGCATACACCTGCCGGGCGAAGTACTCGCTGGGCAGCATGGTCATGGGCACGGGGTCCTGCCGGCGGAACCGCAGGTAGTAGTAGTCCCACTGCTGCAGCGTGAAGGGCAGCCAGCCAGCCTCGTTCTCGACGATGACCAACTTCAACCTGGGGAAACGCTCCAGGATGCCCCAGAAGATGAAGTCGTACAGGGCGTCCATGGCATCCAGCAGCTTGAGGTTCACACTGCCCCGGTAGTGGTCCGGCCCCACCTTCCAGCGCTTCTCGTTGAAGTAGCCGTGGCCCGTCAGGATGTGCAGGTTGACCGGCATGCCCAGGTCCTGGGAGGCGGCCCAGAAGCGCTCGTAGTGGTCGGAGCGGAAGGGCAGGTTGGGGTGCGGGGCCTGCCAGATGACGGAGCCCTTGAGGCCCGCCCTCGCGCAGCGCTCCAGCTCCTGGACGGCGTGGCCGCTGTCGTAGCAGGAGATCATCGCCAGGCCCGCCAGCCGGTCCGGCGCCACCCGGCAGTACTCGATGGCCCAGTCGTTGTAGGCCCGGAAGCAGGCCTCCTGGAGGGCGGCGTCCTCCTGGCTGTAGAGGTTGAGGCCCAGGGTCGGGTACAGGACCTCGGCGCTCAGGCCGTCCTGGCTCATCTCCTTGATCCGCTCGTGGGGATCGTGCCCCCCGGGGTGGTGCTGGAAGCCCTCGCCCACTTTGTGCTCCGGGAAACGGGGGGCACGATCCCGGAACGTGGCGTCCACGCGCGTGACCCACAGGTCTGGCGGCTCCATGGTGTGGGAATCGGCGGAGATGATGATCTCGTTGCTGGTCACAGCCTTCTGTCCTTTCCTGCTACGAATGACGTGCTTTAGTACGCCAATCGTAGGGGACGGGAGGCGAAGAGTCAATGCGCCCGGGCCAGCGCTGGAGGGGACTGTCCCCGTACCCCAACCTGAAGGTTGGGGCATCCGCTTATGCCCCCGCCTTTAGGCGGGGGTCTGCCGGAGCCTTGGCGCGGCACCCACTCCCGGCTCGCCTAGACGTACCGCGCGACAGCCATGGTAGCCACAGCGAGCAGGAGCAACGCCGCGGACAGACGCGAGAACAGCGTGAGACGTTGCGAAAGCGTTCCCAGCTCCTGCACCTCGGCCGGCGTCGGTGGGCGGCCCTGGATGCTGTTCCCCAGGCGCTCCATGCGCTTCGCTGTTGGGGTGTTGACACCGAACCCGACGATAGCCGCAGCGAAAGAGGCCAGCAGGCCGAAGACCATGGCCCATCCCCAGCCCGACGTGACGAATGCCCCCAATTGCCCCCCACTGAGGAGTAGGGCCAAGACCAGGCCGGCCAGCAGCGTTATGAGAGAGCTGCCGATCATGGCGGGCAGCAATACGGGAACCAGGGCCTGCATCACCGGTCTTTGGATGGGAGGTCCCAACGTTCGCAACCTCGGCTCCAGGAGCACCGCCATGAAGAACGCGCTGCCAGCCCAGAAGACTCCGAACACGATGTGCAGCAGCCGCAGGACAGCCATCAAAGGCTCCACGCGCACCTCCTTTAGGGTGGGATGGGACCCAGGATACTGCCACGCGCGAGGGCGCTGTCAACTCGCGCCCCGGCCCCAGGCACCGCACCACCGCCCCGTTCCTGGCGCGCGACACCGGGCGGCATGCACGGCATGCCACGCCGCTTGACCTTCTGGGCGCCGTGCCCTAATGTACCGGCTACCATGACATACATTAATCTTCCCGGCGTCAACCTCTGGTATACCGATAGCGGCGGCGATGGCACGCCCGTCGTGCTCCTCCACGCCGCGTCTGGGAACGCGGATAGCTGGGTGCACCAGGTGCCCGACTTCACGGCAGCCGGCCTCCGCTGCATCGCTTACGACCGTCGCGGCTGGGGCCGCTCCCGGCCCGACCCAGCGGCCGACCAGCCCGGCTACCTGGCCGACGACCTCGCAGCCCTGCTGGATCACCTGGGCGTCACCGCCGCTCACCTGGTGAGCACGGCGGCGGGTGGGGCCATCGCCATGGACTTCGCCCTGGGCCACCCGGCGCGCGTACGCAGCATGGTGCTGGCTGATGCCTCGGCGGGAGTGCAGGAGCCCGAGTACCTCGATGCCCAGCACCGCCTACGGCCGCCGCCCATCGAGGGCTTGCCCGTCGAACTGCGGGAACTCAGCCCGCGCTATCGGACTTTCAATGCCGAGGGGTTCCAGCGCTGGATCGAGATCGCCCGCAACAGCCGGCAAGCCGGCTGGGAGAATCAGCGGTCCCGCAACGTGGCGAACTACGCGGCGTTGGAGACCCTGCGCGTCCCCACCCTGGTGCTCGTCGGCCAGGCCGACCTGATGACGCCCGCCGCCACCGCCCGGCTCTACGCGGCCCACATCCCCAACCACCGCTTCGAGACGGTGGCCGAGGCCGGCCACGGCTCCCACTGGGAACAGCCCGAGACATGGAACCCCATCGTGCTGGACTTCATCCGCCAGCACTAGTTCGCCCCCAAGACGCCAGTAGCCCGCCTGCCTACGGCAGGCGGGCTACTTCTTTTCGGCCGGCGCAGCCTGCCTGATCAGGGCCCTAAGGGACCGCAGTGCTCCCTGGTTCGGTCGGTGGCATGAGCAGCCAGGGCTCGTCGATGGCTTCGTCAACCCACCAGAAGCCAAAGCCAGCCTTCTCGGCGAGCTGCCGATCCAGCTCCCGATCCCCGATGTGGTAGTACGAATCGGCCGCGACGCGCTCTCGCACATCCTCAAGCTGGTGCTTGGCCGCGATGAAGGCCGCGGGGATCTCGAATCGCGCCCACAGGGCCTGCTGGCCGCTGAGGGGACGGTCGGAGCAACTGCCGATGAGGTAGCCAAGCTCGTGAGCCCGGCGCACCATCTCCATGGTCACGCCGCCGGGCGGATCACCCACCTCCAGGGTGCCGTCGATATCGAAACTGAGCACGATTGCCACTGGGTCCCCTTATTCCCTTTCTCGAGCGGGATCCAGGGCGCCGCTGAGAAAAGCCCCGCTTCCTCGGTGGGGCACGCCCCGTCTCCTGTCCACGTGTCGGGGCGGGCACCCTCGCCCGCTCCGACACATACGCTTGCCCGCTAGCTCAACCTCCCGTTAGCTGGGGTGCTTGCCGAACACGATGTGGCCGTTATTCTGCGGCAAGACGCAGCCGGCAACGGCCGTCTCGGCCCTGACGTTCACCTGCCGCTTACCCGCTGTGCCCCGAAGCTGCTCGATGCAGTCGGTGTAGATGGCGGTGCGGGTGCGACCCGTGCCGTTGTTCCCGCCGCTGGACATGAAGGGATGGGGCCCCTCGACGCTGATATCCCCGGCGTAGAAGTCGTGGGCCTCCCCCTTCTTGACGCCGTGCCACCCGAAGGCCTCGAGCCAGTACTGCGTGAAGAGCGTATAGCCGTCGTAGGGGTTGAAGATGTCGATGTCGGCCGGACCCAACCCGGCGCCCTCGTAGAGTATCCGGGCCAGTCGCGCGGTCCACTCCTCGGTCTCTTCGATGGTCTCCACGCTGCTCCGGACCTTGTTCTGGCCCTGGGCGTGGTTCAGGATGTAGACGGGTGGCTGCTTCATCGCCTTGGCGCGCTCGCCCGTGGTGATGATGTAGGCGGTAGAGTGCTGGACGGGGCGGTCGGCGTCGAAGAGAGACATGGGCTTGCACACCCAGCGGGCTGCCAGGTAGTCCTCCTTGGTGAAGGGCTCCGGCTGGTGCACTGCATAGTAGCTCCAGTCGAACATGAGGCCGTTCCGCCGCGAGTTGACGACGAAGGGCGCCAGCCGGTCATGGTTCGAGTTGTACCGGCGGCAGTACTCGTTGAAGCTATAGGCCCACTGGGAGATGCCGCCCCAGCTCCACAGGTTCAGCCACTGATTGGGGCCGCGCGCGTGGTTGTCCATCTCGTGGTGGTAGCGTCCCGGCAGGTTGCCCGTGGGATACAGCATCAGAAGAGTGGTGCAGAGGCCATCACCCACCGCCTGTGCCCCGAGGCCCCATTCGGGGCCGACGTGGGAATCGTAGGAGTGGACCCACTTGGTGTTCTTCAGGCCCAAGCCCCTGGTCAGCCACTCCGCCGTCACCTTGGTGATGCCGTCCTCGGAGTCGTAGGGCGGGTCGAAGTAGGGCCGTGGCGCCCAGTTGTCGCCCAGGGGTCCGGGGCAGGAGAGCACGCCGTCGATGTCATCCAGCTTGATCCCGGCATCCGCCGCGGCGCGCTGGGCGGCGATGATGGAGTAGGCCCCCAGGGTGTGCTCCAGCTTCTCGTCCCACCGCCGGTCCATCGGCGAGTGCCCCACGCCGGCTACAGCCACCTTCCCCCGGTGCTCCCAAACGCCCAGGCCCTCTTTGTTTCGCATCCAGCCAGTTGGAGCAACCATCGTCTTCCCCCTTTGTCGTTGCTTCGGGCTACTTGGCCAGCCGCCACTCGTGGACGAGTTGGCCCTCACCGACGTCTTGGAACATCACCTCGACCTTGGCCCCGACAGGCACGTTGTCGGTGGGTTCACCCGGCAGCGAGGAGAGAAACTTGATCGCCGGATCGTCTTCCAGCGCGACGACTACGATGTTGATGGGCTGATCGGCCTGCAGGGGCCCGACCCGCGAATCGTACATGACGCAGTAGCCGTTGATGGTGCCGCGCCCGCTCGTCGGGAGCCATTCCAGGTGTTCCTTGGAGCCGCAGGCGCCGCACGTCGGCTGTGGTGGGTACTGCTTCCGGTTGCAGGCGGTGCAGTTCTGCACGACCAAGCGCCGCTCGTTACAGGCGGCCCAGAAGGGCTTGCTGACCTCGTCGGGTACTGGAATAGGTTTTGGCATTGCCTTCTCCACCTCGTAGTGTCAGGCAAAGGACGCTGGCTATCAACGCCCTGTCGCTGCGTAATGCTGAGTCTACGACAGATGGCCTGCCGGGGCAAGCGTGCGTGACCCCGACATGCTCATGCAGCCTATCCCCATGCGAGAAACGTTGAATTCTCTTGTGCCGAACCTGCGGTACTCCACCGATAGCGGATCTCCCTGCCCCACGGGCTTGCCGTCACTACCCGCTTGCCAGTTGCAGCCCCAACGCTCCCAGTGCGGCCCCGCCCTCGGGCGAGAGGCTCAGCCCCAGCTTGACGCCCACCTGGTACATCTGTTGGAGGGCGCGCAGAAGATGTGGGGAAGGTACGGCCCCTTCGCTCCGATGCTGCGCCACCTCGGCCAGGGTGTCGCGCGCCCGGTCGGCGTGCCAGTAGAACGAGAGAAGCCAGGCGAGCTCGCGCTCGTTGGCGGGCGGGGGCACATCCGCCAGGTCGATCAACGCATCGGTGACCTTCGTGTAGCGCAGGATCCCTGCGGTGTCAACGCCGTCCCGGCCGTAGTAGCGCCGTCGTCTGAGCCCCACCACCCGCTGGCGGTAGTCGTCCACGTCGTAGATGCGGCTGGGCAACCACTCTGCTCGCAGGTCGAGGACCTCGTTGCCCCGAACGTCCACCACCGCCACGGCCACGTCGGCGCCCAGGATGCTGTCGTACTCGAACTTCACCGCGTTGCGGAGGATCGCCTCCTGGAGCAGCAGGGTGAGCTCGCGGGGGATCTTCTTGTAGCGGGGGCCGCTGGCCTCCTCGTTGCTCTCTGCGCCGACGCCGCCGGTGTTGAAGGCGAAGAAATCCTGGCGCAGTCCGCCGCGCTCGAGCTGCTGGAGGATGTAGCCCAGCAAGTTGGCGTTCTCGTCCTCCAGGCCGATGATGAACGGGTCCGAAAAATACTCGACGTAGGGACGTCCGATGGCCCCGGCCGCGGCGCCCATCTGCACGGCCTCGCCATACATCAGGACGCGTACGTACTGCTCCAGACGCAGGCGCCTCAGCGGCGGCACGACGGTGTTCTGCCGCATGACCCCCTGCCACAGCACGCGGTCGATATCCTCCATCGGCACATGGACGGCGTCGGTGAGACGGCCGCCGGTGATCTTGTCCAGCAACCCCTGGACGCCCTTGCGGGCGAGCAGGCCCCGGCGCGAGAGGATCATGCGCATGTTGCGCGTCGGGTTCTGGAGGAAATCGGGGTGCCCTGTGGTGAAGTCGACTACGACGTTCTCCAGCGTCTCGCGCCGGTTCGGGCTCTCGGGCGTACCGCGCAGCACGTCGTAGGTGACCGGGTCGTCCTCTCTTGTGACGCCGAAGGGCACCGCATAAAAGCTCTCTTCAGTACCGTCGATGCCGTGCGAGATGCGCAGGCGGTGTCCCCCGCGGGTCGTCTCCACCGGCTCAGGCAGCGGCTGGATGAGCACGATGTCGTCGTTCATCGGATAGACGCCTTCCTCGGGGTCCGGGCGCAGCCCCAGCAGCTTGCCGAACTCGCTCTCCGCGAACTCGATCATGATGGTGAGGGTGCTCTTGCCGTGCAGCGACGGCCCCGTCGTGACGAGCGCGGTATGCTCCATTTGGCCGGCCAGCGTCTTGACGCGCGCCACGCTCAGGGCCGCCTGGAGCGCTAGCCCGTTGGCCTCTCTCACTTTCCACATCGCAATGCTCAGCGGCCCCATCTTGTGCTCGCCCACGTAGTCGAAGCCCAGGTGGAGCGACAGGCCCAAGGTGGGTGCCTTGAAGACAAGCTTGGGCAACCCGGCCTCTTCCACTCTGGCCTTCAGCGCCTCCGGCAGGCCGAGGTCCTCCAGCCAGCCTGGCACCGACAGCTCGACAATGTCCGGCCGTTCGGCCTGATCCTCTTTGGTGAGATCGAACGTCAACTGCCGCCACATGTACGGGAGCTGCATGTATCGCGTGCCGACCACGAGCTGCCGGGCATGGAAGGACCGCCCCGGCGCGTCGCAGACCTGCCGGTCCGACTGCACGACGGTGCGACCAGTGGCAAACGCCTCCTTGATGAGATGCGTCAGATACGGCAGGACGTCGGCAAAGAGCGCCTGGCTCGCCTCGCTGAAGGCGACGCCGTCTCGATTCCGTGTGAACCCGTCGACGAAATATTGAGTGAGGTCGGGCCGTCGTGCGACGCCAAGCTGGCTGCAGAACGCCACGCCGCCCGTGTCGAGCCGGCATACGACCTCGGGCCCCACCCTGAGGGCAGCCTTGCCTTGCAGGTTCGCCTCCCGTGCTTCCAGGAGGATCCGCTCCTGTTCGTGCAGGGCCTGTTGTTGGGCGTCGCCCGGGAGGTCCTGGAGGATCCTCATCTGGCCGACGAGCCAGTCGTCGGGCGGATTGAAGAGGGGACTGCCCGGCCGGTGGCCCTGCTTGCCCACCTCCACCAACTCGGTCAAAGCTTGGGCGAAGCGCTGATTGACGGGAGGCCCGGCGAGCCCCCCACTCTGGCCCCTTGGGGTTACCATGTGGCACCGCCGGACCATTCGCTAGAGGTGGCCCACCCCTTGCCGGGATGTTGTGTCGTCATCATTGACTCCAACTGCCAAAATCACGAACACCACGTCGTCATGCGTTTCCGGGGCGGCCCCGGACGTCGTCTCTCACCCCCAATGCCGCCAAAGTGCGCTGTAGTAGCCCGTGCTCAACTCCTATGGTAAGCCCCCGCGCCAACTGGGACAACCTCCGCCGCAGCCTGGCGCCAACCCCGACCCTGGTACGGCCAGAGACTGCCTCGGGCCCGGCTAGGCTAGAGCCGACGGTATCCGGGGGGCCAAGGTCAAGATCCGGCCCCGCCCTTTCAAGGATTCCGCCCGTTCCGCGTCCGCCGCCCCTTGGCGCGCAATGGCCGAAAGGGGCTGGCGCGCCTGCAGGAAAGCCTCAACACCTCACGCGACGGCTGCCCGGCGCCGCGTACGCGACGTTCCCGGCGGCACGGGTCAGTCGCCTGGCCGGGGACCGGCACGCTATGATGCGACCCGAGTTGTCCGTGAGCCACCTCCCCACGGAGCCCCTGACCGCCTCCCACCAACCCGTGACGTCCCGGGGGAGCTGGCAGTTCACCGCCGGCCTGCTGTCCATCTCGACATTCATGGAGGTGATCGCCATGGGTCACCTCGAGGCCTTTACGCCGCTCTTTCTCGAGCACAACCTCGGGGTTCCCGACTCTGACGTCCCTCGCTGGACCGGCCTTCTCGCTGCCGCCACCATGGCTGTGGCCATGCCCTTCGCCCCCTTCTGGGGAGTTCTGGCCGATCGCTACAATCGCAAACTCATCATCCTCCGCAGCCTTCTGATCGGCTCGGTAGCCTACGCCGTGGCGGCCCTGAGCACCGACGTCTGGCAGTTCCTGGGCATGAAGCTCCTGTTTGGGCTCACGTTCGCGAGCCACGGAATCGTGGTCGGGGCCATAGCGTTCCTCGCACCCGACAAGCGGATCGGCCTCGCTATCGGCCTGATCCAAATGATGATGCCGCTTGGGAGGTCCATCGGCCCGGTCTTCGGAAGCTGGCTCATCGCTCAGTTCGGGCTGCGTGGCATGTTCGCGGCCGACGCGCTCCTCACCGGCGCCGCCTTCACCATGTTGCTGCTTCTTCTCCGTGAACCCCCGAAGAGCAGAGACTCCACACAGAGCGTGCTGGGCCGACTCGGCACGGTGACGAGACTGATACTGTGGCAGAAGGCTATCCGCCTCCTGTTCATCCTCAACTTCGCGGTAGCACTGATGAACAGCCTGATCAATCCCTTTGTGCCGGTGGCCATCGATCGCGTTTACGAGGGCGAGAACGTGGCGTTCGTCATTGGCCTCACGCTGGCAGGATACGGCGGACTTGCCGCTGTGTCCGCCCCCATCGCCGGCCGACTCGGCGACCGCTTCGGCCCAGAACGCGTCCTGCTGTTCGCCATGATCGGACTGGGGCTCATGGCCTTCGGGCTCACGTTGGCCACTACGCCGCTCCAGATCGCCCTCGTGGTCATGGTGGGAGCGGTGCCCTTCGGCGCCCAGACCACATCGGGCTACTCGCTGCTCGCTCGCATCGCCCCTCGCGAGCACATGGTCGGGATCATGGGCCTTTCTCCCATGGCTCGCAATGCCGCCATGCTGATCGGTCCCCTCATCGGCGCCGCTGTGGCGGGCATAGGGCTATGGGCCGTCTTCGCCGCCGCCACCGTGACCTCCACCGTCGCGGTTGGCCTGAACCTGATGCTCGTCAGAACGCTCGCGGCCGGCTCGAGCCAGGACCCGACCGTGGGGTAGCGGCATCCGTTGTGACGGTCGGAGACCGGCCTGAGGAACTGCCCGATCCGATACGTCGCGCGACGAGGTTAGCCAGACGGGTGAAGCCCGACTGCGCCAGACCGATGGTGAGAGCTGGCCATCCTCGCACCCGTTCCCAGATCGGCAAGGAGGCCGCGCAAGACGGGCATCATCACTGAGGAAGACCCCCTCTTCCGCCTCGTAGGTATCGGCCGCAGCGGCATTCGCGGATGAGTGTCAGGACGGAAGCACGAGGGCTACCGCCTGGGCCCTTCGCCGTGTGGGATAATCAAAGTGAAAGGTGGGGCGCGGCCATGGCAGGCAAGGAAGTGCGACACACTGATATCGCCGACATCGACAGCATTCCCGCCCTCCTGCGGCTGGTCGAAGAGGTACACACGTCCAGGCAGCCCAGAGTCCTTAGCCACGAAGGGCAGGAGCTGGTGGAGATGAAACCAATCGCATCGCACGGCAAACAGCGCGCACAGGGCAAAGTCTTCACCAAACGTGACCCTCTGTGGAAGGTCGTCGGCAACATCAAGGAGGACGGCGGCCCAAGGGACGTCTCTGCCAACGTCGACAAGTATCTGGCGGAGGCCTACGCTGACCTCCACCGATGACGACTGTCTCCCACCAGCGCGCGCACTGGATCTTCGCCGACACCTCTGGGTACTATGCCGCTGTCGCGGAGAATGACGACAACCACGCCGCCGCTTTGGCCATCCTCTCCCGGCTTGAGCGCCAGCGCTCGCGCTTGTTCACGACCCAGTACGTGCTGGCGGAACTCCACGCCCTGATCATCACCCGCCGGCGCGACCCCCAACTGGCCCTAGCGGTGCTCACCCATATCGAAGCTGGCAGCGCGACCGTCATTCCGGTCGCGGCTGACGACCACCGTCGGGCCCGTGCTCTCCTGGCCCGCCATCAGGACAAGCTCTACTCCCTGACCGACGCCCTCAGCTTCGTCGTGATCGAGAGATTGGGCATCGCGAACGCCCTTACCTTCGACCGCAACTTCAGCCAGTATGGCCTGATGGTCCTTGCTCCCTGATCACATCCCGAGAAGCCTCGCGCCTTACGAGGGAGAACTGGCGCGCCTGGAGGGATTCGAACCCCCGACACTCGGTTCCGAAGACCGATGCTCTATCCCCTGAGCTACAGGCGCACGCACGCCGCCCTGCCGGCAGCGGAGGCGTCCGCTCGTCCTTCGACACGCTCAGGATGAGCGGACCGGTAACGGGGGTCACGTAGAAGGGAATGGGGTGAGCGGAGGGATTCGAACCCTCGTTCTCCAGGGCCACAACCTGGCGCCTTAAACCACTCGGCTACGCCCACCATGCCGGGACGCCCCGCGCCACAGCATGGTAGCACAGCGCTGTTCCCTGCTTCAAAACCCCCGGCTCCCCTCGTGCCCCGGCCACCCCTTCCCTCGCAGGGAAGGGGGTAGGGGGTTAGGTCAGAGAGCCCCCAGGAACTCGTCGATGGCCAGCGCAGCCCGCCGGGCGTCGGCCAGGGCCGTTACCACCAGATCCGCCCCGCGCACGTTGTCGCCGGCGGCCCAGACGGCGTGGCGGCTGGTCTGGCCGCCGGGCCCCGCCACCACGACCAGGCCCTGGTGGTGGGTCTCGACTCCGGCCGCCCGGCCGAACTCCTCGTCACCGCCATAGCCCACGGCCAAGACGACGCTGTCGACCTCCAGGCGAAACTCGGAGCCCGGCACCGGCAGGGGCCGGCGCCGGCCCGAGGCGTCCGGCTCCCCCAGCTCCATGCGCTGGCACTCGACCGCCCGCACGTGACCCGTGTCGTCCCCCAGGTAGCGCAAAGGCAGGGTGAGGTAGTGGAACTGCACCCCCTCCTCGCGGGCGTGCCCCCGCTCCTCGCCCCGCCCGGGCATCTCGGCCTCCGTCCGCCGGTAGAGGCAGGTCACCTCCTCGGCTCCCAGCCGCACCGCTGTGCGCACGCAGTCCATGGCGGTGTCGCCGCCACCCACCACCGCCACGCGGCGGCCCACGGTGAGGGGCTGGCGCAGCTCCGGCGGCAGGAGGTCCGGAGCCAGGTTGCCCCGCACCAGGAAGTCGGTGGCCAGGGACACCCCCGCCAGCTCCTCTCCCTCGATGGCCAGGCGGCTGCCCACGCCGGCGCCGTGGCCCAGGAAGACGGCGTCGTATCCCCGGGCGAAGAGATCGTCCAGGGTGACGTCGCGCCCCACCCCGGTGTTCAGCACGAACTCGACCCCCAGGTGCTCCAGGCAGGCCACCTTCGCCGCCACGATCCCCTTGTCCAGCTTGAAGCTGGGAATGCCGTAAAGGAGGATGCCGCCGGCGGCGGGCCAGGAGTCGAAGACGGTGATGGCGTGGCCCTGGCAGCGCAGAAGCTCGGCCACCGCCAGGCCGGCCGGCCCGGCGCCCACGACGGCCACGCGCCGGCCCGTGGACGGGGCCACCTCGGGCAGGGGGAAACCCTCCTGGCGCCGCTGGTAGTCGGCCACGAACGCCTCGAGCTTGCCGATGGCCACGGGCGGGTTATTCTTGCCCACGACGCAGCTTCCTTCGCAGAGGCGCTCCTGGGGGCAGATACGGCCGCAGACCTCGGGCATGACACTGGTCTGGCGGAGGATGTCGGCCGCCCCCGTGAAGTCACCCTGCTCCAGCTTCCAGAGGGCACCGGGGATATCGTTCTCAAGTGGGCAGGCCTTGGTGCAGGGTGCCGCCGGACACTGGATGCAGCGTTGCGCTTCCAGCATGGCCGATTCGGGCGTGAAGCCGAGGGCGACCTCTCGCCAGTTGTGGACGCGCTCCTCGGGCTTCTGCTTGGGGATCGGTTGGGGGGGAATGCGCAGGCGGGCCTTGCGGTCGACCTGGGGCATCTGGCGCACGGCTGGACGATAAGTCGTGAGGGTGGTCATGGGCGCCGGTGAGAACCTCCGCGTCTCAGGCTACGGAACGCCGCCCGCCAGCACGACAGCCAAGCGGATAGGAAGCGGCTATCTGGCTGGGTAGTCTTGCGGGGGAGGGACTATGCGAAAGAGTGGGGTCGTCAGGCGTTGGCGGTCGCGGTACGAACGGCGTGGGTCTCCGGGTTGTGGGCCAGGGTTGCCGGACGCTGCTCGGGCTGCGACATGGCCTGGGGGAGACACAGCAGCGTCACACCGCCCAGGGCCAGGAGGAAGCCGACGGTCAGGAGGCGGCGCTGCAAGACGCCTTCGGTCCGGAGGACAGCCAGGGCCAGGCCCAGGAGCAAGAGGTACCCTGCCAGCCCGATGAATGCCACCGGCACGCCATAAATCTTGGCGTACACGCTGTTGTTCACCAGGTCGCAGCTCGCCCACCGGGTGCAGGCGAGGCTGCCGCCGGTGAACCGCTTGACGCTCAGATATCCCGAGACCAGGACGCCGAGCCCCGCGAGCACCGCCGGTGCCCATAGCCAGGCTCGAGTTGCCGCATGCTCCTCGCGGGTCATCCGTCTTCTCCCAGCGGGATCTCGAGGCTCCCGATGAGCTGCCGGATATCCGGGATCCCGTTGGTCG
>Ga0082335_1005524_pt1 | contig 17361 bp, 11 predicted proteins | sample Subgrocontami58m_FD_72375 | JGI IMG/M metagenome (GOLD analysis project Ga0082335, IMG submission 72375) | Subsurface groundwater microbial communities from S. Glens Falls, New York, USA - GMW37 contaminated, 5.8 m (SPADES assembly) (version 2) ... | reverse complement strand
GCGAGCGGAGGGGGGCGCAAAATCATCATCGGCGGCAACGCGCTCAACGGTTTCGGTGGCGACGATTTTTGGCAGGCCATCCGCCACAATCCCGTCAGCGGCCAGTACGAACCGACTTTCGTGAGTCCGGTTTATACGGGCGACTATTGGTCCGCCATCAAGCGCATCGCAATCGGCAACGTGCGCGGAGATACCAAACTCGAAATCGCCGTAATGCTGGGGAATGGACGGATATATCTGTACGACCTCGAAAGCAAAAAGGAACAGGGTTACATCGATACCGGCATCGCCGGCCTGGAGGGAATGAGCCTCGCGGATTTGGATGGTGATGGCCGGGCTGAGTTGATCTTCACGACGGTGAACGATCTATTTGTTTTTGACGGTGACGGCACCCAGGTCTGGCAGATCACTGGCGCGGGCGGGTACGACGTTGTGGTCGGCCAGATGGACAATGATCCGGCGCTCGAAATCGCGACGACCAGCGGCAAGATTATCGATGCGGGCAACCGTGCCATCCAGTGGACCCGCAACGGTGGTTTCGGCGCTCATTTGAAGCTGGCGCCGCTGCCCGGCGAAAACTATCAGCAACTAATCGCGGCGCAGGCGTGGTCTTATGTCTTTTCTTACGACGTGGCGCGCCAACTGCCACGCTGGTCAATTAACACGCCCCTTGACATCGGGGCGATTGAAGTCGCCGACGTTGATATGGACGGAATACCGGAAATCATCATCGGCGATGGTCAATGGGGCAGAGTGCACGTGCATGATCTGTACAACCAGCAGGAGAAATGGGCCGTCAACAATCCTGAGCACGGCGTCACGAACATTGCCGTGGCGGATGTAGATGGCGACGGGGAGGTCGATCTTCTTTGGGGTGCGGGTTGGAGCAGCACCGGGCCCGATTTCCTGTATGTCGCCACGACGACCGGCAGCCACGCGATCAAGTGGCAGAACTGGGACCTGCAAGGGCCGTTCGCCGGTCCAGCGATCGGCGATTTGGATGGCGATGGACACCCTGAGTTGGTGTTCTGTTCTTTTTCCTCGAACTCCGGGTACGACAGCGGCCGAATTCTGGTATTTGACGCCACAACGCTCGCGTTACGCGGAATATCAGCCCCGGTGATCAACAACCTTGCCTGGACCGGCGTGCACGATTTGAAATTACGTGAGGTCAAAGGCAACGGCCGGCTGCAAATCGTAATCGGCGGCGATCTTCTTTACGACGGCGCGATTGAAATTTACGAATTTGACTCGACGAATACGTTTACCCGGGCATGGACGAACACCACCCGGCCTTCTGGATCGCCCTTCGTTTTCGTTGAGGTGGCGGACCTCGATGGCAATGGCACCCGCAAGATTATCGCCGCCAATATGGTCGAACATACCGGCTCGCCCGGCGTCTACCTCTATGTTTACGATTATCCATCAGGCACCAATTCCTGGCGGTCAGTTGCGCTCGGGACCGGTTTTGGTTCGGTCACGGGCATGGTCGTAGAGGATCTCGATCGCAACGGCAGGCAGGAAATCGCTGCGCTCGTGAACAATGGCGACCTGTTCACCTTCGACGGGCTGACTCGGACACTGACTAACCTCCGCCAAAGCACCGGGTTCTCATTGTTGAGCAACAAAGTCAGCGCCGCGGGATTAATTGCCGGGGATAGCGCGGGCATCGGCCATTTTTTGCGGTGGAACGTCAATGGCTACACCGAAAGTTTCACCCTCGAATTGGCTGAGGCCGCCTTGGACGCAATTAATATCGGAACCGACGACGTGCTCTGGTCGGGCAGCGGAGGAGTTCTTTCGCAGAGAACCGCCCCCGCTTACGACACTCTTTCCTGGCAAAGCCCTCCGATCGGCAGCGGTTTCGGTCGCTATGTCGCTACCGACGTGAGCAATGGCGAACCTCGAGTTTTTAGTGCAGCGCGGCAGGCCGTCGTTGGCCTCTCGGTTTCGTATCTTCTAAACGTTACCGCGGTTAATGGCACCGTGATAAAGGACCCGGATCGGCCAACCTATGTGCCTGGTTCGCCGGTCACGTTGACCGCAATTCCGGCCAACGGCTACGGATTCATCGGCTGGAGCGGAGACGTCTCCGGGTCCTTCAATCCGCTGACGCTGACGGTGACTTCGAACAAGAATGTCACGGCGAATTTCGCCGGATTGACGGCATCCCCGGCAATTTCTCCCAATGGGGGCACGTTTGACCAGAAGGTGGTGGTTAGACTTTTCTGCGCCACCCATCGAGCGACGATTTACTACACAACCGACGGCAGTCATCCGACGACGGCCTCGAACGTTTATAATCCGGGCAATGCAAGAAACTACGGAATCAAACTTGCCGGCATTGGATCCCATACTCTAAAGGCTGTTGCGGTTGCGGCGGGCCATGCGGAAAGCACGGTGGCCGAGGCCACGTTTATTATTCGTTGAGGCGGTTGGCTGAATCGCAGGCCACTATACAGAGCGCCAGAAGTCACCGGCAAAGATCGATGCTCGAGTAGCGGCAGGCTCCCCTGCCTGCCGACTGCAAGGCATCGAACCCGCAGGCGCGGAAGCCACCGCTACGTCGCGACTTCCGACGCTCTGTAGAGCGACCCATCGGGGGCATGCGGGCGTGACCGACCTTTGTAGCCGATGGATAACGGGGCCCCGACGTAGCGCGGTCAACCTGACCGCGCCCCCGGGACAGATTCCCGCTTGCCCCGGCGCGGTCAGGTTGACCGCGCTACGCGACTCCGTGTTACAGCAACTGCGCGGCGGCTACCAACGCCTCGGCGGTGATGCCAAGTTCCTTGAACACCACGGGCGCCGGGGCGCTCAGGCCGAAGCGGTCAATGCCAACGACCTTGCCGTCGAGGCCGACATACTTGTGCCAGAGAACGGTGACGCCGGCCTCGATCGCGACCCGCTTCCGACACGCGTTCGGCAGCACGCTCTCGCGATATTCGGCGGATTGCCGGTCAAAACGTTCGGTGCACGGCATCGAGACCACCCGCGTGCCGGCGCCGAGCGTCTTCGCCGCGGCGACCGCATACTGCAGTTCGCTGCCTGTCGCGATCAGGATGTGCGTCAGTGCGGCCGTCTCCTTCACCGCGACGTAGCCACCTTTCAATGCGCCTTCGCGCCGCGCCGACACGGGAATATCGTTGAGGTTCGGCAGCGCCTGTCGCGTGAGCGCGATCAGCGTCGGCCCGTCCATCCGCTCCATCGCCGCGGCGAAGGCGCCCGCCGTTTCCTCGGGATCGGCGGGACGAATCACGTCGAGGTTCGGAATCACCCGCAGCCCGGACACGGTCTCCACCGGCTGGTGGGTCGGGCCGTCCTCGCCCACCCCGACCGAGTCGTGCGTGTAGATATAGATCACCGGCAGCTTCGACAGCGCCGCGAGCCGCATCGCCGGACGCGAGTAGTCGGCGAACACCAGGAACGTCGCGATGCTCGGGCGGAAGAGCCCGTCGTAGGCGACGCCGTTCGCGATCGCGGCCATGCCGTGCTCGCGGATCCCGAACCGGATGTTGCGGCCGGCGCGGTTCCCGGCGTCAAAGTCCTTGTCCGCGGCGATGTAGTTCAGCGTCGAACCGTAGAGGTCGGCGCTGCCGCCGATCAGCAGCGGCACCGCGGCGGCGATCGGCTGCAACACATCACGGCCGGCGGCGCGCGTCGCGAGTTTTGCATCGGCGGGAAAGGCCGGAATCTTTTCCAGCAGCGCGGCGGCTTTCGGCGCCTGCGCCTCGCTCGACGTATCGAGCAGCGCGGCCTTGTCGGGGTTCGCCTCGCGCCACGCCTTGTAAGTCTTCGACCACTTGTTGCACGTGCGGATCAGCCGCTGCTTGTGCTGCGCGAAATAGGCGCGGACATCGTCGCTGACGAAGAAATGCTGGTCGGCCGGCAGGCCGAGCCCGGCGCGCGCTGTATCCGCAAACTTGGCACCGCCTTCGCCGTGGCCCTTGGCCGTGCCGGCGACTTCCGGGATGCCTTTGGCGATCAGCGTCCGCGCGATGATCAGCTGCGGCTTCCCGCTCTTCGTCTTCTTCGCCTTGTTGAAGGCCTTCAGGAACGCCGCCAGGTCCTGCCCGTCAATCGTCTGCACATCCCAGCCGATGGCCTTGAACCGCAGCGCGGCATTCTCGCTCTGCGTCTTCACCGCCATCGCGTCGAGCGTGACGTCGTTCGAGTCGTAAATGAGGATGAGGTTGTCGAGCTTCTGGTGGCCCGCGAACGCGCACGCTTCCATCGACACGCCTTCCTGCATGCAGCCGTCGCCGGCGAGACAGACGACGTGGTAGTCGAAAATCGGATGCTCCGCCGTGTTGAAGCGCGCCGCGGCCATCTGGCCGGCCAGCGCCATGCCGACGGAATTGCCCACGCCCTGCCCCAGTGGTCCGGTCGTGCACTCGACGCCGGGGGTGTCGCGAAACTCCGGGTGACCAGGCGTGATGCTGTGCAGCGAACGGAATTTCTTCACCTGCTCGAGCGGCACGTCGTAGCCGCTGAGGTGCAGCCAGCCGTAGAGGAACATCGAGCCGTGGCCCGCCGAGAGGATGAACCGGTCGCGATTGATCCAGCGCGGCCGCTCCGGGTTGTGCACCAGCGCATGGCCGAACAGCACCGCGCCCACCTCCGCCGCGCCGAGCGGCAGACCGAGATGGCCCGACGAGCAGGCATGCACCGCATCGATGGCGAGACCGCGTGCTTGATTGGCCGCTTTGGCGAGAAGATGAGTTTGCAGGGTCATGGAAAAATCCGCTCAGAGGTAGAGAGCGCACGCGCGGCGGGAAAGCAGATTCTAAGCCGCGCGTGTCATCGGGGCGCACGATCGCGCACGTTGCGATCGTTCCCAATCGGTGGGGCCGGCTCTCCGAGCCGGCCTGGGTTCCAGGGTGGTGCGCGAGTGGACCTCAGTCCGCTTCGGAGAAGCGGCCCCACCCATAAGCCACCCCAAAAAAAAGCGGACCCTCGCGGGTCCGCTTTCGCGAAATTACTTTTTCTCGCCCGGCTGCGCTCAGCTCTTCGCTTCGGCGGGAGCAGCCTCGGCGGCCGGCGTGGCCGACGCGGGCTTCTCGGCCGGCGCGCTCTTGTGCTGGGCGGCGACCTTCTCGGCGTGAATTTCCGCCGCACGGTCCTTTTCCTTGATCGCGACCGCGGCCTTGCCGGTGCGGCGGCGCAGGTAGTACAGCCGCGCCTTCATCGCCTCGGACTCGCGCTCGACCTCGATCTTCTCGATGTTCGGCGAGTTCACCGGAAATACGCGCTCGACGCCCTCGCCGTAGCTGAGGCGGCGGACGGTGAAAGTCTCGTGGATGCCATGACCCTTCCGCGCAATCACGATGCCGGCATAAACCTGCACGCGCTCCTTGTCGCCCTCGCGGACCTTCGTGTGCACGCGCACGCCGTCGCCGACCTTGAACGGCGTGATGTCTTTCCTCACCTGATGGGCGGTGATTTCATTGATGATCGGGTTCATGGCAGTGAATTATTTCAGTAAATCGGGACGGACTTGACGGGTCTTTTCCAGCTGGCGCGCGTGTCGCCATTTTTCGATTTCGGCATGGTTGCCCGAGAGTAGAACCTCGGGAACGGACATGCCCCGAAATTCGGCGGGACGCGTGTATTGAGGAAAGTCGAGCAACTTGCTGGTGAAGGATTCGTGCGTCAATGACTTTTCCTCGCCGAGCACGCCGGGGATGAAACGCGCGAGCGCATCGATCATCACCGCTGCCGCCAACGTGCCGTTGGTCAGCACGTAATCGCCGATCGAGATCTCCTGATCGATGACGCGCTCACGGATCCGCTGGTCGATTCCCTCGTAGTGGCCGCTGAGCAAAATGAGGTGCTGCTGCCGCGAGAGTTCGCCCGCGAGCGCCGGCGACAGCGGCACGCCGTCGGGCGTGAGGTAAATCCGCCGGCAACCGGCAGTTTGCAGTTGCTCCATCGCCGCAAACACCGGCTCGGGCTTCATCACCATGCCCGCGCCGCCACCGAACGGGCGGTCGTCCGCGGTCCGGTGCTTGTCGGTCGTCCACTCGCGCAAGTCGCGGACGTTCACCGCGAGATGTCCCGCCGCAATGCCCTTGCCGAGAATGCTCTCGGCCAGAAAGCCATCGAGCATCCGCGGAAACAGCGTGAGCACATCGATCTTCAGCGGCATGGCGAAACAAGGAGTTACAGGAGACCGCAGAGATCCTACCGCGGCCCCCGGCCACAACCAAAGGACAATTTTGCTGGGACCCAGAGGTCCCAGCGCGGACCAGTCGCAACCGAACGAAACGCCCCGAACAAGTTAACCGCGGAACACGCAGAAGACGCGGAAGCATAAGAACAGCGGGAATCCCCAGCCTCCGTTTTCCGCGTAGTCCGCGTATTCTGCGGTTGGATCGAGAAGAATCGTCGCAGCCTGCGTTTTGATGGGACCAAGAGGTCCCAACCGAACGAAACGCCCAGAACAAGTTAACCGCGGAACACGCGGAAGCACCAGGACCTCCGCGACCCTCCGATGAAGGGCCCAATTAGCTCGCCGCCGGCGCTTCGGCCGGAGCTGCCGTCGTCTCGCCCTTCGCCGTCGCCGCCCGCCGCGCCTTCTTGATCATCGAGTGCATCGTGTTGGTGGGCTTCGCGCCTTTGCTCAGCCAGTAATCGACGCGCTCCAGGTTGACCTTGATGGGGTTGCCCTTGTCGCCCGGACGATACGTGCCGAGGTTTTCCACCGCGGCGCCATCGCGGCGCGAACGCGCCTCGGCGACCACCACGCGGTAGAGTGGCTGGTGCACGGAACCAACCTTGGTAAGACGGATTTTGAGAGCCATGTCGGATGTTTTGCGGAGCGATTCTTGCCTGAAAAGCCGAGCACAAGACCGGCCGACAATCCACTTGTCAAGCCGCCAGCAGAGAAGCAAACCACCCGCCGCCACGGCCGCCCCCAACCCACCTTTCCCCATGTGTGCCTCCGCACTTCGCTGGCTGGTCTTCGGACTCGCTTCGTCCCTCGCCGCCAACGCCGCCGACGCCTGGACACGCCGCAACAACGACGGTTTCGGCGACAGCAACAACCTCGGCGTGGAATGGCTGCAGACCTTCAACGGCAAGATCTACGCCGCGGTCGGTCGCGACAACCTGAACCTCAACCCGCCGGGCAACTTCGTTTCGATTTATCAGTCGACCGATCTCGTCAGTTGGACGCGCGTGCTGGGTCCGCTCAGCGGACAAACCGAAGTCTTCTTCGGCACCGCCAACGCCTCCGCGATCTTCTTCGGCACGAAGAGCACGACGGCGCCCGGCCAGATCTGGAAATCAACCGACGGCACAACTTGGACGCAGTTCAACGCGCCTGGCGCCGCCGGCTTCGTCGCCGCAGCCAACATCCTCGTCGCCGCGCTCGGGATTTTCGGCAACGATCTCTACGCGGGATTCAACAATCCCAACGGCAGCCAGGTCTGGCGGCGGCCCGTCGATGGCTCGGCTAACTGGACGCGCGTGATCGATTTCGGCACCGGTGCCGGCCTCGCCGGTGGCGTCCCAGTCCCCGGTATCTCGCCCACCTATCTCTACGCATCGCGCGGCGTCCTCTACCTTTCGACCGTGAGCAACACGGTTTCCTCGAGCAACACCGGGCCGCAGCTCGCGTTTCTCTACCAATCGACCGACGGCGTGACGTGGACGCGAAATCCCGCGGTCGGCAATGGCTTTGGCGATCCGAACAATCTGAACATCGCGTGTCTCGTCGAGTTCGGCGACTCGCTCTACGCGAGCACGCACAATCGCGTCACGGGCGGCCAGATCTGGAGCACGCCAGCCACGAGCGCCGCGGCCGGCTCTGCCTCCCCGTGGCATCAAGTCGTCGGCACGCTCGCGACGCTGCAGGGTGGATTCGGCCGCAACGCGAACAACCCCGACAACCAGGAGGTGCACCATCTCGACGTCGGGCTCGGCTACCTGTGGGCAACCACGCTCAGCGCCTTCAGCACCGGCGCGCAGGTGTGGCGATCGAGCGATGGCGGAAGCTGGACGCAGTCGAACGACAACGGGTTCACCGGTGGCAATCTCATCAACCGCGGGTTTCCGACCGTGGAGATTTTCAACGGCCAGGTCGTGTGGGGCGGCACCGGCGGCACGGCTTTCGGGCCGTCGCCGGCCGGCACGGTGGCGCAAGTGTGGTCGCTCGCCGCCAGTGGCATCGACCTCGGCAACGTGCCGCCGTCGATCACCACGCAGCCGAAGAGCCAGACCGTCGCCGTCGGCGGCACTGCCACCTTCACGGTCGTCGCGAGCGGCAGCACCCCGCTTTCGATCAGTTGGTGGAAGAACGGGAGCCCCATCTCCGGCGCCACCGCGGCCAGCCTCACACTCACGAACGTGCAGTTCAGCGATGCCGCCGACTATCGCGCGATCGTCGCGAATCCGTGGGGCCTGCTTGCCAGCGACGCCGCCACGCTCACCGTGACCGCGGCGCCGCCGCCCCCACCCCCACCGCCGCCGCCGGGCCCGGCCGCGCGGCTCGCGAACCTTTCCGTCCGCACCGCGATGGCCGCCGGCCAGACCTTGATCGTCGGCGTGGTGGTCGACGGCGGCTCGCGCAATGTCCTCGTTCGTGCCGCGGGCCCGGCGCTCGCGGGGTTCGGCCTCTCGACCGCGATGGCCGATCCGCGGCTCGACTTGTTCCGCGACGGCACGGTGATCTTTTCAAACGAGGACTGGCCATTGCCGCTGGCGACGACGTTCAGCTCCGTCGGCGCGTTTGCCTTCGTGGCGGGCAGCAAGGATGCCGCGCTGGCGTTGAGCCTCAACGGCGCGTATTCCGTGCAGTGCCGCGGCACCGGCGCCGGCGTGGTGCTGGTGGAAACGTACGATATTGGCGCGGCCGATTCAGCGCGGCTCGTGAACGTGTCGGCGCGCAATCGCGTCGGCACCGGCGACGATATTCTCATCGCCGGATTCAACATCTCCGGCACGGGTCCGAAGCAGCTGTTGATTCGCGCGATTGGCCCGAAGCTGACCGCGTTCGGCGTCACGGGAACGCTCACCGATCCGAAGCTGGAAGTTTACGATGGGAACAGCGTGAAAGTGACGGAGAACGACAACTGGAGTGCGTCGCTGGCCAGCACGTTCGCGGCTGTCGCGGCGTTCCCGCTCGAAACTGGCAGTCGCGACGCCGCGCTGCTCACGACGCTGCTGCCGGGCACGTATTCCGTGCAAATCCGTGGAGCCGACGGCGGCACCGGCGAGGCGCTGGTGGAGATTTACGAAGTGCCGTAGGCAACGGACCGATGCAGAGAGAAACCGCGAAGGGCGCGAATGAACGCGGATTTCAGAGGGCAAGAAGGGATCGTGATCACGCAGAGTAGAATTCACCCTTTGATGAGTCCGCCAACTGGTACGCTTTCATTCGCGCATCTTCGCCTGGCTATTCGAACGTAGAGACCAACATGTTGGTCGTAACGAGACCAGCGCCTGGAGGGCCCGCCTCCGTGCGGGCCGTTTACGGTCAATGGATCAGAAGCGGACGGCGCGGAGGCCGTCCCTCCAAAATCCGGAGAACGGCTGTTCGCCGCAGGCGAACCACTTTTTCGCGGCGTCCGCGAAAAAGAACGCACCGCTATCTCGGAACATGCTGTTTTCGTGCGAGCATGTTCAAGCGGCAGAATTTTACAGAAGGCAACGAAGTGAACGAAGGCCCCGAAGCCTTCGTTCCCTTTGTTGCCTTTTGTTCAAAAGGATTGGGGTTTGGTTGCGGCTGCGCCGCGCCAAGTGCTTCGCGGTTGAATTGAACAGTTCCGGCTTTGGCGGGCGAAACCTGGGGAGTGCCCGCCCCCGGGCCGTTGGAACGGAGTGCGTTATGACGTCATCCGGCGCGAGGGCGCGCCGGCTCCAGGCCCGGCAGTGTCGTCCTCACCAATTCTGGAGGGACGACCTCCGTGTCGTCCTCGGCCCGCACAGCTGCCTTCGCCCAGGCTTCGGCACGCCAATCCACTCTGGCCGCGTCGCAGCCCGCAGGGCGGAGACGGGAGGCGGGCTCTCCAAAAATGACGCCGCCCTGCGCCCCCAGGAACCCAATCGGATTTGCCATTGACCGGCACAGGGCGGCTCGCGACGTTGATCGGTTTCTATGCTCAAAGCTGGCATCGTTGGACTGCCCAACGTCGGCAAGTCCACCCTGTTCAACGCCCTCACCCGCTCGCGCAAGGCGGAGGCGGCGAACTACCCTTTTTGCACGATCGATCCCAACGTCGGCGTCGTCACCGTGCCCGATGACCGAATCTACGTCCTGCAGAAAATCGCGAAGACCGGCGTGGCGATTCCCGCCGCAATCGAGTTCGTCGACATCGCGGGGCTGGTCGCCGGCGCCAGCAAGGGCGAAGGGCTGGGCAACCAGTTCCTCGCCAATATCCGCGAAGTGGATGCGATCGTGCAGGTCGTTCGCTGCTTCGAGGATCACGACATCATCCACACGATGTCGACGATCGATCCGGTGCGCGACATCGAGGTGGTCACGACCGAACTCGTGCTGGCCGACCTCGAGGCCGTGACGAAGCGGATCGAGAAAACCCAGAAGAAGGCCAAATCCGGCGACAAGGAGGCGATCGTCGAGATGGCGCTGCTGCAGAAGCTCGAGCCGCACCTCAACGCCGGGAAGACCGCGAACGTCCTGCCCGGGGCCACCGACGACGAGACGCGGATGATGGCGCTATTCCAGTTGCTCACCGCGAAGCCGGTGATCTTCGCCTGCAACGTCGCGGAGGGCGATCTCGCCACCGCCGAGCAGAACAAGTTCGTCCAGGCCGTCGCGGGCTATGTCCGAACGCACCACGATGCCGACTACGTCCCGATCAGCGCCAAAATCGAGTCGGAGCTGATCGACCTCCCGCCGGAGGAGGCGAAGGCATTTCTTCACGACCTCGGCGTCAACGACTCCGGCGTGTCGGAATTGATTCGCCACGCGTACAGTCTGCTCGGCCTGCAAACGTACTTCACCATGGGCGAGAAGGAAGTGCGCGCCTGGACGATCAAGAAAGGTTGGAAGGCTCCGCAGGCCGCGGGCGTCATCCACACTGACTTCGAAAAAGGATTCATCAAGGCGGAGGTCGTCAGCTATGCCGATCTCGAGCGGCTCGGCAGCACCGCCGCGACGCGCGAAGCCGGCAAGTACCGGCTGGAGGGCAAGGACTATGTGTTCGCGGAGGGCGACGTCGCGCTGTTTCGGTTCAACCCCTGATGGACGCAACGTTTCATCCGCGGCGTCGTCAGGCCCAGCGCTTGTTTTCTCCCGCCAGCTCGATCCTCCGATTCATGCGCCGCACGCTCGTCCTCGCGCTTTTCGCGACGGTCGCTTCGGTCCATGCTCACCCCGAGATCGACGAGGCGCTGGCGCGGCTGAATCCGCTGATTGCCGCCGAGCCGGCCAACGCCGCGCTGTACCTGGAACGGGGCGAACTCTACGCCCGGCACGAGGACGGGGTGGGCGCCGAGGCGAACTACCTTCGCGCGGCGGAACTGAATCCGGATTTTCCGGGGCTGGCACGCGCGCGGGGCGCCCTCGCGCTCGCCAGCGGCCACGCAGCCGATGCTCTGCCCCATCTCGATCGCGCCATCGCGGCCAACGCCGCCGACGCCGAGGCGCTGCTGCTGCGCGGCCGGGCGCGCGGCGCGCTGCGGCAAAACGCGGCGGCGCTCGCGGACTTCAACGCGGCGCTGCATCACCTGGCTTCGCCCACCCCGGAATTTTTTCTCGCACGCGCCGCGGTTTGCGCGAACGCCGCGGACGCGGTGGCCAGCCTCGATGAAGGCATCGCCCGGCTTGGTTCGGTCGTGACGCTGGAACTGCGGGCGCTCGCGCTCGAAGAGCAGCTCGGCCGCGTCGATGCCGCCGTGGCGCGGCTGGATCGACTCGCCGCGCAGAGCGAACGCCGGGAAACGTGGCTCAAGCGCCGCGGCGACGTGCTCGCGCGAGCCGGCCGGGCCGGGGCCGCGCGCGCCGCGTACACGGCGGCGGTCGCCGCCATCGCGGAACTGCCCCGGTGGTTGCAGCAATCTCCCGATACCACCCGCCTGCTGGCGGAACTGCGCCGGCTGACCGCATCGAACTCCTGATTTCTTCAAAATGAAACTGCGCTCCCTTCTCCTCGGCCTCGCGCTCGGTGCGCTGCCGATGCTCCACGCCGCCACGACGATTGTCCGCGGCCCCTACCTCCAATCCGCCACCCCCAACAGCATGGTCATCCGCTGGCGGACCGATGCGACCGAGGGCTCGGTCGTGACGTACGGCCTCGCGCGCAACGAGCTGACCTCGTCCGAAAAGGCGCAGGGCGTCACGACCGAACACATCGTGCAGCTCTCGAACCTGAAGCCCGCCACGAAGTACTTCTACGCCGTCAGTGGGGCGCCCCTCGCCGCTCCCGACGGCAAGAAGGCCGTGGCCGAGGACGCCCCGGGTCGCGCCCCGATCAACAGTTTCACCACGCCCCCCGCCGTCGGCCCGGCCAAACCCACGCGCGTCTGGGTGCTGGGCGACCCCGGCACGAAAAACGACATCCAGCGCGCGGTGCGGGACCAGTACCTGAAGTTCACCGGCAGCCGCGCCACGGATCTCGCCATTCTTCTGGGGGACAACGCGTATCCGGATGGCACCGACGCCGACTACCAGAAGGCGATTTTCGAAATGTATCCCGAGACGCTGCGCAGCGTGCCGTTCTGGTCCTGCCTCGGCAACCACGACGGCAAGAGCGCGAACTCGATCACGCAATCGGGCGTGTACTACGACATCTTCACTTTCCCCACCCGCGGCCAGGCCGGCGGCGTCGCGTCGGGCACCGAGGCGTATTTCTCGTTCGACTACGCGAACATTCACTTCATCAGCCTCGATTCGCACGATTCGGACCGGACGCTGGAGGGCCCGATGGCCCAGTGGCTGAAAGCCGATCTGGCCGCGACCAGGCGCGACTGGATCGTCGCGTTCTTCCACCACCCGACCTACACGCACGGCACGCACAACTCCGATCGCGAGAAGCAGCTGATCGAGATGCGCCAGGTGTTCCTGCCGATCCTCGAAGCCGGCGGCGTGGACGTGGTCGCCACCGGCCACTCGCACGTCTACGAGCGCTCGTTTTTCGTCGACGGCCACTACGGCAGCAGCGAGACCTTCGACGCCGCGCGGTTCGTGAAGCAGAAGGGCAACGGACGGACGGACGGCGATGGCGCCTACCGCAAGCCGCGCACGCGCGCGCCGCACGCCGGCGAAGTGTCGGTGGTGACGGGCAGCGCCGGCCACGCCAGCGCGAAGCCGGTCACGCTCGATCATCCGGTCTTCGTCGCCGCGTTCAACGAGCCGGGGTCGTCCGTGCTCGACATCGACGGGCTGAAGCTCGAGTTCACCTTCATCAACGACAAGGGCGAGAAGCGCGACTGGTTCAGCATCGTCAAAGTGGAAGGCAGCGCTGCCTCCGCGAGTTCGCCGTAACGGCGGCCCGGACCGGCCGTAGCGAAAAGCGTGAGCTTTTCGCGACTGACATTCCGCGAAACGCTCACGCGTACCGCTACGACAACGTGCGTCGAATCCGCGCCTGAATGGGCGCGGCTACAAACCGTTTGGTAGCCGCGCCCATTAAGGCGCGGCTGGCTCATGCCTTGAAAAGGAGGGCCTAGTGATTGGCCGGAGCCGCCCGACCCGCCCCGGCGACATGAATCGTTGCATGCCGTCTTGCCCCCACTAGGTTTTCGCCCAGCGAAAATCTCGATGAGCGATGTGACCACCCACCCTCTTTCCTCCCCGGCCCCCGCCGCGCCCGAATCGCTCGATTCTTCGCTCCTGCGCGTGTTGATGGACACCAGCCCGGACCGAATCTACTTCAAGGATCTCCAGAGCCGGTTCGTGCGGAACAACGCCGCCCACGCCCGCTCGCTCGGCGCCAGCTCGCCCGAGGAATGCGTGGGCAGGACCGATTTCGATTTCTTCTCCCGCGAGCACGCGGAACGCGCGTTTGCCGACGAACAGGAGATCATCCGCACGGGCCGGCCGATCATCGCGAAAACGGAGCGGCTCACGATGCGCGATGGCCAACAGGGCTGGGCTTCGAGCACGAAGATGCCGTGGCGCGATGCGTCGGGGCGGATCATCGGCACGTTCGGGCTCACCCGCGACATCACCGCCACGCAGGAGGCCGAGGAAAAACTGAAGCAGGAGCGCAACCTGCTCCGCACGATCATCGATCACCTGCCGAGCCGGCTCTACGTCAAGGACGTCGCGTCGCACTACGTGCTGAACAACAAGGCGCATCTCGCGATGCTCGGGGTGCCCACGCAGGAGGAGGCGGTCGGCCGGACGACCTCGGATTTTTTCCCGGGCGAGCGCGGCGCGCAGGCGCTGACCGACGACCGGCAGGTCCTCAGCAGCAACGAGCCGGTGCTCAACCAGGAAAAATCCGACTTCGGACCCGACGGCAATGTGCACTGGTCGCTCGTCACGAAGGTGCCGTTGCGTGACATCCACGGCGATCTGGTCGGCCTCGTCGGCATCAGCCATGACATCACCCGGCGGAAGCAGGCGGAGGAGGAGCTGCAGCGGCGCACGGCCGAAATGGAGACGGATCTGCGGATGGCCCGCCAGGTGCAGGAGGCGTTTCTCAGCCGCGGGTATCCGATTTTCCCCCGCACGGCGTCCCCCGGCTCGAGCGCGCTCCGGTTCGCGCATCGTTACATTCCGACGACGACGCTCGGCGGCGATTTCTTCGACATCCTCCAGTTCTCCGACACGCAGTGCGGCGTGCTGGTCTGCGATGTCATGGGCCACGGCGTGCGCGCGGGGCTGCTCACCGCCTTGATTCGCGGCGTCGTCGAGGAAATGGGCCGCCGCGCCATCGACCCGGCGCACGTGCTCGGCGAGGTGAACCGCAGCCTGATGCCGATCGTCGAGCACACCGGGCAGCCGGTGTTTGCCACGGCGTTCTTCGGCGTGATCGACATCGCGCAACACTCGCTGACCTTCGCCAACGCCGGCCATCCCGCGCCATTCATCCGTCACGCGAATTCCGATACGCTCGATCGGCTGGCCCCCGCCGACCCGGAGCCGGCGGCGGGACTGCTGGGCGATTTTCAGTACACGCGGCACGCCTGCGAATTCCGGCCGGGCGATCTCCTGGTCGCCTACACCGACGGGGTGCTCGAGGCGGCGAACGCCAGCGGCGGAATGTTCGGCGAGGAGCGGCTGCGCCAGGTGATGGCCGGCAGTCGCGGCGCCTCGGGCGCGGAAGTGAGCGATCGGCTGCTCGGCGAAGTGCAGCGGCACAGCGGCTGCACGATGTTCGAGGACGACGTCTGCATCGTCGCGATCGAGGCGCGGTGAACGGTCCGTTGCCGCCCCGTGCACCCGTCCATCCCGGGCATTTGATCGCCGGTGGCGCAGGCGGGATCGGATAAAATCTGATCAATGCATAGGGCGCTGGTTTGATATTGCCAGGTTTTGGTCGGCCGGAAGAAAATCGCTCATGCCGAAGGCGGATGACCAAAAAACCGCGCCGCCAGCGAACCCATGGAGCTCTGAGGATTTTGGGTTCGCGCTGCGGGAACTCCGTCAGGAATTTCCAGGAAACCCCGGGGAAGAAATCCTGGCATCGGTTCAATCCGCCGCCCAAAGAATTTCCGAGGCGAGCGGGCGCGTCAGATTGGTGCAGACCGCCCGCGAAGTGTTGCGTGAGAACGCCCGTCGCCGCTGAAGGCGGCAGAGCCGGGCCCTCCAAAAATGACACCGCCCTGGGGTCAGTAGCGCCGCGCCTGTTTGCGCGCCTCGAGCAGCTCCACGTAGTCGGCGCCTTCCGGCGGCGTCGCGAAGTACGGAATCAGCGCCGGTTCGTCGCGGGGATCCCTGCCCTGGTTGGCAAGGCGGTAGGCCTCGGTCGCCCGGCGGACAGAAGGCTCCAGCCTGTCGCCCAACTGCCTCGCCCGGCGGACCGGTTCCGGCTCGTCGATCGGCGTGGTGATACCATCGCCATAACTCATCGTGAGTCCGGCCGGCGTGGTCACCGTCATCGGGCTCCCGTCCATCGGCAGACTGGAATACTCCTCCCCATCCACGGTGTTGAGGCGACGAATGTATAAAGTACTCCCGACGAGATCGTGCACCGACGCGGGCCAGCGGCCATTTTCGAGCCGGTATTGGTCGCGGGCGGCGGCGAGCTGCCGCAAGTTGTTCAGCATTCCGGTCTGCACCTCGAAATCCGGCTTGCCGATCGACGGGCCCCTCCGCCCGCCTGGCCGCGCGGCCGCGCGAAGGTCGGCGGTCAGCCGCGCGTTGGCGGCATTCAGCGCCGCGACTTCGCGGGCGAGCTGCTCGGTCTGCGCGATCAAGCGCAGGTTTTCCGCGCGCAGCTTTGCGCTGACCGTCGCGGAATCCGCCTCCGCCCCGGTGATCACATTGGCGGGCGCCGCCGTTTCCGCCCGCGAAATCGGCAGGTAGGTGCCGAGCGCGAAGCCGATGGCGCCAACGGTCGCCGCGCCGAGAATCGATTTGACGCTGAGGGCTTGCGCGAGACCCGCCAGCACGCCACCACCCGCGCCCGCCGCCGCGAGCGAATTCGTGGCCAGGCTCGCCGCGAGGCCCGCCGGCGCGCTCGTCGTCGCATGCGTCGAGACGAGGCCGCCCAGCGCCGCCGCGGTCGAGGTGATGCCACGCCGCACCAGCGCCACGCGCAGTTTTTCCAAGGCGCGATCGGTGCGCATACGCGCCGCGTCTTCAGACAAGGCAAGCGCCGCGCCGATTTCGGCGAAACCGCGTCGCTCCAGGCAGCGCAGCAGCACCGCGGCGCGATCCATTTCCGGCAACTCGTCGATCGCGGCGTCGAGCACATCGCGGAGCCGCACCCAATCGGCCGGCGCCTCCGGCTGGTTGGCCGCGGCGAGTTCCACCGCGACCTGCTCGCGCTGCTTCCGGCGCTGGTCGGCTACCATGAGATTGAGGGCCGCGTTGCGCGTCGTGGCATGAAGCCAGGCGGTGAGCGCCGGATGGTGCACGAGTTTCCGCGCGTTCCGGGCCAGGGCGGTGAACACTTCCTGCGAGACGTCCGCCGCGCGATGCGGATCGCCCCCCGTGCGCCGCAGCGCGGCGCTGTACACCAAATCAACGTGGCGGTGGACGAGTTTCGTGAAGGACTCCGCGCAGCTTTCGTTCGCGTAACGCTGGAGCAGAATGGCGTCATCGTTCATGGGGTTCACTCTCCTTAACAGCGTGCCCGGCAAAACCGAACAAAGAATCGCCGGGCGCCGTCCCCTCCCGCACCCGCGGGAGCGGCGGGCCGTGGCGCGGTCAACCTGACCGCGACTCCACTGACCGGAGACTCCGCCCGAACCGCGCGCTCAGACTTGTGCGCCTTTGGCGCATTG
>Ga0082335_1005523_pt1 | contig 17364 bp, 17 predicted proteins | sample Subgrocontami58m_FD_72375 | JGI IMG/M metagenome (GOLD analysis project Ga0082335, IMG submission 72375) | Subsurface groundwater microbial communities from S. Glens Falls, New York, USA - GMW37 contaminated, 5.8 m (SPADES assembly) (version 2) ... | reverse complement strand
GGGGACGGGTGTAGGGGGAGGAAAGCCCCAGCCTGTCCGGTGGAGCAGACCAGCCGGGCTAAAGCCATGGGCTACAGTAGCCAAAGTCCATTAAAGGGGCTCCCACGGATAGCAGACTTAAGACTTGCGGATAACAGTATAACTTTGGCGGCCAGGCCGCTCTCCCAGGGAGGTCTATATGAATCTGCCGAAACAGGTCACCATAACCGAGGTTGGGGCCAGAGATGGGCTTCAGAACGTGTCCCAATTCATACCAACCGACAAGAAGATAGCCCTCATAGACGCACTATCCGAGGCGGGCATTCCTCATATCGAGGTCGCCTCCTTCGTGCATCCGAAGTTGGTTCCGCAGATGGCTGACGCTGCGGAGGTAGTCACCGGCATCAGGCGCCAGCCGGGTACGAAATACCTGGCCCTGGTGCCCAATGCCAAGGGCGCTCAGAGAGCGATGGAGTACAAGCTTGATGGGTGGGGCGTCTTTGTCTCCGCCACCGAAAGCCATAACCGGAGAAACGTCAACGCTTCTATAGACGAGACCTTGAGCGGCTTCGTAGAGGTCGTGCGGATGGCACGCGAGGCTAACGTGACGGTGTACTGCGCTATCAGCATGTCCTTCGGCTGTCCCTACGAAGGCGACGTCCCAGTGGATCGGGTGCTCTCGATCGCCGGCAGGCTCTACGACACGGGCATCGAGCGCGTCGTGCTGGGCGATACGACAGGCATGGGCAATCCCCGCCAGGTACTCGACCTGACAGAAAGGTACCTGAAAGCCTTTCCGGATAAGAGCTTTTCTTTGCATTTCCATGATACCCGCGGTGCGGGCCTGGCCAATGTCCTGGCGGGCCTTCAGGCCGGTGCCACGTGGTTTGAGGGATCGGTGGCCGGGTTGGGGGGCTGTCCCTTCGCCCACGGAGCCACAGGCAACACGTCCAGCGAAGACATGGTACACATGCTCCACGAGATGGGCATAGATACGGGCATAGACCTGGACAAGCTTCTCGCCTGCGCCCGACTGGCCCAGGAGACTGTGGGAGGCGAGCTGCCCAGCCATTTGCTCAAGGCCGGCAAGCGTAGCGACCTGATCAAGACCAACGCATAGCGAAGTGATATGGCAAGATTATTAACCTGGCGAGACGAATACAAGCAGAGGGTGGTTAGTCCGGAGGTGGCGGTAAAGGCCGTCCAGTCCGGACAGCGTGTACTCCTGGGCTCCTGTTGCTCCGAGCCTGAGACCGTCATCGAGGCCCTCCTGGCCGACAAGGACCGGCTGGAGGATGTCGAGTTGATCACCACGATCCTCGGTTCCAAGGCAGGGTATGCGGCTCCGTCGATGGAAGGCCACTTCCGCGTGGTATCTTTCCGCCCTGATATGGCGGTGCGGGATGCCACCCGGGCAGGCCGGATAGACTACCTGCCATGCCTCCTATCAGAGGCGCCCAGGCTCTTTACAGACGGCTATCTGCCTATTGACGTTGCTCTGATACAGCTCTCCCCTCCTGACGAAAAGGGTTACTGCTCGTTCGGAGTGTCCGTCGACTATACCAAACCGGCCACGGAAAACGCCCGCATCGTCATCGCCGAGATCAACAAGCAGGCGCCGCGCACGCTGGGCGAGACATTTATTCATATCTCAAAGCTCAACTACATCGTGGAGTCGGACCGGCCGCTAATCCAGATAGCTCAGGCTTCCATCGGACCGGCCGAGAAGGCCATCGGTGAGCTGGTTGCTCAGCTTGTCCCGGACGGGGCAACCCTCCAGGTAGGCGTGGGAGCCATACCCGATGCCGTTCTGGCCTCACTTTCGGACCGCAAGAACCTGGGCGTTCATTCCGGAATGCTCTCTGAAGGCATGATCGAGCTGGCCCAGTCCGGCGTCATCAACGGGAGGCGCAAGTCCATTAATCCCGGCGCAATGGTCGCCACCTGCCTTATCGGTACGGACCGGCTCTACCAGTTTGCCCACGACAACCCGGAAGTGGAATTATATCCTGCCTCATATACCCACAATGCCGTGACCATCAGCCGCGTGGAGAACCTTATTGCCATTAACTCGGCCTTGCAGGTGGACCTCTGGGGCCAGGTCAATGCCGAGATGGTGGGCGGAGTCCAGATGAGCGGCGTCGGTGGCCAGCTGGATTTCGTGCGCGGGGCGTCCCTCTCTCCGGGGGGCAAATCGATCATTGCCCTGCTATCTACTGCCGGAAACGGGAAGCACTCCCGCATCGTCTCATCCCTTGAGCCTGGCGCCCCGGTGACTACCAGCCGGGCCGAGGTACACTACGTTGCCACCGAATACGGCATCGCCGACCTGCGCGGCAAGACGTTGCGCCAGCGTGCCCGGGCCCTTGCTGCTATCGCCCATCCCAACTTCCGGGAGGAGCTGGAACGAGCGGCTTGCGCCCGGCCATGATCTTTCCGATGAAGCTCCACGGGGCATTGCCAGGCGCCACAAAGGCACAACAAAGCACTGTCAAAGCACCCAGGCGCCTGGGTGGTGCGGCGTGACGGGGCTCCATCGCACACTGGAGGAGACCACCTCCCTGGTCCAGGTAGCCCAGGGCAAGACGCCGGCCGATCTCTATTTGCGCGGGGGCAAAGTCGTCAACGTGTACTCCGGCGAGGTCCTTTCCGCCAATGTAGCAGTCTGGGGAAAGCGCATCGCCTACGTCGGAGCGCTGGAGAGCATGGTCGGCCCTGAAACACAGGTGCTGGATGCAGAGGGCTATTACCTGCTGCCGGGCTTTATTGAGCCTCACGGCCACTCTGACTACTTCTTCAGCGCCCCGGAGCTGGCCCGAGCGGTCCTACCCGGCGGCACAACTGCCATATTCTGCGACTGCCTGCCGACGTATTCGCTGCTGAGCCTACAAGACTTTGGGACCTTCCTGGAGGACATGCAACGGCTCCCCGTCAAGTTCTTCTTCGGGGCCAGGGCAGAGCCTCCGAGCTTCTGGGAGCCGCAGCGGGATGAGCTCTTTACTGATGAGAGCCTGGCCTGGTGGCTTGACCGTCCCGAGATACTGGGCATGGCCGAATATACCCCCTGGTTCAGGACCCTGAGCGACAAGACTCTTGTGCGGAAGCTTCAGATGGTGCGAGAGGCCGGCAAGCGGGTGGAGGGCCACCTGGCGGGCTGTTCGTACGAGAAGCTCAACCCTATGATCGATGCCGGCGTCACTTCCTGTCACGAAAGTATCAACGCCGAACAGGCGCTGGACCGTCTGAGGCTCGGCCTCTGGGTGATATTACGAGAGAGCTCAATACGACGCGACCTCAAGGACCTGGTCCGTATCGTCACCGAGAATAAGGTAAATACCAGCCGCCTGATGCTCACCCCGGACGGACCGGTACCTATGAGCATCTTGCAGAACGGATTTGTTGATTATCTGGTGCGCCTGGCCATCTCCTATGGCGTTGACCCAATCACGGCGATTCAGATGGCCACCATCAATCCGGCCACTTACCTCGGATTAGACCAGGACCTCGGGGGCATTGCTCCCGGACGCATCGCCGATATCCTGATGGTGCGCGACCTGAGCGAGCCCCGCGCCGAAGTGGTGATCGCTAATGGAAAGATCGCGGCCCGGAACGGCGAGCTGATCGCCCAGTGGCCGGCGCCCATCTGGTATAAGAACGCCCCGAACAAGTTCTTAGACCCGTCTTCACCCTTCCGGGATATCCCGCCGAGCCTTTTCCGTCCTCCCATCAAGGGAGCGCCCGATCTCTTCCCGGTGATCGAGCTGGTCAACGGCGTGGTCACGCGCCGGGTAGACACGCCCTGGCGCAACCAGGGGGGCTACGTGGCCATCGACCCGGCCCTCGGGGCGCTGCGGGTCTCTCTGATCGTCTGGGAGAAGAAACAGATTATCAGCGGCTATCTGACCGGCATGGGCGCTCGCTTCGGAGCCTTGGCCAGCACCCTGAACGTCGCCAAAGAGCTTATCGTAATAGGCGAGAACGAGTTCGACATGTCCCTGGCGGCACGTACGGTTGTGGAGATGGGCGGAGGGATCTGCCTGGCCGAGGGAGGCCGGGTCCTGCACAAGGTAGCCTATTCCGTCGCAGGCCTCTTCCCCCTGGCCCCGCTCAGTGAGACCGCCCCTGTCCTGGCGGCTATAGAGGACCTCCTCCGGGAGAGAGGCTTCCCGCACCCCAGTCTCTACTACAGCTTCCACTTCCTGACCAACAACCACCTCGTGGAGATCCGCATGACCGTCAAGGGCATCTGGGACGTCAAGAAGCAGCAGCCGCTCTACGAGGGGCAACTGGTGAGCGAGTAAAGCCAGAGCTCCTCCGGGACCCAGACCGGCCGGTGAGTCCAGCTTCACTGTAGCTTTGGTCCATTATTCCGCAGATCAGTATGCACTGCAAACTCATTCTGTATCGGTCACTGTTGCAGATTGCATTAATATAATAATGTAAGTTATAATAATCTAAGTTATGAACATCTATTCTCAGCAATCCAAATGGTAGGTCTGGTTAACCGGGAGAAGGAGAGCACGAAGCTGCTCGAAGCCTGGAACAGGCGCGGACCGGCACTTGTGCTCCTGTACGGACGGCGCCGCCTGGGCAAGACCTTCTTCCTTCAAGACTTCCTCAAAACGCATCGAGGCATCTATTTTCTGGGTGCCGATTCTACATCGCGAGAAAATCTTGGCGAATTCCTCGGCCAACTGCGCCGGGCTTTCCCGGAGCGACAGGACGCGACTCCCGCCAATTATCCTACATGGCGTTCTGCGCTCCGGCTATTATGCGACCTGGCAAACGATGAGCCTCTAGCTGTGGTCCTGGACGAGTTTGGCTACCTGTGTCATGCGGATTCTGCTATTCCATCAATCTTGCAGTCCGTCTGGGATAGCGATGCTCGGAGAACAATGCTCAGACTGATACTCTGTGGTTCGGAGGTCGGCGTGCTGTCCAGTTTGGATGAATATGGACAACCTTTGCATGGCCGCTTCGACTGGAGAGGATATTTCCAACCCCTGGACTACTACGACACGGCTCGCTTCATCGCCGCATCCTCCCCCGGTGATACCTACCCCGCAAAGGACATGATGCTGACCTACGGCCTCTATGGTGGTGGCGGGCGGTATCTTGCAGCCATCGATCCCACGCGGTCCGTTTCGGAGAACGTGGCTTTCCAAATGCTGGACCCCAACGGGATATTCCATAACGAAGGCGAGAGCCTGGTCCGCCAGGAGCGGAACATTCGTGACATGGCCGGTTACAACGCCATTCTGGCAGCAATCGCGTCAGGCGCGACCCAATGGGGCGAGGTCATTAACCAGTCCCACGTCGAGCGCGCAACATTGCCCACATATCTGTCGCGACTTCAGCAATTGGGGTTGGTGGTTCACGAGAAGCCATTCGAAGAGCCTGACAGGAGAGGACTGTACCGGCTGGCGGACAATATGCTACAGAGCTGGTACCGCTACGTTTTCAGGTGGCGCAGCGCCATTCAAATGGCTGACCCACGCGAAGCCTGGAACCAACTGGTGCAGCCCGACCTGCCCGTTTATATGGGCCTCGAGGTGTTCGAGGGGATTTGCAGGCAGCACCTGGTCCGGTTCTCTTCACGGTACTCGCTGCCTCTGATCGTGGATATTGGACGATGGTGGAGTCGCAACAGCCAGGTGGAGATCGATATCGTTGCTCATCTGAAGGATGACAGCTATATCTTCGGCGAGTGCAAGTGGACGGCATCGCCGGTGGACGTTGACGAGCTAATCAAGCTGCAGCGGAAGGTGGAGCTTCTTCCACATGATTCATGGAAGAAAGAACCGCGGTACATACTGTTCTCATCTGGCGGGTTCAAGCCATACCTCAGAGAGCGGGCCCGCGAGGTGAACGTGGTTCTAGTCGGCCCTGAAGAGCTGTTCCCGGAGATGAGACTCTCAGAGCAGTAACCGTCTCTTTTCCAGCGCCGAGCTTCCCTCTGGCCTACTTCCTGCTGCGAAGAACAACTCTATTTCTGCTGAAGGCTGGGGAGATCATCCTCCAATCCAAGGGCCGCCCACACGATCCGGCGCACAACCGGCGCTACGTCCTCAGGGCTTCTGGAAGGACCGGCCAACATGTCGAAAGTCTCAAAGCTGGTCAGGGTGTAAGCCACGTCCACCGCCTCGTCCAGCTTCTCCGGGGCTGGCCTGCCATACCGCTCAGATAGCCTCCGCAGAATGACCCGCAGGCCTGCCCGTCGACGTTCGTCGCGTGCCCGCAATCCCTCTTCTAACTCCGGGTCTAGCGTTGCTACGTGTCGGAGCCGGCGAAATTGTGTGGTTGATACTGCTAAACTGAAGCCAAGGTGGAATCCACATGGCGCTGTACCCTGTCATTCCCGCCGCAGCGGGAATCCAGGTCCAGTCGGTGTGTCTGAGAAGCAGTAAGATGTCTATGTCCTGGCCAGCAAGAGAAACGCTACCCATACCAGGGAGAAGCAGCTAAAGAAGTGGGAACGGGCAAGCAAGATCCGGCTCATCGAGGAGAGCAATCCTCGCTGGGAAGACCTCTATCCGCTGCCTGGTTAAGTATTCCCGTTAGACTGGTGGTGTAGGTGCTTGTGGCCTGGATTCCAGCCTTCGCTGGAATGACGTTGGGAAAGTCGGGAGTGACAGATCAGTCTACGTGGCGCAAGGCGCTGAGGCTGCGGGTCTCAGCTTGGATTTGGCATAGTAACAGGCCTGGCCTTGCTCTTCACGCCTGCAGGTCAGGCGGGCTCGCATAGTCCAGGGCCAGGCGAAACAACAGACGGCCGGGGACAATGGCCTGTGTGCGTCACTCCGCTGTCCCGGTGGCCTTTTAGCGCGAGGAGCCCCGCCGGCTACCGGCGGGGCTCCTAAATCTTGGGAGGGCCAGGGCCTGATCAGCGCATTTTCAGGGGCTTCCACCCCGTTGGGAGGTGACACTTGGCGCAGTTGTTATCGATTGGCGCGTGCTTTGGCTCATGGCAGGTGTTGCATTGGTAATTCCCGGTGCTGACTGTATGGACGCCTCCGGAGACCTGCGCCGGGACATGGCATTGTGCACATTGTAACTGCCCGTGGGTGTTCTTCAGCTCAACCGGGTGGTTGAAGTTACGGACGCTCCAGCTCTGCTTTGAGGAGTGGCACTGATTGCAGCTCAGCTCCGCCCCGTGCGGACTGGTGTGGCAGGTCTGGCATGATTGCGGCTCGCTTACCCGCTGCTCCGTGTGGCACCTGGTGCAGGTATCTTGCAGAGGCGTATTACGCCTGACCGCCAGGTCGTGATTCGGAATATTCCCGCTGTGGCAGCTGGAGCAGGACACCTGGGCATCCCCATGCAGGTAGGTGGGGTTAGGGTTGACATGGCAGACCGAGCAGTCCTTCTGGCTGGAGCCGACCGTCTGGGCCAGCACCGGCGCCTGCTCGAAAAGCCGGGGATGGACCAGGCGGACATGGCAGGTCGTACAGTTCTGGTCCTCATGAGCGCTGTGCGCGATCTTCAGGGTCGCCTGGGGCAAGGTCTCCAACAGGGTGTCCCTGGGATGACATGCCAGGCAGCTATCGTTCTTGACCTCAGCCTGGGCCGGCAGGTCGAAGCCTCCGGATATGTGGGTCGCAATGTTAGCAAGGCCATCCAGGCTTATCTTCTTGTATCCTGATAGGCCTGCATCCGCATGGCACGACACGCAGCCCACGTCCTTGTGGCTGGAGATACGCCATTGGTCAAAGGCAGGTTGTATCTCGTGACAACTATCGCAGAATGTAGGGTTAGAAGATAGCGTAACTCCCACGCCGGAACCGAGGGCGCCGAGAGCCATGGCGCTGACCGCCAGAAAGGCGATAGAGAGCAATCCGGTGGTGCCCAGCAGGGTCCAGCGTCTGACGCTCCATTGGTGAGCGATAGGTCGGTGGACGAAATCCCCCAGGTTATTCCGCAGCCTTTGCAAGAACCCGCTTTTCTCATTCATAGCCGTGTCCTCTCGAGTCTGTATTGACCGGAAGGTTTTTGGGGGGACACCCCCAAACCCCCGGCCTCTCGGCGCCTCTCGAGTCCTGTCTTGCTGGCCAGGATTACGGGCGATACGCCACGCCCTGGCCACTCGACGTATCTCAAGCTCTTGCCAGTCATTGACGCACCCGCTAGAAGAGGACGACCGGCACGGCGGCGCTCAGGGCCAGGTAGCGGAGGATGAACCCTCCCACCAGCACACTACCGTCGCTTACGATCATCCCGTAGGCCATTAGAGGCTTACCGAGGAGCACTTCGTATATATATATAAGTATCGGGTCCAGGATGCCGAAGAAAGCAATGCCTATCCAGAACAACAGCGATAGGTTGCCAAACATCAGCATATGTACCGACTCGTTGGCCGCATTCGATGAGTTGGCCGAAAGAAGAAGCCAGCTGAAGATGAAGAGTACCTCGATCACTATCATGAGCGAGTGGATCTGGTTCAGGGAGAAGAAATGATGGGCCAGGAGCCTCCGCTCCTCTATAGGCTGTACCACTGCATAGACCACGGCCGCCGCCAGGCCGGTGGAGAGGGCCGAATCCATAAAGAGCACCGGTAGGATGGCCGAGTTCCAAAGTGGCACCGAGTTCACGATACCAATCAGCAGCCCGGTGTAAACCGTAGTAGCCAGCGCCAAGACCGTGCCCGCAATCAGAAGCTTGACTCGATACGGCTCGATTGCATTGTGAATCGGGGTCATTATCTGCTTGATGAAGCTCAGGCGCCGGTAGAGCTTGGGGTGATGGAGCTTCCTTTTCTCGAGCCACGGCCAGGTCTCATGGAAATCCAGCTCCAGAAAACCCAACGTAAGTGATACGGTCACGAAAGCGGAGATGATCCATGCACCCCAGCTCATGATCGAGCTGGGATTGCCGAAGAAGAGGAAAAAGATCCGCCACGGCTCAACCTTGCCCATTCCCAGGTCATAGATCAGGAAGGGCATGCCCAGGGCTACCATCGGCCCTGAGATCAATGTCCCGGAATGCACCAGGGGCTTGAAGGTGTGGCGGCTATAGATCTCCGCTCCGACCGCGCACAGGAAAGCGCCGGCTCCGGCGCCGGCCAGGAACAGGTATATGGCTATCGGTAGTCCCCACGCCATGGCTTCACCTCACGTAGTAAATGTTCGGGCCGGTCCTCAGGTCAGGCCTGAGCTGTTTGGCCTTCTTGAGTACCAGCAGACGGGATACTTCGCTGTTTGGATCGTCAAAATCACCGAAGTAGCGGGCGCCGGACGGGCAGGCGAGGACACATGCCGGCAGCACGCCCTTCTGGATTCGTACGTCGCAGAGGCGGCACTTACCGGGCGTGCCGCGCTCCTCGTTGAAGTGCCTGGCCTGGTAAGGGCAGGCAACTACGCAGTACTTACACCCTATGCATCGCCCTTCGTGGATTAGCACCAGCCCGTCCTTACGCTTGTAGTTGGCGCCGGTCGGACAAACCCTGACGCAGGGGGCATCGTCGCAATGCTGGCACTGGACGGTCAGGAATCTCTGGCTGGTGGACGGGTACGTGCCCTCATCTTGAATCTCGACCCTGAGCCACCGTTCCTCCGGGTCCAGCTCCCACTGGGCCTGACAGGCTACCGTGCAGGAGGCGCAGCCGGTGCACTTCGACAAATCTACGAGCAGACCGTATCTAGCCATATCTAGTCACCTCCCAGGAAGTGGAGATTCATCAGGCTCTCCTTACTTTGACTATGGTCTCGCCAGCGGCTGCAGCGCCAGCGACAGGCTCCCGCCGGTCCAGCGTAAGCCCATTGTCGCCGACGCCCTTGTGATATGCCAGATGCTGCGTTCTCACGCCGTGACCGAAGCCATGGGTAGTAAACACAGCTTCCGGATGGATGCCTTCCGCAACCCTTGCCTGGATGCGGATCTCTCCGGCAGGAGAGGAGACAATGACCTCGTCTCCAGACCTAATTCCCAGGCGGGCCGCCCGGCTCGCACTGATCCAGATCTGGTTTTCCGGACTGAGATGGTGCAGATAGGCGTTGTTCTGGGTGGCGGTGCCGGTGTGTGCCGCATCCCGTCCCTGTACCAGCCGGAACGTATCCAGCTCTCTCGGCAAGGCTTCCGGCGGGGAGAAGACCGGCAAGGGATCGAATCCAGCCTTCTCTAATTGCCTGCTGTAGAGCTCGATCTTGCCGCTGGGTGTACCGAAAGCCGGCGCCCCATAGGACACTTCTTTGCTATCCCGCCACAGACCCTCTCTGCTGAGCCCGGCCAGGCTCAGGCCCATGGGTTTCAGACTCTCCTGGATCACTTCGTTGACTCCAAAGTTGAAATACTCCCCGAGACCGGCTGCACCGGCGATCCCGGCTATGATCTCGTAGCCCGGCTTTGTGTCATACATAGGCTTGACCACCGGCTGCCTGAGCGCCACTTCCGATACCAAATACGTGGAGGGAGAGATAGGGTCGAGCCTTTCAAGGTAAGTTGACTCGGGTAGAATGTAGTCAGCCAGCAGGCCGGTGTCTGTCAGATAGGTATCGATGACCACCAGCAGCTCGAGCTTGCTCAGGGCCCTCGTCGCCTTCGCCGTGTTTGGAAGGGAACGGGCAGGGTTGATATGGTTAGCGACGAGGGCCCTTATCGGATAAGGCTGCTCAGAATCGATAATCTCCGGTAGTACCTGGATGGTTCCATCCTTTGAAGACGCCAGCGGGTACTGGCCCTGGCCCGCGCTATCCGCTCTGACCGCCTGCATCGGCGGCGTAGCGGGTAGCTGGAAAGCACCGAGCGGATTAGCGGGTGGCGTGAGCAGGCCACCCTTGGCTCCGTAGTTACCCAGCAGGGCATTCAGGACCAGGGCTGCCCGCGCCGTCTGGAAGCTGTTGCTATAAGTAGCTCCCCAGGCGCCGTGCCTCCCAGGGTCGATAAGTGCGGCCGGCCGGGCAGCAGCTACCTCTTGCGCCAGCCGCCGGATTGTTTCGGCGGGAACATCACAGATAGTAGCGGCCCAGGATGGCGTCTTGTCTGCCAGGAATCCCTTGAGCTGCTCAAAGCCGGTCGTATTTGCGGTAACAAAACCCTTATCATAGAGGTCCTCGGCCACCAGCACGTTCATCATTGCTAGAAGCATGGCTCCATCCGTGCCCGGCCGAATGGGTATCCATTCGTGGGACTGGGATGCCATTCTAGATAGCCGGGGATCGATTACTACGATCTTGGCGCCCTTTTCCTTGGCCTGAAGCAAGGCGTTCGTGGCAGCCGTGTAGAAGATGCTCTCGGCATAGTTGCGGCCGAAGAGGAGCACGTATCGGGAGTTTTTCAGGTCCGGCACCGGCTCCCATCCTGTGGTCAGGCGAGACGCCAGACGCATCGATGCCTGGCCCAATGACGACTGCGTAAAGATATTCGGGGAACCGTAGGCATTCATAAACTGCCGGTCCCATAGCTCTGAGAGATCCGGATGGACTGCCCATGCCAGGGCCTGAGGGCCATCCTTCTCCTTGATTTCCGCCAGTTTCTGCCCAATCTCTCGAAATGCCTGCTCCCAGGAGATCTGGTCGTAGAGCTGGTCGCCCACTCGCTTTAGAGGGTACTTGAGCCGGTCAGGATCGTAGAGCAGCTTCACTCCGGCGCTTCCTCTGGCGCAAATCCTTCCCTGGCTCTGTGAGTGGCGGTAGTTGCCCTCCAGCTTGTACAGCCGGTCACCAACAACATAGGCAACGACTCCGCAGCGGGCATCGCACATGCCGCAGACGGTCGGTATCAGTTGCGGCATCTGGTCCCATGTGCCCTTAGTGGTCCCCTTTCCGAGAACCTGGCTGGCCCCAATGGCGCCGGCGCCCATAGTAACGACCCCGGCTGCTCCCACGGCCTTGAGGAAGTTTCTTCGTGACAATCTTATGCGGCTCATCTGCGTCCTCTTATCAGTCCTTGATCGGTTGACCCGGGTCCTGCTCTTCCGCACTATCCTCAGGGTTCTTGCCCGTTATGCGGGCGTATTCCAGTGGGTGTTCTTCAATCATGCGTTCTTCGGAGATCTTTCCGGTGAAGATGCTGGCATCGAGGGGGAACTTGCTGGGCTTGAGATGTGTGCCATACAGGTGCCAGGTGACGATCACCAGAAGGGCCAGAAGGGCTTCCCCTCCGTGCACTCCCTTGGCCGCCGGTACAAGCTCTCCTGGGAACATGATAGTGAACTGGGCCGGGAACATCATTACAAGCCCGGTCAGGATCATGACAGCTGTACCCCATACTACGCCCCAGTACTCGAACTTCTGGGCGTAATCGTAACGGCCGAAGGCAGGTGGGTTCTTCCGTCGCCCGAAGTAGTAGAGGATCTGTTGGAACAGGTCCTTCAGGTCCCTTGGCGCCGGCGCCATGTCCGGTATCCGCCGGCTACTTACCAGCATGAAGGCAACATTGGCTACATGGAACACAGATTCAAGAATCATCATCGCAGCCAGAAGGCGGTGTATTATTCTCACCGTCTCTATGCCACCCATCAGAAGCACCATCCCCTCGCCCCAAGAAGTGAAGTAGAATCTTTGAGGTACGCCAGTCAGCACGAGGCCGGTAAATGATACCATCAGGAAAAGGTGTTCCGCGCGGGTCCTGAGATTGAAGCGCACGAACTCCTGCCCTTTTCCCAGGTAGGTATCCATGGCTTCCCATTTAATAGCTTTCTGCCAGTCCATCACTTCCTCCTTCCGCGCCGGCCCAGCATAGTCTTGGTTAGATCGAGGCCTATGTGGATCAGAAGTCCCCCAACAGTCAGCGGGATCACTATGTTGTAGAAAAGCCGGGCATAATAGACTACAGGCCACTTCACAGGCGAGGGCTCATAGTGTTGAAGCCAGGCATCCGGGAAGTTGGTGGTCGCCTGGGGGTGGCACTGCTGGCAGGTCTTGACCAGGTTAGCCTTGATGACGGGAGAATCAGGGCTGCTGATAGCCTGAATGTCGTGGATTCCGTGACAGTCCGTGCAGACTGCTTTCTGTGGCCAGATGTCACTCCCCTCCTTCTTGTAGAAGTTCACCGTGACGCCATGAAAGTCCTCCAGATAAGTCTTCTCAACCATGCTCGATATGCCGTACTTCGACATCAGCTTTTCGTCGCTATGACAGTTAGAACACATCTCCGGGGTTTCCATTCGGAATGACGCCGTCCGGGGATCATGTATGTTGTGCACTCCGTGGCAATCCGTGCAGACCGGTACGTCCTGGTTAGCCTCTTCGACCAGCGCCCTGCCGTGGATACTGCTGGCGTAGTCCTGACTTATCCCGTTATGGCACCTGGCGCATGTCTGCGAAATCTTGGGACGCGGCGTCTCGGGATCGCTCACGGTATGAGCGCCATGGCAATCAGTACAGATCGGAGCGTCCTTATGCCCGGCGGCAAGCTGCTTGTAGTGTGCGCTATCCAGCGCCTTGGTATACTGATCGAAGTGGCATTGCTGGCAGAGCTCATAGCTTGCCAGTGCATAGTCCCGTGGGCTCATGGCGAATACGGTAGGGTGCGGATACCCCTTGATATCCGCGTGGCAGCCCGTGCAGGTCAGCTTGTCACCGTGAGTTGACTTAGCTACCTCTTGACCATCAACGTAGAGGCTCAGGGTCTCGCCTCCGGGCATTTTCCAGGTCATGCCGCGAGTCCCATGACACCCGAGACAATCATTGCCCGGCTCCTTGGACGGCGCCGGTGTGATAGTCGCAGGCGGGGCCGTGGCGAAAGTTGCCTGGGTGGCGGTTCCTTCCTTGTGACAATTGACGCACAATGTAACGGCCCATCCGGCATGGCCGGCTGGTATGGCGTGCGAAGAACCGGGGCTATGGCAACCCAGGCAGTCCATTCCTTCAGTCGTTGGGTGCGGAGCGGGAGGCTGGGCCATGGCCGTGTCAGATGCTTTTAATGCCAAAATAACGGCTATGATTAGACCGATCAGTAGAACGCCGGCAGCGATATTCCTGCGGGTCACAGCCATCACCCCCTCTCCCTTTCCATGCGCCTGAGCAGATGTGAGAGAGTAGGCCCTGGGAACCGGTCGAGTAGAAGGTCCATAATCTCTCCCACCCGGGACTCAACGAAGTCCTGTCGGCTGACACTTGGTGTGTAGAGGTAGCCGTTTGTGTTTCGGCGACGCCTGAGCAGGCCCTTCCGGTTCAGATTGCGCAGAACGGTCAGCACCGTCGTGTACGCTATCTCGCGTTTTCTGGCGAAGACCTGGTACACGTCCCGCACCGAAGCCTCCTCTTTTTGCCAGACCACCTCCATCACTTCTGCTTCCAGGGGTCCCATCGTTCTGGCAACCTGGAGCAGGCTCAGGTCCTCCGTCCGGGCTTCCCCGGGGCTCTCCTGAAGGGCCTCTCGCATTAGATCGGCTAGTACTAATTCCCTTCGTACGTTAGGGCCAAAAGAAAAACCCTTGTGGCACTGGCCCTCAAACTGCTCCGACTTCACGATCAGCCTCCATTCGCCCAGTGGGATGGGCCCCAAGGCCCATCCCACTAATAGCTCCTGATTAGCGGAAAACTACAATGTAGATCCACAAAGCTCCCTGATAGATAATTGCGATTCCGATGAGGAGCAGCGCCGTGCGGGTCATCATACCGGCGAGGTCCCTCAGGCTGTAGGAATCTGCGGTATGGACGGCCGAGATGTGCAGGGCCCGTCGCTGGTACAACGCCCCCAGGCTGCTCACCACCAGAAAGGCCCCCACCCCAATGACCAGCCCAAAAAGTATAAAGGCCATCAGTATTCCAAGCGGGTTCATAGCGATTTCTCCTTTCTGGGTCCTTTACCCAGTTAGCGATTTAGCGACTCGGGGTCATTCTGGTAGCTACCGTCTAACCCTTGAGTGAAGCGCCCTGTTAAGAGCTTCAGGGCCAGGTATCCGGCCGCCATGCCTAACAGCACCGGGGCCCACATTGTGAGAATCATGATTACGAATCTCATACCTGGTCCTCCTGTTTAATACCCGGATCCTCTAGCTAACCCCGGCAAAGATCGCCAGGATCTTGACTAACACAATCCCGGCCAGAATCCAGGCCACGAAGGCCAGGACCGCCTGAAAATCATCCGGCTTGGATGCAGCCAGAATCGCTGGCAAGAGCCCTACTAGCCCAACTGCCAGAAGCCCTGTGCCCTTGTTATTGCGTTCCATGATTGACCTCCCATCCCATCAGGCGGAGCGGATAGCTTCCACTAGCTCCTCACGCTTGGTGGCTACGCGGTGGTCCTTGTAATAGACTTCCACGTTGCCATCCTCCGGGTTCAGGCAGATTACCTTCGCCCGAGGATGTTCCTCCAAGAGCTTGAGTATGGAAAGCCTCGCCTGCCCCTTTAGATCGCAGGCATCGAGAATGATCACATCGGGTGCAAGCCCGATTGCATAACCGGCGTCCTCGGCCTCTTTCTCGACCCGCACACATGCGATATCCAGGCCCTTCTCCTTCCGAAGCAGGCTCTCGATGCCCTGTGCCAGGAGAGAACCGTGGTAGAGGATGAGTACCTGTCGGCGAGCCACCTGTTATCACCTCGTTCCTTCCTTGTTCATCCCATCTGCATACATCGTAGACCTATGCGGCATGGAAAACATCGTCCATTGGGCTCACAAGCAGGTACCAAAAAGGGCCTAGCAGTAATGCTAGGCCCTTGAGGTAATGCAGGCTCGCTTATAGAGCTAAGGGTTCACCGGAGCGCGCTCAGAGGGGACAAAGGTACTAGGACTCGTGTTGTTGTGCTTGCTGGATCAGGCCCTGGCGAAGTGCATAGGTCGCAGCCTGGACGCGATTCTGCAGATGAAGCTTGTCCAGGATATTGTGCATGTGGTTCTTGACCGTGCGCTGGCTGATGCAGAGCCGGGATGCAATCTCCTTATCATGCGAGCCTTCGCTGACCAGTTGCAGTACCTCGATCTCCCGCCGGGTCAGGTCACCCCTATCGATAGCAGCCGGCTCACTGCGGCGGGACTGGAGAGCAAACTCGTTGAGTATCTTGCGGGCCATGGTGCGAGAGATCGGCGCCTCCCCCTGAAACACACCTTTGAGCAGGTCAACAAGCTCCTGCGCGTTGAGGGTTTTTAGGAGGTAGCCCTCTGCGCCATTCTTAATTGCCTCAAAGAGGTCATGATCGTCCTCGGAAACTGTAAGCATGACGATACGAACATGAGGCATCTCTTCTTTAATCAGGCGCGTCGCCTCGAGGCCATTGCAGCGAGGCATCTTGATGTCCATCAAGATAAGATCAGGTACCAGCTCTCGTGCTTTTTCAATCGCCTCGAGTCCATCATTAGCTACCCCGGCTACTTCGATGTCATCGTCCAGCGACAGAAGGCTGACCAGTCCGTCTCGGAAAAGGGCATGATCATCCGCCAGGAGCACACTGATAGGCTCCATTAGATCCTCCTTCCCGTGCCGTCTTGGGAAGCGACACTACAATCCGGGTGCCATCGCCCGGGCTGCTTCCTATTGAAAGACGTCCACCTGTCCTTTCCGCCCTCTCCTTCATTATCTGAAGACCAAAGCGGTGCCCGGGGCCCTGCTGTATGCCCCTCGGATCGAACCCCTGGCCGTCATCCCCCACGATGAACGATATCTCGTTCTCGTTCTCCGATATAGTGACCCAGGCCCGGCTGGCCTTCGCATGCTTCCGCACGTTGGTCAGCGCTTCCTGAATAATACGCAGGACCTGCATCTCGGTTTCCAGACTGAAGCGTACCCCGTCCAGTTCCCCTGTGCTTAGTTTTACACTAAGCCCTGTCTGCTCACTGAAACGAGCGAGGAAATCGGACAGCGTTTCCGCCAGCCCTCTCTCCGGGGTGACCGTTGTGCGCAGGCTAAGTATGGATTCCCGCACATCAGCACAGGCCTCCCCTGTGGCCTTCTCAATATCCCTGAGCGCTTTCTGGGCCAGGTCGGCCTTACCAGCAGCAAGCGCCTGGTGAGTTGAAAGCGCCTTCAGGTTCAGGTAGGCCAGGACCTGGCCCAAGGTATCATGCATCTCGGCTGCTATGCGATCCCGTTCTTCCAGGATGGCTACCTCCCGGTTTCTTTGCTCAACTTCCCTGCTCCGCTGCGCAACCCTCTGCTCCAGCTCCTGGTTCCACATCTCCAATTGTCTCTTGGCTGCTTGCTGCGCTGTCAGGGCCGCCTTCTGTGCCTCAAACCTCTCCTCATCGGCCAGCGATAGCCGTCTTCGGTGTTCTATCTCGAATATGCGGAGCGTACGGACCACAAAAAAGGCAATGAACAAGGCCACCGCTGCCCGGAACGCCTGTACCGGCACACCGGTGACCGCAAAGAACGAAGCATAGTCGATCAAAGAGGCGGGAAAGAACGGTGCTGGCGGGACTACCAGTCCATCCAGCAGACCCAAGATCCCAAAGAGTGTCGGGGCCCACGTGGTATCTTGTGCGATCCGAGGCAGCCCCAGCGCCCC
>Ga0082335_1005522_pt1 | contig 17371 bp, 22 predicted proteins | sample Subgrocontami58m_FD_72375 | JGI IMG/M metagenome (GOLD analysis project Ga0082335, IMG submission 72375) | Subsurface groundwater microbial communities from S. Glens Falls, New York, USA - GMW37 contaminated, 5.8 m (SPADES assembly) (version 2) ... | reverse complement strand
GCCCCGGGCCGCTGATCCCCCGGCACCCCCAGCCCGGCTTTCCGCCCCGCGGACACCCAACTTCCCGCCCTCGGCGATCACCGAACTCGTGTTGAACGAAGTGTTGCCGCCGTTGCTACCGGAGGCATTGGGGACTGTAGCCGAGCCACCGGCCCCCACCGTCACCGCGTAGCCATTGCCTGGTGTCACCGCGATCACCGCGCTGGAATATGCGCCGCCGCCGCCGCCACCACCACCTTCGCCAGCGCCTGCCCCGGCGCCACCGCTAGCGCCTGCGCCCCAACATTCTACCGTGACCGACGAGACCCCGGCAGGAGCCGTCCATGTTGTTGAGGAATTGAAGGTTTCTACAGCCATTTTATTTCAACTTATAGCTTGGCTTGCTTAATAAAATCTAAAAATAGCTCAACCTTTTTGCTATCACCTTGATTAAATAGGAAGGGTTCTATATCTTGCGCTAGTTCTGCAAAATTAAGTTTATCGCTTATGTGGACTAGCTTAGCTCTTAACCTTTCCGCATCGCCAATGCCCAACTTTTGTAGAAGAAAGTCATAATTGGGCTTAGTAAAAGACAGCAGAAAAACAATATCATAAAAGTCCCTGCCCTTTGCCCGTTTGCGAGTTAAGGCGGCATTGATTTTTTGTGATAATAATAAATCAGATGAAGGAACAAAAATTTCGGTGAATACATCAAACTTGTTCAAAATCTTCCGTTCTGGCTGGTAGTTGAAACCTTGGGCAAGACTATCAATTTGAATGAGTATTTTTTCGCCTTGATGCTTGGAAAGTCCGCTGTCAAAAAGCAGGCTGGGGAAACGCACATTACAGCGATAAGATTCCTTACCTGCAATATTTATCTCCACTTGAAATCCTTCCGCTTCCAAACCATTCTTGACCTTCTCTGCCGTCTCCTTAAATTCAATATCGGTTAGTCCAAAATTATCAAAATCAATGTCCTCTGAAAAACGCCTGTTTTGATAAATGATACGCAAAGCTGTACCACCTATAAACGCCAGTTTATTGGCATATTCGGAAGCAAAAATAATTTCTAGGATCTTATATTGCAAATATTCTCTTAAAATATTCCTTTTAAAGAGTTTTTCATTATCCGAATAATATTTTTCTATATTTTTTAAATCAAGCATGTTGGATATATGTTAGAAACTTCTTCACCCGCTTCATGAGTGCCTTGTTGCCGAAAGCGAGAAGGTACTTATTAAACTTTTCCCCATCCGCCTTTTCCTTAAATTGGGAGACATTAAAACGTAACCCTATGAAAGATTCTTCATTATTGATATTTGAATTAAAGTAAAGATAATCAAGAACGGCTTTTTCCATTTCCGCTATTTTATAACGATGTCCGTCATGTTCCAGAAGTTCATAACCAAACATAAGTTCCTTCCTTATATGCCGATAAATAAAATTGCCGATAGAAGTTTTAAATGTCTTGGGCTTTTGCGTCGTAACAGATGTGACGCCATACACAGCTTCAGGAATAAGCCCGTAGAGAGAGAGTGACATCTCAAGCGAAATGTATGATGGCCCGTGAATGCGGTTGGCAATGAGAAAAAGAGTTTGCTCGCTTATCTCAAGGTCGGAAAAAATATAAAAACCTTGCCGGATTTTCTTTATGTAATTCTTCTTTTGCCATTCATTCAATCGGCGCAAATCAAATCCTGCCTCAATCTTTCTGATGTCGCTCAGATTAAATATTTTAAAATCCTTTAGTTGCTCTTTCAATTCAATATACTGCATCTTTTATTGCCAGAATATGTGTTTTTTAACATATCTTGGCATTATCATATTTGATAACCTATTGAAACGCAAGTATTAGAGTGTGGATAAATTTCTGGGTAATAATGAGTAACTTCATTGAATTAGCATCCCATTAATATTCTTGATTGATGCGCGCTCCAACCCATTGACGGTCTTGAGTGAGGTGCCATCGAGATTGTTTATGGTCTTCGGTCTAGTAACAGGCAATTGAAATTGGATGCCAGTCTGCGACCTGTCGGACCGAGCACGACGTGTTGTAGGTTCGGACGAAGGACTGACGGATGGAGATTCAGATACTGACGGTGATACGGAGACTGATGGAGAGATCGAGGGAGAAATTGATATTGAAGGCGAAACACTGGGCGATAAAGACACGCTGGGAGAAACACTCACTGACGGACTCACAGACGGAGATACCGAGACACTCGGTGAAATAGAGGGACTTAGAGAAACACTCGGGCTTACCGACACAGACGGGCTTACGCTTGGCGATACAGAAACGGACGGCGAGACGCTCGGCGATAATGATACAGATGGAGAAACTGACGGAGAAATTGAAATAGATGGCGAGATGCTGGGAGAAATAGAAACACTGGGAGAGACCGAGGGAGAAAGCGAACTACTTGGAGAAATAGAAACGCTAGGAGAGACTGAAGGAGACAAAGAACTGGAAGGACTGACGGAGGGGCTAAGAGAACTACTCGGCGAAATACTTACGGAAGGACTAACTGACGGAGAAAGCGAGCTAGACGGAGAAACCGAGGGAGAAAGTGATGACGAAGGAGAAACACTAACACTTGGCGATATTGAAGGAGATGCTGATACAGACGGAGATACCGAGGGTGACTCGCTTACAGACGGCGAAACTGATACGGAAGGACTAACGCTTGGCGATACAGAAACGGACGGCGAGACGCTCGGCGATAATGATACGGAGGGAGAGACGCTGACTGACGGGGACACGCTGGGTGATATGGAAACACTAGGACTAACACTCGGCGAGAGCGATACTGACGGACTGACAGAGACTGAAGGAGAGACTGAAGGAGAAATGGACGAGGAAGGAGAAACGGACGGAGAAAGCGATACCGACGGACTGACTGACACCGAGGGAGAGACAGATGGACTTATACTTACACTCGGAGAAATACTTGGTGAGATACTTACGCTAGGGGAAACCGATACTGACGGACTAACACTAGGACTGATAGAAACTGAAGGAGAAATACTCGGAGACACCGACACAGAGGGACTAACAGAAATGCTTGGACTGACACTAGGACTTAGTGATACTGATGGACTGACTGACGGAGAAATGCTAACGGACGGAGAAATGCTTGCGCTAGGAGAAACACTGGGACTGACACTTACTGACGGACTGACCGAGGGAGATTCTGAAGCGGAAGGACTAACCGATACACTGGGTGAGACTGAGGGAGACAAAGAGGATGAAGGTGAGACAGATGGTGACTGGCTAACAGACGGCGATACCGATACGCTCGGGCTGACGCTAGGAGATGCGCTTACGCTGGGAGAGACCGAGGGAGAGAGCGAGATGCTTGGAGAAATAGAAACGCTAGGAGAGACTGAGGGGGAAACAGAAACGGAGGGTGAGACGCTCGGTGATAATGATACGGAGGGAGAGACGCTGACTGACGGGGATACGCTGGGTGATACAGAAACACTAGGACTAACACTCGGCGAGAGGGATACTGACGGACTGACGGAGACAGAGGGAGAGACTGAAGGAGAAGTGGAAGACGAAGGAGAGACCGAGGGAGAAACAGATACGGATGGACTAATTGAAACCGATGGAGAGACAGAAGGAGACAGAGAACTGGAAGGACTAAGTGAAGGACTAAGTGAACTGCTGGGTGAAATACTGACAGAAGGGCTGACCGAGGGAGAAAGCGAGCTTGAAGGTGAGACTGATGGACTACGACTAGATGATGGACTGACTGAAGGGGAAATGCTAACCGATGGACTAACTGAAACTGAAGGCGAGACTGAAGGCGATACAGATACAGAAGGAGAAACGGATGGAGAGATAGAGGGCGAAACAGAACTTCCCGCATACGTGAGAACGACGCGCCCGGCGGCGCCTGACGTACCACCTAGAGGTGTACAGGCGCCTACGTTAGTCCCGGTCCCGTATGACCCTCCACCGCCCGGAGCAGATCCCGACGTTGCGGGAGTGGTGCACGTTGGGCTGTAGTGGGGGTAGCCGGTATTCCCATATACAGCGTTGTTGCCTCCGTTCCCAGTTCCAGTTCCACCCGTACCGCTCGTGGAAGCATTCCCATTAGCATTTGTGAACGCCGACCCACCGCCACCCCCGTAAAACCCTCCATCTCCGCCCGCATACCTAGTGTCTCCAACGGAATCTGCGATTGCTCCACCCACGCCCCCATTGCCTGGGCTCGTGGTCACAACAGCCTTCCCGCCAGCGGCCTTCACGGTGGACGCGTCTATAAATAACGAAACGCCTCCATCGCCAGCTTGACCGGTGTAGGTACCATTACCGCCGGACCCAACCGTAACGGTGTAGCCCTGACCCGGTGTAACGGCTATGCTATTTTTCTTCGCATAAGCCCCGCCACCGCCGCCGCCGCCGCCGCTGCCGCCGCCATGTGTGTATCCCCCAGCACCGCCGCCCCAGCACTCAACCTGGACACTGGTGACACCCGTAGGGCACGTCCACGTCGTCGAGGAGTTGAAGGTTTCTACAGCCATTTTATTTCAATTTTTTATCGAATTTCATCAGCTTCATCGGATATTGATGCCGCGCCCGCCACGACCGCCGCCATCTTCACGGTATCGAGGCCAAGCTTGAGGAACTTTTCGATTGCCTCACTCTGTCCTGTCGGGTCAGCCAGGACATCAGCGTAGGCGACGTGCATAACCTTGATATGCGGCTGCGTCTTGACGAAGGCCAGCGCCGCGGCCTTGTTGGCCGTCACGACATCCCGGACGTCGGGCCGCATCGCCTCGGGCAACCCTTTAGCGGCGTCCATCGGGCTCCACTGAACGACCAGCCTCTTCCAGGACGTGATCGAATCTTCGAGGGGCCGCTCCATGAAGATGACCAAGTAGTCATAAATCGAGGGGAGCGCCGGAATCCCCCGGTAGAAAATCTTGACGACCTTCCCCTCGGCCATCCAGAGCCACGAGCCGTCCTGCTGGTTGTAGAGCTTCCTGACGTTCGCGTGCTCATAGTACCCGCCGACATTGAACTGATCGGGCGGTGGGAAGCTGTCGGTCACAACGGACAACCCTCCAGCCTCCAGCATCCGCATCATCATGGAGGTGCCAGAACGGGGAGAGCCGGAGACAATCGTGATAAAAGGTTTTTTATCTTTTTTCATCTGCTTTATTGGATATTATAGTATGCTTCCTTCTTTCCCTATCTTAATTATATTCGAAGTTCTCACTGATCTTCCAAACACCTTTTTCCAGAAATGCCTCAATAGTTTGCCTCGTTGCTTTATTAATAAGATTAGAATGCGCTAATTTATTTTTCTTCGCATACTCACGAAGAGTTATGATCTTTTTCCCTTCCAAATACGCCAAGCGTTTGTGGTAACTATTCGTAAGCGCTTTGCCCACTATTTCCTCCATAATAGTAACTGTGCCTTTTTCTTGAAATTCCTTAAAAGCCTCATAATATTTTTTTCTATCAATGAATTTAATGTTTATCGGTACAAATCCTTCCCGTATGAGTAAGTAATTATTAATAACACGTCCAATGCGCCCATTGCCATCTAAAAAAGGATGTGTGTATTCAAAAGCATGGTGCAATTTTGCCACACGCTTGATAATACTTTCATGACTACTGGCATTATACTCTCTTAACATTTTCTCCAATCTTTCTATTATTTCTTTTGGCGCTGGAGCAATATGACTGCCAACTCTGACATACTCACCGTCCTTTCTAAATCTTCCTGCGATATTGTCCTGAATGTTCAAAATAAGCATTTTATGAAGCATCAACATAACATCAAGTGTTAGTTCTTGCTCTTTCGCCCTCTTATCTATATATGACACAACCCGCGCGAGATTTTTTGCTTCAAAAATTTCTCTTTCAGTAATATACCGGTCTAGATTAATTTGAAGGAGAATTTTTTCAGTTTCTTCGAGAGTAAGTGTGCTGTTTTCTATAGCATTTGAGTTGTATACTTGCTCTGCAATTTCTGCTTCACTAACAAGCGTAATAAGAGCTTCTTTGCCTGATAATGCTTGATAGTATCTTTCTCGAAGTATATTGATTTTATTAAATATCACACGTATTTTGGCCATATATAGATGAGTATAGTCATTTTCACTGTTTTGTCAAGATAATCGTGAAAAACTACAAAAAAACAATGATTTTCACGATTTCAATCAAAGGTCCCGGTGTCTATCCCCCCCCTTTTTTTCTTCACTTGATTTTCTTGAGATTGTCGAGGTCCTCTTGTGTCCACCCCTTGACCGGCCAGAATTTCTCCACCAACCACTTCACGGAATGAATCTGTTTGGGATGTTTAAAGTTCCAATATTTATTATCGAATTTCATCAGCTTTATCGGATATTGAAGTGTCATACATTTATGAGGTGATTATTTTTCGTTTTCTAGCTTGAGCTTCAGCAAGAATATGGTCTCGGTACGAAGCTTAGCTCTTACCCAATCCTTTTGACTTTCCGTTAAAAGTTCACCCATGCCAGATAATATGTTGCTGTTATCCATCTTTTCAAGCAGATTGATGCATTTTTCTAAAAGTTCTCTGAATAACATGCCGGTTCGTTTTTCTATAATCTCTTTGTTGGCCGGCCAGTCATTCTGCAAGAAAAACCAAACATCGAAAATGTCGCGATTCGTAGTGCCAAACCTCTCAAACATCGCTACTATCTTGTGGGCCGCCATATCTTCTCGGATCATTACTTTCATGGGAATACCAAGATATGGTCTTACATCATATTTAGAATTAAAATCCCTCCGATTTATTTCAAGTTTAATATTCTGTCCTCCTTTAATTTTTTCAGAATATGAGAGCAGATAAAACAGATTAAATCTTTTCTTGCTGGCCTCCTTTAGTATGCCGTATTTCTCTAAAATATTTTTGACCCTCGCAAAGACATAATCTTCTTTTTCGGCATCCAAGAGGTCAAAATCCAAGTCCACCGAAAAACGAGCTAATTCATAAAATAAATATGCCGCCGTCCCGCCCTTAAAAGCTAAAATGGGGCCGATAGTAGCATCGGAGTAGATATCTTTCAATATCTTAATCATGATATTCTTATGGATTGTGATGTTGAGCGCCATTGAATATTTTATTTACAACTTTTTCCATTCGTTTATTTGCGTAGATGGGAAGCAATTCAAATACCTTATTCCAATTTAAAGAACGCAAATTATCAAAATAATAATCCTTACTGATATATAATACATCAAGAAATGCGCGCTCGGGAGAAGCAATGGAATAATATTCTTTCCTTTCTATACCGGCAGAATTGGTCAAAATTGCATCTTTTATTCTTCTATATTCATAGGTCTGATTATCGGCAATAATCTCTCGAGTAATATATGAGGCAACAAAAATTCTCTCGTAATATTGAAATATCATTCCAGCCTGTCTTAAAATCGTCTCAAAACTTACATAGGAAGGAGTATAAATTTTAGTTGCCAATTCGAGTTTATCGTAGTTTTCATCCTTAGCATAGAATCCTCTTCGAATTGAGTATAATTCCCCTTTTTTGACATAGTAATTCAGCCTTCTTTTTAATAACGAGGTGTTTGTTCCTTCGGATGCCAAAAGAATCTCCTTGAATGTGAAGACTGTGTTGTTTGCCCTTAAAATACTTAATATGTCCGCTTTTTGCATATATGGACTGGAAGCTACCATGGGTGTTACCTCCAGTTCATATTATACTCCATACTTCGCAAAAACGTAAGTATTGGTTGTGGATAAGATTTCATTCACTTTTCTTCAGATTATCAAGATTCTCTTGTGTCCACCCCTTGACCGGCCAGAATTTCTCCACCAACCACTTCACGGAATGAATCTGTTTGGGATGTTTAAAGTTCCAGTATTTATCTTTGACGTTGTTTTTAGTCTTTTGCGTGTCGTTTCCTTTATTTTCCCAAGGGAAGCCAAAGTCTCCGCCTTGAGTGCGAAACATGTGGGCATACCAAGTTTTATGATTGACTAAAACCCGCCCGCCAGAAAGCCAAGTAGCGCAAGCGACTTCCAATCCTTGATTACCCCAATTTCCCAATTTATCGTCACAGAGCTCCCGCTCCCAATACTTTTCTCTGGTGGCCATGAAAAATGAACCCTGCAGACTCATGGTTTCAGTATAACCCTTTTCCGCTTTATCCTTCATATATTGAGGCCGATGTTTCCAATCTTCAAAATATTGGAAATGAGGTTCCGAGTCAAAAGAGTACGAAGTGGATTGCGGTCTTGTCTTCCCCACCCACATCATCTTGCGTTTTAATTTATCGGTTTTGCCACACTGGCCACATTTTTCTGGTGTTGGCCCTTGATATTTTTTCCATCCACAGTGATAACACTTCCAATCAAACGCCCAGAGATTTCTCATAATTGGAACAGCGGTTACGTCGTCCCCAACCTCTTTGAAAAACTCAATCATCTTCCTGTCAAACCCCTGGTCAAACGAACAATGTGCGTCCACTTTGGCGACATATTTTCCTTGGGCTAGTTTACAGGCGAGATTTGTCGCCTTTCTTTGACCAACGCTTTCTGGAAGATAAATCACATTCACTCTAGGGTGTTGAAGAATAGGGGGATCAGCCCATGCCCCATCTAAGACAGCGATAATTTCCGTTGTTTCTTCAGAATTTTCTATAATATCTTGTATGGTTCTTGCCAAGAACATCTCATTTCTAGCAGGAATCAATATGGACAGGTTAAATTTATTATTCATGGTTTTTAAAATAATTTACCCAATAATTTCTCTCATAATTTGTTTTAGAATGACATTGGTGGCAAAGTGTTATCAAATTACTTGGGTTACAATTCTTCTTGTCGTAATCTATATGATGAACATCATTAACTTTTGCCTTACTACATATTTTACAAACATAATTATCTCTTTCTCGTATTGCTCTTTTTAATGTTTCCCTCCAGTCAACAGAATATGGCTCAAAAGAAATTCCGCCCTTCCAGCTGTTATTTTTTTCTTCCAGTTTTGAACAAGACGAACAGTTTTTAGCTTTATAGGCTATTTCTTTTTTACAAGTTAAACATTTTGGTCTTCCTCCTTTCCAACGATAATGTTTTTCTTTCGCATTTGAAGGCAATACTCTATATTTCATTGAACAAGGCAAACAATATTTTGCAGGATAACTTCTCAATTTTTTTCCACAATCTAAACAATCCTTAATTGTAGAAACCCCGCCCCTCCAATTAGGATTTTTATTGCCTTTGGGAGTCGGATTCTTAATAAGAAAATTGCTTAGTAATAATCCCTTCTTCCCTTTATTCCACGGCTTTCTTCCTGTATTTATTTTGTGTCCTTTTTTGAACGGCATATATTTAATTATAACACATGGCAATCATTTCCGTATCAGCTTCAATATGTTGAAGAATGTCCTCGATAGTGCGGGTAAGGAAAATTTCCGACCTCGCAGGTATGAGTATCGATAGTTCTCTAAGGTCTTTCATATACTTCTCTCCAGTTCGTCGGGGGGTGCGTAAAATCTATTAATTCAACCTTCCTGGGAGAAAAAGTCTGGTCGTGACGTATGTCAATCAGGGGTTTTGAGGAGTGCCAGGTATCAAAATCATCATCAGAAAATCCACCCCTCTTTTTTTTCTTTGTTCCCGGCTCATAACCCATTTTTCTGCATAAGACATCATTTTCTGGTATTACTTTTAATCTCCTTTTAAAGTGGTCGAGAGCAAAGGGTCTATTCACGCAAAGAGCCGAGAGGGAAAGCATCCTGTCATAAGTGATATATCTTTCTTTAGGATAGTCCCATCTCCAGACGTTGGAGTTGTAATAAAATATATCATCTCTTGGTGGAGTGAAAGCAAAATGAGTGGGATTATAGAGCACATCATGCTCACAGAAGAACACCTTATCTTCCTTGCTCCTTTCGAGACAATCTATAATTTGTTTGACCATTTGAGAATAGGAGTTTCCGTGAGAGTATGAAGTTGTTACTGGTAGCCCAATGATTGTATTCCAAACCATTGACTTAATGGGTTCTTCTATCCCGTTGGAATAAAATATTATTCCTCTAGTTTTCGACGACATGTTGCGGCGTGTCATAATCCTTAAAGAACATCCAACTTCTCCACCTGTCTCGCACTTCTCCTTCAATGTATTTATATCTTCCTAAGACCCAGAAGTTAGGGATTCGATATGCTTTCACATAGGCGTCTACTATCTCATGAGCGTGGCAACCACCGCAAATACTTTTTGATTTATAGTAGGCGTAATCGTGTCCCGAGATAATCCCTCCCTGCCGAACCTTAATAGCCCAATGATAAACATCCTCGGCTACGTAGGCGAACTGGTGGTTTCCATCGATATAAACGAAATCCAACGACCCATCAGGGAAATCATCAAGGGCTTCCATAGAGGTCTTTCTGATGATGTGAGCATTCGGATAAGAGGATAGTCGCTCACTTGCTTGTCTATACTGTTCATCTAATCTTTTCTGACCTCTAGAGTTTCCATAGTCTTTATAAAGTCTCCAAGGGTCTACGCTGTAAAGTTCCAATCCTGACTTCGCTATAACCTCCGAATATTCTCCCTTATAGACCCCAATCTCAACCCCCCGCTTGAGTCCCAATTCCTTGAAAAACTCCGGCAAATCATTCCTGGAACAGTCCGGTATCTCTGCCGGTCGCCCCCTTAATTTTATTCCTTCGATAAGTTTCATAGATATTTTTGTCTAAAAGTTTTCGCGTCTCCCCAGTAAGATAAATCGTAGATATTCACTCTCTCGGTATGAGTATGATACCTCATGCTATCACTGGTCTTGATCTGCACTACGGGATTCTTGGTCTCATATAACTCCACTTTATCAAAAACGTCCACCCCATACCCGCGTTCACGGGGAAAATTTTTCTCTTCCACACTCCAATCTGGCGCGTCTTTAAACAACTCATTCAATCTGTTCAAATAGCACTCTCGACCAATAATCTGCGCGTGAGTCGCCCCTTCTGGCTTGTGCCAGAAGATAGCTCTCTTGTGGGCCAAAACGTACAGGTTGGTATCTCGATAACAAACATCATCGCGTTCCGGTTCAAAGGTAAAGTAGTCCGGCGGGTAAAGGCAATCAGCTTCACAGGATAACACGAATTTAGTCTTGGCATATTGACAAGCAATTTGCACCTGCCTAAACATATTAAATCCTGAAGCCCCGACATTCCCCACTACAATATTATTGCCAAAATCTATTGGTTTTTGGGTTACGCTGATGATAGGAAGGCCATTACTGTTAGCCAAGATATTGTCTCTAACTTTCTGTTCAAAGACAGGGTCTTCCTTATTACTAGAATAATAAATTATTGAAGTGTTCATGTTTTATGCGCCACTTGAATCAATCTTCCAGCCCATGCGTTTCCTGATAGCGCGAGTGTTGGTTCAAAGCAGTTATATTCTGGCAGGGCGACAGATAAATTAGCCTCCGTCTTTACATCCTCGATAATATATATCACTCCCTGATCTAGTTTCGGCATCAGAAATTTACAAGTGCTTACTTGGTGAGACTCTCTATGAGAACCATCGTCTATAAATAAGTCAATATCGGTTCCGGTCTGGGCTAAAATTCGCTCCCAATCTTCTGTACTCCTTTCGTCACCTAGAAACGTCTCGATTCTCTTATCCTCAAACATAATGCCAGGTTGCCTATCCACACCATAAACTTGAGCGTTGGGGAAAAAGTCCCGCCACATTTTGAGACTTGCTCCCTTATGATACATGCGCTTCAGCCCTCTATCATAAACCCTGTCGTCTGTCGCAAGATTAGGATGAAAACCAATCCCTAGTTCCATAACCTTCTTAATTGATTCTCGCCTATCCTTTAGAAGCTCGTAGTAATATGGAGTGTAGGAATGTTTAATTTGCGGACATTTGTCCGTCCCGTATTTGAAAGCTAATTCGCATAGTGGTGTCATTTAAATTTTTTTACCATCTCATCTGCCCGACCCCAATGAGGAATGTCATAAGACCGACAAATCCCCAGACCCTTGCGATGACTCTTGGCCAGAGTATCTATACCAAAGTCGTGGTCAAGGCGCAAGACAGACACTTCAGTTTCAAACCACATACTTTTCCTCTGGGTAACTCCCAAATTCATATCAACCATCTTTCTGCCTAATTCACCAGTAATCTTGTCCGGCGTCCCGTTGGGAAATTTTCTATATCTTTCCTCAAGAGCTTCCACTAAGAGAGCCCTCGGCGCTACTAACGTGGAATTGCTTTGTCTATCTTTCCAAAAGTATGTGGGTTTCCCCCAGGTGAATAGGCCGAGCCGATTTTTATTGTAAGCAAATGTATCTAATGGTGGCCTAAAGGAATTAAAATGTTCAAAAGGGTAGAGAGTATCATCTTCGGCTATCGCCACATAATCAGTTGTAGCTAACTTTGCTCCTTGTAGCATTTGAAAGTAAATATTAGAAATAGTTTTCGGTTCGGTGTCTATTAGGTTAGTACCCCAATCTAGAGGCTTGCGTGAGATGGTAATGATGGGACAATCTCCCGCCGCTTCCAAGAGCACGGATTTCTGATACTCTGCCCATTTAAGAGGTAGTTCGCTCGCGGTAAGAAAGATGACTGTGAGATCATTTGATTCCATGGTTGTTGAATATCTTAATCAATCTTTCCGACATCATTGGAATCCCTTGCGGATTTTTGCCATACATAAAAATCTCCAAGTTGTTATCTGTAGAAGTATAGAACACATAGTAAGGATGGAAATGAAGAACTTTGAGAGGTTTCGTCGCTTCATCGTAAGAGAACTTCGGCCCCCGTTGCCCGAAGTTATAAGTAATATTAAGTTTCTTGTATCTTTTTTCATCTAAAAGATGTTGTCGCGTGATGTCAGTCAGAGCTTTTTCATCCGCTCTATTTCTCGGAGTGATAAAATCGTTCCAAAAGGTAAAGAAGTCTTCGGCGCTTGGCTTAAAGAAAAAACTTCCACAATTCCATTGCGATTTGTAACCGTAACTTGTAAAGGCCAGATCACAGTCTCCGAGATCTAAATCTGATTCCTTTATGACATCATTCTCATAAGCGTCAAAATCGTGATACCAACAGAGGTCGTCGGATAACATTTTATTCTGCAAAAGATAAACGATAACCGGAATTTTGTTGGTCCTATCCGGTTGGTAACAAAGATTGGGGATAATCGTAGATTCTACTCCATGATATTCAAACTCGAAATTTGTAAACATCAAAATGTCTTCGGCTTTCCACCCGATATCAAGACTATTGTCAATTTGTAACTTTGCCAAACGACCGGCTTCTTTGCCAAAATGGCCGTCATCTCTTGTATAGACCAAAAGATTCTTCATGACCACTTAGGCACTATCTCTTTTTCAAAGTAATCCTTCCAGACACTTAAGGAATAGGCCCAACACTGCTCATTATTGGATGGGTTTTCTTTAGTCCCGTTTGAGTGGGTTCTTGGAAAATCTCTATGCTTATGGGCGTGCCAAGTATTCTTGTTGACCATGAGTTTTCCTCCATTTTGCCAAGTTTTGAAGACCATTTCGTGCGAATCCTGATAATGCGGACCGTAACCTTCATTCTGCAGTTCTCCTATTGTCTTATCCCACCACGACCTTTTCATTACCCAACAACTTCCCTGCATAGCCATTGATTCTTCTATGGGTTGAGAATCGTCACCTTTTGCTTCTACCCCCGAAAACTTTTTGATGCCGTTACCCATACCGACAATCTTGAGTTTCATAAAGTCTACTGGCGGGATATTCATCACTTTCCACTCCACTACATCAAGAAAATATCTACGAGGCGTCACTATCCAATTGTCTTCCATATTCTCGGTGATGATGCGATCGTAACCGTCACCAAAAGTGCAATGTTCATCAGTTCGCATAATGTATTCACCTTTAGAAGCGGCGACGCCGGCATTGATAGCCCTTCTCATTCCCACGTTAGCTCCCAAATGTATAACTTTTATTCTTGGGTCATTTTTAATAGAAATGTCCGGCCAATAACCGTCCAAAATCGGGATAATTTCAATTTCACCCCTGGCGTTTTCCAACAGAGAGTCTATCGTTTTATGAAGTAACGGATCTTTGTAGCTCGGAATAATTATAGAAAGCATAATGACCTAGACGTGTGTCAGATAGATCATTGATGGAGAAAAGTAAATAGAATCCGCGCTCAAAGCCCACCCGACTGGTTGGATAATTTGGCCTGCGGTAGAAGGTTGAGCCTGTGTTAATGCGCCGGTAGAAGTAGAGATATAAATTAAACTGCTTGCTCCGGGTCCAACGGTCCAATTCCAGGCATTTACTCTCAAAACTCCGTGGACAAGTATCCTTTTAGATCCGATACCGGTTTCCATTGCCAAAGCGACGCATGGTGAAGTGGCGTTCGTTAGAGCGCTCGTAGTATCCAAATGTCCATCTGCGGACATAAACAAAGGCGCGCCAATACCTTGAGCATTAGTGTCTACAATTGCTGTTACGATAAGACCCGAAGCCGTATTATTGACGCTTGGCGGATTCATCAATTTGATACCGGCAACACTATTTATCGGCAATTCACCCATGTCAAGACGAGATTTAGAGATTTTGATGGTCTGCACACCCACTTTCAAATCTCCGCACATGAGACAGGTAAAAAGGGAGGTGGGAACACTCCTTTTTTTCTCAACTCCCAAAAGAGGTATCCATCTATGTTTATTGCAATCGGTTTCTTTTTTCATTTATTTGCTATTAGTTTATGCTTCATTATCGATCTGAAAAATCTCCTCTCCGGAATTGTCATAAATAGAGAATCTGTTTTTATTTTCAACGACTTGGAAATCTCCAGAATTAGTTTTAGCGGTAGGTTGAGTCTTAGTGGACGAACTATCTAAAAACCTTAACAAGAGAGGACTGAAAACTTTCCCCACCAAAATAGTACCACCACCAATCAACACGAGCTTAATAAATTTTCTTCTATTTTCATTCACAAGTCTTTATTTTTTGTTTATTTTAACACTTTCCCAATCTTTTTCAGCTTTCTTGATTTCTTCTTCCATTTCGTCCTTCCCCTTTTTGAATTCGCCAGTAAATCTTCCTAATCCCCGGGCCAGTTCTGATATCTTTTCTCCACCGAAAAAGAACACAACTACTACCACTAATATTATCACAATTTCTGGGAACCCTAGTCCAAACATATCATTTAATTATTTTACCTTACTTTTTCTATTTCTCCAGTAGAAGTAAAAAAGAACAGCAACTACAACCAAGATGATTATTATTTCTGTAAAGCCTAGTCCGAACATGTTATTTTTTTATGTTTAATCTTCTAGTAATTCCCCTTATCGACAGTCATGGGTCTTTACTTAATTTACTGGCGAAAATATATCCCAGAAAATAAAGTATTGCCAATGGAAGAAACAGCATGATCATCGTTACTCCCGTTCCATCCGGTGTAATTATAGCAGACAAGAGTAAAGAAAACAAAAGTGCATAGCGCCATCTACTTCCCCAAAATTCTGCATCTATTATGCCCATAATACTAAGCAAAACCATAAAAATAGGTAGTAGAAACATAGCCCCAACAGCAATCATTAAGCCGAATACATAATAGATAAATTCGTCGATAGAAAAAAGTGGCATAGCACCGATCATGATGGCATATGGATAAAGAACTTTAAAAGTTGCCGGGATTAGAAAAAAATATGAGAAAGCGCAGCCAGAAAAAAACAAAAAGACAAATGGTAACAAGGACCATAATACTGCCTTTCTTTCGTACGGTAGGAGAGCTGGTTGTAAATAGATGATAATTTTGTATATAAAAAGAGGAATCGTTACTAAAAAACTCAACAGCAACGCAAGTAGTATCTGCAATACAAAAGCGCTCATCGGGTTAGTTACAATCAGCTGTACATCAAGCGGGAGGAGATCATGTCTAACTTTGTTAAACACTTGGACAGAAAAAGAATTTGCGTCTGGTAGCGGCAATAAATAATCTTTCCCCAAAATTGTCACCGATTTTAAACCAAAAAGAAAAAAGAAAAAAGAAAAACCGATGAAATAATAAACCCAATGCAGAATGCTTTTTAAAAAAATCTTGAGTTCCTCAATAATAGTCATGGGTCTATCTAATCATTACCCTTCATCAAACTCGAGTATATCAGTATTCATTGAATTAGCATCCCATTAATATTCTTGATTGATGCGCGCTCCAACCCATTGACGGTCTTGAGTGAGGTGCCATCGAGATTGTTTATGGTCTTCGGTTTAGTAACAGGCAATTGAAATTGGATGCCAGTCTGCGACCTGTCGGACCGAGCGCGACGCGTTGTTGGTTCGGACGAAGGACTGACGGATGGTGATTCAGATACTGAGGGAGATACCGAGACAGATGGTGAAATTGACGGAGATACCGACACACTTGGAGAGACAGACACTGACGGACTGATCGATGGGCTAACAGATACTGAAGGAGAGACTGAGGGAGAAACGGAAACACTCGGACTGACTGAAACAGATGGAGAAATGGACGGTGAGATTGAAACAGAGGGAGAGACGCTTGGTGATACAGAAACTGAAGGGCTGACTGAAACGGATGGTGATACGGATGGGGAAATTGAAACAGAGGGAGAGACACTTGGACTAATAGAAACCGATGGTGATACCGATACTGACGGGCTGATACTAGGACTCGCAGAAACTGAAGGAGAGATACTTGGAGATTCTGATACAGAAGGACTGACAGAAACACTCGGGCTAATGCTGGGACTTGTTGAAACAGATGGACTAACAGATGGAGACAAACTAACAGAAGGTGATACAGAGACCGAAGGACTAATACTTGGGGATACTGAAACTGATGGACTTACAGATGGAGACAACGAAACACTTGGAGATATTGATACGCTTGGAGAGATCGAGGGGGAAATTGATATTGAAGGCGAAACACTGGGCGATAAAGAAACACTGGGGGAAACCGAGACTGACGGACTTACGGATGGGGAAAGTGAGACACTTGGAGAGACAGACGGAGATAAAGAAACAGATGGCGAAATGGAGACTGATGGAGAAACCGAAGGACTTTCCGAAACACTAGGCGAAACTGACGGTGATAGCGATACCGACGGACTGATTGAGACCGAAGGGGAAACTGAAGGAGAGGCAGAAGACGAGGGCGAGACCGAGGGAGAGAGCGAGATGCTTGGAGAAATAGAAACACTAGGAGAGACTGATGGAGAAACAGAAACGGACGGCGACACGCTCGGTGATAATGATACGGAGGGAGAGACGCTGACTGACGGAGAGACGCTGGGTGATACGGAAACACTAGGGCTAACACTCGGAGAGAGGGATACTGACGGACTGACGGAGACTGAGGGAGAGACTGAAGGAGAAGCGGAAGACGAGGGCGAAACTGACGGTGATAG
>Ga0082335_1005521_pt1 | contig 17373 bp, 21 predicted proteins | sample Subgrocontami58m_FD_72375 | JGI IMG/M metagenome (GOLD analysis project Ga0082335, IMG submission 72375) | Subsurface groundwater microbial communities from S. Glens Falls, New York, USA - GMW37 contaminated, 5.8 m (SPADES assembly) (version 2) ... | reverse complement strand
GATCTGATGGCAGCGCGTGGCCCACGCGCGCATGCCATTGGATTTCAGGCCCTTGAAGACATTGAGATCGGCGCCGGCGCTGAGATAGCCCGGGATGGCGCTCGCCAGCACCAACACCCGCACCTCGGGATCGGCGAGCATTAAGGCGATGCCGTCATGGGTCTCGTCGACCATCTCGCGGGTGAAGGCGTTGACCGGCGGTCGGTTGAATTCGAGCCAGCCGACGTGATGGACGGTGGAGACGCGGATGAAGGAGGGGGAATTGGTCATCGAACTGCCTTGGGGATGATTTGCCGGAGCTGAGTGTGTCGCGACTTGGCGTTCCTGTCCTCCCGGAACGCGATCGGCTAGGCTCGTATCCGGATGGACACCCTCCAGAGGTCAGCCAACTGGAATGCAGGCCGGCTCGGGTCAGGGCTCCGGCAAGTGCAAGAGCTACAGGATGACGGTCGGCGTCACGTTTGAGTTTAGGGCATGGCGGAGAAGGGCCTGTCCAAGCAGGATAGGCGGATCGAGCGCTACTTCGAGGCGACCCTGGGCGCCGGCAGCGTGATCAAGACCAAGGCCAAGCGCGACGACGGCAGGCGATCTTACATGGCGTCGAAAGGCCAGACGCCGTGCCAATCGGCCAGTGTCGGCGCCTGCTGCAGTTTCCGCCAGCGCCCGATCATGACGCGGCATGGCCCGTCGTCGGGTCATTTGCGCATTGCGATCTGGCGGATTCCAGAAGGCCACAATGCTGTTGCCGGAGAACTTGTCGATCATTCCCCTGCAGGCGGCGATCGGCGTCATCAGCGCATCGAAGTATCGCGATAGCCACTTGTGAGAAGCTTGGGGGCAATGTTCTCGCTGATCCGCGAGAACCCCTCGATGTCGGAGAACATGACGGTTACTTCGCGGCGCTGGCCGCCGACGCCCACGGCCGGCGAGCGCATGATCTGCCGCATCAGGTTCTTGGCAACGTACCGGCAGAAGACCTCGAGACCGTCGTTCAGCGGGGGCGGGCGGCAGGAAGTCGACGATACAAAGCAATGGAAGGGCAACGCCTCTGCGCAATGCGTCGGCATCCAACCGAGGGACGGCCCCTCGGCAAGCGCCAGCTGCCGAAATCACCACGTCTCATCGCTGCAACGGATTCGCCGCGATTTCGTTCCGCCGTCTTGCCGGCAACCATCGAGGCGAGAAAGCGTTTGGCCGCAGGAACGTGTCGGGAAGGGATGGGCAATGGCACGCGGAACGGTTGCGCGAACCAAGTCGCCAAGGAAGAAGGACGGGGCCAGCCCGCACGATGCCCTCGACCTTCTGGCCACTGATCATGCGGAGATCGATGGCATGTTCTGCTCGTACGAACGCCGCCGACGGCACGCCGATCATCTCGAAAAGGGCAAGCTTGCGTTGCGGATCTGTCGGACGCTCACGGTCCATGCGACGGTTGAGCAGGAGATATTCTATCCGGCGGTGGCGGCCGTGCTCGACGCGGAGGCCGCTGACCTGCTGGGCCAGGCCAACATCGAGCATGGCGGTATCGAGGGCCTGGTATCGAAGGTCGAGGACACGCCCGCCGACGATCCCCTGTTCGACTCCATGATCGAAGTCCTGGCTACCTATGTCGCCCGTCATGTGACGATGGAGGAAGAGAAGATCTTTTCCTGGGTGCGTCATTCCCGACTGGATCTGCTCGGCACGGGAGAGCGTCTGGTGGCACGCAGGCTCGAACTTTCGACGGCGCGCCTCGGCCGGCAGCTCGTCAGGCAGGCGCGGAAGGTCATGGGCAGGAAAAGGTCGCCTGGTTGACACAAGAGGTCGGGCAACTTCCCGCCCCGCCATCCGTTGGATCAGAAGTGGCCTTCCGCAGGGCCGGCGTAGGAGCTGCCATCTTGGAAAGCCAGTCCTTGACCATCGACAATGCCCCGCCGCCGCCCGTCCTCAGCCATGGCGGTCGCATCCTTCCGGCGGTGACCGTCGATAGCTACAACGAGGAACTGCGCGATCGGGAAGGCTTCGTCGGCGATCGCGCCAGTGGCCGGGCGTTTCGCGCCATCCTCGAGGACTGGCGCGAGCGGCTGCGGGCGCAGGGCGACGACCCGTTCGGCGACACGCCTACCCGCGAGATCTCCAAAGCGAAGCTGGACAAGCTGCTGGCTGCCGGCGATCCCCTGACCGCCGGCCTGGTCCACACCGTCGTCGAGGAGTTCGCGCAGGAACTGGCGACTGTGGTGCGCCGCTTCCTGCGGCTAAAAGGCTGGGTGGGGACCGAACGCATCGTCGTGGGCGGTGGTCTCAGCGCCAGCCATATCGGCGAGCTGGCGATGGGCCGCGCTGCCGTGTTGCTGGCCGGCGAAGGCATCGTCCTCGAGTTGCGGCCGATCGGAAACCATCCCGACAAGGCGGGCTTGATCGGCGCTGTGCAGCTTGCGCCCAGTTGGGTCCTTGCCGGCCACGACGCGATCCTCGCGGCCGATATCGGCGGTACCAATCTCCGCGTGGGCGTGGTCGCGCTCAACATGAAGAAGGGCGATCTATCGAAGGCTGCCGTCTGGAAGCATCTTCATTGGCGCCATCGCGACGACCAGCCGACGCGGGACGCGGCGCTGGCCCGCATCGCGGCCATGGCAGAAGAGCTGATGGAGGATGCTGTCGCGGAGAAGCTGAAGCTGGCCCCCTTCGTCGGCATCGGCTGCCCGGGTTTGATCGACGAGCACGGCACCATCGTCAGCGGCGGCCAGAACCTACCCGGCAATTGGGAAGGCGACGGCTTCAATCTTGCCGCCGAGCTCACGCAGCGCCTGCCGCGCATCCACGATCACGAACCGGTGGTGATCCTCCACAACGACGCGGTCGTCCAGGGATTGAGCGAGGTTCCAGCGATGGTCGATGTCAGCTGCTGGGGCGTGCTGACGATCGGAACCGGCCTCGGCAACGCTCGCTTCACCAACCGAGTCCGTGACTAGCTCATTGAGGCGGTCAGATTGCGCGGGCAGGAACAGATCCTGAGGGCGTGCTTCAATCTGCGCTGACGCTACCCGTGGCATCGACTCGCAGCGCCACTTCGGTCGTGCCCCGCAGGGCCCGGGCGCGCCAGGTTCCGTCGGCGGCCTTGTTTATCGCGCGAACCTTCTTGTAGCCGTCGGCTTCGATCGCGGCCCTGGCATCGTTCTCGGCAAGGCCGCCGAGGGCCGTCTCGGCGACCGGCTTCTGGTTCGGTTCCTTGCCAAGCGCCGTGCCAGAAACGGAGACAAAAGCGGAGGGCCGATGCTGAAGCAGCATCGGCACCGGGGCCCGTCGGGCGGTTACGCTCGGCGTGGTCCGGGCCTGTGCAAGTGGCTCCGCAAGTGGTTCCGTAGTCGCCGACGTGCGGATGGCCGCACTTGGGCCAGCCGGCGAGCGCGGCAACTGGGCACTGACCACAGCGGCCGCCGTGCCTACCAGGGCGAGAATTATGAATACACGTTTCATTGCTGATACTGCCACTGTCACCCAACGACGATGTAACGTCGCAAGTCGGCAGGCGTTCCGTGAGCGTTCCGATGGAACTGCGTGCAGTGCATGGCGTTATCCATGGATGAAGCAACACTCCGCGCCCGAAGCGATCAGCCCTTATCTGGTGCTTGGCCAGGCCGACGTCGGTGGGAGTTCCATCGTCGAGGCGGCGCGTACCTTGCACGACTTGATCGTGACCTTCCGGCCGCAGGGTCACTATTCTGTCCGCACCATCGAAGACGAGTGCGGGCCGGCCATCCACTGCGCCTTCGAGCACAAGACCGACGCCGATTGTCTGGCGAAGGCAGTGGGCGCCCTGGAGATCGCGCGTTACGAAACCTACCGCAGCGAACGGGCCTTTTTCCTGAACGAGGCCGCGGCCCGCGCCATCCGTCTCACCTTGGCGCGTCGTCGCGCTTCGCAAGGCTCCGTCGCAAGCCCGAGGCTCTCGTCCCGTTGATGCCCGCGTAGGCAGCCGATAGGTTTCGGCATGACCACCTTGCCGACGTTCGAAACCAGGCGGCTTCTGCTGCGTCCGATCGAGGAGAGCGACGCCCCGGGCCTCCATGCCGCCTATGGCGATCCGGAAGCGATGCGGTTCTGGGACGCGCCGCCCTCGGTCGATATCGCGGAAACGGCCAGCCGCATCCGCCAGACCCTGGCCGTCGAGCGGCGCTGGCACGGCATGTGGGCGGTCCTGGCGCGCTCGGGCGGCTTCGCCGGCATGATCAACTATCACAACGTCGATCCAAGGAACCGGCGGCTGGCGCTGGGCTGGATCGTCGTGCCGGCCTTCTGGCATCAGGGATTGATGACCGAGGCTGCGCAGATCGTCCTCCATCACTGTTTCTCGGCGATGGAGATCCACCGGATTGAGGCGCTCATCGAGCCGGAGAATACCGCTTCCCGCGGGCTGGCGACGCGGCTCGGCTTCACGCAGGAGTCGGACCTGTTACGTGACCGGCTCTGCGTCGGCGGACAGTACCGCCACATACTGATGTATGGGCTGCTGCAGGTGGACTGGGCGAGCTACCGCCCGAACGCCTGACGCAGTGCGGCGATCGTTTCGGCAGTGCCGCACGGTCGGCGGCCTCGTTGTATTCGAGATGGTGGCCAGAATAGCTGCGTGGCTTGTCGCGCAGGCTCGCGGCATTGAAGGCGTGGTAGGCGCCGGGATAGACCACGAGGCGTAGCGGTGCACCGTCGCCGTTGCGTTGCGCCATCATTTTTTGGCAGGGGGCGGCGGGCGTCCAGTCGTCGAGATCTCCGATCTGGATCAGGGTCGGCACAGAGATCGTGCCGCTGAACGCGTAGCACGCTGGATAATAGGCAATGGCGGCGCGAAAATGCCGGTCGTACAACGCTTCCTCGCCGCCGCTCGACACCGCCGAGAGCGCGACCATGGCGCTCTGTGAGTAGCCGAGTAGGGCGACGTGTTCAGGATCGATGAACGGCTGCCCTGCCAGCCGCGCGAGCGCGCCGTAGGCATCGGTCACCCGGTCGACAGGGTCGGTCCAGAAGTTGTCACCGCAGCGCTCCTTGACGCCACGCGGCCCGAAGCTGTCGACGATCAGCAGCGCATAGCCCAGCGCCACCATGCGCGCGCCCGCCGCGTTCTCCCGCTCGAGTGGCGCCCGCCCGCCGCAGCCATGAAGCTGCACGACAGCGGGGAACGGTCCGTCACCCACGGGGCGGTAGAGTTCGCCGGTGAGTTCGACGCTCGGCTGGGCGGCAATCGGTTGGCCCTGCTCTTGGGCGAGACGCTGCCGCAATGGCGACGGCGGCGCGGTGGCGCTCGGGAAGCGCAGAGTCTCGGCCGCGGCCGGTATGGCCGCCATGAATGCAGCTATCAGGAACGTCCCGAACAACGCTCTCATGACACCACGCTCCGACGATTCGCCGCGGCGGTCAAGTTACAGGGCGAATCGTCGGAGCGGTACTCAACCGGTTTTCAGTCGTAGCGATTGCTCGGCGCCGTGGCGGCACCGATGGCGGCGCCGCCCAGGCCGCCGACGACGGCGCCGGCTACCGGGTTGCCGACCGTCGAGCCGACGACAGCGCCGGTACCGGCGCCGATCGCACCGCCGGTGAGCGCCCGGTCCACGGGCCTTTCTCCGCAGGCGGAAGCGGACACGGCGACGGCCGCGAGGACGGCGAGGGATGGAATGCGCGACATGACGACCTCCTGGACAAGCACGGTGGCAAACACGATCCCGCAAGAACGTCTGCGGCGCGTGTGTGGTTGCCGTCGGAGCCGGTGTCGCGACCCGTGTGTGACTTTTTGATCACGCCGCGGCAGGGCAGGAATGTGGCGACGGTCCGCCGTTCCAAGGCGCCCCCTTTACCCCTGATTCGAGGCGATCAATCGAGAAGGGCGCTTCACCAGTCCGAACGTCGCAGCGAGGAACTGGAGCAGGACGAGAGCGGCCAGGCCCAGCGCATTGACTTGCAGGATGTAGGCGACGGTCGACCACGAGAAAGCCTCGGGACCGCTCGACAGCCCGAGGGAGGCGACATAGAGCGCCAGCTCGTGGACGGTGAAGGCTGCCACGAAGGCGATCCCTGTCGCCATGACCAACCCGCCACGTGCCCGCAGCGCGCTTGCGCGGGCGGCGAGCAGTGCCGCAAGAACGGCAACGCCGATCGCCATGCCCCAGGCATAGCTGTCGAATGTCTGCGGATAGCCGAGGATGCCGTAGCCGACGGCCTGATTGGCCAGCCACACCACGCCGGCAACGACGAAGGCATCGCGCCCGGTCATATTGGCGGCGGCGAGGGCCACGAGCGCCACGAAGGGCGTCGCACAGGCGAACACCAAGCTGAAGCCGATCGTGGCCCCTCCCAGCAAGCCGATCCATAGCCATCGTCCGGTCGGCGACTCCTCCTGTATTTCAGTGATCTTCGACATCATCAAATCCCTCCGTTGTTCGACAAAGCACATGTGCGGCGACTTCAGAATTTTCCCTTGATGCCGACGAAGGCCTGGATGTAGGGCGCCTGGAAGCCTTCCGGTTCCTCGTAGGATTGGTTCAGGACGTTCTCGACCCGGGCGAACAGCTCGACGTTCGGACGCACGTCATAGGCCGCGGTGAAGCGCAGAAGCGTGTAGGGCGAAGGCTGGATGATGGTCGGGTTGAAGGGGGCGACGCTGAAGTCGTAGCGGCCACTCACCTGCGACAGGCCCATGCCGAGCCGCACGCCGTCCCACGGACGCACCTCGGCCCGCAGGCTGAAGCTGTTCTGCGGGCGGCGGACCAGTGGGGTGTAGTACTGGTCGTGGGCGTTCATGTAGGTGAAGTCGGCGTTGAGGTCGAGCCAGTTCACGGGCTGCATCTTGATGAAGGCCTCGACACCCTCGCTCTGCGCCTTGGCCACGTTCTGCAGCGTGGTGAACGGCGGCGGGCACTGCACCAGGTTGCTGAACGAATTGAAGAAGTAGGTGAGCCCGACCGAGACCTTCTTGTTGTACAGCCCCTGCTCGACGCCGAATTCGTAGCCCTTGTTGTATTCCGGCCGCAGATTGACGTTGCCGCCGCAGAACAGCGTGGTGCCGTAGAGCTCGAACAGCGACGGCGCCTTGAAGGCCGTGCCGTACGATCCCTTGAACCGTGTGTCGGTGTCGGCGAACAGGTAGGTGGCGCCGGCGCGCCAGGTCGAGACGGTGCCGTAGACGTCGTTCACGTCGACACGCCCGCCCAGAGTGACGGTGAGGTTCTTGATGAAATTGCCGCGGAGCTGACCGTAGAAGCCGGTCTGCCCCATGGTGCCCCAGGCCTGCGCGCCGTCGTTGTTGCTGTAGGCCCACGACCGGTCGTAGTCGATGCCGGCCACCAGATCGAACTGCTCGGAGATGCCGATCTGGTTCTTCCAGTCGGCCTGCAGGCGCCGGCCGTTGTAGTAGGCGTCCTGGACGAACGGAAACGGGTTCTGCAGGCTCGCGAAATCCTGGTCGTGACGGTAGATGCTGGTGTAGGAGATGCCGAACACCGGCTTCCAGCGCCCGTCGAAGTAATTGCCGTCGAGTTCGAGGCGATTGAAGAACTGTTGGCTGAACTCCGTCGCGTTGGGATCTTCGAGGCCGACCTGGTCGAACTTGGTCTGGGTGTCGATGTAGCGGCTGAACCAGGTGAGGTTGGTGCTGTCGCTGATCTCGATGCCCAAGCGCGACGCCGCGGTGATGTTGCGGTAGCCGTCGAGATCGACGTAACTGCCGGGCGGCGTGTAGCGACCCGGCACGATGGTCTCGCCCGGCGCATAGGTGCCGGCCAGCGTGAAGTTGTAGTTGAAGCGGCCCTCGCTGCCACGCACGTAGCCGCCGCTGTTGGTCTGCAGCCGTGTGCCGAGTTCGGTGAAGGCGCCGCCGTTCATCGGCCCCTTGCCGGCCTTGGTCACCATGTTGATGACGCCGCCGATCGCCTGCGAACCGTAGAGCGTGCTCATCGGGCCGCGCACGATCTCGACGCGATCGAGGTTCTCGGTCATGAAGTGGGCGAAATCGACGGCGCCGTTGCCCGACGCGGGATCGCTCACGTTGATGCCGTCGATCATCACCAGCGTCTGGTTCGCGTTGGCGCCGCGCACGAACACCGAGGTCTGCGTGCCGGGACCGCCGGACTGCTGGACCGAGACGCCGGGCACGTAGCGCAGCACCTCCTGCACCGTGCGCCACTGGTTGCGCTGCATCTCCTCGTTGGTGACCACGGTGACGCTGCCGGTCACCTTGCTCATGGGCGTCGGCACGCGGTCGGCGGTGACGACGACCTCGGGCGCCATGCCCACGGGCTCGGTCTGGGCGAGCGCGGGAAAAGGAACGAGCAGAAAAACGGCAAGCAAATAGCGACGGATCGGCGTCATCGGACGGCCCCTTCAAGCAGCAACACGCACAAGGCGCGTCACCGCTCGGAAGACCGTCCCGTTGGATCAACCCGTCCATCGGAAAAGCGACGCTCTCGCCGGCAGGTCTTCTGGCTCACGGGTCGTAGCTTGCGCCCGCCTTCCCGGACCGAAGTCCAGTGGCACGTTGGGCACTCGCTCGCCGCTTACAGCTGCGGGTACAGCTGCCGATTGGCCCCCTGGCAAGCGAGCTTGGGGGTGGCACGGCATTCCCTGTTAGCCCCCGTTAAGGGGGACCGACGATGCTTCTTCGCTACGCGTTCGAATGTTCGGCGTCAAGATTGCGAGCAGGCCCTCCTACGGTCCCACCGCGCGATGCCCCGCCAGCACCGCCGCCTGTCCTTGCGCCGCCGGCGCTTCCAGCACCGCGCAGCGGCTGCCCATCAGGCCGGGGCGGAACGCCACCTCGACGAAGCGCGTCTCGCCCGATCCGACGTTCACCGTGCTGTCGGCGCCGCCATCGGTGCCCGTGCACTTGACGTCGATCGCGGCCGGCGCTCCCTGGAGCCACACCCAGGTATCCGGCGCGAGCGCGGTCTGCAGCGAGCCGGCGATGGTGACCGGGATCGACGCCGTCGCCCCCATCGGGCCACGGCGATAGACATAGAGCGATCCCTTGTCGGGTGGTGGCGGCGTGAACTGCTTGCCCTTGGCATCCTCCTGCGCCGTCTCCAGAGGCACGCTTGCGCAACCCGCGAGGACGAGAAGGGGTGCCAGGATCAGCGCGCGCCAATCTCGCGGGAAGCTGGACGACAGTCGGGTCCGAAACGGAGTCACGGGCAGCCTCCTCGGTCGTTTGGGGGAGGGCATTGGGCGCGGTCCGGGTGTCGCCTTGCCGGTTATTTGAAGGCGGATCGGCGGCACGCCGGCCGGAACCCGGGCGCGTCGTGGCGCGTTGGTGCAAGACAGCAGGAACGGAGGTGGCCATGAACGATCGAGACGAGTTGATCCGGGGCAAGCTTCTCGACCGGTTGACGGCGGTGGGCGTCGATGCGCGCGATCTCGTGGTCGAGGTCGCCGCCGGCACCGTGACGGTCCTGGGGGCGGTGCCGACGGACGAGGAGCGCGAACGGGCAATGGAGGCCCTGATCGGCGCTCATACGCTGGAGATCTCCGTGCGGCCCGTCGCCGCCGTGGGCAGCGCGGACGGCCGCGGACGCTCGCCTTAGGGCGGGAACCTCGCCCGCGCCGCACAGCATCGGGCCGGTCCCGCCCGAGCGGCGCCGACATCAGGACACCGACATCGAGACACCGCGGGCAATATCGCCGAGCAGCAGAAGCGACTCCTCTCTCGGCGAGGGCTGGCGGGCGTTGGCTTCTAGCGACGCCCGCCGGTTGCCGCGCGCCCGGTCCGCGCCACGAGCGCGACTTGTTGACGACGCAGCACCTCGGACGATCCGCCGCCAAATCCGCCGAGACCTTTGAGTTCGGCTCCGGCCCGGTCCGGAAAGCAGGAAGCCCTTACGCTCTTGAAGGCGGCTCGCAAGGCCGTCTCGGGATTGTTCAAGGAATGCCAGAAGGCCAGGGACGACCGCGCGATGTTGGGTTCCGCTCGTTGCGGCGGAGTGATCGGCGGCGAGGAACTCATCATAATTTAGCCAAGGCCACACACATGCGACGGATACTGTCCCGCACGCTGGTGCTCTTGATTTTGTGGTATGCGCGGATGATCTCAATCGTTTCGCGATCCCCGCGGGGTTCCGAGAGTGTTGACCGGCCTCTCCCCCGACCGGAGCGACTTTTGCCGGTCGGGTTCGCATCCATCTTCTGGAAGAAGTAGGACATTGGTACATCCAAAACCTTCGCCAATTCGTAGAGTCGGCTCGAGCTGATGCGATTTCTGCCCGTCTCATATTTCTGTATCTGCTGAAAGGTGACGCCGACCGCATCCGCGAGCGCCGTCTGGGTCATCTCGACGAACAGTCGCCGTTGTCGAAGACGATCGCCCACTTGAACGTCGATGGGATGGGAAGGCATCCAGCCTCTGCGATATGTTGGCGCCCAATGTCTGCGCCCGGTGGCGCCTAGCCGGAACTATCTTACATTCCCGTCGCCGCGACCATCAAAGTGAACGCGCCGCCGCCGACTATTGTGTTTCTGATTGTTTCCGACCGCGTCTGGGGTGGCAGCGTGGGATTTGTTTCTGAGCATTTCCGCAGCCAATTTGGAAATCGACCGTTACAAAGTCGCGCTTTGTTCGCGGCGGCGGCGTCACCACATTGGGAGTGATGTTACGTCTTGCGTTGGCCATGCTCGTGAACGAACGCGGCAAATACCTTGGCATCGTCGCTGCGCTCTCCTTCACAGCTTTCATGATGGTACAGCAGCCGGCGATCTTCCTCGGTATTTTGTCGCGCAGTACGGCGGTGATCACCGATCTGCCGATAGTCGATCTGTGGGTGATGGATTCCAAGGTCGAGAATGTGGACGACGCCAAGTCGTTGCAGGACACACAGCTCTACCGCGTGAAAGGCATCACCGGCGTCGCTTGGGCCGTGCCCTTCTACCGCGGGACCATCAAGGCGCGACTGGCCGACGGCAACCTCGTCGCCTGCCAGATCATAGGCATCGACGATGCCACCTTGATCGGTGGGCCAGCGCAGATCGCGCAGGGCTCGCTCGCCGACCTTCGCGTGAGCGACGCCGTGCTGATCGACGCGGCGAGCGCGCGAGGCCGGCTCGCGCGCCCGAGTGTCACCGGTCCGCCGACCCCGGTCGGTATAGGCGCGACCCTGGAGCTGAACGACAAGCGCGCCACCATCGTCGGTCTGCATCTCGGCACGCCGTCGTTCCAGTCGCAACCCGTGATCTACACGACCTACTCGCGTGCCAAGGCATTCCTGCCCTCCGAGCGCAAGCTTCTGTCTTTCATCCTGGTCAAGCTCAAGGAGCCCGCCGACGCCAGGCGCGTTGCCGCCGACATCCGCAGGTACACCGGCCTCGTCGCCTACACTGGTGAGGAATTCCGCGGGCTGAGCAAGGAGTTCTTCCTGTTCAAGTCGGGCATCTTCCTCAACTTTGCCGTCTCGGCGATCATCGCCTTCGCGATCGGCGGCGGCATCGCTGGTCAAACCTTCTATAACTTCACGCTCGATCACTTGCGCTACTTCGGTGTCCTCAAGGCGATGGGAGCGAGCAACCGCCTGCTGCTCGGCATGATCGCGTTGCAGGCACTGACTGCCGCCGCCATCGGCTTTGGCCTCGGCATCGGCGCGGTGAGCTTGTTCGGCTCCAGCAGCGGGGGGTCGGCCATCGCCTTCGAACTCAACCTGTGGCTCCTGGGGGCAAGTGCTGCCGCCGTGTTTCTGGTTACCCTGATCGCCGCAGCCTTGAGCGCTCGCCCGGTAATGCGCCTCGAACCGGCAACGGTGTTCCGTGGTTGAACCGCGTAGCGGCCTCGCCGTGTACTGTCGCGGGGTCACCAAGTCGTTCGGCCAGGGCGAGGCCGAGGTGAAGGCGTTGCGCGGCATCGATCTCGACGTGGCGCTGGGTGAGCTGTTGATGCTGGTCGGGCCTTCTGGCTGCGGCAAGACGACTTTGATCTCCATCATCGCCTCGGTGCTGGATCATGACTCGGGCGTCTGCGAGGTGTTGGGCCGCGACCTCGCCGAACTAGGCTCGTCCGACAAGGCGGCTTTGCGGCGCGCCGAGATCGGTTTCGTCTTCCAGTCCTACAATCTCATCGCCAGTCTCTCGTCGGCCGAAAACGTGGCCGTGCCGCTGCTGCTCAACGGCCACCGTCGCGGTTCGGCTCTCGCCGCGGCGAACGAAATGCTGGATCGTCTGGGTCTCCCGGGGCGTGGCGCGACCCGTCCTAATGACCTTTCCGGCGGGCAGCAGCAGCGCGTCGCCATTGCCCGGGCGCTGGTGCACGAGCCGCGCATCCTGGTATGCGACGAGCCCACCAGTGCGCTCGACGCCACCACGGGCGACAATCTCATGCGCCTCCTGCGTGAGACCGCGCTCAAGGACGGCCGCGCGCTGATCGTCGTCACCCACGACAACCGCATCTTCAAGTATGCCGACCACATTGCCGAAATGAATGACGGCCGCATCGTCAACATGGATGCCAAAGCATGAAAAGCCCCTTCAGTCTGCTGGTGCGCGCGGGCATTCCGGCATTGGCCGTGGCCGGTCTCGTATTCGGCTTGATCGTAGCCGTTCGCAGCGGCAGCTCGGCGCCGATCGCCGAGCCCACGGCGCAACCGGGGCAGGCACCCTACGAGTCCTACGTCGCCGGCGCGGGCCTGATCGAGGCGTCCAGCCGCAACGTCGAGATTGCGACGCCCGTGTCCGGCGTGGTGCAGGAGCTCTACATTCGGGTCGGCGACCAGGTCGAAGCCGGCCAGGCTCTGTTCAAGATCGAAGGCGCCGACGCCGAGGCCGAGGTGCGGGTGAAGGAGACGGCCGTCTCCTCCAGCGAGGCAAAGGTCAACGAGGCGGAAGCAACGCTCGAGGACTACCGCCAGCAGCTGCGCAACGTCGAGCGTATCGGAGATCCACGCGCCGTCAGCGCCGAAGAGACCGCCAAACGACGTGCCAATGTGGCGATCTACTCGGCCCGGCTTGCCCAGACCAAGGCCGACCTGGAAAATGCGAACGCGCAGCTCGATTCGGCGCGGGTCGCCGTTGCGCGTCGGCTGGTGCGCGCCCCCCTGGCGGGCGAGGTGCTGCAGGTCAACTTGCGCAAGGGCGAATTTGCCGCCGCTGCGGTCAACGCCACGCCGTTGGCGCTGCTGGGCGAGACGGCTCGCTTCGCCGTGCGCGTCGAAATCGATGAGAACGATGCCTGGCGCTTTCGCAAAGGCGAGCCTGGGCGCGCCTTTATCCGCGGCAACAGCGACCTCTTTGCCGATCTCCGCTTCGCCTATGTCGAGCCCTACGTGAAGCCCAAGTCGTCGCTGACGGGGTCGAGCACCGAGCGGGTCGACACACGCGTGCTGCAGGTCGTCTATACATTCGACCGCAACAGCATGCCGGTGTATATCGGCCAGCAGGTCGATGTCTTCATCAAGGCGTCGGCGCTCGCCGACAGCACGGCAAACCGACGATGACGGCATTCCGTAAGTTCCGGCTCCTGGGGCTGGCGGGCTTGCTGGTGGGCTTGCTCATGGGCTGCACTGTCGGGCCGAACTATAAGACCCCCGAGGTCGCTGTACCGGCGGGCTGGACCGAGCCGTCGTCGTCCGGCGGCTTGCCCGCGGACAGCAAATGGTGGCAGGCCTTCGGCGACAGCACGCTCGACAAACTCGTGCACGATGCGACCGCGCAGAACCTCGATGTCGCGCAGGCGCTCGATCGCCTCGGCGAAGCGCGTGCCAATCTCGGGGCCACGAGAGCCGGCTTGTTCCCCTCGGTCGATGCCAGCGCCTCATGGACTGCGTCGCGCGGGCTCAGCAATAACGTTGCCGACAACAGTACCAATGCCACGACGGTGTCGAGTTCGAGCAGCACCTCCGCCACCAATTCGACGACTTCGAGCCTGGGCCTCGACGCGAGTTGGGAACTCGATCTCTGGGGTAAAACGCGTCGCTCCGTCGAGGCCTACAAGGCCGACACGGAGGCCGCGGAGGCCGACCTTCGTTCGGCTCGGCTCTCCGTCCTGGGCGACGTCGCCAAGGCCTACATCGACTTGCGCACCGCCCAGGCGCGCCTCGAGGTCGGCGATGGCGCGGTCGCTCGTTATCGCGATACGCTTGCGCTGACTCAGGCACGCTCGCGCGCCGGCCTGGTTGGCGAAACCGACGTGTTCAAGGCGAGGGGCTCCCTCGCCGGGGCAGAGGCCAACCTGCCGTCGTTGCGTTCGGCCGCGGCCGAGGCACGGCACAAGCTCGCCGTGCTGATGGCCCGGCCGCCCGCCGAACTGGATGGCTGGCTGAACGTCCGTCAGGCAATGCCCCGCTTCCAGGGCCAGATCGATGCCGGCATTCCGGCCGACCTGTTGCGTCGCCGGCCGGACGTCGTGAAGGCCGAGCGCAAGCTTGCCGCCGCCACCGCGCGTATCGGCGTCGCTCAGGCCAACCTGCTGCCGGCGATAACGCTCACCGGCAATATCGGCGCGAGCCAAACCAACATCGGTGGCGTTTCCGTCGGTGTGCCCGGCACCTGGTCCATCGGTCCATCGATCTCGCTCCCGATCTTCAACGCGGGCAAACTGAACGCCCAGACAGATGCCGCCGTGGCACAGACCAACCAAGCGGCGGGAGCCTACCGTGCCGCCGTGCTGACCGCACTGCAGGACGTGGAGAACGGTTTCGCCAACTATCGTGCCGACCGCCAGAAGGTCGACAGGCTTGCCGGCGCCGTCTCGGATTACGCCAACGCCCTTCGGCTTGCCAAGGATCTCTATGCGCGGGGACTCACCAGCTTCCTCGATGTCCTGGAAGCGGAGCAGTCGCTTTACAGCAACCAGGACTCACTTGTTTCGGCCAAGGGCCAGGTCCTCAAGGATATCGTGGCGATCTTCAAGGCGCTGGGTGGCGGCTGGTGAACTGGACAGAGCTTCGAGGCGATCAGCACCGTGCGGTGCGAGTACGGTAGCCATCGTAGTACTGGCTTCCGCAGGCGACCTGCTGCTGAACGACGTCGTCACGATTCCCGTTCTGGCCGCGGTTCGTCACGGACACGGTGGTATAGCGACGGCCGTCAGTCTGGTTGTACCAGCCTTGATTCCCCTGCTGAGGACGGTAGCCGCTGTTGTAGTACGGGTTGGTGTAGCCCGGTGCCGGCTGATAGTAGGCCGGCTGAGAGTAGCCTCGTGGTGCGGCAGAGCCGTCGTCTACGCAACCCGCCCCGGCGATGCCGATGCCCACGATGAGCATCGGTTTCAGAAAGAGCCTCGACATCTCTATTCCTCCAAAGAAGGTAGAACTCCGGCAACGCTCTGGGGGTGAACAGGTTCCCGTCTACTGCTTGGGATCACGCGCCCGGCGCCGATTTTGGGTTCGCGATGGCGCGCGCTTCTGACAGACTACTTACGGGAGTCGATCCATCGGCCATTTGTTTCAAGGCCATTTGTTTGGGGATTGTAAATGGGCGGCGCGTCTCCTCATTGCGGCAGGCGTCATGCCCTCAGGAACCTGGTCATGGCCGCGTCATGTGCCTTGACCATGACATCCTGCGCAGGCGATTCCTAACAGGTAGCGGCAATGGAAGCCTCCGACAGCGGCGACCAGAAAGCGGCAACGAGCCTCGCCAAGAAAGAGGTCGCCCGGTTCTCCACCCCCGACCAATGCTCCCCGGCCTCCACGCTCAACTGCGGGACCCTTGCCTTGGCTTACGGCACTCTGGCCGGTTATCAGATAATGGACGGCGACCGAACTGCCGGAGAGGGGAGTTTCGGGAGCGCCAAGGAAGCGTTGGGTTTGACGGATATCGAGATCAGACCAAGTGCCACCGCCATGGTCTATAGGGACGTCTCCGAAGCGTTCTGGAAGGTCGGCGATCGGGCCCGCGCCATCGGCGGCGTCAAGGAAGGTCGTACGGCGGGAGCAGATCAGTACCTGTATATGTCCTCTGCCGCCCAATACTCCGATCAGCAACCGGTTGATCGGCAACCGACGGCCTCACCTAAAGCCTATGCGGGAATTCCCGCGCCTGTTCAGAGCGATTAGCAAACTCGGAGGCGGACATGCTGGAAACGCGGGAAGGCGGGTGCCATTGCGGCCGTGTGCGGTTTCGGGCCGCGGTCGACCTCGAACGCCTGTCCCATTGCAGCTGCTCGATCTGCACCAAGAAGGGGATCCTGCTGCTCAGCACTGACCTCGCCGATTTCGAGCTGCTGCGGGGCAGGAGCGCGCTAAAAGCCTACACCTTCGGCACCGGCGTCGCGCAGCACACCTTCTGCTCCCATTGCGGCATGCACGCCTTCTACATCCCACGCTCGCAGCCGCACCGCGTCACGGTCAACGCCCGTTGCCTGGACGACATCGATACCGCCAGCCTGAAGCCCACGCGGTTCTTCGACGGCCGCCACTGGGAGGATGCGCAAAGCCGCCGGATCGCGGAGACCGGCCAGGCGCCGCCGCCCGGTGCGCATGGTGCCAAGACACTGCAGGCGATCCTGGACCGCGCGTCGGAATAGGAGTCGCGGGCGACTCTTGACCTCGGGCCCAATGCGGGCAGGCTGGCAAAAAAGTGGAAACGCCAAGCCGCATGACCGCCGCCGCCCGCGCGAACGCCCTGCCGATCCTGATTGCCGCCTCGGTGATGATGAGCCTTGCGATGGGCATGCGTCAGTGCCTGGGGCTTTTCCTGCCGCCGATGACGCAGGCGCTTTCCATGTCGGCATCGGATTTCACCTTCGCGATCGCGGTCCAGAACATCGTCTGGGGCCTGGCGCAGGCGCCGCTGGGCGCGGTGGCCGATCGCTGGGGGCTCCGGCCGGTCATGGTGCTGGGGGCGGCCGCCTATGTCGCCGCGATGGCGGTGATGGCAGGCGCCACGGGCCTCTCGACGTTCATCCTGGCGCAGAGCCTGATCGGCGTCGGCATCGCCTGCACGGGATCGTCGCTGGCGATGACGGCGGCCGCCCGTGCCGTCTCGCCCGAGCGGCGCAGCATGATCCTGGGCATCGTCGGCGCCTTCTCCTCGGTCGGCACGCTGGTGATCGCGCCCGCCCTGCAGGGGCTGCTGGGCGTATGGGACTGGCGATGGGGCGCGGTGCTGTTCGTGCTGCTGGCCGCCGCGATGGTGCCGGCGGCGGTGATCACGGGTCGGGTCGACCGCCTGCCGCAGCCGTCCCTACAGCGGGCCTCAGCGGCCGCGGCGATCGGCGAGGCGCTCGGCAACCGCCGCTTCGTCGTGCTGTGCTGCACGCATTTCGTCTGCGGGCTGCAGCTCATCTTCATCAACACGCACCTGCCGAACTATCTGGCGATCTGCGGCCAGGACCCGATGCTGGGCGCCACGGCGATGGCCATCATCGGCGGCATCAACATCGCGGGCTGCCTGCTGGCCGGCTGGCTCGGCCAGCGCTACCTCAAGAACGTCCTGCTGGGC
>Ga0082335_1004296_pt2 | contig 17374 bp, 22 predicted proteins | sample Subgrocontami58m_FD_72375 | JGI IMG/M metagenome (GOLD analysis project Ga0082335, IMG submission 72375) | Subsurface groundwater microbial communities from S. Glens Falls, New York, USA - GMW37 contaminated, 5.8 m (SPADES assembly) (version 2) ... | reverse complement strand
GAACACGCAGTTTGATCGCTTCGTCGTCGAATTCGGTTTGAGTCACGATCCGCAAGGTTGGGGCAACATCAGCGGACCGAACCCGATCCCGTTTAAGAATCCGGCGACACTGGCGACGTGGGATACTTCCAAAGTGCAAGATGGAGCGGCAACGATCCGCATCATCGTGTTTGATAAACAAGGTCGCTCGGCCGAAGCGCGCCTCAAAGTGAATCTGCAACAGCCAACCCCGGTGCCGAGCAACACGCCATTGCCAACGAACACCCAACCGCCGACGAACACTCCTCTGCCGACAAACACCAACGCGCCAACGCCGACGGCAAGCGCGACTCTGATTCCAACGGCGACACGCACTAACGCGCCGACAGCAACGAATACGCCAGTGACTCCGACTTCAACATTTACAGCCACGAGTGCGCCGACGGCGACACTCACTGCAACCACCGCACCAACAGCGACAAGCGCACCGACAGCGACGTTCACGCAAACGTTAGCACCAACATCAACATCCGCAGCCGCGTCGGCAACACCCACGAACACAGCAACCACTGGCGCGACGGCGACACCAAGTAAAACAGGGACACCATGACTCGATCTCAAAACATCCAACGCGTTCTGTGGATCATTCTCGCCCTCAATATCGTCATCACGATCATTAAGCTCGCCGTTGGTTTCGCTACAGGCGCGTTGTCGGTGATTGCCGATGGAACTCATTCCATTGTTGATTCATCGTCGAACATCATTGGGCTGGTAGGGCTGTGGATCGCTTCGCGCCCGCCTGACGAGAATCATCCGTACGGTCATCGCAAATATGAAACGGTGGCAACGCTGGCGATTGGGGCGATGTTGTTGCTGGTGTCGTGGGAGATCGTCAAGGGAATTTTTGATCGACTCACAAGAGGCACGACACCTTCGGTTGAAACGCTCGACATTGTGATTATGGCGGGAACATTTTTCTTCAACCTTGTGATCGTTTTGTATGAAACACGCGAAGGCAAACGTCTCGGCTCGGATATTTTGTTAGCCGACGCCACGCACACCCGCACTGATCTGTTTGTGACGATCTCGGTGGTGATCTCGCTGGTAGCAACGCAGTTCGGGTTCGGCTGGGTGGATGTGATCGTCGCCTCGGGTGTTGTTCTGTTCATCGTCAAAGCGGCGTTTGATATTTTGCGCCAGACATCGTACACGCTCACCGACGCTTCGGTGATCGATCCCAAACGAATCGAACGAAGCGCGTTAACGGTCAACGGAGTCAAGTTCGCCGACCGAGTCCGCTCACGCGGCAGTGTCGGCGACACCTACGTCGATCTGCACATCAGCGTCGATCATGCCATGTCCACCGATCAAGCTCACGCGATTGCAACAGAGGTCGAACGCAAGATCATAAGTGATGTGGAGGGCGTAGTAGATGCGGTGGTACATATTGAACCGGCGCGCGAGCGCATCTCGGATTGGGAAGCGATCATGGTGCGGGCGCGAGCCGAAGCCGACGCGCTGGGGATCAGCGTGCATGATATTCACGCTCATCTGGAAATGAATGGCGACTATGCGATTGAGATGCACGTCGAGGTGCCGGCGCATTTGTCGCTGGGTGAGGCGCACGCCATTGCCGACGAGTTAGAGAAACGAGTTTGCAAAGCGATCCCGCGCGTGAGCGACGTGACGACTCACCTTGAGCCGTTAGAGCCTGAGGTGCCAAGTGAAGAAGGCGAGAGTGAAGAAGAATTGAATCTGTTGACGAAACGGATCGCTCAAATCGCCGATAGTGTTGCCGGATCGGGCGCGGCGCACGCGATTCACTTGCACCGTGTGGAGGGGCATCTCACTACTACCATCCACGTCACCCAGCCCGCATCGTCCACACTTGCCGAAGCGCATGAGTTAGCCGAAGAAGTGGATCGCAGAATTTTGAATCAACTGCCACAAATTAAAAGAGTGGTGGTGCATGTGGAACCGCCGGAGTAGAGATTGGAGATTAGAGATTGGAAGTTGGAAGCACGCCTCTAACTTCCAACATCCAATTTCCAACTTCCAACTTCTAATTCAAATGACTCTTCAAATCATTTCCCCCTCTGAAACCGCTTCCCGTATGGATCGCGCCTTTGCGCCGGTGCAAATAGGCACGGTGGGCGACGTGGGCGTGTTGGTCTTTGTGGCGCAGGGCGAGATCAATTGGCATCGCCACATTGACGAAGATGAAATTTTTTTGACGCACGAAGGTTCGGTCAAAATCAACACGCAGTTGGGCAACACCATTCTGCGAGTCGGTGAAGCGTTGTTGATCCCCAAAGGCGTGGCGCATCATTCAGGGGCAATTGATTCGGCGATTGTGTTGTTGTTCCGCCAACAGGTGATGCCGGAACGCAAGAACGGTCATCGCAAACATTTAGCAACAGGCGAAGAGCCGCCGTTGAAAAAGATTCGCTTCGCCAATGTGTTGAGCGACTCGACTCCCGATTATCAGCCGATGAAGGTAGCGGCGATGGAGTCGCACGCGATGACGGTATTCACCGCGCGCGGTTCGGGCATCGAAGAAGAATCGAAAACGGGCGGGACGATGTTGTACGCGCTGTATGGCGAGTTGGAAATTAAACTGGATTCAGGGAGGGCGTTACTCGAACAAGGGCAGATGACTTTTCTGCCACGCCAGACTCATTACAGACTACATGCCGAGAAGAGCGCGATTGTGGTGAGGTTCGAGAAGGAATAAGCCATACAGCGTCTGATCACCCGACTGGAAAATTATTCGCGCACTATACCCCGACGGAAGAGGCTGACGACCGCCAGCAAGATAATGGAGCCCAGTAGCGACACGATCAAAGCCGGTAGACTGAAATTATTCTCGTTGATCGTAGTGATCCCGAAGAGCGGAGTCAAGATCAGTCCGGCGATGAATGCACCCACGATGCCGACGATGATGTTGAGCAGCAAGCTTTCGCGCGTGCGCATGAGTTCACTGGCTACCCAGCCGATGATCCCGCCGACGATGAGCCAGATAATAAAGTTGATCATTTTGTTTTCTCCTGTGTAAAATAATAAGTCGGGCGACCTTCTTTTTTCATTTCAGGGCTTCGGTAAATAAACTCGTATCCCATCCCGCTCATCTATTACAAAAGCGGTGGCTGCATAACGAAGCGTGATCATCGTCATCCACATATCTCCAATCGCTCCACTCGCATTGACGATTCCACATATCCCCAAGAAGACGACCCATGACGTTCCCTGCAATAACCACATGCCTAGAACAACCAGCGTACTTATGAAGACGAAGGGCGCTAGCGCTATAACCACAAAGTTATTTCTGTGGTAGGCATATCCGTGCGATGTGGCATACAACATCATTCCTTTCCAGATAATGCCATACTTGGGTCTTGCGCCAAACATCTGCATGACCCAACCGTGCGTTAGCTCGTGTAACACCAATGTCAGCACAATCCCTGCGAGAACCGAACCGATTTCGCTCAGACCGAATTCGAATTTACCTTCCGATGGCAGCTTTCCCACGCTGATAGCTAAACTAAAAAATACCGCACCAAAAATAATAAGAAGGAGTATGCCAAGGATATTTAAGGTGATGACACGGGAGGGTTTTCCTGTTACCTTCCAAGAAAGGACTTCTTGATAATTGGCGGGTAATGACCCTGAAATATGAGTGGGGCTATTTATTTCTGACATAGATTTCGTTAGAATGAAGACGTTATAAGAGAAGACTTGCTTACTATTTAGTAAAAAATCCTGATACGTAATAAAAGGTACTGCTATTTCTCTTTGTGTAAATATCGATCTTGTTGATTAATTTGAAGGCCGTATTGTTAATACTATACGCATATAGATATTCTCCATCTGTTGAGTAAACCTTATCATCTTTAATAAGTATTTGGGATAAATTGTTTTCAAGAGTTACAACCTGTTGTTCATTGGTTTTCAGGTCATAGAGAGTGATTTTCTTGCCTTGAATTTGAACCGGATCGTAATGCGAAATTATTAGTTTATCTTTGTAGTTTACTATTTGAAATGGATGCTCTTCTTTAAGCCTTGTGTTCAAAATAGTTTTATCTTTAATGCTCAGTCTGCTTAAATTGTAGGATCTTCGCTCAGTCATACCGGATATTTCGTTTTGGTTAGTGAAATATACGGCATCGCCTATTTTGATCGAGAAATATTGACCTGTCCCACTTGTACTTATATCTAGGGTAGCTGTTATTTCAAAACTTTTTGTATCAATCAAATATAAATTGGATTTTATTCCCTCCTTTTCTTTTGTCATTGCAAAGGCATATAAAGTATCATCATATAAGTCAAGACGCCCAATATATACATCTTTTTTTGATATTGTTTTTACATTTGCCGAACTTTTATCATGCCAACTTATTATCGAGGTATTATTTAACGTGTTTACGCTGTAGAGCGATTTATCATCAACAGAAAAACTATTCATGCCTGGCTGCTTCATATCATATGTTTCATATTTACCAGATTCCATGTCGTATTCCATAATTACAGTCAAATCTTTCTGATTGCCTATTCCTTTCGGAATAACATACATGTTCTTGCCGTATATTCTTGGAAGGTCAAATGACGAACCCATAGAACCTAGTTTAATTTCTCGTGTTCCAACTGCTATTAAATCTTTGTTATAAAAAGTGATGTTGCTTTTATTGGCTTGTTCAGTTGTTTCGATTACTGCTAGGTAAAAATCTGTATTAAATATTTCTCTTCCTTCAGATGGTTTTATATAGAATAGAAAAAGTACTAATAGCACTGTTAATACCAATGCTATTATTGAGATAAATACTGGTTTGAACTTACTCCTAATCACAACTCATCTCTTAAAGTAGTTCGTCAACAGAAAAACTAAACTGCTATCCACTCTAGGTAGTAGCAGTTCGGCGAATTGATTGCAGATCGCGGCACCTTACTTGTGGGTCGTCTACTCTGGCGCTGAAATCAACACCGGTATTCCCAATGGACGCCCGAACGAGGCGTATTTTTAGCGAGCTGGAATACGAGTGCCATCCTTGCGAGCGGCTTGCTTCATCCGTCGTATATGCGCGCGTTGCCCTTTGGATAATCGTTTAGGTTTTGTTTTGCCTGTCTTAGTTACCATAATTTCACCTCCATTGTTCTCTCGTGTTTTGTTTAATTTTTCGTCAACGGCTTTTGCGACTACCGCGGGTTAGTTCCGCCAACGCGGACTCGTGCCAACCAAACCAGACCCAGCGCCGTCAGCACAATAAAACCAACAACGACGAGTGACATGACGATCCACGCGAATGGACCAAAACCCCAACCGCCCATCATCCCCGGTCCCATCATCCCCCAAGCGTTGTAGCCCCAATTACTCATCATGCTCCAACCGCCCAGCAGACTCACTCCTACAACAGCGAGCAAGACCACAGCACTAAAAACTGTTACCGCTAACCAATTCATCTTATTCATTTCACTTTTCCTTTTCTTTCAACTTAAATAGAATCTCCATGCGAGGTGTAACATCGAATCTCTCCCTTGTAACCATTCACACTAAGCATGTCATAGACTCGTCTAATCGTTCATTAATCACTATAACGATAGAGAGTCTCAAGAGCGTCACAGCGGCATCTCGTGAACTTAGTCGGTGGGCCACTCGGGCGCTGAAATCAGAACCGTCATGCCCCATTTCTGCCCAATTCTGGCGAAGCTTGACGCCGCCTGAGAAAACTCTCCTGCGGAAAGACCCGGTGTTCTTAGTAGATCGTTGTATTGTTCGAAGACCTGAAGTAAGCGGGGCAGTGACTCTCGACGTCTTCTCACGGCGGAGGGCGAGTTTTCGTTCGGTCTTTCTGGATAGCGCAGCGGGCGCGCAAATAGTGTCGTGCTCGGCAGAGTTTCAGATTCGGCGATGAGCGGTACACCCAATGGTTGTCGGACCACCGGGAACGTCGCGGTCACCGGTATTGGTTGGAAATCGTCGATCAGAGGGTGGTAGACCACACGGGGCGCAATCGTCTTACTCGAGCGTGGCGAGCCTGCGACCACGAGATTGTCATCCCACACCAAAATGATGGGCTCGGTGCTGTCGGTGACATCTACCGACAATGTGCCAAGTTCGACATCGACAAAATCTGGCACCATCCCCACTAGCTCGAGTTGACCCCGGTCTAGAATGAAGGCGTAGCGAAGACCCACTGTGTTCGACGGAATTACTTGCACTTGCAAATCGGTCGCTAGGTCGTGCAACAAACGAGGATCGAAGTAAGCGTCGGCCGGAATCTGTGTATGCGCCGCGATGTATTTATCGTTGAGTATGCCGAACAGCACCACCAAGCCGCTGCTCGGGTCCTGTGTCAATCGCCATCTCGAAAACTTCGGCAGCAACCCTCGCTGTGCTAAAGCGATCGGGACATGCGCTCTAATTTGTTGCGCCTTTTGATTGAAATAATTCGGGTCAAGCGTTTGGATTATCATAGTCTTCCTTTTCACTGGCGAGCAGACTCTCTTTGACTTCGTCCATCCACCCGTTCACCTCACCGTCGGGTTCTGTGATTAAATCTCGTTCAACAACAACCTCCGCTTCGGGCAGGGGCAACTCAAGGACAGGAATCTCTGTGGAAGGGACGTCAAACACCGGCGCTGGCAGCTCACCGCTTGGCTTCTGGCGAACACGCTTGTGGATTTCCAAATACCAAAATGCCCAAGCACACAAGGCGCTAACAACCAACAGAAATAGCAGTGGTCCCCAAGTCGAAATGAAAGCGGTAGCATCTCGCTGCTGCATTTCACTCTGACGCACCTGCTCGGCGCGCGATTGCTGAGTGGTAATAACCGATTGCGTTTGAGAAGAAATAACCGCGGCAATAGCGGTCGTGGTGCCGGCGGCACTTTCGACTTTCGCCTGTTGCGCCGCTGTGGCTTTCGCTCGCTCCGTCGCCGAGTCGGCCGTGAGCTGTACAACGAACTGCACTTGAGTTTGCTGGAGCACAATTGCCTGAGTTTGTTGGAGCGCGGCTTGAGTCTGTTGAATCACGGCTTGAGTCTGTTGAATCACGGCTTGAGTACGCGCGGCATTCTGGGTTGAGGTTGCTGCGGCGAAGGTTGCCCGATCGTGAGCAAAGAGAATATCGGCGGTTGCCGTCTCCTGAGCATTGGCGGTGCTTGTCTCCACCAATTGCGCTTGTCTCAATACAACGGGGGTATTCACCATCTCCCCTCCCCCGCCCGATCCCTGTAAAGGTACTTCCTGAACCTTAGCAACTGCCCAGAAGAGAATCACCACCGACATCACTATAAAAGCAAGGACTCCTAAAAAGCGGCTCATTGTGATTTGATAGTTTCGTGGTCTATCGCCATGTGCGCGTTGATCGCGCACATGGCGATAGATGATTTAAAGTTTTAGGCTCGACGGACTATTAGGGTGTCGGTTTGGGAGTAGACGTGAGAGTAGGGACAGGAGTAGAAGTAGATGCAGGAACAGAAGTAGAAGTAGACGCAGGGATAAGCGCGGCAGGTCGTCTAAGCATCGCAATGATCGCTTGCGCTTTAGCAATGAGATCATTGGCTGCCGCAACAGTGATCTTCTTTCCTCGCTGAGCTTCTACTTCATTGATAAAGGCTTCCAGTTGATTCGCCGCCGGAGTGGTGTCGCCCCTTGTCACTTTATCTTGAATCCCGTCGAGTTTCGCCAACAAGCCATTCTCGGCGTTGCCGGTAATGTCACCGTTCGCCACATATTTATTAACTAATGCGATCAGCGCCGCAATCGCCGCGTTTGCTGTGTTTAATTCTGCGGCTGTATTGGCGTTGGTCGCTTGCGCCGTGGCAACGATTGGCATGGCGGTGAGTGATGCCTGAGTGGCCACTGATGAGCCAAGTGGACCACCGCATGCCGTGATGATACTGGCAATCACAATCACCATAACTAAGATACAACTTTTCTTCTTCAACTAAGTCTCCTTAAATCTAAATTTGATTGACATTACGTTACCAGCCTCACAATAACGAGGATGACAACGATGACGAGTATTACGTGGATGACGTTGCCACTACGTGGGATGCGGGGAAAGCGTGCTGGACCGAAGTAGCCGAGCAACCACAACACGATTAATATTACGATAAGTAGTTCGAGCATGAGAATCCTCTTTCCAACTAAATTGCCTACGTTCCGAATGTTACATAGAGAGCCACCCGGTCGCTCGACCGGGTGGCTCTTGATTTAGCGGCCAAGCAAGATGAAGATGCCGGCGGCGAGGGCGAGGATGCCCATAATCACAGGGAGGAACGCAAAACTCAAGCTGAATAATGCAACCAGCCCGGACAGGATAAGCCAAGCAGCCAACAACAACATACCGATATTCTTTGTGAATTTCATGTCAGTGATCCTTTCGTTTTATGGAACAATATTTGGATACGATACTTGCACGGCGTGAGCTACTCGAGCAGTTCGGCACGGAGGCCAAACCCTCCGCTGGCGCGGCCATCGGAGAGGACGATCACCCAATTGTGACTCTGCTTCACGACGTGGCACTGTGCCGGTGCGTCGCCCACCCAAACTCGCATCTGCTCACCTTCTTCGAGAATGCGTCCAGCCAGCTCGAGCTGGCCGCCAGTGGATTGTTGGATCATGTCTTTAGAGAGTGCTGGGTTCGTCATTGGATTTTCTCCTCTCAAGCGATTAGACCTGGGGGCTGAGGACACCCTTCGTGTTGCCTTCGATGAGTGTAGCCAGATGCTCCCGTTGCTCGTCAATCACTTCTTGGCTGTGGTGCTGTAATTCTTCGACGTTCCCGCGCACGCTCGCCGTAAGTTTGCGGGCTCTGAGGCGGGCTTGAGCTACGGCGTCTTCCAGCACGCCAGCCGTTTGGTCGCGCAGTTCATTGCTCTTTTGCTGAATTTGATCCCGCGTTATTTTTCCTGTTTGCGGCGCCAGCAACAGCATAACCCCTGCGCCAACCAGACCGCCAATCAGCAGTCCAGCGACCACGCGCATCGCATTACTGACAGTGTGATCATGTTTTTGAATTTGCTTATCCATTGTGTTTTCTCCTACGTTACTCAGTATGCTGCTCACTACTCGTTCGTTGCGTTAGCGCGACTGGCGCTTCACGCGGGCGGTAGAAAATCACCCAGACCACTCGTTCAATCCCCCAAAACAGCAGGGCGTACACCGCCATGGCGATGAAGGAAGAAACCTCCAGCACTATTGCGCCGGACGTATAACTCGATGTCAACCCTGTAAAGGGGAACAGGAATAGGTTGCTGAAGTTGTAGATCAAGATGGCAAACCCGCTATTGGGATTGGCGCCGATCATCTTCAGGCTGATGCGGAGCGCGATGAGCCCCTCGAGCATGATCAACGCCAGCCAAATCGCGTAGGTGGCTTTGAATGTGAAAAGGCGTTGGTCTCGGTTGGCTTTTGGTTCTTTGTTAGACGTTCTGACTTCTGATACTTGTTGTTCTGACATGTTAACCTCGCTGAACATGATCCCTATTGAACGCTGAGGGTTCAGTTCACTAGGGCATAAAGGGCGGTTGTTCCGTTCAACTCTGTGGTGGCGCAACCAGCCTCGTTGCTAGATAATTTTTTGAGTCTGAGTTAAAACAAACCGTTAGTTCGAATGCACGCTTCTACCGCGGAAGAGTTTGACAACCGCCAGCAGAATGAGGGCACCCACCAATGACACGATCAAAGCCGGGAGGCTGAAGTCGCTTTGGTTGATCGTGCCAACGCCAACCAGTGGGCTGACGAACCAACCAGCCACGAAAGCGCCAACGACACCGACCACGATATCGAGCAACACATCCTGTTGCCCATCGGTCCCCATAATCCGGCTAGCCAACCAGCCGAGGAACGCTCCGACAATGAGCCATACAATAAAGTTAATCATTTTGTTTCTCCTTAAGAGTACACGGTTATCCGTGTTTGCATTACCGTCCTCGTCCTTTCTCGAACGAGAGATGACGCCACGCCAAGCGCGCTGAATTACGGAGTCGGGGCAGTGTCCTTCTTCAGGCGATCTGTAGCTTCCTTAAACCGTCGATCGAATTCATCTTCGGCGTGCTCGCGAGTGTAGCCATACTTCTGTTGAAGCAGGCCGATGAGCTGATCGTACTTACCGCCAACCCGTTCCAAGTCATCGTCGGTCAGCTTGCCCCACCACTCTTTAACCTGGCCCCGCATTTCTTTCCACTTGCCTTCATATATATCTTTGTTCATGATGTGATCCTCCAGGATCCTACGGTTAAGCTGCCCCGTTTTCATCGGCGCTGCGGGCAGCATCGTGCGCCGATTTCCAAACTGCCCCTCAGACTTGAGTCACGTTCCTAATTGACCGGCAACTCGCGGGGCCACTCAAAGTGCACCTGTTGATCAACCGGCAGCTGGACTGGCTGCAAGAATTTCTCATACCCGGCGAGGTTGACCCCATACAACTCTTGCACCTGCTCCCGATACCACAGGTCAAAAGGAAGGGCAGAGCCGATGATCTGCCCCAGCGCCCGACCTATGTCGGAAGATTCAAAAGTCATCACAGCCGCCGAGCCAAAAGCGGTTTCCACCAACGCCAACCGTTCGCGCGTAATCCCTAGCCGCAAGCGGGAGGCTTCGTACATTTGTCGTCGTGTGCCAGACAACTCCTGGCAAAACCGCCGCCAGGCTTCTACTTTTCCGGATTTAATCGGGAATGTCAGAACAATGCCAGACATCGGTAGCGTCCTCCAGATCTAAGCTCTCGCCCTTGCTGCGCCCAAGCTGACTTTCATCTCGTCCAATAGGTCATGCGATTTGGGTCTGACTCCTCAACAACGAGTCTGACTCTTAACAAGGAGTCTAACGACGCAGAGTCTCAAAAGCGTCTCAAGAAATATTTAGGATGGTTAGCTAACGTCAGATTGACAAATGAGGCTTCGACAGTTCCATAGCTCAAGGTGAGGACTTAACCAATACGGATCCCGAGCGCAAACAGAACCCCCCAGACAGAACCTAACGCTGCCCCGCCTATGACATCGCGTGGATAGTGAGCGCCAACGTACATCCGGGTAAAACCAACCAGCGCGGCGACCCCGTAGAGAGCGATGGTTCCCCAAAGACCCGGCTGGAACAGCTGACATAAAAGCGTCACCAGGAAAAATGTCTGGGCGGTGTGACCACTCGGGAAAGACCGTCCGCGTTCGCGCCAGCCAATGATCCGCGTGTCTTCGAGAACCAGAAATGGGCGCGCCCGATCAGCCAGTGCTTTGACAGTCTCCACCAATATCCAGAGCGTGATCGTGCCGAGGGTTATCCCGGCTGCCAAGTCGCGATAATTCAGCCAGAAGAATACGAAAGCCACCGTGAACGCGGTCACAATATTGCCGAGTTGCGTCGCTAGCCACATGAGATGATCCAGCCATTTGGCGTGATAACCCCGTAAGTTAAAAAGCAGAAAGATTTGTGTATCCAAATGGTGACCAACAGTCCACACCAAAGACAAAACGACCAGAGCAAAGAGGACAAGCAGGCTGACCAATATCCATTGAGTACGCAACACGAACAACAACGTCGCCCGGGTCTCGCTTGGTAGCCAAATGAGAAATAGAATTAAGCCAACTACCAGACTTACTAACAATACGCGTCGGCCGTAGACAGACCAAAAAGGGGTGACTTGTTCCGCGGGTAAGCGCGCATCTTCGGCGGGCCGAATTTCGCTCTTACTATCCACCAGATTTCGCCTTGGGATCGGTAACTAGAGCGACCGTCTCGCCCCTAAGCACAGCGCCAGCTACAACCGTCAGGGCGTGCCGGTGAATCCGAGCTGTGATGCTGCCTTGGCCCAATGGCATCCCATCAGATAGAAGGGTCATTGGCGGATCCGATTTGATCGTCAGATGTTTAGCGCGGTAATGCTTAATCCGTGTATCCTCTGCCGCGCCCCCAGCGCCTCCCGTGGATTGCATGGCGTATGTAATCAAGTTTAGCTTACTCATATCTGAAAATACGAACACATCCAGACGGTTATCGTTAAAAGAAACATCGTTGGCAATCTGAAAGTTTGGTCCCAGAAACGGCATGTTGGCAATTAACACTAAGTGTGCCGTTGTATCAAATGACGCGTGCCCATCCAAAGTTAAACGTAAATGCGAGGGTATGGCTGTGACCAAGGTGGAAAGAAACCCTCCAATCTGCGTTAGGTTGCCGTGTTGAATGTCGTCGGCAACTGGATAGAGATCAGAGAGCAGACCCATAGATGCGGCTTCGAGGAACCAACGCTTCACTCGTCCGCTACGCACATCTCCAACATCAATCTTCAGGCAGCGGCCATCGCGCAGGAGCGCCACAGCTTCCACTATTCCTGAAGGAATTCCTAAGTTAAAAGCTAGATTGTTGCGCGTGCCGATAGGGATAATCCCGAGGACCGTCGATCTGCCTACCAAAGCTCCGGCGACACTGTCAATCGTCCCATCCCCGCCCGCTACGACGATCAGTTTGATGCCCGCCTTAATAGCGTCATGCACCACAACTTCAACTTGGCTATCTCCCCGCACCATATAGACTTCCGGCAAAATCTGCTGGTTCTGCATCTCAGCCAAAATATGAGCAAGCTGTTGCGGCGATTCCTCGGGACGACCGGAAGTTGCATTAAAAATAAGCTTTGCCCGCAGCGGGCGGCGAGCGATTATCTTGCGTATGCTTGATCTGGGCATTTATATATTCTCTCTGTTGCTGAGTCCAATCTTCAAATCAGAACCAAGACCTGACCCGCGACCCGATTTAGATCGTCGCTGGTGAGTCGGCCTCGCCACTCTTTTATCTTTGAGTATAATCAGATGGAGTCTCAAAAGCGTCATAAGGAGCGCTAAGGTGGTTAACCACGCCTCAAAACTGCACCTACATTTACTGGGTCCGATCGAAGTGCGCCTGGGCGAAAGATCGCTGACGTTTCCAACGCGCAAGACACTGGCTCTGTTAATTTACCTGTCGCTGGAGTCCGGAGAGCAACCGCGCGAGCATCTCGCCGCTCTCTTGTGGCCCGAATCAAATCCCGAACGCAGCTACGCCTCACTCCGCAACACCCTCGGTCACTTGCAATCTGCTCTACGCAAGGCAAGCGGTCAGACCCAAACCGACTACATCTTAATCACACACAACGCGTTGGCTCTGAATCGGGACGCCGATATCCACCTCGACCTGTATATAGTAGAGCGCGCCTACGCCTTAGCCCGCGCCGACCGTTCGAATCGGACACCACCGGAAAGTCCGGCGAGTCTGCCGTTGTTACAGTCGGCGGCTGCCTGTTATCGCGGAGATTTTCTCGCCGGGTTTTCGCTTGGCGATGCGCCCGACTTCGACGATTGGTCCGCCGTCCAATGTGAAGTGTGGCGCCGCCGCCTGAGTCTGATTCTCGACCGTCTGTCCGAAATCCAGTTTGCTCAAGGCGAACTTACGAGCGCCGCCGAAACCGCCTCACTCTGGATCGCTCTTGATGCGCTTAATGAGGTTGCCTACCGGCGCAAGATGCGCGCTCACTTTGCGGCTGGCGAGCGCGGTCAGGCTCTGGAAACCTATAAGGCGTGTCGCGCCGTTCTGGCGGCTGAGTTGAATGTTGAACCAGAGCCGGACACTGAAGCGCTGGCTGTGCGTATTCGCGCCCAACATCCTCTCTCACCCTCCGCGCCTGAGCTAGCGCGGCTCGATACCCCTGTTGAATTTTTGGAAAACCTATTTACTGGACGCACCGCTGAGTATCAAGCGCTCATTGAGCGCTATAGACATGCCGCCACAGGCCAGCCGCAGGTCGTGACACTGCGCGGCGAAGCCGGGATCGGCAAAACACGCCTGGCGAAGGAATTCTTGACCTGGGCTGTTGATCAGGGAGCCGAGACGCTGCACGGAAACGCTTTTGAGAGCGGCAGTCGTATGTCGTATCAGCCGTTGATCGAGGCTTTCCGCCCGCGGCTCGAACGGGAAAATGCACTGGGGGATTGGTTAGAGGGAAAATGGTTGGCGCCGCTGAGTCAATTGTTGCCCGAATTACGCGAGCGTTACCCTGAATTGTCCCTCGTTCAGCTGAAGGCGGCAGTAGACCGAACACAGCTGTTCGAGTCACTCGTGCGATTAACGCTGACCCTGGCTAATAAGGCACCGCTGGTGCTGTTCGTGGACGATCTACAATGGGCTGATAGCGCGACGCTGGACTTGTTGCAATACGCCGTCCGGCGCTGGCGCGAGAGCGCGGCGCGGGTATTGTTATTGGTCAACTTGCGATCAGATTCCTTACAATCGCCTACGCAAACCCAACGCGCAAACCTTGTCGAGTGGCTAGCGCATATAGAGCGAGAGTTGCAGCCATATCATCTCGCGCTGAATCCTTTAGGTGAAGGCGATACGGTAGAGATGGTGCTATCTATGTTGACACCGCCCGCCGCTGACTTCGCGCAGTGGGTATTCAACGAAACGCGCGGGCAACCATTCTATTTGATGGAGACCTTGAAAGATTTACTTGAACGAGGTGCGCTCCATCCCAAGCGGCAGGCAAATGGCAAATGGGCATTTGAGGTGGACGCCGATCACGATCTTGGGCAAGCCGTCCGCGTCCCATCAACCGTGCGGGCTGTGATCCGCTCTCGGCTGAATCGCCTCAGCCCTAATGCCTTTACCCTGTTGGCAGCCGGAGCCACGCTCGAGCATCAGATCACATTCGAGCGCTTATGTGCTATCGCCAATGTTGCAGAAGATTTAGGATTGCCGGCGCTAGACGAATTGGTGAGTAGCAATCTCTTGCTAGAAGCGGCGCACGCTGACGACGCCAGCGTATATGTATTCGCACACCACATGATCTGGGAGGTCGTTTATACCGAAGCCGGGGACGCACGCCGCCGGCTTTTCCATCGGCGCGCGCTGGACGTCCTCGAAGCGGCTAGAGAGTCTGCAGCCATGTTGGCACACCACGCTCTGACCGCCGGATTGGCAGAGGCTGCTTTCCGCCATAGCCTGGCTGCCGGGCAAGAAGCGCTTCGTCTGGCTGCAGCCGGCGAGGCTGTGGTTCATTTCGAGAAGGCTCGGCAATTAGCCCAGGAGGCCTCGCTTACCGGCGTGGTGTTCGAGTCGCACCTCCGTGATTTGTATTTGCATTTGAGCCGGGCTTACGAACTGAATGGCCAGCCTGAGCAGGCGTTAGATATTTATGACCAATGGTCGAAACTGCCCTGACAAATTATGCGGCAAGGATTAAATCTTCAATCCTTGATATTCTTATTGCCCCAAATCTTTCGCGAGCTTGCTCAACATCGCTTGTAAATCCTCTACACTCTTTCCAAAGGAAGTTTCGCCTAAATTGATCACAATCGGCACATCCATTTTCACGGGGACATTCGTGGCGATAGGGAAGGATTTGTTGATCGGAAAGTCAATCGTAAAATTGATGGGGATCTTCGTGTTGATCGGCACCTCAATCGGGAACGTGCCGAGTGGAGTCCGAATAGGGACGTTGACCGTGGTGTCGAGGGGAATCGTTTGATTGATGGGGATTTGCACCGTCAGGTTGATCGGCACATTGGCGGCAAAGGGAATCTCTTTATCGATCTTCACCATGTATTCGACCCGACTCGTTTTAACTGCTTCAAGACTCTTGGCGGCATTAGCAAAGGCGATGCCGGCTTGTTGGCGCACCGAGAGCAGAGTGGCGATTGTGAAGATGTTGAGCAACAACGAGGTGGCGGCAACACTCCAGAGAATGTAGTAATCGAGAGGACGTTTGGTAAACATATTGGGATCAAAAGGAATTAGGGAAATAAAGAGGAGTCAGAGCGTAACAACACTCTGACTCCTCTTTCGCTAATCTCCAGTCTATAATTAAGACTTAGGTTTAATTTCGGTTGTGGTTGAGGGTGGCTTTGTCGGCGCGTCTTGCGCCTTACCGACATCATCTTTTTTGAACATCTTAATCGCTTGTTCCACCAATTGATACGCCACATTTTGTTGGAAGCCCACTAACCACCCCAAGACATAAAATACAAACACGCCGGTGCCAGTGGTGCCTGTTCCGGTGACGGCGACCAGACCTAACTGCGCCACCCAATAAGCAAAGATCGCTAACACCGTGCCTAGAATCGGGTTGATGATATACCACATGAGGAATTGCGGATCGAAGTCGCGATCTTTGGCGATATGCACCCACATCGAGCGAAGCGCGCCCGATACGCCGCCCAAGCCGCCGCACAAAATGGTAATAAAGAAAACTTGATCCACACCTGTGCCAGCGAAGAACGTAGCGACTTGCTTAGAATAGGTCAGCCCTACGCCCAACGCCACAAGCCAGGCGAGGTTATAGATCAACAACAGCGCACCGTAGCTTATTGACCAACTCTTCAACCGTGTCGCTTGAACCATATCCGATTCCACTTCAACCACATAACGCAAAGCGTCTTCATAGTTCTGCTTTCCGCCCAACAACAAATTGCGCGCGCCGCGAATGTTATCTAACGCTTTGCGGCGGTCTCCCGCACCGAGATTGTTGTCGCCGACGGCGCGTTTCTCCACGTCATCAATGCGTATCCACAGCGCATCTACGCGCGCATCGGTGATCAAAAATTTGATCATCGCCTCTTGTTCCACAACGGGCGGTGTCGGCAAACCACTGATAATAACGCTGGCGCCTGGCGCCAGGGGATCACTCAACGCCGAGACCGAGAGGCGCGACATAGAGGTTGTCGGTGAAGACGTTACAGGTTGTGAAGGCGATGATCCGGCGGCGAAGTTTACCAACGCGCCACCGGTATCCGCCCTAGCAGGTGGCGATGCAGACGCAGGCGCGCTCGGCGGTTTAGCATCAGCCGAGGCAAATGGATTCGCAGGTTTGAATCCGGCATCGGCTAGTTTAGCGGGCGCACTCGCCGCCGCGGGCGGCGGAGTCAATCGCTCGGCAAGTGACGGCGCGGGTGATGTGGATGGTTTCGATTCAACAGGTTTGGGTTGAGAAGTGGAAGGTGTCATAGAAGGAGTGAAGGGCATGATAGTAGTCGGTCTGCGGATCGATTGTGATGACGGTGTTGCCGAGACGGGTGCGGCTGCCGCTTGAGGCGGAGCGGCAGGTTTCTGCGGAGTGAGAATGCCGACCAACGGAATTTCATCTTCGGCATCGTGCGCCGGCATCGCTTCTTCGGCTCCGGTTGCGGTGATCATGGGCGGCGCTTGAAGCCATGAACTGTCGAATACTTTTGTATTCGGATCGTCGGTTGCGCCCATAGTCTGTGAGCGATAGACGGGTTCCGAACCCGGTGAGGCCGTCATGGGTGCGGGCGCAGTTGATTTAATTGTTGCGCTGGAAGAGGCGGCAACACCTGAGTTCGCAAATAGAGTCGCCACATCGCTCGGAGCAAGATCACGCGCCGCATTCGACGAAGTCGGCAGGATGTTGCGATC
>Ga0082335_1005517_pt1 | contig 17387 bp, 20 predicted proteins | sample Subgrocontami58m_FD_72375 | JGI IMG/M metagenome (GOLD analysis project Ga0082335, IMG submission 72375) | Subsurface groundwater microbial communities from S. Glens Falls, New York, USA - GMW37 contaminated, 5.8 m (SPADES assembly) (version 2) ... | reverse complement strand
CGCCTCCGGAGTCACCGGCGCCTCCCCCATTTGGAACAAGGTTATCTCATTCGCTCTCAAAGACGCGTCCCCCCGCTGGCCGGTCCAGCCTCCCGATGTCATCGGCAGTTTAGTTTGCTCCTTATCAGGTCTTCGCGCTCCGGAAAATCCGCCCGGAAACTGCAATCCTCGTTATGAATATTTTCTCAAAGGGACAATTCCAGAATTTCAAACCGACGATTTGAAAAGGGACATTCCCATCTTTCGCCCCACCCAGACCCCGGCTACACTTAAGCAAATCGTTGAAAATCCTGGAGATATTGAGTATCAAAACCACGCCGTAGTCTTCGATCCCCTGGGAATTCAGCTTTGTCTCGACTGCGCCGGCGGCTACGGCGAAGCCGACCTCATCCGCCTCGACCGCCACGGTCAGGCTACCAAAAACTAAATGCCATCTTGACAATCATTTAGATTTCAAGTAAAGTTAAGTCAAGATGACTTATACTTTAACCGTCTCATCTCAAGGTCAAGTCGTCATCCCCAGCCAGGTACGCAAGGCGATGGGAATATCTAAGGGCGCTAAAATTAAACTCCAATTGGAAAAGACTGGCAACGTACCCACGGCTTTAATCATCCCCGCCAATATCGACTGGGCCAAGCGCGTAGCCGGCATCGCCAAGGGATACTACGGAAATGTAGACAAATACATCGAGCGCGAACGTGCCTCCTGGGACAGAAGTAAATCATGGCCATGAAAGTCGTCGCCGTCGATTCAATGGTTTTCATCTACCATTTTGAAGCCACTGAGCCACACTTTTCCTTTATCCAATCCCTTTTTTCTCAAGGCAAATCTCAAAAAATCAGGATCATCACCTCCGTAATCTCCGTCCTTGAATCCCTCTCCTCTCCCAAATATCTCGATTCCCCCCGCACCGCCAGAGAAATCGGATTGTTTTTCCTAGAAGCTGGGTACATTGATATCTATGATGTTACTTGGGACATCGCTCAAGAAGCAGCTAGGTTGAGACGGGAGAACAAATATTTGCGCACGCCGGATAGCATCCAACTAGCTACCGCTTTGGTTCATCAAGCAGACATCTTTATCACCCACGACATCAAACTTCAAAAACTCCACTTCCCCAATCTAAAAATTGTCCGTCTCGACCGCCATGGCAAAGCCATTCCATAGATCTTGATACATATTGATACTTGAATTATCAATCGGTATAGAATATATTATCACCATGATCAAACGAGTCATAACTCCAAAAATCAAAAGGCTCTCTTCTTTGTACCCCGTAATAGCCATAACTGGGCCTAGGCAATCCGGTAAAACTACTTTGGCCCGAAAGCTATTTCCAAATTATTTATACCTAAATTTAGAAAATTTGGATTTACTTTCTGCCGCACAAGCGGATCCGCGAAATTTTTTGCATTTGGGTAACGGACAAAAGATAATTATTGATGAGATTCAAAAACTACCCGGTCTGTTTTCTTATATCCAGGTTGAGGTTGACGAAAGAAAAATACCTGGTCAGTTTATCATTACAGGTTCCCAACAATTTGAGCTGTCTGAAAAAATAAGCCAGTCTTTGGCTGGACGTGTAGCCAACTTCGTTCTGCTACCTTTGAGTATTTCCGAAATAGGCAAAATTCCCACATACGAGAAATTGGCTATAGACGGCTTTTATCCAAGAATTTACGACAGACCCATTCCTCCCAAAGATTATTACCGGGATTATTTGTCTACTTATATAGAAAGAGACGTCAGACAAGTAAAAAACATCGGGGACTTGAGTAGTTTTCAGCGCTTTTTGCAATTGGTAGCGGGTCGTGTCGGTCAAATAGTCAATCTCTCTTCTCTGGCTTCGGATGCCGGCATAAGCCATCGCACAGCAGAGTCATGGCTTAGCGTATTGGAAGCGAGTTATATTATTTTCCGCCTACAGCCTTATTTCCAAAACTTTGGAAAAAGAGTTATCAAAAGTCCGAAACTTTATTTTTACGACACTGGATTACTTTGTTATTTACTGGGAATTGATAATCCTAAAGGATTAAGTGTTCATTTTGCAACCGGTCATATTTTTGAGAATATGGTAATTATCGACTATCTAAAAAAGACCTTCAATGATAGATCGGGCGACAGACTTTATTTTTTTAGAGACAATAATGACCTGGAACTGGATTTAATTATTGATCACGGAGGAATTCAAAAAGGTATAGAAATCAAATCTGGTAAGACCTTTAATCTTGAAATGCTATCAGGTCTGGTAGCATGGCAAAAACTAAATTCTCATGCCAGCGAAACCGGCTACTTAATCTACAATGGGGAGCTGGAACAAAAGATAGGCAATAACAAAGTTATAAACTGGAAAACATTTTGCAAATTTTTTCCCCTCGACCGCCACGGCAAAGCTGTCAAATAATTTTCATCATCTTACCAAACGACAGTCCCATCATTAATTTGTTTTTAGCACTTCATTCAAATGTGCTAACAATGCGGGTCCAAAACCTCTGGCTGTTAATAAAAAGTCGTCTCCCGCTTCCCACACTTCTTCTAAAGTAAGCTCTCCCCTTCCTGTTTTTCTTAAGGGATTAGTTACCTTCGCAGGTTGTCGGGAAAAGGATATTGCCTACTCCAATCAGTCATTTGTCCAGACAATACTCTCTCCCTCTTCTTTTTTCAAGCCTCAAACCAAAAATTAACCACCTCTGGGAAGCAAACTTTCAACTAGGGTCAACCCGTTTTTCCTGTAGAAGCCGTCGAATGAGAAGACGGTTTTATTCCCAGGCATACTTATCGTGATGGGCAGCCAGATCTTTTGGCCCTCCCAACAGGCGATAATTGGCCAGTTTAAGAAGGAAATCCGTGCCTTTGAGAGCTTCTTTCTTGGTCTTTTCTATACCTTCCTTAATGAACCGGCGCATGTCTTTATACTAATACATGTCATATATATGTCAAGCGAATAAAAATTAAATCCTTCCTTGACAACCATTTAGATTTCTGACAAAAGAATCCCATCTGAAAGGTGGGAATATTTAAAGTAGCGTCCCTCTCTTAAATTAAGAGAGGGATTGAGGGTGAGTTACTGATGGACCCCGTACAACACCCTATACTCATAAAGCCAGTTTAGATATATAATTCCCCCACTCCTGCCCCCTGGCTATGCGTAAGTTTTTTATTTCCCTCGGCCGTCCTATTTATTTCCTGTTGTACTTCCTGTTCTCAAAATTATCTCAAATTAAAATATCACTAGGAGGGAGAACTAAAGAGGGAGGTACGAGAAAAAAGATTCGTAAAGAAGTCATCATTTATCGCGTCCCCCGCCCCTATCTCAAAAACTTCCTCAAAGCAATTTACCCGCTGATTCAACTGTTTAAAAATTTAAAATTTCCCAAATTTAGATTTGCTCGCGAAGCGCGACAAAGTCGTTTCAAATTAAAAATTAAAAATTTGAATTTGTGGGCAGTAGCAGTTTTGATATTCAGCAGCTTCGGAATCTATCTTTATGTTTTCAAAGACCTACCAGCACCTTCCACCCTCACCACCCAACCCGTCCCTCTGACTACTCACATCCGCGACCGCAACGGTCGCGAACTCTACAAAATCTATGCTTCCCAAAACCGCACCCTGGTCAAATTATCAGACATTCCCTTAACTCTGCGCCAGGCCACCATTGCCATCGAAGATGCCGAATTTTACCGTCATTCCGGCTTCTCCCTGCGCGGCATCGCCCGGGCTTCCTGGCGCACTCTCACCAACCAACAATTGGAAGGCGGCTCCACCATTACCCAGCAGTTAGTTAAAACAGCTCTTCTTTCTCCGGAAAGAACATTGCGGCGTAAAATCCGCGAGCTGGTTCTGGCTATCTTAGTCGAAGGCCGTTTCACCAAAGACCAGATCCTGGAAATGTATTTAAACCGCGTCAGTTTTGGCGGCGCCGCCTACGGGGTGGAAGAAGCGGCTCAAACATATTTCAACAAACCCGCCTCCAATCTCACTTTAGCTGAATCGGCCCTCCTAGCCGGCCTGCCGGCCTCGCCCACCACCTATTCTCCCTTTGGTGCCCATCCCGAACTGGCCAAGTCCCGGCAAAAAGAGGTTCTGCGGCGCATGGTTTCCGAAGGCTTTATTACCTGGAACCAGGCCGACGCCGCGTCTGCTGATGAATTGAGTTTCGCCCCCCAAACTATCGACATCAAAGCCCCGCATTTCGTGATGTACGTACGCGATTATCTGGCCCGCAAGTATGGCACTGCCGTCGTTGAACAGGGGGGGCTGGAAGTCATCACTTCTTTAGATCTGTCCATCCAGCAAATTGCCCAAACCGCCGTCACTCAAGAAGTAGCCAAAGTTGCTTACTTGCGTATCGGCAATGGGGCCGCCGTAGTTACTAATCCCAAAACCGGGGAAATTCTGGCCATGGTCGGCTCCAAGGATTATTTCGACATGGCCCACGACGGCAATTTTAACGTCACCACCGCTTTGCGCCAGCCCGGGTCGTCCATCAAACCCCTCAACTACGCCCTGGCCCTGACCCGCGGCTTCACTCCCGTTTCTGTCATCGATGATTCGCCCATTACCTACAAAACCCCGGGCCAACCTCCTTATTCCCCCGTCAACTACGACGGAAAATTTCATGGCAAGGTCACTTTGAGAACCGCCCTCGGTTCCTCTTATAACATTCCCGCTGTCAAAATTCTGGCCGCCAACGGTGTTGCCAACTTTATAGAATTTGCCCGCAAATTGGGAATTTCTTCCTGGACCGACCCGTCCCGCTACGGTCTGTCTTTAACTTTAGGCGGGGGAGAAGTTACTATGCTGGACATGGCCACCGCTTTCGCAGTGTTTGCTACCGACGGCTCCCGCGTTAATCTCCATTCTGTCCTTTCCGTCCGCGATTCCACCGGCAAAGCCCTCGAGGAGTTCTCTTCTGACTCCAACCCTGTCCTCGATCCCCGCGTGGCTTACTTAATTTCCAACATTCTTTCCGATAACACCGCCCGCACCCCGGCTTTCGGTTCCAACTCCGACTTAAACGTTCCCAATGTGGCTGTCAAAACTGGTACCACTAATAATCTGCGGGACAACTGGACCATAGGTTACACTCCCGACCGGTTAGTGGCCGTCTGGGTGGGCAACAACGACAACTCCCCCATGAGTTACGTGGCCTCCGGTGTCACCGGCGCCTCTCCCATCTGGCGCCGCGTGATGACGGAGATTCTCAAAACTACTCCCACTGCCGGTTTTGCTCCACCCGCCAATCTTCTCCGCGTCAATATCTGCACCATTACCGGCCAGCTGGCCTGCGAAGGCTGCCCTGTCCGCAGTGAATATTTCTTCCCGGGCACCGAGCCCAAATCCGCCTGTTCCCAGGAACAAATTAAAAAGCTTCAGGAAGAGCGTGAGAATCTACTTCGTGATAAACTTCTCCAGGGGATACATGAACCGTAACTATAGAAACACTCTCATCCTCATCGCCGTCCTCTCCGCAGCCGTGGCCGTTATTGTGGCTTTGCGTTTCTTCCTGCTTCGTAGTCCCAGATAAGGGCAGTCAGCTCCGGCACCAATTTTTTGGCCTCGTCCATATCTACTTTCTCATTCATAATTACCAGCACAAACGGTTTTTCGGCCATCACGATACCCGCATCTGACCAAATATCCAAATCCGTCCCCACCTTGTGTACAAAACTGATCCCCACCGGTAGTCCGGGTGGAATCCTATCTTCATAAATACTATCCTGCAACAAATCCAGCAGTTGTTGGTTTTTCTCTTCATAAATTTTCCGCCACATCATCACCACATCGTAGGCGGTAGTCGTGTTAGCATCAAAATCGGTATGGGCCATCTCCAGCTGGGCGATAGTCTGCTTGACAAAATCCCGACCTACCATTTGCACCAAAGTTGCCGGCGCGTCGTTATCCGACCTCTTTCCTGTCGCCCGTAAATCCTCTTCGACATCTTCCAGCTTTAAGCTTCCCGCTTCTATCTTCCGAAACACCGCCATCATAATCGGCACTTTCATAATCGACGCCGCCGGCAGCACCGTTTCTTCATTTACTCCATATCCCTTTTTCTCATCTAATCTGTACACCGCCACCGCCCAATCGCCCTGGGCGGAGTTTAATCGGCTGCGGATTCGGGCCACCGGTTTCTCCTCTTCCTCTTTTCTTTCTATCTGATAACTGATTTTTAGAGGTTCCAACTGCGGTTTCTGCTCCCTCCACCACAACCAACCGCTGACCAGTCCCGTCACCACAAACACCCACCCGATCAACTTTCTGTTCACCGGCATCCGCTTTAAATTTACCTGTCGCACCAATTCAGCCATTTAGTTACTTTACTAGATTCGGGGGCGTCCTTCCAGCCAGGCCTTCCATCAAATTTACCACCGCCACTTTTCCCATCGCCATTCTTGCTTCCATCGTAGCCGAAGCGATGTGCGGAGTCAGAATCACATTCTCCATTTCAATAAATTCTGGTCTGGGATTCGGTTCATGCTCCCATACATCCAGAGCCGCTCCGGCGATTTGGCCGGTTTTTAATGCGTATACCAGCGCCACTTCATCCACCACCGGCCCCCGGGCCGTGTTTATCAAATACGATTCCCTTTTCATCTGCTCAAAAGTAGTTTCGTTCATTAGGTGTGTCGTCTCGGCCGTTAACGGTACGTGCAAACTTACATAATCAGATTGGCCCAAGACATCTGCCAATTTTGTCCCCGAGCTGCGGCTATGCGTCAGCACATTCATTTGAAGGGCTCTGCCCTTCGAGGCCACCAAGCCGCCAATGCGTCCGGCCCCAATTATTCCCAAGGTTTTGCCTTTTAATAGCTGGCCTAAAAATATATCCGGCTCCCAGCCCCGAAACCCTACGTTTTTAGCAAAATCTGCCGCCGGCAGCAGTTGATTGGATAAGGCCAGCATCAACGTCCAGGTAAATTCCGCCACGCTCTCATTTACCTCATCGCAAGGAGTGTTTGTCACCAAAATACTTCGGGCTTTGCTTGCTTCTACATTAATATTGTCAAAACCCACCGCGTAATTGGCAATTATTTTTAATCTCTTGTTTTTATCCGCCGCTAACACTTCTTCATCAATCTTGTCCGTCAACAAACACAGCAGTCCGTCGTATCCTTTTTCCAATTCCTGTTTCAAGTCCCCTTCCACCGTCAATTCATGCCCAGCTTCCACCAGCGGCTTCTTAATCTCCTCCCAAAACGGAATTTTTTTAGTTACAAAAATCTTCACAGCTCTTCTACTTTAACATTCTCGGCTTTCACCAACCACTCCTGTATTTTGTCGGCAGTCAACAGTCCTGCTTGCGGGCCGATAAAGCCCAGGACCGAGGCCGAGTTGACTGTCCCCCATTTCAGACATTCATCCAAGGGCTTGCCCTGCATATACGCCCCCAAAAATCCCGAACCAAACGCGTCCCCGGCCCCGGTTCTTTCTACCACCGGCGCCTCCACGATCGGCATATGCCAAAATTTGCTACCATCATAAGCATACGTTCCTGCCGGCCCATCTGTAATCACCACCACTTTCGGTCCCAGCTTTTGCAGTCCCGTAAGAAGCGCCTTTATATCGGTCACTTCCAATCCCAAAAGTTTGGCGGCCTCCTCCCGGTTTACAAACAGTACTTGAGCATTTTGGTAAGCAAAAATCAATTTTTCCACCCCCATCTTTATCTGTCTGGATCCGGGATTAAAAGCGATTTTGGTTCTGTGACTGACTGCCCAATCCACCGCTTCCCGGTAAAACTGCTCAAAATCCTCTCCCGCTGTGGTCAAATACATCCAATCGGACCGAACATCATCCCCTACCTTAAATCCGTCCGCCGCCGCCGGATAATACGACAGGATCGTCCGCTCTTCCTGATAATTGATAACCACTCCAAATCCGCTCTTCCCCGGCACGATCTTGATAAACTGCGTGTCTATCCCCTCTTTCTGCAGTTCTTTAATCGCCCGTTCGTCCGTCCAGCTATCTCCCATACTTCCCATCATTGCCACTTTATATCCTAGTTTTGTCAGTCCCACTGCGTTATTTCCCGTATTCCCCCCAATGGCAAACTCAATTCCCCTGACCCCGATTTTCTCCCCAAATCCCAGCTCAATTACACACCTCTTGCGGTCAATGCTGCACACTTCCTCCACGTCCACATCCGGCAGTTTCACAAACACATCCATCCGCGCCGGGCCTAGTGACAGCATATCGTACTTCATATATAAATTCTAAATACTAAATTCTAATAATCAAATAAATTATAAACTATAAATCCTAAACATATTTCTGTTTCACCGCAACAACCTCAATTTCAAGCCGGCACCCATCTTTGACAAGTCTTTTTACTTCTACAAGTGTGGAAACGGGTTCAGAGTTCTTAAAATATTTGTTTCTAACTTCCGAGATAGCCGAAAAATCGTTCATATCTGTTACAAATATGGTAGTTTTTATCACATCATCCAAAGATGATCCGGCTTCGTTCAAAATCTTTTCTAAACTTTTAAATATAAAGTCTGCTTGCTTAGAAATATCATTTGGTGAAACTACTTCTCCATTTTTGTCTAACGCAATTTGACCAGTAGTAAAAATCATTTCTGCATTTCCCAGATCTACTTTATACCCATGTGAATATGATCCCAATTTTTGTGCAAATGCAGATGAATTAATTTTAGTTTTCATTTTGTCTTTTCAAAGATTGCAGCTAATATTTTTACAAATTGTCCACACTCATCCTGAAGCTCAGTTATATTCTTTTCAAACTCCTTATTTTGCTCATGAACTAAATCCAACCAATACAGAGTCTCTTTTGCTTCCTTTTTAGAAATTCTGATTCTGTTTCTAAAATCATTTTTAGTATCCGTTTCGTTAGCTTCTCTGTAATTTGCCCCAACTGAAGTTCCTGAACGAATCAGTTGATCAACTAATTTAAAGTTAATTTGATTTTTGGGGAGTAAATTACAGAATCTTATTAGATTTTTTCCAAACTTCAGAGTTCTGTCTTCCAAGTCAAATGTACTCATGTTTAGAATTTGTTATTTGTTTTTTAGAATTTATTTGGACCTTAGAATTTAGTATTTAGGATTTAAAGATCACGTTGGCTATTTTCTGAGAAAGGCCAACGGGGTCATCCGACTGCCAAATATTTCTCCCGATAGCCATTCCCGCCGCCCCGGCGCTCATGATCTCCTTAATCTCTTCAATAAACTTAGTCTCTTCGATCTTCATCCCCCCCTGTGCCACAACTTTCGTCTTTCCCGCACTCTTCACTACCCAGGAAAAACTTTCTACATCACCCGTATATGGCAGTTTAGCTACATCTGCTCCCAATTCCAGCGCTAGTCTAGCCGCATAAGCCACCGTGTCCCGGCTGTTTTCTTTTCCTTCCACATGTTTGCCCCGCGGATACATCCAGGCCACCACCACTAAATCTTTATGGTGGGCTTCTTCCACAATTTTCCCAAACTCCTGTATCATCTTCTCCTCGTGTTCGCTGCCAACATAGATAGTGTAGCCCACCCCCGCCGCCTGCAATTCCACTGCATTATCCACGCTGTGAATCTGCAGGCTGATCGGCTCTTCGCCTTTATGGAAACTGGTTTTGCCGTTGAGTTTAACTATTAACGGCAATTCCACCGCATATTTTTCGGCTACTCCGGCCTGAAATACAATTCCCGTAAACACTCCGGCTTTTTGAGCAATATCGATAATCTGTTGGGGATCGACATTGTCATCATCAAAATCCGCCGGCCCATGCTCAAACCCCTGGTCATACGCCAGCAGCATTATCTTTCCATCTCTGGAAATCTTCCCTACATCAACCATAATTTCAGTTTACTCATTTCCCAATAAGAAATACAGCGCCATGACAACGGACACCACTCCTACTGCCATCTGCACGGATACTCCATACAAGGACCATCCCAAAAGTGGAGCCATCTGCACCGGTAACATGTGGGCCAAGCCCCCTACCAGCAGCAGTCCCCACCCCACTGTTACCCACTTGCCCTCCATAGCTTTAGCGACGGAGGGTTTTTCAACTTTTTTAACAGCCATTATCTCACCGCCTTTCTCGAAATCGCTTTTTTAACTGCTTCTTTTATTTTAACCACACTCATCCCATATTTTTCCAGCAATTCCTCTGGCTGGCCGGACTCGCCGAAACAATCCTGCATCCCAATCATCTCCATGGGTACAGGATAATTTTTAGCCAGAATTTCTGCCACCGCCGACCCCATGCCCCCCATCACCTGGTGTTCCTCTACCGTTACCACCGCCCCGCAATCTCTGGCTATCCGCATTATTGTCGCTGTATCCATAGGTTTGATCGTGTGATTATTAACCACGGTAACTTTTATGCCCTGGTCGTTCAATTCATGAGCCGCAATAAGTGATTGGTATAGAAGCGGTCCACACGCCAATATCGCCGCATCCTGGCCATAATTTTCTAATACATTAGCTTCTCCGATTTGGAATTTGAAATTTGATGATTGGTTGATTATTGGTGTCGCTTCGCGGGTAAGTCGTAAGTAACATGGACCCGGCATGCCTGCTATTGCCTGCGTTGCCTGCCTTGCCTGTATTGCATCACACGGCACCACCACTGTCATATTCGGCAGTACCCGGGTAATGGCAATATCTTCCAGTGCCTGATGCGTCGCCCCGTCCGGCCCCACCGAAACTCCCGTGTGCGCTCCGGCCACCTTTACGTTGAGGTTTGAGTAACAAACCGAAACGCGCAATTGATCCCAATTTCTACCCGGAGAAAACACCGCATATGAGGAAACAAAAGGAATTTTGCCCGCGGCCGCCAGGCCCGCCGCGATACCCATCATATTTTGCTCCGCCACCCCGCATTCAATAAACCTGGCCGGATATTTTTTAGCAAACTCTTCCACTCTGGTACTTTCTTTCAGGTCTCCCGTCAAAACCACTATCTCCTGACTCCTGGCTCCCAACTCCACCAGCCCCTCCCCATACCCATTTCTGGTTGGCACTTGCTCCACATCCTTATCAAATAATTTTGGGTTTAATTTTGTCATATTTTTATAACTCACCTCTAACCCCTCTCTTAAATTAAGAGAGGGGAACGAAAGGGGTGAGTTACTGGTGTTCTGATTGAATTTTCCCTCCCAACGTCCTCAACTGGTGTAACGCCTTTTTTGCCTCATCAGCTTTTGGCGGCTTGCCATGCCATTCCGGCTTCCACTGCATAAAATCCACACCCTTCCCCGGGATTGTGTGGGCAATAATCACCGTCGGGTTTTCAAAAATTGTCTTGGCTTTCTCTATGGCCGCGGTTATTTCTGATATATTGTGGCCGTTTATTTCGATCACCGACCAATTAAACGCCGTAAACTTATCCACCAGGGGTTCCAATGGCATTACTTCTTCTGTAAATCCGTCAATTTGAATGTTGTTGCGATCGATAATGGCCGTTAAGTTATGCAAGTTATTTTTGCCAGCAAACATGATCGCTTCCCATGTCTGCCCCTCATCCAGCTCCCCGTCGCTCATCATGGCGTACACCCGCCAATCCCGGCCATCTATTCTGGCCGCCAGAGCCTGACCAATAGACTGCGACAGGCCTTGTCCCAGCGGCCCCCCGGTGTTCTCCACTCCCGGCAGTTCCCGATAGTGTGGATGTCCCTGCAGCCCGCTCCCCAATTTCCTCAAAGTCAACAGTTTGTCGTGAGAAAAAAATCCCGCGTGCGCCAAAGTCGCGTACCACACCGGACAGATATGTCCGTTGCTCAAAATCACCCTGTCCCGGTCGGCTTTCCATGGATCTTTAGGATCGTAATTTAATACTCCCCCGAAATATAGAGCTGTAAACACATCCGCCATCCCCAGAGACCCAGCGCTATGTCCAGACCCGGCCTCAAGAAGCATCTTAATAATATCCTGGCGTATCTCACTGGCTTTCAAATCTAGATTCATACCTGGAAGGGTTTTTCGGCCGGATTAAACACATGCGGCTCATGTTCCAGCATATACTCAAATATCTCCAATGTTTTAACTACTTCTTCCGGTGTCTCCACCACCCGGTATACCTGAAATTCCTCCGGGCGCATGCGCATGTTGGCCAAAAAGGCCGCCATTATATTCTCCCAAAACTTACCAAACAAAATCAGCGGCTTATGATGTCCAAAATATAATCTGGCCAACCCCCAAGCCATGCCAAATTCCGAAATTGTCCCCGTCCCCCCTTTAAAAATCACATACGCCTGCCCCACATCTAAAAGTTTCAACGTTCTTTCCAGATAATTATTGGCTTTTATTTCCTCATCTATAGGATTATTTTTATCCTTGCCCTCGAAGTTGGCCACGTCTTTGGGATAAAAAGTCACTCCCACTACATGTCCCCCCACTGATTTTGCTCCTTCACTGGTAGCTCGCATGACTCCCGGCCCGCCCCCATTGGCCACCACATATCCGGCTTTGGCCAAGGCTACTCCCACGTCGTATGCCTCCTTAAACAGCGGGTCTTCCGGACTGGCATCCGCAAATCCCAGACAGGCTACCGTTTTTATCTTTTTCGTCGCTTCCTCGGGCATTAATTCCATTCTAACACCCGCTTCGCCCCCACCGCCACCTCATCCACTCCTAAGTCTTTCAGTATTTGCAAGTGTCGTTTTTCTATTCCTCCATCTACGCTTATTAGGAAGCTTAAGTGTCCCAAGTTTCGTAAGTTACTTAAGTAACTTAGTTTGTCTAAAATCCCAAGATCCAATTCCTGTCCCCCCAATCCCGGCTCAATCGCCATGAGATTAATTAATTTTAGTTTTGCTAAATATGGCTCAATGGCCTCGATAGGTGAATGAATATCCAGTGCCAGACAATTATAGTTTTCGGGGTGCGAGACGCTTTCCATTTGCACAATTATTCTGTCAAAACCAGCTAAGTTATTTAAATAACTCTGTAAATTTTTCTCGATCACCATCAAATGCGCGTCGAATTTTATCTCCGGATAATTTCTTATACTCTTACACTCTTCTACTCTTATACTCTTATTAGCCGCGTACTCCCCATCCACAAAATCAATCTGCACCCGCGTAAACCTCTCGCTCTGCCCAATTTGCTTAATTAGCTCAATCAACTCGCTCTGCTTATCCGTTAATATCGCCGGTATTATTTGCATTAGCTTTTTCCAAATATAATAGTCTGTTCTACTAACCTATTGGCATATCCCCACTCATTATCATACCAAGCCAGGACTTTCACCAAATCTCCGTCAATCACCTGCGTAAATTCCGGATCAATAATGGCGCTATACGAACTGCCGATAACATCCGAGCTCACCAGATGCTCATCGCTCACTCCAATTATTCCTTTGTATCTCGGATCGTTGACTGCCTCCACAAACGCCTGGTTCACCTCTTCCCGCGTCACCGGCCTTTTTGTCACAAATACAAAATCAGAAATCGACCCAGTCAACACCGGCACCCGCAGGCTTATGCCGTCAAACAGTCCCTTAAGTTCCGGTATCACTTCGGTGGTGGCAATGGCCGCCCCGGTGGAAGTCGGCACGATGTTAACCGCCGCCGCCCTGGCCCGGCGCAAATCTTTATGGCTCCCGTCTTGCAGTACCTGGTCATCGGTATAGGCATGCACCGTGGTCAGCATGGCCTTTTTAATCCCAAATTTAGCCTGTATTACCGCTGCCACCGGTGTCACACAGTTTGTTGTACAAGAAGCGTTTGAAATCACTTGTCCTGAGCCTGTCGAAGGATTAACACCTAATACAAAAGTGCCCACGTTTCCGTCTTTAGAAGGAGCCGAAATAATCACTTTCTTGGCCCCGGCTTTGGCATGCTTCAATGCTCCGATCTCATCCGTAAACTTGCCTGTGCATTCCATTACTACGTCTACTCCATATTTACTCCACGGCAATAGTTCCGGATCTTTTTGCGCCAACACCGGAATCTTCAAACCCATGCTCGGCACTACCAAATATTCACCCTCCGCCTTCACCTCAATCTCAAACTTTCTATAAGTCGTATCGTTCATCAACAAATGACACCAGCCAGCCGTATCCATGGAACCGCTGGTATTTATCGCCACCACTTCCATCTCATTGTGATGCTTGAGCAGCCAAATCCTAAACGCCAGCCGGCCAATCCTTCCAAAACCATTAATGGCAACTTTAACCATATATTCTTATGATATCACTGCTTCTATCCCCGGCAATGTACCAGTCGCCAAAAACTCCAGCATGGCTCCCCCTCCCACACTAATCCAATCAAATTTCTCTTTCAGTCCAAACTTTTCCAAAGCCGCTTCTGTATCTCCCCCTCCGGCGATTTTATATGCTCTACTGTTGGCAACCGCCGTAAAAACTTCTCTCGTGCCCTCTGGCGCTTCATCATATTTACCCATCGGTCCAGCCAAAACTATAGTCTCTGCCTTAGTAACTTCATCACTTAATCTCTTGATCTCTTCATCACTTATATCCAGCCCATCAGGCCTCAACTTCGCCCCCGGCAAAAGCCCGCCCCGCAACACTACCCACCCTTTCTTCTCCAATCTTTCCGCATACTCCCCTTTATTTCCTTTTGCTCCTCCAATTACTGCCACTCCGGGTTTTACTCCACCCAGCACTTCGATTTCTTTGGCAAATCTCAATCCCACACACACCTGTTTACCCTGCTTTTTCATCCACCGCGGCAGAGTATCGATCGAGCAATGTCTTTCATGACTCGTCGCAAACGCTTCATTTACATACACGTCCCATCCCTCTGCCAACTCCTGCGCCAAACTTTCATCGTTGGCTTCTTCCCGCGGATCAGCCCGCAAATCAAGTTCAAATTTTCCTTTGTGTCCAATCAGTTTTATTTTATCCGCCCCATTTTTTTTCAAATATTCAACAATTTCTTTAGTGACTCTCTCCCGCTGTGAGTCTTCTCCATCCCACTCTAGATCTGCTCTCACTAACACCTTTTTTTCGGCAACCAACGCCTCCTCAATTACAGGCAGTTGTATCATGTCTTAATTTAACCACACTTTTTACTTTTTCTTGCTGTTGGTTAACATGGCATAAGCTCCCCAGACACCGGCCGCACCTACCAAAACATACACCCAGGTTTCCACCACTGGCCATTGGCTAAAGACGGTCGTCACTGGGTTATAGCCCGATACCGCCACCAGTCCCCAGTTAATAGCGCCAATCACCACCAACCATTTGGATAAAGTTTTTAATCCTTTCATTTACCTCACCTCCTTCTAGCCCGCCCAAAATCGCTCCGCAAACCGTGAGCGAACAGCTCTGAAAAGGTTTGCGGTAAGATTGGGAGGGTCATTTTTCAAATCTCCTAATTTTTTCAATTCTACGCAAATATCTATCCGTTTCCACAAATTCAGTTTCCAAAAATGTTTCTATCAGTTTCATAGCCTTTTCTTCATTTATATTGTCCGCCGCCAGGGCCAACACATTTATATTATCCTCTTTTCGGGCCGCGTGCACCTGGTCCGCTTCCCACCCCAGCCCGCACCTTACCCCCACCACTTTATTGGCCGCGATATCCACCCCTACTCCACTCCCGCAAATCACAACCCCCTTGGCATTTCTTTCCACCACTTTCTGGGCCACCAGAATCGCGTAGTCAACATAGTCATCTTCGTGGTCATACGCAAAAGCTCCCATATCCTCAAACTCATATCCCCTCCCCGCCAGCCACTTAGCAATTTTTGCTTTCAACTCAAACCCTCTATGATCCGCGCCAATAAATATCATCTTAATACATAACCTCCATTAATATCCAAACACGCTCCGGTGATATGAGTTGCGTTTGCCAAGAAATAAATTCCTTCTGCAACCTCTTCCGGTTCAGCCATCCTTCCCATGGGAATAGCCTTCACCCTTTGTTCCAGCTCTCCTGGCCCCCAACCAAAATTTCCCATGTCTGTATTCACTATTCCTGGAGCCACGCAGTTTACTCTGATCCTGGGAGCCAGCGCTAAAGCCATGCTCTTAGAAAAACTCCACACCGCCCCTTTTGTCCCGGCATAAATTGCATCAAAGCTTCCCGTCTGGGCCGCCGACGAGCTAATGTTCACAATTGCCCCTTCTTCCATTTTTTCCAATGCTTTCTTAGTACATAAATACACTCCAATTTCATTAATTTTGATAATTTTCTCCATATCCTCCAATTCATACCCCTGCAATGTCTTATCAATTACAATCCCTGCACAGTTCACTAGACAGTCTACTTTCCCCATATCTACAAAGGCTTTATCGAATGCCTTTTTAATACTCTCCCCGTCCGCCACATCTATTTGATAATAAGTTACGTTTTTTACCCCTGGCCCGGAATTATTCTTATAAAATCCTGCCACTCTCCACCCTTCGCTGGCAAACTTCTTGGCCGTCGCCAATCCGATTCCCCTACTCGCCCCGGTTATAAACACTACCTTTTGCATAAATTCTAAACACTAAATTCTAATAACCAAATAAATTATAAATCAAAACGTTTAAAAAAACTTGGGGTTTAAACATTAGTGCTTATTTGGGATTTCGAATTTAGAATTTTGGATTTGTTAACAAATACTTCCGCCAATTCCCGCAACTCTTTTTCCGGATCCGCCGCTTTTACCACATCTGTGGCCACCAATATTCCTTTAGCCCCCATCTCTAAAGCTATTTTTACATCCTGCGCGTTGTGAACCCCCGCCCCAACCAGCACCGGACATTGAACACTGGACACCAATCGTAGAATATCCTCCGGCTCCTCACTGCTCACTGACTTTTCCTTATTTCCAATCAACTCCGGCGGTTCATATGCCAGCCAATCCGGATCAAAGGTTGAAATCTTTATTCCCTCCTCTACATCCTTACAACACACACACGCCTTTATTCCTTCTATCGCCAGCATCGTCTCCTCAATTGTTTTAAAATCCAGCCGGTAATCCGAATGATTTAGAAGCGTTCCCACATGCCCTTTTGCCGCCGGCTCATATTTTTGCGTCCAACATTCCACTCCCGTTTCCACACAAGCCGCCAAGTGATCAAGTTGAGGACATATAATCGCCCCGTATTTTTTTGCAATTCGTGCCAGCTTCACCGCCCCATCCAAATCTAAATACCTTTTGAAATTTAAAATTATCATTCCACTGTCAGTTTGCCGGTCATCCCTAAGCCCTGATGGCCATCCACCGCACAATAGTATTCAAAAGTCCCCATTTTATCCACCACAAACTCCACTTCTTCTTCCTCCCCTTCTCCCAACTGGGAGGTCTCTACTCCAAACTGATCAATTACTAAGTTATGTATTCCTCCCATACTTTTAAACGTCAGTTTCACCGTGTCACCCCTAAGGGCTGTAATCGTCGTTGGGCTGAATTTGAAGTTGCTTCCCTCCACCGTCACCTCCACCACTTTCCCACTTGTCACCACCTTTTCCTC
>Ga0082335_1005514_pt1 | contig 17393 bp, 17 predicted proteins | sample Subgrocontami58m_FD_72375 | JGI IMG/M metagenome (GOLD analysis project Ga0082335, IMG submission 72375) | Subsurface groundwater microbial communities from S. Glens Falls, New York, USA - GMW37 contaminated, 5.8 m (SPADES assembly) (version 2) ... | reverse complement strand
GCATTGCCGGTTCCTACAACGGCTCCAACCGCAGTGCCAACTCTGGCCACGACACCTACGGCCACGCCGGTACCTGTACCTGTACCCACGGCTGTGCCAACACCCGCTTCGACACCGACGTCCACATCAACAGCTACTCCTGTACGCACACCCGTGCCAACCGCAACACCTACCAGGATATCTACATCCGCGCCAACACCTCCATCCCAGCTAATTCAATATCCAGTTGCCGAGAAGCCGTGGGACAAAGTGCCGACCATCACCGTGTCGGCTCCGGAAAATGATCCCAGAATTGCTCTTGTCCGGGAGGCAGTGGATTTCTGGAACAGGACGCTATCCGAGATTGGAAGTCCTTTCAGATTGGGGACTGTCACTCACACCACAGATGTCGTGCCTGCCGATTTTCTGATCAAAGCCAGTGAAGCCACTTTGGCCGGTGGAGCGGCTCTTGTTCCACCTGATATTTTGGGGAGGATGCCCGGAGATTTGATTATCGCTACGTCAGATGTGGACTTCGTTTCGTTCGGGGGTGTACGTCTAACCGGAGGCCGTGTTTTGGTTGGCATCAAAAGCCATAAACTCCTGCCTCTTTCTCTCCCCAATGTGTTACGCAATGTTATTGTCCACGAGATAGGTCATGCCATAAGTCTGGGGCACAATAACGACCCTACTAAGCTTATGTGCGGCAGGCCGTCACTTTGCCGCCCGGATGACTGGCAATCCGATGTGGCGAGGGTCTTCCCTCTTACCGAGCAAGAGAAGGCATTCCTGTTAAAAATCTATCCGGCTACCTGGAAATCAACTACCTCACCGGCGCCTTCCCTGTATGTTAATCCGGTCCACGGATGGTCTGTTTCGTACCCGGGTGGATGGGTACTCAATAGCTCTAACCCTGCTTCAGTCCGGCTTCAAACAGGACAGGGAAGTGTTGCAGCGCTCATTGGTATTCAATCTGCTACTGTCGCTTACACTTCCCTGGATGAATTTGTTAACTTCATGCTTGCTTATTCCGAGCGTTCCCTTAAAGAACAGGGCAAAACATTTGCCGTCATATCGCGTGGTTCCATATCTTTGCCGAACAACGTAACTGCAGCCGACGTCGTTACAGAGCTTGGACCCGGTGGGAAATCCCGCCGGATATATGTGCTAATTAATAAACAAGCCTTCGTAATTGATGCTGAAACATATACAACGGCGTGGGATGTGTTCAGCCAAAATTTCGACCAGATAATAAGGTCTTTTACAGTTAAAACATAAAACCATGTGGGTGTATTGGAGAATTGGCCATCACAAAGAGCAGTAGATATAAATCCACCTGGAAGCCTACCCGATGACGGCAGGGATCCCAGTTGCTTGCTTATCATATCCAGCTTGATTGTCCTGATAATGCTGGTTGCGACCGAGGGGAAAAGAAAACTGGCGCCCTGCCAACCAGCATTATGAGTGAAAGGAATCTCCCGCTCCGATACATCGGAGCACCCCCTTTACGTAAAGGGGGCTAAGGGGGTTTTCGCCTTAATCTTCCCTTAATTTGTCTGGCCGGCCACAAACCCTGAAGCCCATGCCCAGCCGAGGTTATACCCTCCGCGTTTTCCGTTGACATCGAGGACCTCGCCTGCAAAGTAAACGCCTTTTTTTAATTTCGACTCCAGCGTCCGGGCGTTTACCTCATTGACATTTATGCCGCCGCTGGTGAACTCTGCCTCGTTCCAGCCCCTGGCGCCGGTAACCTTAAAGCGTCTGTCCTTTAATGCATTAACAGCGCCATCGAGGTCATTTTTTTCAAAAAGATATTTAAGGGCGACACAGAATTTGTTCGGCAATATCCCGGCCAGCATTTCATCGGCCGGCCATTTCTTTTTTCTCCGCTTGTCGAGTTCGGTCTTTAGCTGTTCTTTATCCAGGAACGGGACCATGTCCACGGAAACGAATACGTCCGATTTGTTATGCTTGCTTATCGCAATGGATATCGCCTCGCTGACATCGAGTATGCAAGTGCCGGAAAGACCGTATTTCGTAAAGAGTAGCTCGCCCCTTACCTCATCGCCCTCCTTGCCGTCGATAACGCTCTTTGCACCCGCTATTATCCTCTGGCCCTGCAGAAAACGGCACAGGTTATCTTTTACTACCAGGGGCACCACACTCGGGACAGGTTCTATTATTCTGTGGCCGATCTTTCTGGCTATCTCGAACATACTTCCGTCCGAGCCTAATGCCGGATAGGCCATGCCGCCTCCCGTGATTATCACTTTCTGGCATTCTATTTTTCTGCCATCCTGTGATGAAACGAGAATACCGCTCTTTGAAAATGAGATGCCGGAACAGTTGAAATCAAGCTCTACCGGTACGGACAACCTCTTCAGTTCCATCTCTAAAACTTTCAAGACCGAGGCAGCCTGATTTGTCACGGGGAATATCCGCCCCTCTTTTGAATATAGCTCGAGGCCGAGGCCCTTAAAAAACTCCAGTATTTCGGACTTGCCAAACTGGTCGAATATGGACCTTACAAGGTCTCTGGCGGCGGGATTATAGTAGACCTCGCTGAGGTCTTCGTTTAGGAGATTGCACCTGCCGTTGCCGGTTGCCAGTATCTTCTTACCCAGTTGAGGCATCTTTTCACAGATGATGACAGGCTCGCCCCTGCGGCCCGTGCTGATGGCGGCACAGATACCGGCAGCGCCGCCGCCTATGACTACGGTAGAATATTTTATCATTTGAGCATCTCCATTGTTACACGAATATATGAGTATAAGCAACTGATGAACACGTATGAAATTTAACAGCCCAGAGTTAGAGGTAAGGGGACTGAATTTTGTTCATTTCCTCTCTCACATACGTTCTTGGGGGGTTAACCGTCTTACCATTAAAGCGTTATTAAGCCTTTGGGCCTCGGGGCTTTTGCATTATTGGAGAGCCTCATATAGGGAGGCCATACCATCTGTCATGCTAAGTGAAGCGAAGCATCCGGGAAAAAAGGGGCAAGCGCACCACCCCAGACCCTTCGCCCCGATGAATTGGGGACTCAGGCTGACAATGCGAAGACCATGCTTTGGTCCCTATTGGCATTAACGGCAGAGTGGGCAGGTGTTATAATATTGCTGTATTCCAATGCGGGGAGATAGGTATGAACACAAAAGTAAAAGAACTCAGCCTTGAGGAGTTAAAAGCTTTCATTAATGAAACCGTGGATATGAGATTGGAAGAGCGTCTTGGCGACCCCGATGTCGGGCTTGAGGTAAAACCGGAAGTAATTGAGAGAATAAGAAATTCCCGGCGAAAAAGAGTAACCATCCCGGCAGAAGAAGTGGCAAAACATCTGGGTCTCAAGTGGTAGAAACATATCATGTTGATTTCAGCCTGGAAGCCGAAACCAGTTTAAGCCGCCTGGACAAACAAATAGCTCAACGGGTGATGGACCGGATCAAATGGTTAAGCTTGCATGTTGATGATGTAAATCACAAAGCCTTGTCTGGCCGCCTTAGAGGAGCATTCAAGCTCAGGGTGGGTGATTACCGTGTTGTGTATGAACTGAAACATAAAGACACTATTTTGACCATCCGTTTCATCGGCCACCGCTCAGAAGTCTATAGATGATGCCAATCTCGCCCCTGCGGCCCTTGCTTATGGCCTCACAGATACTGGCAGCGCCGCCGCCGATGACTACAGTAGAATATTTTAGCATTTGAACACCTCCATTGTTACACGAATATATGAGTATAAGCAACTGATGCACACGGCTTAATATCAACAGGCCGGGGTTAGAGATAAGGAAAAGGGTTTTGTTGAGCTACAGTATAAAGTTGTTCAAACTTTATAGCAGGCTGCGCGTTGACAGAGACTGGTAGTAAGTCTAAAATCGGGGCAAATGGGAGAAAGAAGCTAGTTGCAATTCTATGCGGGCAACCAGCCCAAACGCCTGCTTCTCCCTTGTTTGGTGAAATGCGGCATACCCCCCAGTTGAATGATATAAGAAAGTGGCAATTATGCAAAAGTTTAAGCAATGGCTTCGAAAGTTGGTTTTGGCCTGGAGGGAGGAGGTGGCGGCCTTGCCCTCCGGCTGTGGACTTCCAGATAACGGTCCGATTTTCCGGTTCTATGCTCCTTGCCAGGTTGACATCATCCACCTACAACACAAACAACACCGCCTCGATTTTCGTCTCTGTATCATCAGTCACTTCGATAATGAGCCAGATCTAGCCCTCCGATTTGTAGGCCCTTATTACCCAAACCAGATAACCCAGGCAATCGATGACTACATCCATAGTCTTAGGTGGCAACGGCCGTTGCCAGAACCCGAGAAAAGCGGGTTCCTTTGGGGATTTGGGGAAGTAAAAACATACTCTGATGCTCTTTCTCATTCTATCATCAATGCCTATAGCCAACTCCGGACCTATTTGAACAACACAATCCAATCGGAAGGCATTGACGGGCGAAGCTTAGGCATGAACTCGTTGCCGGGGGGATGCTTTGCATGGGGCATAGGGGGTCGAATAGAGAAGTCTCATGCAGACGCGGCTATATACGCGGCGACAGAAGTGCACCGAGAGATAGAACAGCAGGAACGACGGAGTCGAAGTGTCGTAACTCAGAAACCGATATCTGTAAAGGGGGGACTGGGGGCCTTCCTGCTACCGCCCATTTGGATTGGAGAAGCCCCTGCAATTACAGTGAAGGAATATCTGGATGGAACGCACCTCGAGGTAAAAGGGCATCACAATGTGGTTGCCCGGCTCCCTTACCGGAACTTTCATCTTTTCATAACTCAAAGCGGGTTCTTCTGTCTCGATACTGATGACAGACAGAGTGCGTCTCAGGCGCTAAACGAATTGTTTGCGGCAGCACTCTTTTTCGACCACATCGCTCTCACGGTGGCGCCAACTGACCTTATCGCGGTCAGTAACGTGGAGACTCCTTTAACTGGATTTAGTCTGAATGACGATGTTAACAAAGAACAAAGTGATCGTCTTTGGGGAGAACCCGCATGGCGCGGTTCCTTAAGGAGAACCGCCGTAATAGGCATAACGAAGATTGAAGAGATTGCCCGGTGGTCCGAAAAGACAACGAGCGAGTCTGTCAAAGCCTTAGTGATGCAGTTCTGCCTTGACGCCTGGTCTTATTTCTACCATCGAGAGTACCGGAGTGCTTTTCTGGCTGCATGGACCGTATGCGAGCTGGCCTGCAATGAACTCTGGGAATGCTACCTTACTGGCCAGTGTGTCACTGGCAAGATGAAGAACGAATTGCTTCGCTGGGATGTCAGCCGTATCTTGGATCTGCTATTGGTTAACAAGAGGTTGAGTGAAGAATCTTTCTACGCACTGGACGAGGTTCGGCGGGAACGGAACCGGGTGATGCATGGTGGCAAGCTTGTAACCCGTGAGTCAGGAGTGCAAATAATAAATCTAACTATGCGCCTTGTGTCAGTAACGTGGAAGCTACCTTTACCAGAAGACCTGATGGCGAATTTTGAAAAAACACATTAAGGCATTATGGCGGTGGGCTTGATTCGCAGATGTACCCTAGCCGCACATCTTAACGTTTAGTTCAACCCTCTATCTAACCTCCTAACCCAAATCAACTTACGCAACCCCCAACCTCCACCTTCAATTCACTATCTACCGCCTCCACGTCCTGCGCCCGCAAAGGAGCCCAATCTTTCGCTTATCATATCCCTGCTTGATTGCCCTGATAATGCTGTTAACCAAATCCCCCTAAGTCCCCCTTTCTAAGGGGACAAAGGGGGATTGCCCCGTTTCGCGCCCGGTGACGCGATACATTTCTACAGTAACCTTGTTTATCAGGTACGATTGTGCTAACCTGAGTTATACAGAGATACTGGAGGTTATACTATGGCCTATATAGTAGGTACTAAAGGTCAGGTTGTCATATCTAAGGACATTCGTGACCAGCTCGGTGTAGAACCAGGTTGGATGGCGCTCCAGCGGCTGGTCGGTGACCACCTGGAGGTCTATTTCGTCCCGCCACAACACAAGAAGTCACTGAAGGGCGCTCTGGCAAATCATATCAGGGTTCGCGTTGCTCCTGGCGAGGAATGGGACAAGGCGCGGGACATCGCCTGGAATAAGGCGGCTGAAGAAAAGGCTGTGAGAAGAAAGCGGGCTTCGTGAGTGGTTTTCTGGATACCAGCATTGTAGTCCGCTATCTTACCGGAGACCCGCCCGAACTGGCAGAGCAAGCTGCCCGGGTCATAGATGGCGAGGATGACCTGAAGATCACGGATGTGGTGTTGGCTGAGACTGCCTATGTGCTGACATCGGTATACCAGGCGCCGCGAGATATAGTCGTTGACTATCTGATAGCTTTTGTTCAGAAAGAGAACATTTCACCTTTTGCCCTGGGCAAAGGCCTGGTACTTCATGCCTTGCTTCTTTGTCGGCCATCAGGGCGGATATCCTTCGCGGATGCCATGGTCTGGGCGGCAGCACGCTCGGCTGGTAGCAATATCATATACTCGCTGGATGAGCGTTTCCCCGCTGACGGCCTCAAGGTCCGCCGAGGACCATAACTCCAAATCCCCTTAAATCCTCCTTACTAAGGTCCGATGATGTCCCGGTTTATTGGGACTCATCGCGACTCCGTTAGCCCCGACTAGTCGGGACTTCGGGAGGGGACAAAGGGGGATTGATACAAGGTCGGTTTCACCTTTATCGGTTGGCCGGGAGGCGGTACACCTTAACGGCTGTATCGTGGAACAGGGCTGCCCGCTCCGTGGGTGAGAAGTCCTTTGACAGGCGCTTAAAGGCATTACACAGGATGTTGTAGGAAAAACCCTCTTTATCCACCGGGAAATTGCTCTCGAACATGCAGCGGTCAACACCAAATTTGGCTATGCACCAGCTAAAGTAAGGCTCTATGGCTTGAGATAGTTCAGCCGAGTCGGGAGGCTCAGGCCATGCAGTCCATCTGAAGCCAAGGTGAGACATCCCGAATCCGCCCATTTTTACAACCACGTTGGGGCACCTTGCCAGCGCCGCAATACCCCGCTGCCAGTCCTGGAACATCTCCTTACTCTTCCCCGCGTAAGGCCCTATCCCCAGGGGCGTACCCACGTGGTCTAAAATCATGGTGGTGTCCGGGAAGGACCTCGCCAGGTCCACCAGGTCCAGCAACTGAGTATGGAACATCCATGCATCGAAGCTCAATCCGTATTTCTTTAAACAGGCAAAGCCCTCCCGAAATTTGGGATTTAACAATAGATGGGGGATTTTACGGGATTGAATATCAGGGCTGGCGTCGAAGGTGCTGATGTGACGGACGCCCCGGAACCGGGCCGGACTTACAGCCATGTGCGCCTCTAGCACAGGTGCCACCGCCTCGCCCAGGGTAAGGTCAGCGAAACCTACAATCCCGGCAGCGACCCTGGTCGTTCCGTATTGCCCGCTCGCACTCCGGGCAGCGATACTTTCCACGAACTCTATCTCGCCCAGCGGCCGCATCTCATCCGGCCCGTCTTTTCGGTATGCTTCCCGGCATTCGATAAAAACGGTCTGGACGATATTATTCCCCGTCGTATCCTTCAGCAGGTCCTCAAGCAAATAATGGCTGCCCTGACGGTCCCACAGGTGGTGGTGCGTGTCACAGATAGGCAAGTCAGGTTCAAGCGGCTCCTCAATTGTCCTTTTTAGCCAGTCTTCGCGTATGGTTGCCAAATTCCTGCCTCCTTGTTAGCTTCCTTTTGGTGGGTTATGTCTCATTCCTGTTACATAGAGACTCGATTAAACCAACCTACATCACTTTTGAAAATAGAATCCTCCTGAATCCCCCTTATAGGGTCATAAACAAAATAGAGTGACATTTTGTCATTCTGAAGGAGCGAAGTGACTGAAGAATCTCTTGTTTCTCCATTGCACATGGCTTGCGTTAAGAGGGATGTGATGTATCTTCTTAACACTTACATCGAAGCTATATACGCACGAGTGCAACTAGAGATTCTTCACTTCGTTCAGAATGACAGGGGAGGCTCACCCACTCTTATGTCATATTAAATATAATGACCATTTAAGGGGGATAAAGGGGGATTCGAACTGCCCATTACCTTAAAAAAAGTCCAAACCTATTTCATCAAACCCAGAAGCTTGGCTACCGTACCGTCCTGCTGTATTTTGGAAACTTTCAGCATATCCTCCAGGCTCAGGTTGGTAACCTTTTTATACTCCAGGGACACTGCCCGCGGCATATAGCTGGGCATATCGCCCCTTACGGGTGTAGTTGACGCAGTTTTGTGGTAAGCCTCCTGACCCTCCTTTGATAGCATCCAGTTAGCAAAAAGTTTTGCAGCGTTTGGATGAGGGGCATTCTTTGGAAACGTCAGGGTAAGGCCGTGAAGGCGCAATGCCCCTTCCGCCAGCTCGATGGCTTTTAAGGGGGCGCCCTGGGCTGCCAGCGGGGCTACAATAGAATCGGTCATCAGGAACTCCACGTATGCTTCGCTCCTGGCAACAGCGTTTATTCCGTCCCTGACAGTCGGCCCTATTTTCGGATTGTTCTTACCCAGGCGTATGAAATAGTCATCGTCTATTATCTTTTTCACATAGGGCATTATCGAAACCGGCGCAGTGACCGGTGAGGCAATCGATATCTTGCCACCACCCCATTTTGGTTCCAGGAAATCCTTGAAGGACTTGGGTTCATCCCCCGGTTTCACGAGGGAGGTATTAATAATTGTGGTTACGTGGCCTACGCCGCCGTCGATTATCGTATCTTCAGCATCCACACGCGGGGGTATCCGCCATTCAATCTTTTCGTTAAGAACAGGAAGATTACCCCATTTCTGTAAGAGGCCATTGTCCTTAGCCATGGTAACCAGAGAAATAGCTGAGTCGAAGGTGTCGGCCACATATTTGCCGGCAGCCTGCTCGGTTTTCATCCGTTCGATAAGCACAGCGCCTACGCCTGTGATCATTTCCACCTTGATGCCATATCTTTTCTCAAAAGCCTCAGCCACAGCTTTACTGGCATCGCCTGTTATCCAGAAGGTATAGACATTAACCTTTCCTTCCTTTCGGGCCTCTGCTATCACCTTAGCCCATTCGGCGTCCGCCGGGCTGAGGGCGACCGTTGCCGTGGCCGGAGCCGATGGCATAACGGGTGCGGTAGTAGATCCAGAGGACGAAGGGGCCGGCTGTTTGGCAGCGCAGCCTGCCAAAAGGAAGAATATGATTGCCCCCACGAAACCCAATGAAGCCAACTTTGCCATGTTCAAACCTCCTCATTATTTACATCTTGCAGGGGCACAGCATGCTGTGCCCCTGCTTGTTGTCCAATCAGGGTACATCTTTTACGATACCAGATAACAGATATAACAGCAAAATATGAAGTATTATAAGCTACCGTATTGGGGGAATGCAAGCGAGATAGGGATAACCAGGGTCTTTACATTGTCATGCTGGAGTCCCGACACGTCGGGACGAAGCATCTCAGGGTGGGGTTTATGGTTTATTTGAGTACCCCAGACTGAAGTCTGGGGCATAGATTCGGATTCCCATGCCCACGACTTATGGTCATTGACTATTTATGTTAATAGATGAGCGTAGTTGATAAAATCACTTCTCCCTTGAGGGGCGAAGGTTAGGATGAGGGTGCCCCCCTCACCTTAGTCCTCTCCCGCATAGGGGAGAGGAGAGTGGGGTGCGCCGCTCATTGAACCGCTGCGAGTGCAAGTGTAAATTTATTTGGTTAATGACCATCGGTCGTGGGTACATATAATCCACTCATTAAAGGGATAAGAAGTCAGGTCCCATGCCTTACCCGTTCCCGGGGTGGTCGTTTCAACTAAGATACCCTGCCGGTTATCTTGTTTCCTTCCTGAACGTCTCCGGCAGGGTCATGGGTTTTTCCCTTTGCCAACAAGCTGTGCCGGAATATAAACAAAACGAAGCCAATACCAGCCATATACATTAATTCAGTCAACTCCTCCCAGAAGTTTGGCCATACCAGGTTGTCCCGGTATACTCCAAAGAAGATGAGCCTGAAGAAACCAAACCCGAGGAATCCCGTTCCCGCAGAGAATAATATTTTATATAGCTCAGTCTTATTTTTTTTCTTTAGTAGCAGGAACAGAAGCGATGAGGCTAAGAGTAAAATCGCCAATATGGGAAAGTGGCGGGTTTCCAGTACCTGGACCATTACCGGGTGGGACAGTTCGTACCGGACTCCGAAAACACTTGTGTCATAAGACACAGGGTTCGTACCGACCATCAAGGGAACGAAAGCCAACACAACAAGTGACGGCGTCAGGAAATAGAACAGCCGCTGTAATCCGCAGGGGGCATCGGTGTACTTTATGCACTGCCGGCAGAGGCTGATGGCAGCGCATCTCTTGTTGGGGTTAGTGTAGTTAAGCACTCTTGTGTCCAGTCCATCCAGGACCGCATAGGTGGCAAGACCGAAGCTTGCCGCCATACCGGCGCTGTGTAGCGCCTCCAGCAAGAAGGAAGCATCTCCGAAGAGAACGATGTTGACAGTGCAAAACATCTCGCCGACAAGGAAGGCAATAACGCCCCAGCGCAGGGCTACCATGTCCCGTGACTTCAGTTGCCACATAGCAACAATGAGAAGAACGGCTATCAAAGTGTAAAGCGGCTTTATAACGAGCAGCGCCATGGCTAAAGATAGTTGTTCGCTCACGGACGATTTTTTGAACGGAACTGGCGCCGATTGTCCGGCCGCCGACGCCGGGAGCGCCGGATACGAGGCTCCTCCATTCGATAGCATATGCACAGGGCCCGGGTTATTACCGTATGTATATTGAGATAAACACCCTGTCCCTCCTACCAGTAATAGCAAACTGAGCGTGAACCACAATTTTGTGAGACCGCACATCAAAGTCAGGCATCCTTCAACAGATTTTTAGTAAAACTATTATTACGCGGTAGCGAAGGTAGTAAAGCAAGATGCCATCCAGGCTACAAATCCGATGCCCACTCCGCCGAACACCCCGGCTGCTGCCTGTTTATTACCTGTGACATGCAATACCGTAGCGACAATAATAGCCGGCACCCACAATACCGCCGCAGAAACAAACAAAAGGGCCCAAACGGAGACCTCTGGCCTTACTTTTGCGCCAACAGGAGCTACGATGCTCAAAACCACAATTGGCCCTGCCGTCAAAATCAAGGCTTTAACAAAGGGACTCATAATTGCCCTCCTTCAGTAAACCTGCCATTTCAAATCAGATTGTATTTGTCATAGTCCCCCAATACTTACAATCCCTGAAGTTGACGAAGCAAGGGACACCCACGGCAATATCCCTTTTCATAACCCCGATGAAATCGCGAAACATGAACCGCCAAGAGCCAGTACACCAATACCGAAACCAACCAGCATTCCTGCAGCTATCTGTTTTTTACCTTTAAAAAAGTAAATTATAGATGCAATTAAAGCTGCAATAGCCATAAAAACTGGAATAAACCACAAAAACGCCCAACTTACGCCTGAGGGTTGATTTGCTGCTACACCCACGGCACTAATGGCGCTCACGACCACAATAGGCGCCGCTGTGTAAATCATGGCTTTGACAAAGGGAGTCATTTTAACCTCCTTTAGCAGACATCGAATTTCAAATCCGTTAGTCTCTCCTGACCGGCGGGCCTTTTCGACTCAAGGACCGCTTTGCCTTCTTTGGAAGCGCGGTAGCGGGTCGCAGGCGCACGTGATTCCCTTCCGCTGAAGGTAAAGCTGTATACCAAATCCGATCCCCGCAGCTATGCACAGCCACTGCACCAGTGTCAGCCCCAGGAAATCGCGCGGGGTCGGCTGGTAGCGCAGGAACTCCAGAGGGAAACGGATGATGGCGTAACCGACTCCATACATCCGGAATAGCTCACCATCCCTGAAAGATACGTAACGCCGCCGCCATAAAAAAGCGAACAGGATAAGGTCAAGCAAAAGCTCGTATATCTGGGCTGGATGGCGACGCTCTCCTGCCTGGTACACCGCCCAGGGCAATGAAGACGGTGTACCATAGGCGTCAGCGGCCAGGAAATTGCCCAGCCTGCCGATAGCCTGCCCCAGCGGCAGGAAGGGAGCCAGCAGGTCGCCGGTACACCGGGTCACACCCAGTAACCGCTCCGACACTACAATGGCTATGTAGCCGCCGGCCAGCCCACCGACAAGGGCGGAGCCGTGGGACGGAATGGTAGGCAGCAAACGCCAGAACTCGGCAGGACCCAGGAACACCAGCATGCTCAGCTTGGCCCCCACTACTGCGCCAAGTAATCCGATAGAGCCAACCATAAGGGTCTCTTCGGTAAGTCTCAGCCTCCGTTTCGCCTCACGGTATGAAAGCCATCCAACCACAAGGAAAGCCGTGAGCATGCACACTGTATAGGAGTAAACAGCAAATGGGCCAATGCTGAACAGTATCGGGCGCAATGGTTCCCTCCTTTACTGCATCTTGCCTGCGGCAAGGTCAGTGCGGACTTTCTCCCGGTAGCCCAGGCTATTGTAAGCGCAAAACGGAATCATCCGGCCGTCAGGGATAAGCTCTCCAATGCAGCATTTCTTGAGCACATTCAGGTCCATTGTGTAGGCATCGCCGAAGTCCTGGATTAGAATCATGAAGACGCTTTTTTTGAGGCGGGCATACGCCATTCCAAAGGGTAAAGGCAGATTACATGCGGCGCACCAGAAACGCTCCGCCATTGAGGTTGTACCCGGCACAGATGACGCTGACCACAGGCCCTCTAAAGACTTGAGTATCTCGGGTTTTACATCAGGTAAAGTGCGGTTGGTGATGTAGTCCAGGTATTTGTCCACAGCCACCACCCTGGGCAACGGCGTCACCTTCCCTTTGTCCACATAGGCATAGGTGGCAGAGCGGCAGGTCGGGTGACAGCATGGCACCGGTATGAAATCGCTCTCCACAAACATACCGGCAGTCTGTTCAGCTATCCCGTGGATTACGTCGGATATCGTCTCACGGTTGAGAGGGTCGAAATGATTGTGCCTGCCGCAGTGCGTTACCGGCTGAAACGCAATGCCCCGGACTGCCGGGTTCTTGATGCCGAATTTAACTATGTCGCCGATTTCCGCGTGGTTGACAGCCTTTTCGATAGCTGGCACCAGGACAACGTCCAGTTTGGCCTCGGCGAGCCTGTCCAGCGCCCTGAGCTTCGTGGAAAGCAGGTCTTTGCCGCGTATCATCTCCTGTGTTTGCTTCGTGAATCCATCAAATTGAAGATAGATGGTAGGTCCGATATCCGCTAGCCTGGCAAGAAAAGCATCGTCTTTTGCGATACGGATCCCGTTGGTGTTCAGCATCTGGTGTCTGATGCCCTTTTTCTGTGCCATGCGGAGCATGTCCAGGATGTGGGGATGAAGGGTAGGCTCGCCCCCGCTGAACTGGATCACCTCCGGATGGCCTTCCAATTCAACAAACCGGTCGAGCATGCGTTCAACCTGTGCCAGAGAAAGGCTAAATCCAGGTTGGGAGTCCGCAAAACAGATAGGACAGTCCATGTTGCAGTGGCTGTTGACTTCGATCAGTGCCAGGCATGTATGTTGTATATGGTCAGGACAAAGACCGCAATCTTTGGGGCAACCGTCAGTCACGGGGGTACTGAATCCGAGGGGCTGCTTGCCGGGTTTGTTATACGGTAAGGAGTCGAGATACATTTGGGCATCAGAACTCAGCAGTACCTCGAACAATCCGTGGTCCTGGCACTCTTTACGCATAATGACACGCCCGTCCAGGATGATAATCCGGGCGTCAACTATGCTGAGGCATTCCGGACACACACTGCGAGTTGTCTCGCAATGGGTCTCCCTTATCTTAGTTGACTCCTGCACAGATACCTTCCTCTGCCTGAATTACAGCTTCCCCTGGAGCCACCTGGAAAGACAAGGGCATTGTAAATGTCAGTCCAGGTAATGTCAAGGATATTTCTCCCGTGATTACTTACAGTTTTCGCCCTGCTAAGACAAGCCCCGCCTTTCAGAACTGTCCAGGTTAAGCGCTTACTTTATAACCTGTTTACTACCATCGGTCAGGGGCAAAACAGTTGGTTTTGTGCGAATTGACAATTCCCATCTATATGATTACTATCACCATAGGCAATAAGACAGTGTATATTTAGCGTAAATCAGTAGCACAGAGTAAAGCACAGGAGAGTAATATGGAAAATCAACTAACAACTTTTTCCGTTCAGTGGGTGCGGGAGGAAACGGCGCAGATGCGACTGATTTCATTGAATTCGGGGAAGGTCTGGTCTTTTATACCGGGTCAGGTCGCTATTCTGCGATTGGAGGGAGTCGGGGAATCGTATTATGCTATAGCTTCTGCCCCTGAAGATAAGGTAGGCATGGAGTTTCTCATACATGAGGGTGCGGGCGTATCTAAAGCATTGTTTGAGATTAAGAAAGGCGCTCTGGTTCAGGCGAAAGGCCCGATAGGGAAGGGATTCCCGATTGATAGCTACTGCGGGCGGGATTTTATTATGGCCGCAGTCGGGAGCGCTGTTGCGCCTTTGCGGGGTGTGCTGAGGTCCATCGCCCGTAGAAGGTCTGACTTCAAGAAAGTAGCGTTTATTTACGGGGTCCGCCACCCTGATGAATTTGCTTTCCCGGTCGAAGTTGCCGAATGGCGAAAATCGAATATCGAGGTTATACAGATTGTGAGCCGCCCGGAGGGGACAGGCTGGACTGGAAAGACAGGCCATGTCCAATCGCAATTTGGCGAGGCTATAAAAGGGTTTAATAAACCCATAGCTATGATTTGCGGCATGAAACCTATGTTGGAACAGAGCCGTCAGGAGCTTGTTCGACTTGGACTGGCGGAAGCCGATATATTGACGAATTTTTAATACAGAACAATCCCCCACGTACCGATATATCGAACGGGAATTAAGGGTACGGCTGCAAGAAAGGCAAAGCTATGAGCATAGAACAATTGTGTAATACTTCCCGGGATGTGCCACGAAGCGTGATCATCAAAACAGACGCTCTCAGGCTTGGGGTAACTTTTAGTTCTGCCGCCAAAGAGGCTGTAAAGGATATGAACATCCATTTCAAGGGTCACTTCATTTTTTCCCAGGATATGGAACACACGGTAGTGACCCGGGAAAAAATACCTAACTGGTTCTGCTTGAAACGCGATGACACAACGATCCAGGCACGGGCCGGCGCATCATCTCCCTATACTATTGATTGGATTGACGGCAAGTTTGTTTTCCGTGACGAAGCGGGCATAGTTGAGGAAGTCTATTTCGACCCCTCTCCCCGGTGGGCAAGCCTGTCCTTCGAGGATGGAACACCATATCAGGCGATTGCTGTGCCGACAGGTAAGGATGCGGTCCTCGGTTTTATGACCTTTGTCTGCGACCGCTGGGCCCGGAATGAGCAGTGTCTATTCTGCGACATCGGCGCCAACCTGCAGAAAAAAATGGGAAGTGATAAACTGACTGTGACGACTGCAAAACCGGAGATGCTGGCCGAAGTATTCCATGCAGCTCAAAGGGAGCCGGGGTTCCGTCATTTCTCACTTACCGCTGGCTCGGTAATTGGCAAGAGGGATGGCAAAAGCGAGACAGAGTGGTATTGTGACTACCTGAACACCATCGGCGAGAGGCTTAACGGCAACTGGATGTCGAGCTACATTAATATACAGCCCAAGCCAAAAGATGATATTAAGAAGCTGCATGAAACAGGCGTCCCGGCGCTTATGCTGAACCTTGAGGTATGGGGCGAACGCTTATTCAATATCGTCTGTCCGGGCAAAGCGAGCTTGATTGGCTGGGAAGAATCTCTGAGACGAGTGATTGATGCAGTAGATGTCTTCGGCAAAGGCAGGATACAATCCAACTTTGTAGCTGGAGTAGAAATGGCCCAGCCTTGGGGATTCAAAGATTCTCTGACCTCTGTAAAACACACGCTGGCTGGTTTTGAATATCTTATGGCCCACGGAGTCCTGCCAAGGACAAATGTGTGGGCAGCCGAGCCTGGTTCCGCCCTGGCCGGGCACCTGCCTCCACCGTTAGAGTACTACCTGGAACTGGGGCGGGGCTACCTGGAGCTCCGCCAGAAATATAACTTTCCCTTTCCGTTCTGGGGTTGGTGCCGTTGTTGCTACAAAGTTGACGCTATACCTGAATGGGACTATTATTTGTGGGGGAAGAACGGGCAACGAAATAGCGTTTCGTTCAGGTTAAATTCTGATTGAACTCTTATAGGTTCACTTTACCCTTCTATCCTTTCTGAGTGGAACATTTGTAATATTATTCACTTTTAGTTTTGTAGAGGATGCAATGAGCATTAGTTGGAATAACATAATCCTGCGACTTAGAACGGAAGTACAAGACAGGGCTTTTACTATTTTGACAGTACTGCTTTTGATAGTAACTAGTGCCGTAGATTTGCTGGAAATTCCGCAAGTATTTCACCCTATTGTTGCTTCCAGGGTGTTCCCGTTTTTCCATGAGATACATGATCTATTGACGATAGCGTTTATATTATTTATCGCCTACCGTAAACGTACTTATTTAGCCTACGTTACTGCTATGCTCTACGTAGTTTTACATATTCCCTATTTTCTTCTCTCTACTGCTGATTTACCCGAATACCTCCGAATAATTTTTACAAGTATTATCGGTTCATTGGGCGCTTGGTTGATAGACAATATCTACGGAAAGCTCAGCAGGAGGGGTAGGAGGAGGAGGATCAGGACTTTCTCACGGATCGGTAAGTCGGAGGGGAAAAAGCTGCAGAGTGAGGAGGAGGATCAGGACTTTCTCACGGATCGGTAAGTCGGAGGAAAAAAGCTCCAGGGGGAGGAGTCTCAAAGCCGCTGACATCGGTGTATTACCGATACCTTAGCAAAACCATAATGTTAGGGCTGGGATTGTCCCTATGTCCTGACCACCACATTCACCACACAATCCAGTTTATAGCTCATTCTCTGAGGAGAGTGCTGCTCAATTGCCTCACGTAATTAACGGTAGTATTGGGTAATATTTATCCAGATTGCGTCCCAGAGAGGATACATTCGGACAAATTGTGCAGCCAGGTACGACAATCGTCACCCTTGTGTTGTTCACCGACCACGCCGAGGCATTGAGCAGGAAACTTCGCCATCCCAACGCTGATGCTCTTCGGACAGCGATAGCAGGCTACAATTCTCTCAGACTCCCTTGGCGTGTGCGCTCCTTTTTTTTAGGGGGTGAGTCCACCTCACCATTTGGCCAATACCTGAATGGTGTCGGCAATCAGCGTTGCGTCAGACCACTGGATGGTTGGTTATGTGAGGCAGTCCATTTACTCCACAGTTCAACGCCTTTATCTATGTTATTGAGTGTTGGCAGTTCCTTTCCAGTCATACGTTTGGCTGTGTCTTTGAACTGTTTCCAGCTAACGTTCTTGCCTTCAATCATCTTAATTAG